>Ga0126378_10002519_pt1 | contig 13598 bp, 6 predicted proteins | sample PanSoiMetPlot_23_FD_92587 | JGI IMG/M metagenome (GOLD analysis project Ga0126378, IMG submission 92587) | Tropical forest soil microbial communities from Panama - MetaG Plot_23 | ecosystem: Environmental > Terrestrial > Soil > Tropical forest > Bulk soil | place: Panama | collected 2016-02-17 | reverse complement strand
CGCAAATTCTTCGATCGCGCGCACCACGTCGTAGCTGTGGATGTTGTCGCGCACCTGCTTGCCTTTGTAGCCAAAAACAGAGTACGTGCCACCGCCGAGCGTGACTTTCACCAGGTACGACAAAAACCCGTGAAGTTCGACACCTGAGTGCAATGGACCGGTCAGACATCCGCCGCGAAGAATGCCTACCTTCATTTTGAAGTATCGCCCATATTCCTGCGCGACGAGGTCTGCGGCCGCCTTTGACGCGCCAAACAACGAATGCAACGTGCGGTCGATCCGGCAAGTCTCGTCAATGCCGTGACGGTCTTCGGGTCGGGCATAGTCATACCGCTTCTCGAGCTCTTCGAGCGGAACTTCATTCGGTGCATCGCCGTAGACTTTGTTGGTACTCAGAAACACGAACACCGCCTCCGGCGAATGCAACCGTGTGGCCTCGAGTAAATTCATTGTTCCCAAAGCGTTTATCTCAAAATCGAGCAGGGGAATATCTCTGGCCTTGTCGTGCGAAGGTTGCGCCGCACAATGCACGATCAGGTCGAAGCGCCGAGTTCGAAACAGTTCTTCGATCAGGGCACGGTCACGGATATCCACATCGGCGTGCGTGAAGTGCTTGGTCGTGCGCCGAAGCCTCTCGAGGTTCCACAACGTGTCTCCCACGGGACCGAACAAGACGCGGCGCATGTTGTTATCCACGCCGGTGACCTCATGGCCCTGCCGGTCAAAATGTTCCACGGCTTCCGAACCGATCAGACCGCTGCTTCCCGTAACGAGCACCTGCACGTTGCGAATCTCTTCTCCCGGTCTCGTGATCGAAATGCGAGGCCGCTTTTCCGCAAGGAGCATAGCAGCACTCGGGGCGTTTTCTTAACCGTCGGAAACAGAGCGTTACGCGGGCGAAGGAATTCCTTCGTGTTCGGCTCCTTGGGGAAGCTTCAAGATCTCCCCCTTATTTTTGCCGGAAGTGCGTTCTACTGTGCGCTCTTCTAAATTTCAGGATTCAAGGGTGGATATCTATGATATTTGGTATATACGCGATACCTGTTTCTGTATTTCTCATCATCACGCTCCACAGCCGCAGCATATGTTCAACAAATTCAGAGTGTTAAATCTTAAGCTCAATGGCATATAAATTGCGGCCGCCGTGGCAAGGTCCCAGAACTCAATTTCCAAGGAATTGAGTTGTGGTTTATGTACGAGTGGTTTAGGCAAGCTTCGATAACAACCAAGGCAAGATGGCGTGCAGGTTCCACCCGAGCGTGTGTGGATTTGTGTCTAGGGTTCCATTCTGAGCCGAGTTTCGCATCCAGTACCGTGTTCGCTTGCGCAGGAAGGCAAGCGTTGGTAATTCTCAGCACTTACCAACAGAAAGCGATCGCAGCATTGCTACATCAGGGGAGAAGAAGAAAAATGAGAAAACTCACATGGTTGTTGTTTTTGGGGGCCGTGCTAATAAGCCTTGGAAGCGGCAACGCGTTTGGCCAGGCTACGGCAAGCTCGACGCTCCAAGGTACGGTAAGCGATTCGACGGGCGCAGTGGTCGCAGGCGCATCGGTTACCATCACAAACAGAGATCAAGGGTGGACGCGAACGACTACGACTGGCGACACGGGACTTTACAGATTTGAGTTACTCCCAGCCGGGTTTTATGCGGTCAAGGTGGCACATCCTGGATTTGCGACAGCCGCTGCAGACCGCACAGAACTCCTGGTCGGCCAGACTACCATGCAAGACTTCCAGCTGAAGGCTGGCCAAGTCTCTGAAGTAATTGAAGTTACGGCGACAGCACCGGTCGTGGACACAGAGAAGACCCAAGTGGGCATCGAGATTACGCCTACCGACGTTGAAAACCTCCCGTTAAATGGACGGGATTTCGGGAATTTGGCCTATCTTGCGCCCGGCGCGCGGCCGGTTGATTCCTATGACCCTACCAAGAATCGCATCGCGGTTTTTGGCATCAACGGCTCCAGTGGGCGCAACGTAAACGTTACGGTCAACGGCATCGACAACAAGGACAACACGGTTGGTGGACCCGTCATGCAGCTGCCGCTCGGTGCCGTCGAGGAATTCAACATTTCCACACAACGATTCTCGGCGGCGAATGGCCGAAGCGAAGGTGCGGCCGTTAACGTTATCACCAAAGCCGGCACGAACAATTGGCACGGCGGGCTGTACTACTACGATACTGAGACAGCTTTGAACGCCAACGATGCGCTATCGAAGGAAGCTGGTAGTCCCACTCCGCAGTTCTCCCGCCAGCAGTTTGGGGGGCGCGTGGGGTTTCCTATCCGGCGCGATAAGGACTTTCTCTTCTATGCCCTGGAGCGTGAGCGCGAGCAAACTTCCATCCCTGTGGAGGCAACTGCTTTCCGGGAATTAACTATCGTCAAGAACGCCAACAACCCATTGATGACACCGCAGCCGGTCTCTGCGATTCCAACGCCTTACTTTGATTGGCGGTATAGCGGCCGGTACGATCATCATTTCAGCGGTCAAGAGGCTCTGTTTGTCAGCTACAGCGCGCAAAACAATACCGGAGACAATGATCAATCTACTAGCACTAACGACTTGACCGCAGGCAACTTCACGACAAACCATCTGATCATCAGCAATGCAACGCTGAACTCCGTATTCACGCCGCGTGTGGTGAACGCCTTGACCGTTGGCTATCAGTATTGGAACAACCTCATTGACTCGAAACAGAAAGTACCAACGTTCACCTTCCCTGGTGGCATCACTTTCGGAACGAATACCAACGTTCCTCAACAATCGATTCAAAAGAAGTGGCAATTCCGTGATGATCTTTCCATCATCAAGGGGCACCACAGCTTGAAGACGGGTTTCGACTATGTTTGGGAACCGGAGCTCGGCGGCTTTTTCGAGTTCAATCCTACTCTCGAAATCGACTTCTTCGATGTGCCAAGCGTGATCACCACCAATACCACACTATATCCCCAGGGGTTCGCAACACCAGGTGCTGTGAGCGGGATGTCGGACACCGCGGGCGATCCTCATTTCTTCTTGATGAACGGTGCGAAAATGCTTGGGGTCTATTTGCAGGATGATTGGAAACTATCCAGGAAGTTCACCCTGAACCTTGGGCTTCGCTGGGACAAGGATTTCAATTTGATCGGTGGGGCGGATCAGGGCTCCAGTCGAACGTACCAAGAGTTAAAGGCCATCGGCGATCCCCACGCAGCATCGCTTCCGCAGGATGACAACAAGGATTTCAGCCCGCGTGTCGGTCTCGCTTACGACCTCACGGGCAAGGGCAAACACATTCTTCGTGCCGGGTATGGCTTCTACTTCGGCCAAACCTTCGAGAATATTCCGCTCTTCATGCTGCAACAGGCCAACGCGACGATCTTCAACACAACGTTCGCGATCGTGGGCAACGGCCCGGGGCAACCTTGCACCGGGTGCACTGTCCCAGGCACAGCCATTCCGCTAAGTCAGTGGAGGTTCGGTCTAGATCCCATGCCGACAAATCCTCCGCCGTCTTCGCAATTGGCGAATGGCGCCGTGGGCCGACTCATGGATCCGAACTACCGCAACCCATACTCGGAGCAATGGAACGGCGGCTACACTTTGGCCCTCGGCTCGGTAAGCGCCCTTGAGGTGGACTACATTCATGAGCTGGCGATTCACGAGTCGAAAACCATAAATATCAATCCCACTCTGGTTTCATTAGGTGGGGCACGCCCACTATCTGCGGCCTTTTCAGCTGCAGCGTTGCCGGTCCTTGGTAGGATCGACGACGAGCAAGCGATCGGCCGCTCGCGTTATGACGGCCTGAACGTCTCCTTCCGCCGCCGTCTGTCGCATCACATCAGCTTCAATACCAGCTATGTGTTGTCTAAGGGCGTCGCCTATAAAGGCAATGCGGCAGCGTTTCGCAACCGGCCGTCAAATCCGATGGATCCCTTCAACCCCGTGGACTTCGGCCCAGTGCCCACCGATGAGCGCCACCGATTCGTATTCTCAGGCGTCTTTGAAGTGCCGGGCGGAATCCAACTTGCTCCCGTTTTTCAGGCAGCGTCCGCTCGGCCTTATGACGGAATTGAGGGCCAGGACGTCCTCGGAATCGGGAGCGGCCGCGGAAACTACAATATCGTCGTTCTCAACAGCGATCCAACGAATCTGAAGAGCACGCTTGGCTTTTCCAATGCGGCATTGCGCAACTGCCTCTTCGTAACGAACACGTGCCATGCTATTGGCTTTGATACGCTGCGCGGAGATCCATTCATCAACATGGACCTGCGAACTGCCAAGAACATCAAGTTGGGCGAGAAAATGAATCTGCAACTGCTAGCCCAATTCTTCGATTTGTTCAACCGAGCTAATTTCGGTAGCAACTTCAGCGGGAACATCCACAGCAGCCTGTTTCTACAAAACACGGGCTTCATCACTCCGAGCGGAGTGATCGTTCCGAAATCATTCCGCGCTGAATTCGGTGCTGAATTCCGGTTCTGATTTTGCGTCTCCTTGCGCGGCGGTGCAGCCTCTCACGAAGCTGCACCGCCATTCTTGTCCCTGTAAGATCAATCGGCGCCTAGGTGGGTACCGGGCAACAAGGAGGCCACACACTGCCGCAGAAGTAGACTGGATAATCGAAGGTGGCGTCTGGCTCCTTAGCGTTCTAGTCGCCGTCATCGTCTTCAGGTCGGGCATAGTCATAGCGCTTCTCGATCGGCGCGTCGCCGTAAACTTTGTTGGTATTCAGAAACACGAAGACCGCCTCCGGCGAATGCCACCGTGTGGCCTCGAGTAAATTCAGCGTTCCCAAAGCGTTTATCTCAAAATCAAGCAGGGGAATATCTTTGGCCTTGTCATGCGAAGGTTGCGCCGCACAATGCACGATCGGCTCGAAGCGCTGCGTTCGAAACAGTTCTTCGATCAGGGCGGGGTCGCGGATATCCACACCGGCGTGCGTGAAGCGCTTCGTCGTGCGCTTAAGCATCTCGAGGTCCCACAATGTATCTCCCGCGGGCCGAACACGATGTGCTCGACGGGCTCTTCTTTGAACCTCACAGGAAAGAAGGGAAGATATGGAATCTTGGATATAAAGAGTACCTACTTCTGTATTTTTACTAAACTCAACCGAATGACACCGAATGACAATGTACGTAAGACCTTATGGTGACAGCGCCTTAGGTCTCTTAGCTGTATGGTATGTAAATTGCCATGCGATTGAAGAAGCCTGCCTCTGAACTCAGTTAACCAGGAAATTGAGTTTCGCTGATGAGTGGCCGATCTAGGGCAACTTCGACAAAAGTTAGGGCGAGCTCGGTCTCTAAGTCCTACCAAATGATTTCGAGGTGTGCGCCGTGGGGCGGGCACTCTTGGCTTCGAATTGTTCGGAGTTCCACAAACAGATAGTGAGCTCACGCGGCCATTCAGGAGAAGGAAGAATGATCGTGGCTTAGCTGCGATCGGGGGAGAAGAAGCAAAATGAGAAAAACTCTGTATTTGTTATGTATGGCGGTGCTGTTGTTGAGCCTTGGTACCAGCAAGGCTTTTGCTCAGGCCACGGCAAGCGCGACGATTCAAGGCACGATTACGGACAAGTCAGGAGCGGTCGTGGCCGGCGCGGAAATCGTCGCGAAGAACAAGGGCACGGACATTACAAGAACTGCGTTCAGCGATGAAACTGGTTCTTACCGCTTCGAATTGCTGCCTGTTGGGACCTATACGGTCGCCGTCACGAAAAAGGGATTCGCGGCGTTTACCCAGACGATCGAGATTCTCGTGGGACAGACGGCAACAGTAAATGCGGAGCTGAAGCCGGGTGCTGAAACTGAGGTCATCGAGGTCACCAGCGACGCGCCGATTCTCGATCAAGCAAAAACAGACGTGAGCCAGAACATCACTCCGAAGGAGGTCGAAGAGCTTCCCATGGTCGGGCGGGACGTTGCCAATCTAGCCTACCTAGCTCCCGGGGTAAAGCCCGCCGATTCCTATGACCCCACAAAAAACCGCTATGCCATTCTCTCCGTCAACGGCAACGGGGGACGCGATGTCAACGTGACGGTCAACGGGATAGATAACAAAGACAATACGGTGGGCGGGCCGGTCATGCAGATGCCCTTGGAAGCGGTACAGGAATTTCAAATTAGCACGCAGCGCTTCTCGGCCGTCAATGGCCGTTCGCAGGGCGCCGCCATCAACATGATCACCAAGTCCGGCACGAACCTGTTTCACGGTTCGATCTTCGGTTTTTTCCGCGACACCAATTTGAACACCGACGAGAAGGATCCGAGTGGCACTGGCACCACAACTACCTCGCACCCGAGCTATACACGCCAGCAGTTCGGCGGGTCTGTCGGCGGACCTTTCCGCAAGGATAAACTCTTCGGTTTCTTTGCCCTGGAACGGGAACGCGAGCACCAGGCGCAGACAGTGGAAACGACGTCATTTAATGAACTTACCATCGCGCAGGCGCACGGGTTTGCGGATCAGCCCTCGCCTACGATTCCACGACCCTTTTATGAATGGCGCTACAACGGCCGCGCGGACTGGGTCGTCAGCGCCAAGAATAGCGTCTACTTGAGTTATACGTCACAGGTCAATGACAGCCTGAACGACCAGTCGGACGCCACCATGGACTTGACCGAAGGCAACTTCACCAGAAATCACATGATCGTGAGCAATCTGACATGGAACTCCTTGCTTTCGAATACCACGATCAACCAATTCACTTTTGGCTATCAGTATTGGAACAACCTCATCGACAGCAACCTCCGTGCCCCTAACATCATATTCCCTCACGCCTCGTTTGGTACCAATACGAACGTTCCTCAGCAGTCTTTCCAGAAGAAATGGCAGTTCAGGGACGACTTCTCAAAGACAGTCGGTCGCCACACCTTCAAGACCGGGGTGGACTACATTTATAATCCCGTCGAGGGCGGCTTTTTTGAGTTCAATCCCACGCTTCTAATTCGCTTTGCAGCGGACCCCAGCGCGGTCGTGGCGAATGCCAATAACGCCTATCCGCAAGGGTTTGCCACTGCAGGCTTGGTTACGGAATTGTCTATCGCCAACGGCAACCCGTATTTCTTGGTTGCGACCAAGCAATTAGGTCTTTACTTTCAAGACGATTGGAAAGTCACGAACCGTCTGACCCTCAACCTTGGACTTCGTTGGGACAAGGACTTCAACCTGATTGGCGGCTCGGATATCAAGGACAGCCGCACCTACCAGGAGCTGGTTGCGATCAACAGCCCCATCACGAATCCCTACATCAGCAAGATTGCTCAGGACGACAACAAGGACTTCAGCCCGCGTGTTGGCCTCGCCTACGATTTGACTGGTAGGGGTAAACATCTCCTGCGCGCCGGCTTTGGCCTTTACTATGGGAATGTGTTCCAGAATATTCCGTTGTTTATGGAGCAGCAAGCCAACACTACCGTTTTTCAGACTTTGTTCGACCTCACAGACCCCGTCAATGACATTGTACCGGGAACCAACATACCGCTCGGCCAGTGGCACTATAGTGTGGATCCCATGCCGACGATTGCCGCTCCCTCGTCACAGCTCAACCCTCTCAGTATTGGCCGTTTAATGGATCCCAACTACCGCAACCCCATGACCGAAGAATTCAATGGCGGTTATAGCTGGGCGCTGAACCCAAACACAGCGATCGAAGTGGAGTACACTCACGTCCTCGGCCTTCATGAGAACAAGACTATTAATATTGACCAGAAAGTACCAGTGAATGGAACGTGCTGCACGCGTCCGCTCGATGCGGCGTTTGCGGCGGCGGGACAACCGCGCCTGGGCAGCGTTCGCACGGACGAATCGATTAACCGCTCGCACTACGACGGCGCGAACTTCACATTCCGCCAGCGCATGACTCATCGCTTCTCGATCAACGCGACCTATACGTTGGCTCGGGCGTACTCCTATGACGGGGGGGCTGCTACCTACCGCAACTATCCGAGGCTCGCCACCAATCCGTTTGCACCCTACGAGTGGGGCCCGGACTTCAACGACGAGCGGCACCACGTGACCTTGAGCGGAATCGTTGATCTGCCGAAGGGCTTCCAACTCTCGCCGATCATGCAGTTCGGTTCGGCTCGCCCGTACAACCTGACCAACTCCTCAAACACCCTCAACACAGGTGGTGGCACGGGCACTGCCGTAGTAGTTCCGACGAACAATCCAACAGACTGGCTGGCGTTTTCAGGCAACAACACGGGAGCGCAGAACTGCTTCTATGGGTTGCACGGGGTCACGCAAGGATGCACGATTGCGCAGTACGATCCACTGCGCGGGGATCCGTTCTTCGAACTCGATATGCGTTTGGCAAAGAATGTCAAGTTCGGCGATCGCATGAATCTGCAACTGCTCGCGCAGGCGTTCAACCTGACTAATCGCGCCAACTACGGCAACAACTTTGGCGTCAATGGCGCCGCTAGCATTGCCGATCCTACGCACTTCGGTCATCCCCAAGGCTTCATCAACCCGGCCAGCACCATCATTCCGCACGCGCTTTGGGGTGAACTCGGCGTCCGCTTCACCTTCTAAACTTGGAATCTCTAAAACCTAACGATTCAATCCTGGGCTGACTCGGACGAGTCAGCCCAGGCTCTTTGCACCGATTGCCCGCAAACACAGTCCCAGCCGCGACCATCAGAAAGAGTTCCAAGTCGTTAATAGTGGCGATTTTGGTAATTGCTTTTCAAGGTTAATTGAGCGATGCTGTTGCGGTTTCGAACCCTCGTCGACCGTTTGCCCGCCCAGACGGATTTTTGAGACACCCGCGTTCAAAACGAACGCTTTGCTTTTGAGAGTGGGAACGAAACTGAAAGCCTGGCCGCAGTCACGGCCCGGTGGGGTGGGTCGGCAGTGCACTGGTTGATTCTAGTTCTAATTGCGGTGGGCACCGTGATTTTGCTCTACGGACTGTTCCGTTGGGCTTCCGCGGACGCCGGGATTGACACAGAGATTGTCAAAGAGCGTTTGCGCGGCAAGCAGGACTGGAGCGGCCTGCACCGTTCCGCCATCGACGCCCCCGACCGACCGGGCCGCTAGCCTTTTTCTTTGCCCTTGCAGTCCTGGTTCTCCACCGCGTGTTCCTCAAGATCCGCACATAACGTAGGCAGGGTTCGTGGTTAGCTCTTTTACACAAGATTGGGTGTTATCCCATGGGTTAACTGCCCAAAAGACGTGCATCCAATGTACTATTGGTGCTTCCCCAATCCTTCTTCCAGACTGAGTCGAGGCCAAATTCCGTTTCCAGACAACTGAGACGTCGTAGGAGGGTGCGATGGGCAAGTTTTCCCGTACTTGGGAACTGGTCAAGCAGAGTTTTGTGATCCTTCGTTCCGACAAGCAGTTGATGTTGTTTCCGGTTCTGTCCGCGATCAGTTGCCTTTTGGTTACGGCCATTATCGCCACTGGCGGTACGCTGCTCATCATGCCGGCGATGGCCTCGGCAGCAGCGAATGGCCAGCCATTTCGTCCCAACCAATCGCCGCTGTTTCTGCTTGGCATATTGACGATGTACGTGGCGAACTACTTCGTGATCGTGTTTTTCAACGTCGCGCTGGTGGGTGTAGCCAACAGCCGCCTGATGGGCGGAAACTGGACCTTCCGCGACGGTATTGAGCTGGCCTGGGCGCGCAAAGGCACCATTTTGCAGTGGGCGTTTGTGGCCGCCACCGTAGGCATGATTCTGCGCACCCTCGAGGAGCGTTTGGGCCTGATCGGTCGACTCGTTATGCGCATCATTGGTGTTGCCTGGGCGCTGGCCTGCTACTTCGTCGTGCCGGTACTGGCGTTTGAAGACCTGACTCCCATCGCGGCCATCAAGCGCTCTTCGAAGCTCTTCCGCGATACCTGGGGCGAAAAAGTCATCGGCGGGCTCAGCTTCAGCCTGGTTTCTCTGGTATTGATGCTGCCGGGTTTCGGTCTTTGGTTCGTGGCCATCGTCCTAGGTGGAAGCAAAGGCCTGCTGGCCGGCTTCGCCTTACTGATTCTCTACGTCCTGATGCTCTCGGTGATGATGTCTGCGGTGCAAGGCATCTTCAACGCGGCCCTTTACCGTTACGCGTGCTTTCAGCAAGTGCCGCCGGCATTCGATGCCGACCTGGTCAAGTCCATCTGGAGCGCAAAAACCTGAAGACCTAATCGTTGCAGAAAGGCGAGCCTTGGCTCGCCTTTTTTTGTGTGGGGGTGCGGGTGTGTGCGGTGCCGCCTATGGCTCGTTCCTCCTTGAAACGTGGCAGTCACGCGGCACGTCTCATGACCAAGCGCGTGTGTTGGCTTGTTTATGGACGTGGCCAGGCCTCGACGTGGAGTGACTCTATCTCCTGCTTCACCGTCGGCCTGGCCACGGTTTTTTTTCAGACACGTTGTTGACCAATCCGGCGGCAATTCTTACTCTGTTTGGCGAACGAGTTTGAGCATTCACTATTAGTTGTGATACTCCTTGCAACGTATCGAGTTGGGTGAGGTCAAGTTCGGATCTATGCGTAATGTAGCCCGAAAGCACATCGCCGTTGCCCCTTCATTTTTCGGCGCAGCTGTCCTCGCGCTCCTTTCCCCTGCGCTACACGCCCAGAATCCAAGTGGTTCGCTCCTTGTCACGGTGCAAGATTCGAGCGGAGCCCGCGTAGCCGGGGCGAGTGTTTCGTTGTCTCAGGAGAGATTTGCGATATCGCGTACAGGCAAAGCCGACGCCGAAGGCGAAACGCGGTTCGAGTCGCTGCAGCCGGGAAGTTACACGGTTACGGTGAACGCCATTGGCTTTGCGGAAAACAGTGCCGCGGTCGTCGTTGCGGTGAGCAGCCAGCCTGCGATGGTGGTAACGCTCCACCCGCAGTCGGTCCGGGAATCCGTGGAGGTGCGCGATCGCGGCCCGTCGCTCGCGAGCCAGCCCATCGAGACGACCAGCAGCACCATCAAGACCGTCATCACGTCATCTGACCTTGACGAGGTGCCGCTTTCCGCGCGCAGCTTCGCCAACATTTCTTATCTCGCGCCTTTTACCGCGCCGGTCGAACCTTCCGATCCGACCAAGGCCCGCATCACCGCGGTCTCTTTTGGTGGAAGCTCGGGGTTGAACGTCGACCTCTCGGTCGACGGGGGCGACAACAACGACGACTACATCGGCGGCTTCTTGCAGAATTTCTCCCCAGAGGCGGTCGAGGAGTTCGTCGTTCGAACCTCACAGTTCGCCGCCGACACTTCTCGGACCAACGGTGGAAGCGTGATTATCTCGACACGGCGCGGGACAGATGATTGGCACGGCAGTGCTTCCTACTACTATCGCGGCAGCGGCTTGAACGCGCGAAATGCGCTCGACAATCCCGCGCCGAATCCCAAGCAACCGTTTTCGCGCCAGAACGGAGTCGGAACGCTTGGCGGACCAGTTAAAGCCAAGAAGCTGTGGTTCTTCACGTCTTATGAGTATATCGACGAGAACGCCAGCGTGGCCTACAGCGCGAAATCGCTTTCCGAATTCAGCGCGCTGGCCCAAATGGCCGCGGCAGCGGATCTGCCCAACGTTTCTTCCATCGGGGCGATCCCATCCTCTGTCCCCATCCCTTTTCGCGACACTCTTTTTTCCACACGCGTCGATTGGACCGAATCCTCGCGCTCACAATGGTTCGCGCGCGGCTCGCTCGACCGCAACGATACAAAAAACGATCTATTGCAGCAGGGGGCCTTGCCGTCTACCGGAGCGACGACCACATCGAACTACTACAATGTCTTGCTGAACAATGAGCTTCAGTTCTCGCCTTCCTGGATCGGTACGCTCTCCTTAGAAGCCAGCGGCTTCCATCACACCAAAACGCGCAATTCGGAGATTGGCGAGGCCTTCAACTTTCCCTTCACCGTGAGCTTCCTAACGACTTCTGGCTTCGAAACTTTCGGCGACAATCAGTTTGCCACCGCCATAACCGCCTTCCCCGTTGAGCGCGACCAGCAGAAATACCAATTCCGCTACGACGTCTCGCGAGCCGCGGGGCGCCACGCGGTGCGCTTTGGAGCGAACCTCATCCACGAGCCGGTCCTTCGCGGCGAGCTTACCGGCAACCGTGAGACGGTTTTCACCTACCCGCAGGACCCGAGTTTCTACATCTCGAATCCGGGCATTCTTCGGACCTGCACTTCTTCGAATCCCGATCCGAATTGCCCGGGGGGCGATACGACCGGACCGTCGGACGGTTCCTTCTCGCAAAGCATCCGGCGCCTCGGGCTATATGCGGAAGATTCATGGCGCGTCACTCCGTCACTTACGTTGAATGCCGGCTTGCGTTACGACACGACCTTTGGATTGTTTATCGCCTCCAGCCACGATCAAAGCGTGAATCCAGCGCTCGCGGGCAATGGCGTTGTTTCGGGAATCCCGCACGATTACCGCAAAGCGATAGCGCCGCGCTTAGGCGTTGCGTTCGCGCCGCATGGATCCGCCGCAACCGTCCTGCGCGCGGGAGTCGGAATGTATTACAACGACTTGGCGCAGAACGGCTGGGTGGACGCGTTCACCGCAGTCAACAAATTTAATCTCGCCAACGGTACGAGCACGCCAGCGCTGATCGACCCAAACTACCACACCCCGTACGCGCTGATGGCCAGCGCGGCCTACGAGCACGCTTTCCGAAACGATTGGCGGTTGAGCCTTAGTTATGAGCATCAGCAAGGAGTGCATCAGTATCGGCGCTACGAGTATCCGGGTTTTTCCCTTTTTCGCAGCGATAACCGCTCCATCTACAACGGCTTGGCCGTGCAGGTGCAACACCGGTTCACCCACCGCTTCGAATTGACAGCCAATTACGTTCTTGCGCACGCGACCACCTGGGGCGCCACCGTCGGCGAGCTGTTCGATTACGTCAACGGCGTTTCGAACGTTCACGATCCCTTCGGCCCGGGCGATCACGGTCCTTCTGGCGAAGACATCCGCCATCGCTTGGTGCTGGTTGGGGTCTTGCAACTTCCCTGGAAACTCGAGGCGTCCACCTTGGGGCAATTCGAGAGTGCTCGCCCGTACACGATGACGACGCCCTTTGATGTCAACGGCGACGGAGTGGCGAATGACCGTGCGGTGGTAAATGGCGTGCAGACAACGCTCGATGAGTTCCGTGGTTCGCCGTTCTATCAGGTGGATCTGCGCGTCAGCCGTAACATCGTTCTTGGCGAGCGCGCCACTCTCCGGCCGTTCGTCGAGTTTTTCAATGTTTTCAACCGGCTGAATCCAGGCAATAACTACGTGCCGGATATCTCGGCGTTGCCGGCGCCCGTGAACAATCCTGCCAACGCTACCGCGTTTTGCCTCGACGCCGCCTGTACACAGACGAAACCCATCAAGAGCTTGAACCAACTGCGCGTCCCCGCAGGTGCTCTGGGTGATTTCTTCGGCCCTGGCACAACCGTAGGCATTCCTTTCGCCGCGCAAGTGGGCCTAAAGCTCAGCTTTTGATGAGAAGGCGTCCCGGGGAAGATTAGACGACCACAGTGACGCAGCCATACGCTTGTAGACGCTCCTCATTCCTGATCCATCGGAAAAATGATATAGTCCGTGCACCCAAGCGAGTGCCCCAGGAGAAGTGTCCCGTGCCTCGAGCAATTCTTCCGGTTTTCTCGGCAGTTCT
>Ga0126378_10002516_pt1 | contig 13607 bp, 8 predicted proteins | sample PanSoiMetPlot_23_FD_92587 | JGI IMG/M metagenome (GOLD analysis project Ga0126378, IMG submission 92587) | Tropical forest soil microbial communities from Panama - MetaG Plot_23 | ecosystem: Environmental > Terrestrial > Soil > Tropical forest > Bulk soil | place: Panama | collected 2016-02-17 | reverse complement strand
TGATATCCGCCGTAAGCTTCGGAAACGTAGCGATACGCATTGTCCAACTGCCATTGCCCGCGTGCTGGGCTCGCATCGTTCCGAGGCGTGGTCTGCGAATACATCCCGAACTGTGTCATCAGCCGCGCGCGTACATTGTCATAATGAAAATCGCCGCCTACACCAAGCTGGGTCACCTGGACTTCCCCGTGGCGGAAAACCTCGCTCGATCCACCAATGGTGTCGTCTTTTGGGTGATTGAAGCTGTACACGTAGTCCACGTCCGCTCGAATCTCCGGCGTGAAAAACTTTGTATCCAGCGGTACGTCCTTCGTACGCGCGTTTCCGTTTAACCAGGTGAAATCGGCGAATGCAAAGGGCGCGGACTTCTCAGCGGCCCCGGCTCCAGATTTGCCTTTCTCCGCAGCTTGCCGCGCTACTAGACCAATCGCCTCACTTCCGGCGGTTAGGCTGGGTGTACCTTCAGCGGAATCAGCTGTTGCATTAGTCATAGTCCCGCCTGGATCAGCAGGACTATCTGAAGGACGTATCTCTCTAGGCCGTAGACTCTTACTCTCGAGTTCGGCAACGCGCTTTTCGAGTTGCTCGACCTTTTCGAGAAGCCACTGCTCTCGCTCAGTCAGACCGGGCTTAGGAGCTTCCAACTTCTTCGGCTGTTCGTTGGAAGAACCCGTTTGGGATTCTTTGTCCGCAAGCAGCGAGCTAGGCGCAAGATTGCAACAGAGAACAACCATCACCCACATCCGCACAAATGTCACATTCGAAGTGATTAAACGCATTCTTTTTCCTATGTCCTTTTTCGCGGGATCAGGAACCTTGCGATTCGCCGGTGAGCAATTCTCTCTGAATCGTGCAAGCTTGAGTTCAGGAGTCCTTGCCCTTGCTCCCTGTCGACCAACTGCCCTTCTGTCCTAACTCTATCGCTCCAAGCGGTCTCGCTGGTTTTGTGCGAGGCCACGATGTATGGCTGCTTGCGATCTTGTGCCCGACTATCCTCGTGCCTGCTCGCGACTTTGGGTTGCGTATCTCGCGTCCACTGAACCAGGACGTACACCATGAATCCGCACCCCATCAGAGAAAGCGCCGTGAAGATAATCATTGCCATGGCACGAATCCGGATGAAACCTGAGCCCAGGAAAAACTCCCCCAACGACCCCGACATTACCGAAATAGCCCTCAAGAAGTCCTGAGCGGTTCATAAGGAATTTATAAGTGCGCCTTAGTTCTGAAAGGGGAGGGTCTATCGAACAGAAGGCTGATTCGGGACAGGGAACTGACACCTAGAAAACCAGATACAAACAATCAAAAATTTGCGTTTGTCATCGTGTTAGAGACGATCCAGCATACCTCCATCGAGGGTGGTTCTCCGGCACGCTTTGCGATCACGTTGCCATTGAACTGCTGTAAATGGAGGGGATGATGAAGAAAATGGCTCTTATCCCTTTCGCGGCTCTTCTGGTCTTAACGACTTTATCCACCTGCGCTGCTCAGAGCGACAATCGGCCCAAATTGAGCGGCACTCGTGTTGAAAAACAATCGAAGAAAGCAATCAGCATTTCTGGGACGGTGGGCGCGGAAGGAAAGACGCTCATCAGTGACAAAGACAACAGAATCTGGAATGTCACGAACGCGGACAGCTTGAAGCCTAGCGAAGGCCGACGCGTCAGTGTGAAGGCTCATGCCATTTCCGGTACCAGCGAAATCACCGTGACAGTGGTAAGACTAAAGGATGTAAGATTCACGGCGAAACTAGATGATGCCGCATTCAGAAGGTAGAAAATGGCACGCTCGTACTATGGATGCAGCTTCCTTTCAATTTTGTAATTCTCTGTCCCACCTCCAATGCCTCCCACGAATCGAGTTGTGCCTCCCAAAGCCCGAGACCCAGTCCAGAGCGCCTTCTTAAGCAAGTCCGGGTGGATGAGAGCAGAGGCTGGAGGACACGCCTTAACATTTCTGCGCTACGCACGAAGCGTAGGAAAGTCCTGTCGCATGCACGGACGAAGCTCGGCGACGTCACGACCGCGGTGAAGACTTCTGTGGTGAAGCTTTCTCGTTCGGCTCGAAACGATAGCCAATCCACGGTTCGGTAAGAATAAACCGAGGATGCGCAGGATCAGGCTCAATTTTCTTACGCAGCTGGTTTATCGCGACGCGAAGATAATCCGTTTCCTCACCGTGGTCCGGCCCCCAGGCCGCTTGAAGCAGCCGGCGATGGGTGAGGGGCTTCCCCTGATTTGCGACTAGTTGGCGGAGCAAGTCGAATTCCTTGGGAGTCAGGTGCACCTCTTCGCCCCGAGCGGTCACGCGGCGAGCTTCAAAATCAATGCTCAAATCTTTGGAGACGAACCCTGGAAGTTCATCGTGCAAAGACGTCCGTCGAAGCGCGGCCCGAATGCGCGCCAACAGCTCCTCCATGCCGAAAGGTTTCACAACATAGTCATCCGCTCCTGCATCCAACGCGCGCACTTTATCGCGCTCCGCATCGCGAACCGTCAGCATGATAATCGGCACCTCCGACTTTTCCCGAATTTCGCGACATGCCTGTAAGCCATCAATTCCCGGCATGTTTACGTCGAGAAGAATAATGTCGAAGGGCTGTGAGCTAAAGAGTTCGAGCGCCTGTGCGCCGTCGCGCGCTTCAGAAACCGTGTAGCCTTCGACAGTGAGAGTAGCCCGCAGTGTGCGGCGGACCTGTGGTGCATCGTCTACAACGAGAATTCGTGCTGAAGTCATCGCCTCTAACTTGCGGCGCCATCCACGGGCAACGTGAAGGAAAAAAGGGAGCCGTGCCCAAGCTCACTCGCAACGCAGATCGAACCGCCGTGCGCCTCCACGATCGCTCTTGCGATAGCCAGGCCCATCCCTGTTCCCCGCGCCAGATATTGCTGCGCCCGTCCGCGATAGAATTTCTCGAAAATCATCTTCTGCTCGGAGTTTTCAATACCGGGCCCTTGGTCGATCACGCTGGTTCGCACGGAGTCACCATTCCCTTCAGCAGTGATAACGATGGGGCGATCCTTGGGCGAATACAAGTTAGCATTGTCCAGCAGCTGCACGAGCACTTGCATGGCGCGGTTCAGATCTGCTCGAACGGCCGGCAAACCCGAGGGAATCCTTACGTCAACCTCGCGCGAACCCAGAGCATTACGGCAGCGTTTAAGTGCGGCTTCAACCAGTTCTGGGATCACCACGCGCCTCAACTGCAGCTCGATTTCGCCCGCTTCAAGACGAGCCATTTCAGCTGCTTCCTCTACAAGGTGGTTCAGTCGATCGCTCTCCTCGTCGATGACCGTTAGAAGTTCATCTAGCTGCGCAGAGCTCTCGTTTCGTTTCGAAAGCAGACACGTCACCGAGGCTTTGATTGATGTCAGAGGAGTGCGAAAATCATGTGCGATAGCATCCAAAAGAGCCGCTTTAAGACGTTCACTCTGCCGGTCCGCCTCGGTCTTACTTAGCTCCTCAACGGCCCGCGCTCGCTCAATGGAGATTCCGATGAGTGCCCCCGTAGCTTCCAGAGTTTGCCGCGACAGCGGCGCACCAGAAATTCCGAAGCTTCCAATCGGACGCACACCCAAACGGATCGGTCCCAAGTGCAATTGTCCTTCGGCTTCTTCTATCGGCTCGTCTCGATCGAAGGCTGCTTTCATCTTTTCCCCTTCGAGCGGCTCGATACGCAAGCCAGAATCATAGAACTCGTTTTTGTCAGTGAGAAAAAGCCGCGCACTATTTCCCTCGAATGCCGCCACAAGGTATCTAGGAATGGCATTCAGCAATCGGATGACGTTCCCCTCGCCCAGCAATTTCTGGGAAAACACATACAGCTTCTCAATCTCTCTTCTACGTTGATTGGCGGCATCCGCTTCTTTGCGAATGCGAACGGAAAGTTGGCTGCCGACAATTGCAGTCACCAGAAACGCAAAAAGCGCTACCCAGTTTTGACGATCGGCAATCGTGAAGGTCCCGATTGGGGGCAGGAAGAAAAAGTTGTAAGCCAACATCGCGGCCACCGACATGACTGCGGATACAGCCATGCCCCACAAAGTGGAAACTGCCAGAATCGCGAGGAGAAACGAAAACCCGACTGTCGTCTGATTCACTTGCGGTAGAGCTTTTCGATAGAAGAGGGTGATGCCCAGCACAATAGCAAGGGCGGCCATGAATCGAAAAACCTGGGTGGACACAGCCTTTCCCATTTATAGAGTGTATCGCAGCTATACAGAACTGAGGGGGAGCCGGAAGAACCGGAAGACTTTCCTAATTTCTACCGGTTCACAAGGACCTCATCGAAAAAAACATCGCCAACTTCAGCGAGTTTTGGCCAAATTTCTTTGGCTGAGGAAATACCGCAATGCTGTGGTACAGGTGCGATTCGAACCAGCCGTTCACGAAGACCTTCTAGCAAGCGTCCCGGACAATGCGCCCGATGTACCCTCATTGATGCCGCCGTTCAAGCCTGATTGGTTTCCTTGTCCAGTTTGCAGTTCCAGGATGAGGCTGCCAATTCTGCGAATTCGTTTCTGGCGAAAGGCATCAACTTTACTATCATCCTGGGCAATGAACGGCGCTCCTTGGCGGGTTGCTTCGCTTTTTGTCGCCCTCGTACCTCAATAGCGTGCCGCTGAAATTTGAGGTCAACCTGTTTAAGTGGACTTCGCGCGCGAGAAATGCGAGGATTTTAGTCTGCAAGGTAACGAAACCCTTACATGAGCAGCATCTCTAACAGCCCTGCTGCTGGAGGCAGCCGGGGCAACGGAATTCCTCGCGTTCTGGTGGCTACCACCGCGCTGCTAAGTTTCATCTCCTTCTGGCGCGCCGCCGCCATTGTCCTCAATGACCTGGGCTCGTCCGCGTTCTACGCCGGGGCCATCGCGGAGCAGGCAATTGGCAGGTCCGCGCCCTGGTTCATCCTCGCCATCATGCTCTTTTCATACGCTGTTCGATCCTTGTACATCGAAAGCTGCAGCATGTTTGTGCGCGGGGGCGTTTACCGCGTGGTTAAGGAAGCGATGGGTGGAACGCTGGCCAAATTTAGCGTCTCCGCTTTAATGTTCGATTACATTCTCACCGGCCCAATCAGCGGTGTCTCCGCTGGTCAATATCTGACGGGATTCTTGAACGACCTCTTCCAGTCCGTCCACTGGAATGTCACTCTTCCGATGGATCTTACTTCTGCCGTATTCGCGCTCCTGGTGACCTTCTATTTTTGGTGGGAAAACATCAAAGGCATTCCGGAATCGAGCGGGAAAGCTTTGAAGATCATGTATGTGACTACCGTTATGGTGGTCATGATGACCGCTTGGTCTCTCTTCACCATTTGGATGAGGGGTGCGCATTGGCCGCCCTGGATTGCGCCGCGAAATCTGACTTTCACCGACGATTCGCTCGGCTGGTTGCGCCACACGCGCTTGCCATACACCATTGGGCTTATTGGCATTCTCATTGGTCTGGGGCACTCCGTCCTGGCTATGAGCGGCGAGGAAACTCTGGCACAAGTCTACCGCGAAATCGAACACCCCAAGCTGCGTAATCTGGAGAAGGCCGGCTTCATCATTTTTGTCTACAGCTTGATTTTCACGGCAGGCGTTTCCTTCTTTGCGTTCATGATCATCCCAGACGTGATTCGACCACAGTACTTCGGCAACCTGATCAGTGGTCTGGCCATGAATTTTGTCGGGCCTTACCATTTACGGCTGGCCTTCCAGGCTTTTGTCGTATTTGTAGGCGTTTTGGTGCTCGCGGGGGCCGTCAACACCGCCATCGTCGGGTCGAACGGCGTGCTCAACCGCGTATCCGAGGACGGTATTCTCCCCCAATGGTTCCGTCAGCCGCATCGCCGTTTTGGAACTTCTCACCGCATTCTGAACCTAGTCGTGGGCCTTCAGGTCATCACCATCATCCTGAGCCGGGGCAATATCATCTTGCTCGGCAACGCTTACGCATTCGGCGTGATGTGGAGTTTCGCCATGAAGGCTCTCGCGGTGCTGGTTCTTCGTTACAAACAACCGGGAGAGCGCGAGTTTCGAGTTCCTTTGAATGTGAAAGTGGGCAACTCCGAGATCCCCATCGGTTTGGGCCTCATCACACTCACCCTCTTTGCTCTCTCTATCATCAATCTTTTTACCAAGGAAGACGCCACAGTGTGGGGATTCGGTTTTACCGCCATGCTATTCGGAGTTTTCGCAGTTTCCGAGAGATTGACAGGAAAGCAGGGAACTACTCAGGCGGGGCTCGACCAATTCAACTTGGAACAGGAGAGCGAACTAACACCTGAAGCCGTTGGCGCACGTCCCGGCAATATTCTCGTACCAGTCAGCAACATTCATGCGCGCTATCACCTCGCCAATGTCCTCGATCGTATCAAACCCGGTCGCCGCGATGTCGTTGTGTTGCACGTGCGCTTGCTGCGCCGTGCCGCTTCCGGGGAATACGAGCTCGAAGCTGAGCAGCTGTTTGGCGGCATCGAACAGCAGCTGTTCTCCCAGGCCCTCGCCATGGCGGAGAAGCGCGGCAAATCTATTCGTCTGGCAATCGTCGCCGCCAACGACCTCTCCGACGGTATTCTTCGTGCTGCTACGTCGTTGCAATCCAGTACGATTGTTCTCGGCCGCTCGTCAAGAGAAAGCACGGAAGAGCAGGCGCGGCTGATCGGCGAAGCTTGGGAAAAGCTCGGCGATCCGAAGCCGCAATTCAACCTGGAAATTCACATGCCCAACGGGGACAAGCTCTACAAGGTGCTCGGTCCCCACTCCCCGAACCTTACAGCCAACGAAATTAACTTACTGCATCGGCTGTGGCTGCGGTTCAGTGATTCCGTAACCCCCCTCGAGTTGCATCACCACGACGTTGTCCACTTCGCACTCGAAGAAGTTCAGAAAGAATTGGAAGACGGACACGAAGATGATGTCGTGTGCCGCCTGCGCGGGCATCTGGAAGAGAATAAGAGAAAGCGCAAGGCTCCCGGTTCCTAACCTGCCCTGTGAGCGTTCTTTCTTCCTGATCTCACTACTTTCCCGCACAAGATAGAGCACAAGAGTAGCAGACTGGTGCACATTCTCAGCTTATTTTTCGGCAGGAACGCCATTTTCTGCTTGACAGGATCTAAGAATATCCGCTGTGGAGATCTTGCTTGATGACCTTACCCTCAAGGATTAGCGTGACGTCGGGTTGTTTCCCGCACCAGTCGGCGACGTCACGCATCGTTCTTTACCTGGCGCGTGCCAATGTCACGTACAGGGAAATGCTTCGGTGCACGCAAGAAGCACAAACAGGAGCCACAGCGAATCGGAATATTGACTGCTGTGGCCACCTCCCGGGTGGTCGGCGATACGGACACTGGCCCGAACCGGGCTTCTGGGAAATAGGTCCTCCCTTGTCGCCAAGTGTTTAGTAATCCGTCCGCGTCGAGCTCCCGCATAACAGCTATTCACGCCGATCTCCGAAACGACGGTGCCGCTTGCCTGCAAAGCAGGGGCGCTGAACAGCATACGGAAATTCGAGTGTCATACCAGTGTCATACGAATCGCGATGAATGGCGGCAAATGGTGAATAAGAACTGCAAAGAGAAGGTAAATCTGACTACTCCCATTTAGCTAGATCTTGCTGATTCCCGTCGATTTGTCTCGGCTCCGGCACAATTGTGATTAAATCAGGCACAAGGCTGTTAATCGAAGGGTTGTTAGTTCGAATCTAGCCCCCTGCGGAATTCCGCTTGCCGCAGCCTATGCCTCTTCGAAGGCGGCGATCCGAAACCACACCAAAACGGTAGCGTGGTATTGTGCGCAACAGGGCTGGAAGATGCGATGCAACTCAATCCACCCGGCAGCGATCCTGACGCGCATGTCTGAGCCGATGCTAAAAAATCGGAAAATGGGAACCAATGACGAGGGTTTTCCGAGCCCAATAAAAGCCTGAAAGAGGATCAGAGCAGCAAACATATGCACGAGATAAATTTCGTAACTGCGCTCACCAATCTTTAGTAGTGGTTTGAGGTAAGTTAGGCTCGTCTTTTGATCAAAGCTCGAGTCTATACGCTCCCTCTATAATTCCAAAATCGGCTCCCGGCTTAAGCACAACATCACCCGAAATACTCGATGCTGAGTTTGCTGGCCTTGCTGTATCATGCGCGTTGGGATCATTGTCAATTAATGTTCCATGTCGAAGCGGAGTAATACGCGGATAGTAATTCGTGCGTTCCGCTCTCTCAGCTGGATCGTGAACAATAAGAACCTCTGGATCGTTTCGGCCCGCTCGATTTTTTCCGAATCCTACGACCGTCATCCAATGCCCGTCGTAAATCCGGTAGCTATCTGCTTGAGAGTCGTACTTGTACCAACCAATTAAAATCCATTCAGAGCTATTCCCAAGAACGCCCTCTTTGAGCCAGCTCAGCTTCACGGACGAATCGTCCACGGCAACAAAATCGGGAACCTTCCGCAAGCCAACGGCAGCCATCCGCTTATATTTGACGTGCCGGTCATCTAGAAATTGTTTGAGACCAGAGAAGGCACTGAACGGCGAGGTACCACTATGCTCTGAAGTGCCCATGACATCGCCTAGCATATTAACAAGCCTGGCTTGAGCGACCTGGGGGTCGTCGTCATGGAATGGCTGCAATGACGGAAAACCATTGTTCGCCAACCAGATCAGACTGTTTGAAACGGCGGCGGGAACACAGTGGGTTCTACCACCCCACTTCACAATGGACGGAAAGCAAGATTCGCAGATGCTGGGAGTCGAGTTAGCTTTTTCCGTGAAATACTCTGGGACAGCTAAACCTTGCTTCGCCCAAGCGAGCGTGCCGCTGGCCAGATGGAAAAGCTGGTAGAGAGCAAATGACTCAGCTCCCTTCTGTACAAAATCTCTCCGATTCATGATTCCCCTTCGTGCCGGTTCAAATCCTAAACTCAGCTCCTTAGAGCTGAAATCACATGAGAAAAGCGATTTAACCTACTATCGTTGCTACAACTCTTCTCTCGCTCGTATCCGCTTCTCGCACTGACCGGACCGAGTTTTTGTACCACGGCGAGTGGGCGGGTTTACATCACAACCTCGTCGGGCAAAGATGCAAATGGCGGCTCGCAGGGAGCCGTAGGCGACCGGAGAGACGTCATTTTCGGCGCGAACGCCGCTGGCGCTGGCGGTCGATACCCCAGCGCCGAGTGCGGACGTCTCGTGTTGTACTCCACCCTCCGATGCTCGATCACTACGTGTGCCTCCCTCAACGAGTAGAAAATCTCCCCGTTCAAGCACTCGTCCCGCAGCTTCCCATTGAAGCTTTCACAGTACCCGTTCTGCCAACGAGAAGTCATCAAGGCTTTCGGGTATCGGCGTTGGATGTGGCGTTATCGGCCAGGCCTACTCTGCGCAACAAATCCTGGAAGCGCGGGTCACTTCGAAGCGGATCAAAGGCTGGCTCCACCTTTAGTGTCGTGAGGATACCGAAATGCTCGGAGTATGCCTTTTCCAAGTCGGCAAGGGCTTCTTCCTTGTTGCCAACCCCGAGGTGGGCCCAAAGCATGGTGACGGGATTCACCTGTTCCTGCCGACTGACCTTATCGAGTTTCTCCAACTCGTGGCGACTACGGTCCAGTTGCCCTGCGCGTCCATAAATGTAGGCCAACGCCATCCAAATCGCCGGACCTTCCCCGTAAATACGGCTCAACGTCTTTGCCTCATCCGACGCTTGCGCGAACAGTCGTCTCTCCACATAGGCATAGGTCACGAGGATTGCGGCGCGGATAAAAGTCGGATCCTTCCGAAGCACCGCGCGGCACTGTTGGACGGCCTTGTCATACTGTCTCGAGTAGTACTGAATCGCGCACGCGTCGGCGGCAATAATGAGCGAGAGCGGATCCAGTTGACTCGCGCGCTCGCTCTCTCTTGACGCTTCGTCGAAGCGCTCCAGCCACATGAGGTGCTCGGCATACCACTGATGGGCAGTCGCGTAGTTAGGGTTCAATTCAATGGCCCGCCGGTATTCTCTTTCTGCAGTTTGCCAGTCCCAATCATAATTTTGGACAATCAAAGCTAGCGCCGTATGCGCTTCCGCCAGATCTCCATCAAGCTCAAGGGCTCGTGACGCGGCCGCGCGCGCCTGGGGTATGTAGAGTGCTCCAGAAGTGGAAGCATAGCCGGGCAACAGAGTGTAGGAATTCGCCAAGCCGGCATAAGCCAGGGCGTAATTGGGATCAATGGATGTCGCTTGCTGAAAATACTCGATCGCCTGCTGAAATCCTGCCACGGTCCTCTTGTTCCAAAAATACATACCCTTGAGATACAAATCGTGAGCCTCGGCCGATTTTGGAGATGACTTTGTCGGGCTGACGGAACTGAGCGGCTCGCGGCCCGTGAGGCCGCCGTTGGTTTCGCTTGCGGAGTTGGATTGCGGTGGGTGAATGCGAAAGTACGACCCTGAGACATAGGCGACCGATATGACCATCACCAGAGCAGGAATCCCCAGGCGACTCTTCCAACTGGGTTTGCCAAGCTTTTGGGTCATGGCCGATCCTGGGGAACGATCACTGTCAACCGAATTGTTTGCTGGCGACGGTGCTAGTGCTGACGCTTGCTCTACGGGCGCAATGAACCGGTAGCCCACACGAGGAACGGTTTCGATATACCTTGAGTTTTCCGAAGAGTCGCCCAGGGCCGCCCGCAGTTTCTTGATCGCGCTGTTCAGACTGTGCTGAAAGTCTACGAAAGTGTCCGATGGCCACAGCCTCCGCCGCATCTCTTCCCTTGTAACGATTTCTCCCGGCTTCTCCAGCAACATCGAAAGAAGATGAAACGGCTGTCCCGGCAGCCGGACCCGTATCCCGTGTTTTCGGATTTCGCGTGCGGCAAGATTGACTTGGAAGACTCCGAAGCGGAGGACTCCACTGGGCGATGCAGACTTCTTTTCCGCCACAGTTCACAGCTCCAAAGGACCTAGGCTGACCCTTTGCAAGAGATGGTTACCCAAGGGCTTAAGTTGAATCGTATTTGAGGCTTCGCTGGTCATCAAGAGATAATGCTGCGTGCATTGCCTTCCTGACACTGGTTCCCGTACCTTCGAGGAAATCCTGTCCCAAAGTCTCTAGGACAGAGAAGCTAGTAGCACTACAAGCGCCATAAAATAGGGGTGTTTCGATGCGGACTTTCCGAGCCCAGCAGTCTTACTTTGCATGTTGTGTATCCCACTTCTTCTCCAAACAGACTCAAGGGAAGCGCCAGCACAGGCGGTATCTCCTCAGCTGCCTTCTCGTCGGCGTTGCCACATTGATGGCTTTCGCGGCACTGAACGGACAGCAGCTTACTTTCATCCCCAACGGTACGTTTTTCGCAAATCCTAGCGGCGCGTCTGAAACTTACAGCACTGCTAGCGGTGGCATCGATCTCACCGGGCCGTTTTTCCAAAGTTTAGGCAGCAACGGCCGCGCCTGTGTTACTTGCCACGAGCCCAGTGACGGGATGTCCGTCGCTGCAGCGAATGTCCAACAGCGGTTCGTTGGTACCCAGGGCTTGGACCCCATTTTTCGCACCAACGATGGTTCCAACTGCAATCACAGCATTGACGTTTCGACGCTTGCCGGAAGGTCCGCCGCTTACAGCCTGCTGCGGACGCGCGGCTTAATTCGTGTCGCGATCAACGTTCCCGCCAATGCAGACTACCAGGTCGTCAGCGTGAACAATCCCTACGGTTGCAATGAATCTGATGTGATTTCGCAGTACCGCCGGCCGCTACCTGCCACCAACCTCCGCTTCCTGAGCACCGTCATGTTTGACGGGAGGGAATCTTCTCCTCTGACGGGAACCCTGAAAATCACCTACTCGCCAGCGCCGCACAACCTGGACGATCTGCGTTCTGACCTGGCTCACCAGTCGCTCGATGCGACCAATGGCCACGCTCAAGGGGACGGGTCGCGGCCGACTCCGGCGGAGCAGCAGGAAATTGTGAACTTTGAAATGACGCTTTCGACGGCGCAAGTCATCGATAATAACGCGGGCCGATTGGACGTTCACGGCGCGACGGGTGGCCCCGTGGCGCTGACAACTCAGCCGTTCTTCATTAGCATCAACTCCAGCGTCAACCCGCTGGTTCCAACGCTGGAGCAGCCGGGAGGACAGACAAACCCGGGTGATGGTCAGTTTAGTTCCGCGATTTTCAATCCTTATGACGCTTGGGCATCGCTGCCTTCCTCGTCACCGCGGGCGGCAGTTGCGCGAGGACAAGCCATCTTCAACTCGAAGACTATAAACATCACTGGAGTGGCCGGCATCAACGACGACGTGTCCACTGGAGGCTTGGTTGCCGGAGGCATTTCCTCTTTGCCTGGGACTTGCGGCACATGCCACGACACACCGAACGTGGGCAATCACTCGTTCCCGACACCATTGGACATCGGGACAGGTGATCCTGACATTTCCAACCGGAATGTTAACAAGGGAGGCTTGGATATTCGCTATTTGCCGAGCATCACGGTATGCAAATTGGATTTAACTACGAACCCGCCGTCGCCTACCAGCAACTGCAAGACGACCACTGATCTGGGCCAGGCTTTAATCGATGGCAAATTTGATCATGTCGGCAGGATCAAAGGACCAATCCTGCGCGGACTCTCTGCCCGGGCTCCTTACTTTCATAACGGTTCCGCGCAGACACTTGAGGACGCCGTGCGCTTCTATGAAAATAGGTTTGGCTTGGTGCTGACGCCTCAAGAGGAATCAGACCTGGTCGCGTTCTTGAGCGTCCTCTAACCCAATTGGAAAATGGTCGGGCGGATGGGTTGAACCATCGACCTCCTGGTCCAGAACAGGCGCCCGATGAACGCAGTAACACCCACTATGGAAATCTCGCGATTGTTCGCCAGTCGATTGATCGGGAATTAATTGGGCATAATCACTGGAGCTCAATCGTAGATACGCACCACCTTGGCTTTTCGATTCGTTGGCCATCACACTTAGGGGATCCAGATGATAGGTGCCATAGCGGGTGACATTATCGGATCGATTTACGAGTTTGAGAGAATCAAGAGCAAGCAGTTCGATCTGTTCAGTCCGGATTGCTGCTTCACCGATGATACCGTCCTAACTGTCGCACTAGCCGAATCGATCCTAACCGGAAACGACTACGCTTCATTGATGCGGGCCTACTATTTGCGTTACCCAGACGCAGGCTACGGGGGCTTATTTCACCGCTGGGCGCGAGCTCACGAAAGTCAGCCTTACAACAGCTGGGGCAATGGTGCCGCCATGCGAATCAGTTCGGTCGGGTTTGCGTTCGACACGCTAGATGAAGTGTTGGTCCGGGCGGCTGAATATACAGCCGTGACACACAATCACATGGAGGGGATCAAGGGAGCACAAGCAACGGCCGCGGCAATCTTTCTTGCGAGAACTGGGGCTACGAAGGCTGACATCAAGCAATACACCGCCGCAACCTTCCATTATGATTTATCGCGAAGTGTTGATGAGATCAGGCCTGCCTACAGGTTTAACGAGTCATGCCAGGGAACCGTTCCTGAGGCGATTGTGTGCTTTCTCGAATCAACGGATTTCGAAGACGCAATCCGAAACGCAATATCGCTTGGAGGAGACAGCGACACGCTAGCTTGCATTACCGGTGG
>Ga0126378_10002514_pt1 | contig 13610 bp, 13 predicted proteins | sample PanSoiMetPlot_23_FD_92587 | JGI IMG/M metagenome (GOLD analysis project Ga0126378, IMG submission 92587) | Tropical forest soil microbial communities from Panama - MetaG Plot_23 | ecosystem: Environmental > Terrestrial > Soil > Tropical forest > Bulk soil | place: Panama | collected 2016-02-17 | reverse complement strand
TGGCCCACGCCCGCAGGCTGTCGGCGAGCATCCGGTTGTCGCTGACCGCCGCGATGTCGATGACGGCGCTCACCTGCACTCGCCACCCAAGCTGGTCACGCGGCCAGGCCAGACAACGCGGCCGCTGCCCGTCCAGGCCGGGCACCATCGGCATGTGGGATTGGACACGCATCTACTCCTCGGCTGACTCGCACCGCTGCCGGTCGTCGCGTTTGGCGCCGCCGGATAGCCGCTGACAGCGAGGCCGCCGTGGCGTCTTGCTTGGCCGGAAGGTGGCGCTGCTGTCAGCTTGCCGGATTGTCTCCGGGGTCTGATGACCGCCGTGATCCTCCGCGCAGGGACGCAGCAGAACTCGAAGCCGGGCCCAGGCGCGATGGAGCAGAACCCGCTGATTCCCCTGCTGATCCCGAGTTGCTCGGCTGATTCGGGCGCCGAGAGGCTCTTGATCAGGAGTCCGTGTTGCATGCCGGCCAGCGGAGTTGAACAGTTATCTTCGTCGGGGGGACGCTGGGCACCGCCAGCCGTCGGTGCGTCGCTCTGATGCTCGAACGGAGACCTGAAATTCCGGGAAGTCGGAGAGCCGGGCCGTCCGGGCCCAGGCGGCGTAACCATCCGGAATCACTCCATAAGCCGCGTGATTTCTAGCGGACATGCCGACGCGGATATCACTCGACTTCGACAAGGTTCCGCTGGCGTCGGCACCTCCGGAGGAGTGTGCCTCTCAACAGTTGTCAACATCTATGGCAGGATGCTAGTACTAGTTTGGTACTTGTCAATCCCTTCAGGACAAGGAAGGCTCAAGCCATGGCCGACAGTTGGCACAGCCGCTGCTTCTGCCCGTTGTCGATGGCACTCGACGTGCTCGGCGACCGATGGTCGCTGCTCGTCGTGCGGGCGCTGTTGCCCGGGCCTCAAACCCGCGAGTCGCTGTGCACCTTCTTGGCCCGCCGCGACGGCCCGGACCTCGACGCCATCCTGCGCGAGCTCATCGACGCTGAGGTCATTCGCAGGGGCCAAGCGGGCGGCCACGACAGCGTGTTCGAGCTCACCGATCGCGGGGCGATGCTCGGGCCGGTCGTTCAGGAACTCATGCGGTGGGGTCTCGGCGAGCTCCTCTTGACGACGACTCACGCGGCACGAGGTTCGGAGTCGTTCGATCAGAGCTGGGCGGTTGCCGACCTGGCTGACCCCAAAGACGAGGCCTACGCGTGGACGATCGACGGGCGGACTTTCACCCTCGAAGTGGTGGGGAGCACCTTGATCCGCACCCTGGGCCCTCCGCCGGACCCGGTGGTCGTGATGGAGACCTCGAGCGAGATCTTCGAAGCCCTCGCCTTCGGCAGGATCTCCTTTCCGGAGGCGCTGATGCGCGGCGAACTGCGCCTGTCAGGCCAACCCGAGGCGACCCGTCGAATGTTCCACGTCTGCGGCTTCCCGCCGGAGTTCCTCCAGGCGCTCGCTCCTGATCGCATCAGCCCCGAGGTCTCGGCTTGACTCGCCGCACCTACAAGCCCTTCGATCCTCTCGCTGTCGCGCTCGAACAGATCGGCGACCGCTGGACGCTCATCATCGTGCGGGCCCTGATGAACAAGCCACAGCGATACTCCGACCTCAAGGCGTTCATGGTGGGGTCCGGATCGAATGTGCTCGCTGACCGTCTTCGCCGGCTGGCCGACCTCGCCATCGTCACCCGCAGCGCCGGGTCGAGGGCGGGCAGCGATATTACCTACCAGCTGACCGAACGCGGCTGGACCCTGGCGCCGGTGATCGAAGACCTCGTCCGCTTCGGACTGCGGTCGCTCCTCTTCGGCGCCACCGGGCACGAGTCAGGCCCCGAACGGAGGGTGTTCGACCTGGGATGGGCCATGACGAACCCCGCCTTGGCTGTCGAGGAGACCTATCAGTGGATAATTGACGGTGTCGTGTTCACGCTGGAAGTCGTAGTCGAAGGCGTGCAGATCGTCCGCACCCCAGGTCACGCCAAGAACCCTGTTGCCAGGCTGGAGACCACGACCGAAGTCCTCGAAGAGCTGCTTGGGAGGCGCACAACGCTTGGCGAGGCGGTCAAGTCGAACAGCATGAAGCTGAAGGGCCGGCCCGCCGCCATCGAACGCATGTTCACCGCGCTCGGTTTTCCACCTGACCAGGTCGAGACCCTCCAGCTCGCCGACACCGGGTAAAACGCACGCTCCAATCATCCAATCCAGCCCTGCAACGGCCACCGTGGCGCGGCTCGGCCTGGCCCTTGCCACCGATCCCGACGGTGGCTTCGACGCCCGGGCCGCGGCCGGGCGTCCGGTGACGCGCCCTCCGGACACACACCCAAGTCAGGACTTCTCCTCTGGCCCTGGTCCACAAAAATAGCCGTTCTGCTCGCTCTTATGATGCCGGTGATTCTTATCACCGCCGTGGCTATCAGCAGCACGGTGGCGGGTTGGCCATCCCGACAGCTTCAGGGGTGGGTATTGCTGGCGATCGTAGTCCTGAGTCTAATACCAGTTATCCTATTGCTGACGCAGACACTGGCGAATCGCGGTGACACTATCCAATTTCCTGGAATTTCGCTCTCCTTCGCCAGCGTATCGCAATAAGTAGCTTCATCGGTCCGGACCACTACCTTGGCTGAAAACCTTGGAACCCCGGACAACGTTCCCGTCAGCAAATTGTCCATGCCGAGCATCTTGCGCGCCCTCCGGAGAGCTCGCGACGTAAACATTCAGGTCTCCTTGCTGGCTAATTCCGTGACCGGCAACGTTTGCCTCGTTGGATAGGTCGTGCTGGAGGCGAAACGGCACGCCTGCCGATTATGCCGGTAATCCTGTCAAGTCGCCGTGTCGGCGGCGGTCGGTCTGTCGCCAGGCGTAGAGATCGCGCAGAGCGCCGATTTGACTACCGTGATGACTTACCTCGGTGAGCGTGCCGGCGATGAAGTGCGTGGCCGGGTGCGCGGGACCCGGCGGGCCGGGAACGCACAGGCCGCCTCTTGGCGGCTCTGCGGCATACGTGTACCCAGCGGTCGTCACTTCGAGCTGGTCGTCATCGGCCCGCTCGATCGCCTCGCGGAGTCTCTGCCAGCCGTCACGCAACGCGGTGACGGCCTCGGCGGCACCGGTGAAGATCGGGTGATGGGTAAGGTACGGGGACGTCCAGCCGCTCGCCATGGTGCGCGTCCCGCCCAAGAAGTCGATGCCGCACAGACGGCTTGGCATCGATCCTATGTGCCAGTACAGCCAGGCGATGGTGGTCATCGGGACGGGGGCTGGCTCAGGGATCTCGAAGTCGGCCACCCATTCGCCGACTCCGAACGGGTTCGGTGTTCTGCACTGGTCTTGCCGGCGAATGCTCCAGGTCATCCCGAATGGCTCCCAGAAGAACTCATCATCGGTCAGGTCCTCCCAGGCGCGGGCAAGGGTGAAGTACTCGATTGGGTACATCAGCTCTAGCAGCGTGTCGGCTCGTTTCCCGGTCATGAACCGCATCGTAGTCAACCCCTCTGCCCACACCTGAGTGCCGCGACACAACGACGGATGGAACGTTTGCCCTATTCCGCTGCGACCGATGCGGCTTTGGGCCGAAGCCCGCTGTCTCGGCACTAATACTTGGACGCGTCTGAGATGGGGTTGGCAGGGTTCTGGTGGCCGACTCGGCGTGTCGGTTTGCTTGCTGCGGGGTCGGCTCTTGATGATCACGGCTTGTGTCCGCTCTGCTGCCTGCTGGGCCGGATTGCCCTGCCTGCGCTGCCCGCGATGAGCGGATCGCGGCGCATCAGGAGCTGATCGGGGAACTGCGGACGCGGTGGGCGCGCAGGCTGACCAGATCCCGGCGCTGCGGGAGCAGGTGAGGGCGGCTGGAGCGGCTGGTGTCGCGTAACAGCGGGAACTCCTCGATGCCGCCCAGCATCTGCGCTCCACCGCACCCGGCGCCTGCCGCTCGTCGGTCGCGTCACACTCCATGCGCGTCCAGTTCGACGACAGTCTTGCCCAGATCGGCGCCGCCGAGCAGGCCAAGCAGCGCCGGGAACGCCTGCCCGATGCCGCCGGTCCGCACGGTTTCGACGCTGCGCACCCGACCGCCGCGTAGCCAACCGCCCATTACACGCTCGAATTCCGGACGACGCGCCTCGTGGTCGTAGATGATGAACCCGGTCAGTTGCAGGCGCCGCCAGATCGCCGTGAGCAGGTTGCGGGGGCCGGCGGCCGGGCGGTCGCCGTAAGTCGAAATCGCCCCGCACAATGCGATCCGCCCGAAATCGCGCATCCGGCGAATCGCGGCCTCCAGGTGCTCGCCCCCGACGTTGTCAAAGTACACGTCGATGCCGTCCACCCCGGCCCGCTCGAGCGCGTCGGCCAGGCTGGTCCGGAGCGAGCTGTCGTGATAGTCCAACGCGGCGTCGATGCCCAGGGTTTCGAGCAAGAAGGCGACCTTGGCCGCGCTGCCGGCGCTGCCCACCACCGTGCAGCCCATGGCCTTGGCGATCTGGGCGACGGTCGAGCCGACTGCGCCCGCTGCCGCCGAAACGAACACGGTGTCCCCCGGCCGACAGGCGGCGACGTGCAGCAGACCCACATAGGCGGTGAATCCGGTGGTCCCGAGCGCGGCCAGCCAGACAGTCGACGGCAGGTCCGGCTGGTCGAGCACCCGCACGCGGTCGGCGGGCAGCACGGCGCGCTCGCGCCATCCGGCCTCATGCAGCACGAGCGTTCCCTCGGTCAGCTCGGGATGCGCTGACTCGACGATCGTCCCAACCGCGTGGCCGGCCATCGGCGCGCCGAGCTCGTAGGGGGTCGTGGGCCCCGCGCCGGTCATCCGCCCCCACATATACGGCTCGACCGACATGGCGACGTTGCTGACCACCACCTGGCCGCGCGCGGGCGACTGGACGTGCACCTCGACGAGTTCGACGTCGTCGGGAGAAGGGGTCCCGACCGGCCGCCGGACAAGGTGCCATTCCCGACTCGTCGTCATATTCATCAACGATAAATGATCAGTCAAGAGTGCGCTCCTCGTTCTTGGTGAGGTACCAAAACCCGTCATACTTCTCGCTGCGCCCCACCGGGCACACGGCGCGGAGGCGTGAGTACGTCGAGAAAATGTCGTCCAGAGCGTCCCCGTGGAAGTCGAACCCGGTTTCCACGGCGCGGTCGTCTGTCATGGGCTTCTTTCCCGAACCGTGCTAGCTGGTTGCCCGACCTCGACGCCGCCCATCCGTTCCCCCAGCGCCCTGGTTTGAGCCCGGTGCCCGCTGGTCAGCGCGCCGGTTGCTGCTGCACGTGATCGCCGAGACCGCCCAGCACGGCTGCCATGCAGACATCATCCGCGAGTCTCTCGACGGCGCCAAGTCAATGGGATAGCGGCAGCCGGTGGGCAAGACCCACCTACGGCCAGAAGGGCACCCCCGACGACGCCGATGCATAAACCAGCCTGTCGCACAAACGGCGCAGGGACCTGCTCGACCCCCATATCTTGAGCGGTTGCCACAAGCAGCCCTAGATCTTCCGGTGCTAGAGCTTCGGCCAGGGTTTGTGCGACAGGCTGAAACATGCGGACCCGGCTGAGCGCATGCTGGGCCATTACCGGCGCTGCCCGGCGGCCAGTGACGCGAACCGACCTTGATAACCGCGCGCCGACCCGCCGTTCTGTTCGGCGATCTGGCCGCCTGTGCGGGCCGTCAGCACCGCTCCCGAATGCTCGTTAGGTGCGGCTATCACCATGAGGTTGTCCGCCGTCGGCGGCGTGCCCGAAGCGATGATCTGCGTGTCGGCACGACCCCGGTCATGCGGCTGGCCGTCCAGATCCGGTTGGTCTACGCGCCTTCGCGCCGCCAAAGGCAGCCATCGCTGGGGACTCACAGCATGTGATCGGCCTAGCTCCGCCACGCGATGTCGCTCGGCGCGGTGGCGATGCCTTTCGGGGCGGCCAAGACTAAGAGATGGTTATGGATAGCTGCGCTTGCGGCGCGGCCTGGAATTGCGCGGTTCCGGCCTGGTTTGCGTCGATGATGCAGATGCCAGCAGCAGTGAATTTCACGGTCTGGCTCGAGACCGGTACGCACGCCTTCCCGCTCGCGGGGTCGACTTTGAAGATCACGGGCTGGCCCGAGCCGCCGCCGGTCGCGGTCACCACGTACGTCTCGCCGATAGCGGGCTTGGCTGGCTTCACTGAGGTGAAGGTGATCGCCTGAGGTGCACGAGCCACTCGAAGGCCCATTTCCTGCGCCTGTTCTTGGAGAACGATGACGTCGCTGGCCATGAACTGCGCCACCGTCACCTGGTATTTGCGCGTGGTGAGGTCGTAGGTGATCTGGTAGCCGGCCGGCACCGTGCGGTCGAGTCCAGGGGCGGTGACTCGGACCTCGCGCGCCAGGACCGCAACCAGAAAAAAGGGTTCCGGTTGGCATACGTGCTCGCCCTGGTAACCGCCGGTCGCGAATACGGTGCCCACGTCGCACAGGTTAACGGCCTGGTTCAGGGACGTCGGCGGCCAGCTGCAATCGACCTTTCCCTCCTGCAACGCGAGGAGATCGCCGGCCTGGTCGCGGCTGATCAGGCGGGCGGTCTTGCTGGCCTCATCTTGCTCGAACTGGCACGTCGCCCCTGTGCCGTTGGCGTAGCGGAGTTTAGCTGACCCGCTGAAGGCACGCACCGTCGTGCTGCACGGCAGCGCCACGGTCGCCGTGATGTGGCTCGCAGGATTGTTTGGCGGATAAATGAAGATGGTGCTAGTCGATGAAAGGCGCTTCACCGTGTCGTGGAAGGGGCACCCGCCTGACGGCTGGGATGACGAACTGCTCGACGATGCCGACGAGTTCGCGCGAGATCCGCAGCCGCACAGCAGCGCCACGAAGACCAGCGGGGCGAAGAGATGGCTAGGGCGCATAGCGCAGCCTCCTGGTTTGTTAGCTTCCTTGCCCATCGGCGCGCCGATGTCGCGGGCCTTGCCAGCGCGTCAGAGCGTCTGTTATCACCTTCAGGAACGCGCCCAGTGGGGTGATCACGAGAATGGTGAAGATGAACCCGAAAAGCGGCACGAACCTATCGGTGTTCTGCGCCCAGGCCGATGGCACCAGCTGGCCGCCGTTCGTCACGACGCTCGTCGCCTTGGTCGCGCCGACGTCCACGGACTGGGTCGCGTTGCTGATCGTGAACACCGCGCTTAGATCGCACGGCGCATGCATCGAGCAGAGGAAGGAGGGATTTCCCGCGACAGTTGTCCCGCCGGGCCTGAGATCAAGCTGCCCGGCGAACCCGTACAAGATCCCCGCAGGTGCCTGTGCTTGCACCTGCAGGTACTCGACCTCGCTGAACTCAACAGTGGGAGGCAGTCCGCTTCCGGCAGGCCCTACCTGTACCCGCAGGCCATTGGCGACCGGGAAGCATTCCATGGCATGTTCGCTGCGCGTGAAGGTGCGCGCACCGCTACGCATGATCAGCGTCACGCCCGGCTGGAAGGTGAAGCAGTAGCTCGGGTGGGCATTCGCAGCCGCAGTCACGTCCGCGCCAAGCACCGGTCCCGCGACGAACGGGGAGATATCGAGGCTGGCAGAGGCCACCTTGTGGCTCGTGGTACTGCCGAAATGCTGGACGCTCGGCCAAGTGAAGGTGACCGGATCAAGCGTCTGCAGGATCGGGTTGCCTTTCTTCACCACGCATTTGGCACCCAGCGCCGTTGCCGCCGCATGACACTGGGAAGGGAGCAGCGGCACGATGACTTCCGCGCCTGACCCGCTGACGGTCAGCTGCCTGACGTAGCCGGAATCCGCGACCCAGTACACGTTCGACCCCTTGCCCGCCGCAACCAGTCGCAGGTCCTGCAAGATCGCCACGTTACGGGTGGACGCACTCGCCGAGGCATGCAGCCGCACCGGCCAGAGCCGGTGATTGAGCCAGAAGTAGGTGGAAAGAGCTGATGCCGTGGCCACGGCAGCGACCGCGAGCAGGACCGCGAGCCCACGCCAATGCAGCTCAGACGGCACAGCATCACCTGCGTACGGCTCATGCGGCGCCCGCGGTCGGCTCGACGGCAGCGGACCAGGTGGCCCTACGGCGCCAGTGCCACCTGGAACACCTGCCAACGGGGGCTGACGCAGCCGAGCCACTGCGACGGCCCGGCGGACCAGCGCGGCGAGCGCCAGTGCCACGATGCCGACGAGCGCGGCTCCAGCCGCGGCACCGCCACGGCGAGCCCCATGGCTTCCAGTCGGATGAAGACGCATCCCCTCCCCAGCCACGCAGCCCACCACAAAGCTCCCGCGCAGTATCGGGAGAACCACAATCTAGAACGGTTAAGCCTTTCTGTCGATATCGCTCCGCTGGTACATACCATCGGCATTGGCGCCGCCCAGGCGGTAGCCGACAGGTGCGACAGGAAGGTCGGCAGCACCCGGCGCACCGTCACCATTCCCGGCCCGGCCGGTGTCAGTGACCTCATTCTCACTAGCCAGGCAGGACGCCTGCTCCGCAGTCCAACATCGGCGGCTCGGCGGGCCGAACTCGTTCTGGCATAACCGCGCGAATTGCTCGTGCGCTACATACTCCGCATCCCATCTTGTGTGTCTACGTCTTGATCCGACGTGCCGCCCGGATTGCCATCGGCCCGGCGGCAAGGGCCAGCCGCATCAGCACCGCCTCAGCAGAATCGCGCTCCTGTCCGCGGGCGCAGTCCTCCAGCACCTGCGCAGCAACCGGATGTCCGAAGCTGTGGCGGATAAGTTGGAGCCATCGAGTCTCCGTGGGAGGCGGCCATGACCGCAGCGACGGATACCGGTTTCGTGAGGATGCGGGTGAGCAAGACCGTCGAGCACCGCCGGTTTGCCTCCCACGCGGACGGGCAGCTGACCGAGCCGGACCCCCAGTGCTGGGCATCGACGAGAGCCGCTGTGGCATGGCGGAAATGGATTTAGGACGCGGACACCGGCCGGTGGGAGCGCACCGAGCGGTTCGAGACGAACTTTGACCGCTTCGGCGGAACCCCATGCTGACTGTCCTCTGGGTCGTCCTGCATCATCTGTCTCCCTTACCCAAGGACGGTACGGCTAGTACCCAAGGACGGTACGGCTGGCGACCCCTCCGAGTGTGCCGGTGGGTATTGAGCTTGTCGCCTTCGCCACCCAGACGGTGACCGGCGCCTTCAGCGTGCGCACCAACGACGGCTATAACGCGGAGCTTGCCGCATCCACGCTCCGGAAGCTGTAATTCGGTCCCCATGTGAGCAGTCTTGCTCGTGGTTCATGCGCGCCGTTGGGCGCGGCAGTCAGGCGTGCGCCTGTCTCCGGTCGTGGCCGCGCATAATGGGGGATCGTTGTGGGTCGCCTCGCATCTGGACGGCTGCGCGGCGCCTGGAAAGGGAGTGGGTGTGGCTCAGTTGCCGGTGACCGTGGAGCCGGTCCATCCGGGGTTTGATGCCGCGGTCCTTGACGACCTGGGCGGGCGGCTGTCGGCTGCGCGCCTGACCCCCGACCGCGGCACCGCCTGGGAGCAGGGTGTCCCGGGGTCCTGGCTGGCCGGCCTGCTGGCCGACTGGCAGCGGTTCGACACCGGCGCGTTCGGGGCGCGGCTGGCCCAGTTCGCACATTTCCGTGCGGTGGTGGGCAGGCAAGCGATCCACCTGGTGCACCAGCGCGGCCGCGGGCCCACGCCGCTGCCGCTGCTGCTGGCGCACGGGTGGCCTGGCTCGTTTTGCGAGTACCTCGACCTGCTGCCACTGCTCACCGATCCCGGGGCGCACGGCGGCGATCCCGGTGACGCGTTCACGGTGGTGGCTGCGTCGCTGCCCGGCTTCGGCTTTTCGGGACCGCCCCCGGCGGGTGGCCTGACCGCGGACGCGGTCGCCGGCCTGTGGCACCGCCTCATGACCGAAGGCCTCGGCTACCCGCGCTACACCGCGCACGGCAGTGACCTGGGCGCGGGCGTCACCGCCCGGCTCGCGCGCGCCCACCCCGATGTCGTGGCGGGCATTCACCTGGCCACTCCCGGGCTGGCGGCTCCGCCGAGGCCCTGGAGCCCGGCCGAAGAAACTCACTTCGCCCAGGTGGACGCCTGGACCGGGGACGAGGGCGGCTACGCCCACGTGCACTCCACCAAGCCCGCCACGTTGGGCGCCGCCTTGCACGACTCACCAGCCGGGCTTGCCGCCTGGATCGGGGAGAAGATCACCGCCTGGAGCAGCACCACTGCCGACGGCCAGCCCGCGTTCCCCCGGGACCTGCTGCTAGGGACGCTGACGCTGTACTGGGTCACCGGGACGATCACCTCCTCCCTGCTGCCCTACTGGGCCTACCGGCACGCGCCCGGCAGCGCGCTGCCGGCAGGCGAGCCAGCCCCGGTCCCCACGGCCATCACCATCTTCGGCGGTGAAAAGGTCCCCTTCCCCAAGCCGCCACGCGAGCTGGCCGAACGCTACTTCACCGTCACCACCTGGTCCGAGCACGACCGCGGCGGTCATTTCCCCGCCGTCGCCGAACCGCAACTGCTCGCCGAAACATTGCGCGACGCCTTCAGGCCGCTCCGGTCATAACGGCCGCCGCATCGGCTCGGCTCTCGCTCCCGGGAAGCGGCATCCGTGACGGTTCGCGATCGGCGCTGGACTCGACGAGGCGCGCGGCGCCGCCGTTCTGGATGGTTTCGACGACGGCCCGCTGGTCGGATGTTGCCGCTCAGACATGGATGTTCGGCGCCCGCGCCGACTTACCGTCTGGGCGGCGGCTCCATGCCTGTTGTGGCCATATAAGTGATGGGCCGAATTGACACCATGAGTCTCCGGACTCACCCGGGCGATTCAGACCTCCCAGAGGCCGCCATGGCAGTGGGTCTGTGCGGGTGCGACGATGCATGTGTGCGGAGCGGACGCGCACAGGGCGTACGACCAGCTCGCCACTACCTCGGGCGTGACCGGAGCCAGGTGTGGTGGCTCCTAATCGTGCCGGCGGTGATCGCTGGCCTGTGGGCGGCGGTGCAGCTTGCGAAGGTGCCGCTGCCGCTGCCGGTCGCCGTGCTGGCCGGCGTGGTGGCCGCCGTGATCGCGGTGGTATTTCCGGAGCTGCGTGCTCGGCGCCGCCAAGATGACGAGCGCCGCCGGGTTATGGCGACCCAGCTGCGCCTGCTGACCGGGGCCGGGACTCCGCCCTTGGTAGAGGAGGTCGGCGACCCGGGCCGACTGGGCGTCACCCGATCGGAACGGCTGTGCGACGGCAGCGAGGAGCGGTCACCACCGTATGTGCGCCGGGCCAAGGACGCCGAACTTGACGGGATGCTCGCGACACGGGGCTTTGTGTTGTTGGCTGGCCCCTCCAAGGCCGGCAAGTCCCGCACCGCCTATGAGGCGATGCGCCGTAACTTCCCCCGGCGAGCCCTCCTGATACCGGCCAGCAAGGCGTCGCTGCCAGCGCTGTTGGCACTCGGGCTGGCCGTGGAGGACGCCGTCGTTTGGCTGGACGACCTGGAAAACTACCTGGGAAGCGACGGGCTGGACGAGGGCGTCTTGGACTGGTTGACCGGCGACCCGGGCCGGGCGGTGACGGTACTGGCCACCATCCGCGCCACCGAACTCGACCGGTTCGGCCCGCGCCTTGAAGACGACCGCCGGGAGTTCAAGGATCCTTCGTCGAAGATTCTTGAACACGCGGCCGTGTTGCGGCTTGACCGCAAGCTGGACCGCGCCGAGCGTGCGCGGGCGAGAGAACAGCTCGGCTACCAGTGGGGTGCCGTGCTGGAGCGGTACGGGCTGGGCGAGTACCTGGTGGCCGGGCCGAGATTGGTTGAGCGGTTCGAAAACAACCTGACCACCGAGCCGGTCGGCATCGCCGTGGTCCGGGCTACGGTGGACTGGCGCCGTATGAGGCTCACCGAGCCAACCCCACTGGGTGTGCTTGAGCAGCTGTACCCGTCCTATCTTGAGCCGGAAGACCAGACGCCCGGGCATGTGAACATCGATGCCTTTGAGCGCGGGCTGCAGTGGGCGAGCGAACCCATTTTTGGGGCCAGCTCCTTGGTGTCACGCTCGGGAGACAGAGTCCTGGCCTTCGACTACCTGCTCGACTACGTCGAGCGGGAGCGCCGCACACTGATACCCGACGCCGCCTGGGAGCAAGGCCTTCAAGCGGTGGCCTATAACCCGGCCGAGGGCTTGGACTTCGGCCTCGCTGCGTTTGACAATGGCGCCCTGTGGGCGGCGGTCCGTGCCTGGCGAGCGGTAGCCGCCGGCAGTTCCCCCTTCGCCAACCGGGCAGCCCGCCGCCTCGGCTGGGCGCTGCATGAGCAGCGCGACATCCCCGCTGCAGAAGCCGCTTATAACCAGGCTATCGACTCCGGCGATGCATACGAGGCACCCGCCGCGATGATCGACTACGGCGTGCTCTGCTGGTCGATCGGTGACCTCGCTGGCGCACAGGCTGCGTTCGAACGCGCTATCGTCGCCGACAACCCAGACCTCGTCCCACTAGCGTCGGTCAACCTCGGGGGGGTCCTGGCACGGCGAGGGAACGTGTTCAAAGGACAAGCGATCCTTCGGCGGGTAGCTGCCTCCGGCGATCCGGATCAAGCGCCCAGAGCCCTCCGCCATCTCGGCTACCTCCTCCAGGATTCAGGGGATGTCGCCGGAGCGAAGACCGCGTTTGAGGAGGTGATCGCCTCTGCCCACCCCATTCAAGCCCCGAAGGCAATGGTCGCCCTCGGTGACCTGCTGACCGACTCCGGGGACCCAGCCGGAGCCACGGCCGCGTACGAGCAGGCCATCGAGTCGAGCGACCCAGAGTTGTCCACCGCAGCCGGGATGTACCTCGGCGTGCTGCTTGCCCACCAGGGCAACCTTGCCGCCGCCCGTGACGCCCTGGACCGGATGATTGACGCCGCGGGCCCAGACGGCGCAGCGGTCGCAGCCTCCCATCTTGGCATCACATACCAGCATTACGGCCCGACCCGGGCGAAGTACGTCGCCGAACAGGTAATCGCTTCTTCACACCCCGAGCTAGCGCCAGTAGCCATGGTCTTCCTCGGAAACCTGCTCGCCGAGCAGGGAGACCTGGCCTCGGCGCGCGCCGCTTACGAGCAGGCCGTCGCCTCCCGTCACCCAGAGATGAGCCGCGCAGCCGCCGAGGCGCTTGACCGTCTCAGCACCCTTGCTGTGGCTCATTCCGCTCACGGTATGGGCGGTACAGATGGTGCTGACACCCCGTGGGACACCACCTCCCGGAGCAGATCGGGAGCCGACAGCCCGCCCGTTTCCCAAACGGGGTCACAGAATCAGTACTACGGAACTCCCCCCGGCCGAGGCCGTGAAGAAAGACGGCCTCGGCGGCAACGGCCTACAGATGTTTAACGTTTGGGATTACAAAATGGCGGGAGATCCCGGCGGGAGCCGGCGCTAACCAAGGACCCATTGCTGGCGCCCAGCGAACCTGAGGTACCTCACCGTGACACGCGGCGCTGCCCGAGACGATCCCGGCAGGTGATTGTGAGGGAGGTAGTCGCGGAGCGTAGCCGTTCCATAGCTACCGTATGCGGCCAAGATCCGCCGATATGCGCGGCAGCCCCGCCGTACCGCTAGCCATCCGTGCCGCGCCCGAATAGGTGATCTGCGTGCGGCCAGGCGCGTGGCCGACACGGCCGACCCGCGCT
>Ga0126378_10002513_pt1 | contig 13610 bp, 10 predicted proteins | sample PanSoiMetPlot_23_FD_92587 | JGI IMG/M metagenome (GOLD analysis project Ga0126378, IMG submission 92587) | Tropical forest soil microbial communities from Panama - MetaG Plot_23 | ecosystem: Environmental > Terrestrial > Soil > Tropical forest > Bulk soil | place: Panama | collected 2016-02-17 | reverse complement strand
TGCGTTGAGACAGAAGGCCCCCCTCGCCCTCCCCTCTCGAGGAGTCGAAGCCCTTGGCCGAGAAGACCTTGACGCTGCGCCGTCCCGACGACTGGCACGCGCATTTCCGCGATGGTGCGATGCTGGCGGCGGTGCTGGCATTCACGGCGAGGGCCTTCGCCCGCGCCATCGTCATGCCAAACCTGGTGCCGCCCGTCACGACGGTGGCGGCCGCCGAGGCTTACCGCGGTCGCATTCTCGCGGCCTTGCCGAAGGGCGCCCGTTTCACGCCGCTGATGACCTGCTACCTGACCGACGGCGCCGATCCCGCCGCGGTCGAGCGGGGCTATTGCTCGGGCGTCTTCAGCGCCGTGAAGCTCTATCCCGCGAAGGCCACCACCAACTCCGCCTTCGGCGTCACCGACATCGTCAAGACCTACGGCGTGCTCGAGCGCATGGCGGCGCTAGGCATGCCGCTCCTGATCCACGGCGAGGTGACCGACCCCGACGTCGACGTGTTCGACCGCGAGGCCGCCTTCATCGAGCGTGTACTCACGCCACTGATCGCGCGCCTGCCCACGCTGAAGATCGTGCTCGAGCACATCACGACGAAGGAAGCCGTCGAGTTCGTGAGCACCGCCGGCCCCACGGTCGCCGCCACCATCACACCCCATCACTTGATCATCAACCGCAATGCCATCTTCCAGGGTGGCATCCGTCCGCACATGTATTGCTTGCCAATCGCCAAGCGGGAGCCGCACCGGCTCGCGCTTCGCCGCGCGGCGGTCTCGGGCAATCCCAAGTTCTTCCTCGGCACCGACACGGCGCCGCATCCTGTCAAAGACAAGGAAGCCGATTGCGGCTGCGCCGGCATTTTCGCAGCGCCCGCGGCGCTGGAGCTCTACGCGCAGGTATTCGCGGAAGAGAGCGCGCTCGACCGCCTCGAGGCATTTGCCTCGCTCAACGGTCCGCGCTTCTACGGCCTAGCCCCCAATGAAGAGCGCGTCACGCTGGTGAATCGCCCTTGGCGAATTCCGCTGGCGGTCAATGCCGGCGAGACCACGGTCAAGCCGTTCCTCGCGGGCGAAGAAATCAGCTGGACTATGTTGGGGTGATGACCATGCCGGAGCCCGATCCACGCAATCCGTCGCCGTGGCAGGCGCCCGCTCCGACTCGGCATCCGTTTGGGCGGCGCCTGCTCGTCATCTCCGCCGTGGCAGCCCTCCTCCTGGCAGGACTCTTCAGCATCGCTCCGCCCACGGCGCTGCGCTCGGGCGGCGATATCGACTTCGCTCGGTACCTTGTGATCGGCGCCGCCGTGGCCGTATTCGTTGCGGCGTCACGCAAAAACCTCGCCGTCGTGGCAAGCCAGCTCTCTGTCTGGCTCGTGCTCATATTGGTTTTCGTTGCGGTCTATGCTTACCGGAATGATCTTCGGGCGATCGGCGAGCGTACTCTGGGCGAGCTGTTGCCGGCCCGTGCCCAATTGGGCAGTGATGGCACGATCACATTCAGGCGCGCGGGCGACCGACAATTCTGGATCGATACGGAAGTCAACAGCCATCCCGTTCGCTTCCTGCTCGATACCGGCGCGAGCGGGATCGTGTTGAACCGTCAGGATGCGCTTCGCGTGGGCTTCGATCCGGGAAACCTGGCGCACGAGCGGGTATTCGAGACAGCGAACGGTACGACGCGGGGCGCGCGCATCCAGCTGCGCGAGCTGCGTATCGGGCCGCTCGTTTACGAGCACGTCGACGCCTGGGTGAACGAGGGAGAGCTACGGCAGTCCTTGCTGGGTATGAGCCTCCTTGCGCGCCTCAGTAGCGTCGAATTGAAGGGCGATAGCCTTACTATCCGACGCTGAACTTCAGTAAACTGACGCGCTACTCAGCCGCGATCAGCCAGTGCCGCGAACACGTCGCCGGCCAGCGGGCGGCGGCGGATGTGATGGCGATGCCAGAGCGCGTAGAAGACCAGCGTCCACGCGGCGAAGCCGAGGCGGCGCTCGCGCGCGTGCGTGAAGAGTCGCGCGACGGCGCTCGGCTGGCATAGCTCCGCGATGCAGGCCTGATCCGCCACCAGTGGCCCGAGCGCGCTGCCGCGCCGCGCGATCCATTCGCCGACCGGCACGGTGAAGCCCTGCTTGCGCACGAACGCGGCGGTCTCCGGCACGTGCTCGCCGACCCAGCGCCGGAGCAGCCACTTGCCGAGGCGATTGCGGATCTTGAGCTGGTCCGGCAGCCGGAAGGCGAAATCCGCCACCATGGGATCGAGGAAGGGTGTACGCCCCTCGACGCCGTGCGCCATCAGGCAACGGTCGAGCTTGCCGAGGATATCGTTCGGCAACCAGTCCGCGCAATCGACCGCCTGCGCCTGCTGGAGCGCGCTGCGCGAGGGCCTCGCCTCGCGCGCCTCGGCGGCCGCGATGCCGTCGCGCCAGCCCGCGAGTTCCTGGCGCAGCACCCCGAGGCCGTCAAGATTACCGCGCCGTCGTGGCACGCGGCCGCCCGCCCACCACGGTCGCAGCACGTTCCGGTAGCGGCCATAGCCCGCGAACAGCTCGTCGCCGCCCTCGCCCGAGAGGATCACCTTGAGGCCAGCCGCATGCGCAGCAGCCGCCAGTTTATACGTCGGGAGGACCGCGTAATCCGCCGTCGGATCGTCCATGGCGGCCGCGATCTCCGGCAGCAGCACCCAGAAATCGCCCTCCCGGAACTCCACTTCGGTGTGCTCTGCGCCCAACACCTTCGCAACCACCCGCGCCTGCTCGCGCTCGTCCGCCGCATTCGTGTTCGAGAAACCCGCGGTGAATGACCGCGCCGGTCGCTCGTTCAAGCGCGCCATCATGGCGAGTACCGCGGTGGAATCCGTGCCGCCCGAGAGGAACATGCCGTAGGGAACGTCGGAGCGTTGATGAAGGCGCACGCTCTCCTCGAAGATCCGATCGAAGCCGGCGAGCGCCTCGGCCTCGGAGCAACCGACCACCTCGCCATCCGGCAGAGCCGTGCGGCGGCGGCGCTCGACCACGCGTCCTTGCGAGACCACGATGGTCTCGCCGGGCAACAGCCGCTCGATGCCCAAGAAGATCGTACCGCGGCCGGTTGTGAACTGCAGCTGCAGCAGCTCGTTGCGCGCCTGTGCGACCAGCTTGCCATCGACGATCCCGCCATCGATCAAGGCTCTCGGCTCGGACGCGAAGGCGAAGCCTTCCGGCGTCTCCGCATAGTAGAGCGGCTTGATCCCGAAGGGATCACGCGAGAGCACGAGCCGCGATGCGCCGGGATCGTGCAGCGCGATCGAATACATGCCGCGGAGATCGTCCGCATAGGCGATGCCTTTGCGGCGATAGATATGAAGCGGCATCTCGCAGTCGGAGCTGGTGGAGAACACGGCGCCGTCGAGCGCGGCGCGCAGCTCGATATAGTTGTATATCTCGCCATTCGCGACCAGCGCCGCGCCTGCGGGCTCGTAAAGCGGCTGATCCCCCGTCACGAGGTCGATGATCGCGAGCCGCCGCTGCATCATCGCGACGTCGCCCGACCGATAGTGCCCGATGCCGTCGGGTCCACGATGGGCGAGCGTCTCGCTCATAGCGGCCATCACGTTCGCCGACGGCGCACGGCCGTCGTTGGTGACGAGGCCGGCGATGCCGCACATCAGCGGGCGACGCGCTCGATGAAGTCGCGGTACTGCCCGACAACCAAGCTCTCGCTGAACTCCGCGGCATAAGCGGCACGGCCGGCGCGAGCAAGCTCGGCACGCAGGGTGTGATCATCCGCCAAGCGGATCATGGCGCGGGCGAGCGCGTCTGCGTCCTCGATCGGTACCAGTAGGCCGGTAACGCCGTCACGAACGAGCGCCGCCGGCCCCATGCTCGATGCGGCGACGACCGGCGTGCCCGCGGCCCACGCCTCGATCACAACGTTGCCGAGCGGCTCATGCCGCGAGGAGCAAACCAGCATGTCGGCGGTCGCAAGGAGCGCCGCGGCATCCTCGCGCCAGCCGAGAAACCGCACGCGGCGACCGACCCCAAGGCGCTCCGCACGCGTCTCGAGCTGCGCGCGGTCGGCGCCCTCGCCCGCGAGCCAAAGATAGAGACCGGGCGCACGCGCTAGCGCCTCGATCAGCACGTCGAACCCCTTGTTGGGATGGAGCCGCCCGAGCGCCAAGGCGAGCGGTGCCTCTTCGGGCGTGTCGAGGCTCGCGCGCGCGACCTTGGGTGCGGCCATCTCCGGCACGAAATTGGGCAGATAGTGCGCCCGGCTCTCGGGCCAGCCCGACCGCACGAGATAGGCCACGATGTCCCGGGTGTTGCCGATCAAATGATCGCACCGGCGATAATATTTGAGATCGTAGTACCCTCCGAGGCGCCCAACATGCACGAATTCGCCGGGCGGGCAAAGCCGCGCCGCGCGGCTCATCCAGGACAGCACGACCTGCGGCCGATAGGCACGAAGGATCCGCCACATTCCAAGACGCGTCCGAACATCGAACAAGCCACCGAATGGCAACTCTGCCGGCGACAGGCCGCCCGCTCGCAGCGTCGCCGCGCGCTCGGCGTCTCGCCGGATGATCAGGCGCTGCTCCTGGCCGGCGTGGTGGAGCGCCAGCGCGAGCCGCACAAAAAAAAACTCGGCGCCGCCGTGACGAGCGCCGGCCATCACCTGCACGAGACGGATCATGGCGATATCCTCGGCTCCGCCGCGCCGAGTATCACAGGAAGCAGCATTTGCTTAGCGACCCCGGCTCGGCCAAGCTTGCATCAACCGCGTGCGGTAGCCCTCGCCTGGAGACGGACTGCTGCCGGCCAAGGGGACCAGCTTTATGGCGTTGATCATCATGACAGACGACGGGATCCGATTCGACGGCCGGATGGCGGAGAGCGAGCCGCTTGGAGGCGCGGAGACCGCTTTCGTCGGCCTCGCCGAAGGGTTCGCGGCGCGGGGCCACCGGGTTCTCGCATTCTCCAATGGTGCCCAGGCCATCGAGCACCGCGGCGTACAGTGGCGGCCGATTTCCGAGGGACCACCCAAGTCGGCCGATCTCTACGTCGCCAATCGCGGCGACAAGCTTCTGTCGCTCGTACCGCGGGCGCGGAGCGTCGCATTCTGGATTCACAATCCGGCGCGCTACCTGCTCAAATGGCGTTACCTGTGGAAGCTCGTGCACCGCCGCCCGGCGATCGTTTTCTGTGGAGTGTTCCACGCCTCGACCTACCCCGGCTGGGCGCCGGCGGGCTCGCGGGTGTCGATCCCCTATGGCATTTCGGAGGTCTTCCGGCAGACGCCACCCGCACAGGACCCGCCGCCGCCGCGAGCCGTCTTCACCTCGAACCCCACGCGCTCGCTGGACTGGCTTCTCGATCTCTGGGTCGAGCAGATCAGACCGCGGGTTCCGGGCGCGGAACTTCACGTCTTTTCCGGACTGCGTACATACGGCGCGATGGGGACGGCGAAGGCGGCGGAGATGCTGCCCGTGCTCGAGCGCGCGCGCGCGCTCGGCGATTCCGGCATCGTGCTGCGCGACCCGGTCGCCAAGCAGGAACTCGCGGTCGAGATGGCGCGGATGCGCGCTTATCTCTACCGGGGCGACCCCGGAGAGGCGTTCTGCACGTCGGCGGGCGAGGCGCAGGCAATGGGGCTGCCAGCCGTCGTTCAGAACATTGCCTGCATGGCCGAGCGTGTCGATGACGGTATCACCGGTCACGTCGCCGCCGATCGTGATGAGTTCGCCCGTGCTGCTGTGCGGATTCTGACAGACGACGGGCTATGGCGAGCGCAGCACGCGGCAGCGCTCGCCCGCAAGCGCAACTTTGGCTGGATCGACGCCGCGGCGCAATTCGAGGCGCTATTCCTCGGCCGACATGACGCACCTGCCATTGCGGCCTGAACCTATCCTTAAGCGGCACCTGCAGCAACACACCTCCATAATCCGCGCACCACCGCCTCGACGGCATCCACCGAGAGGCTATCCATTAGCGTGTCCGTGGTTCGATAGTCGTAGTCGGGCGCGCCAGTGAGCACCGCCCGCGCGACCGGAGTATGCGCGACGGCGGTGCGCGGACCCCAAGGTGCATAGTGCGTCGCGTGCCCGGGCCCGAAGAGCCCCACGGTCGGCGCGCCGACAGCGGCCGCGATGTGCATTAGGCCGGTGTCGTTGCCGACGAAAAGCGCCGCCCGCTTGAGCACGGCGGCGGCGGTCAGCAGATCGGTTCGACCCACGAGATCGATGCGCCGCTCCGGCACGACCGCGTCGAGCGCGGGCGCCGCCTGCGCTCGTTCGTGCGCCGCTGCCATCACCGCAATACGCCCACCTGGAAGGATTCCGTTGTGCGTCGTCAGCCGTCGCGCGAGCTCGCCAAACCGCTCGGCTCGCCACGTCTTGCCGCGCCAATTCGAGCAGGGCCCGATCGCAAGCACCGGCACACCGGGCGGTACCAGCACCGCCGCCGCTTCCTCGTGCTTCTGCAGCGTCCAGAGGCGCGGCGCCGGCGGCGGCTCGAGACCGAAGAGCCGGCCGAGCTGGACGATCCGCCGCTCGTGGCGCGGACCTTTGCCGCGCACTCGGCGCTCCCGCGCGAGGAGCAGATATGCGAGCGCTGATCCGCGCAGGTCGACGACGAGGTCCCAGCGCCGGGGCGCCACGTGCGCATAGAGATCGAGCCAGTGAAGGCCATAGTGCCGCTTGTCGATAACGAGGATACGCTCGAGCCGAGGCACTGCCTCGAAGAGAGGTGCAGCGACTCGGCCCGCCGCGATGGTGAAGCGCGCGTCGGGATAGCGGTCGACGAGGTAGGACAGGAGTCCGGTCGACAGGACAGCGTCGCCGATGCGAGTCGCGGTGACGAAGAGGATGTGCATGACGACCGCGCGGGTTATATAGCCGCCTCCCCCGCTTGCCAAGCAAGCAGGACGATCTTATCTGATCCGCGGGCGACAAGCCGCCGCATCAACCTTTGTCGACCGCGTAGAGAGGCGAGGAGCTGTTCATGACATTGTGCGCCTATGCATTCCTGCCCGATCGCGGCGCCATCGAAATCGCCGGCGTCGATCGGCAGACGTTTCTGCAGGGCCTCGTCTCCAACGACGTCCGCAAAGTCGGGCCGAGCCGTGCGATCTATGCGGCTTTGCTGACGCCTCAGGGCAAATATCTCCACGATTTCTTCCTGGTCGGACATGGCGAAGCCATCCTCCTCGACGGCGAGCGCGCGCGGCTGCCCGACCTGCTGCGGCGCCTCTCGATGTTCAAGCTGCGCGCCAAGGTCACGCTCGCCGACGCGAGCGATCGGTTCGCCATCGCCGTCGCATTCGGAGAGGGGGCGCGCGCGAAGCTCGGCCTGCCTCCCGATCTCGGTGCGGCAGCGCCGCTCGGCGGCGGCGGCGCCTATACCGATCCCCGCCTCGTCGAGCTCGGCGCTCGCGTGGTGCTGCCGCGCTCCGACGGATCGCGCGCTTTGGATGCAGCCGGCCTCGCTCCCGCGGAGCCCGCGGACTATGACCGGTTGCGCCTCTCGCTGGGCGTGCCCGACGGGAGCCGCGACCTCGCGGTCGAGAAAGCGCTCCTTCTGGAATCCGGCTTCGACGAGTTGCACGGCATCGATTGGGACAAGGGCTGCTACATGGGCCAGGAGCTGACGGCCCGCACCAAGTATCGCGGCTTGATCAAGAAGCGACTGATGCCGGTCAAGGTGGACGGCCCGCTGCCGGACTCGGGCACGATCGTCAAACTCGGCGATGCGGAGGCCGGCGAGATGCGCGCCGGTCGCGACGATCGCGCGCTCGCGTTGCTACGGCTGGAGGCGCTCGATGAAGCCGTGAAGAACGGCACACCGCTTCTCGCCGGCTCGGCAAAGCTGACGCCGATAAAGCCGGCCTGGGCCAGGTTTTAGGCTCAGGCCGTCGTGTCGGCGTGCTCTTTCGAGAGCGCGGCTTGCGCCGCGGCAAGCCTCGCGATCGGCACGCGGTAGGGGGAGCACGAGACGTAGTCCAGGCCGATCTGGTGGCAGAAGCGCACGGAGGCGGGATCTCCGCCGTGCTCGCCGCAGATGCCGAGCTTCAGAGTCTTGCGCGCGCGCCGGCCGCGCTCCGCGGCGATCCGCATGAGCTCGCCCACGCCCTCCTGGTCGATGGTGACGAAGGGGTCGTGCTCGAGGATGCCCTGCTTCTGGTATTCGCCGAGGAAGCTGCCGGCGTCGTCGCGCGAAAGGCCGAGGCAGGTCTGCGTCAGGTCGTTGGTGCCGAAGCTGAAGAACTCCGCGGTCTCCGCGATCTCGCCGGCGCGCAGCGCCGCCCGCGGCAGCTCGATCATCGTGCCGACCATGTAGCGCACGGCGACGCCGGTCTCCTTCATGACCTCGGCGCCGATGCGATCAATCATGACCTTGAGGATGTCGAGCTCCTTTCGGGTCGCGATCAGCGGAATCATGATCTCGGGCTTGACTTCCGCGTCGCCGGTCTCCTTCTTGACCGCGGCGGCGGCCTCGAAGATGGCGCGCGCCTGCATCTCGTAGATCTCGGGTGCGGTGATCGCGAGCCGGCAGCCGCGATGACCCAGCATCGGGTTCGCCTCCTCGAGCGCCTGGGCGTTCTGCTGCACGGTCTTGAGATCCTTGCCGGTGACGCTAGCGACCTCGCGCATCTCAGCGTCGCTCTTGGGCAGGAATTCGTGCAAGGGCGGATCGAGCAGCCGGATCGTGACGGGCAGGCCCTTCATGATCCGGAACAGCTCGATGAAGTCACCGCGCTGCATCGGCAGGATCCTCGCCAGCGCCTTGCGCCGGCCTTCGGCGTTGTCGGCCATGATCATCTCGCGCACGGCCGTGATGCGGTTGTCGTCGAAGAACATGTGCTCGGTCCGGCAGAGGCCGATACCCTCGGCGCCGAACCGCCGCGCGGTGCGCGCATCGGCCGGCGTGTCCGCGTTGGTGCGCACACCGAGCGTGCGGACCTCGTCGGCCCACGTCATCAGCGTCGCGAAATCGCCGGAGAGCTCAGGCTGGACCGTCGGGACCTCGCCGAGCATCACCTCGCCGGTCGAGCCGTTAATGGTGATGATCTCGCCGGCCTTCACGACATGGCCGCCGACGCTCACCGTTCCGGCCTTGGCATCGACCCGGAGGTCGCCTGCGCCGGCGACGCAGGGCCGGCCCATGCCGCGCGCCACCACCGCGGCGTGGCTGGTCATGCCGCCGCGCGTGGTGAGAATGCCCTTGGCCGCGTGCATGCCGTGGATGTCCTCGGGGCTGGTCTCCACGCGCACCAGGATGACGGAGGCGCCCTTCTGCGCGCGCTCCTCGGCCTCGTCGGCCGTGAACACCACGATCCCCGAGGCCGCGCCCGGTGATGCCGGCAGGCCGCGGGCGAGTACCGTCTTCGGCGCCTTGGGATCGAGCGTCGGATGCAGCAGTTGCTCGAGAGAATTCGGCTCGATCCGCCGCAGCGCCTCTTTCCGGTCGATCAGGCCGCTGTTGGCCATGTCGACGGCGATGTGCAGCGCCGCCGCGGCCGTGCGCTTGCCGGTCCGGGTCTGCAGCATATAGAGCTTGCCCCGCTGCACCGTGAACTCGACGTCTTGCATGTCGCGGTAGTGCGCCTCGAGCTTGCGGCGCACTTGGTCGAGCTCCGCGAACACCTTGGGCATCACCTCTTCCATCGCCGGCAGCGAGGATTTGGAGGCCTGCTTACCCGCGATGGTCAGGTGCTGCGGCGTGCGGATGCCCGCGACTACGTCCTCGCCCTGGGCGTTGACGAGGTACTCGCCGTAGAACTCGTTGACGCCAGTCGAGGGATTGCGGGTGAAGGCGACGCCCGTCGCGCAGTCGTCGCCCATGTTGCCGAACACCATCGCCTGGACGTTGACGGCCGTGCCCCAGTCGGCGGGAATCTCGTGGAGCCGGCGATAGGTGATGGCGCGTTGGTTCATCCAGGAACCGAACACGGCGCCGATCGCGCCCCAGAGCTGCTCTTGCGGATCCTGCGGGAAGGGCTTGCCGAGCTCGCGCTCGACGAGTTCCTTGTAGCCCGCGACCACCTCTTTCCAGTCCTCGGCGGCGAGGTCGGTATCGAGGGTCTTGCCGTCGTTGAGCTTGTGATTCTCCAGCAGGTCCTCGAAGTGATGATGGTCGACGCCGAGCACGACCTGACCGTACATCTGGATGAAGCGGCGATAGCTGTCGTAGGCAAACCGGGGATCGCCGCTGCGCTTGGCGAGGCCCTCCGCTGTATTGTCGTTGAGACCGAGGTTGAGGACGGTGTCCATCATGCCGGGCATCGAGGCGCGGGCGCCCGAGCGTACGGAGACCAGCAGCGGGTTTGCGGCATCGCCGAACTTGACGCCGAGGCGCCTCTCGAGCGTGCTAAGCGCCTCACTCACCTGCTCCGCGAGATCCTTCGGATAGGTCTTGCCGTTCGCGTAAAAATGCGTGCACACCTCGGTCGTGATCGTGAATCCGGGAGGCACCGGCAGGCCGAGATTGCTCATCTCTGCGAGGCCCGCGCCCTTGCCGCCCAAGAGATTGCGCATGTCCGCGCGGCCTTCCGCATTGCCGCCGCCGAAGCCGTAGACCCACTTCGTCATGCTCACTCTATCCTTCGATCTGGGAGAAGTCGGCGACGCGGTTCAGCGTCGCGCGAATCTCCGACAGGAGCCGCAGGCGGTTCTCCCTGAGCTCGGGCTTATCGGTATTAACGGTTACTCGGTCGAAAAATTCATCCACCGGCGCGCGCAACCCGGCCAGCGCCGTCATCGCTTCGTCGAAGGCCTCTTTATCTAACGCGATCTTCGCCTTGGCGGTCGCGACCTCGAGCCGCTCGGCCAGCGTCCCCTCTTCCGGCATCTCGAGCGCCTCGCGTCGGACCGGTCCATCATAGCTGCGGCCGTCCTTTTTCTCCTCGATCCGGACGATGTTGGCCGCGCGCCGATAGGCCACGAGCAAATTCGCGCCATCGTCGGATTTCAGGAATTTACCGAGTGCCGCCACCCGCGCAAGGAGCCGTACCAGATCATCTTCGTCCCCAAGGGTGAAGACCGCCGTGATCAAATCGTGACGCACCCCTTTCTCGCGCAAATGCACTTTCAATCGATCGGCGAAGAAGGCGAGGACTTCCGCGGCGGGGTCAGTCGCGGATGCGTATCCTCCAATTCGCTCCGCCCGACCGATTTCGAATGCTTGCGTGAAGGCCATTCGCAGAGGCATTCGCAGCCCGTTCTCGAGGATGAGCCGAATGGTGCCGAGGGCCGCCCGCCGGAGCGCAAATGGATCGCGCGACCCAGTCGGAACTTCTCCGATCGAGAAGAAGCCGACGAGGGTATCGATTTTGTCTGCGAGCGCCACGGCGATACTGACCGGCGCCGTCGGGCAATTGTCGTTCGGCCCGACAGGCGAATAGTGCTCGCCGATCGCATCCGCGACATCGCGACTTTCGCCGTCGTGAAGGGCGTAGTAGCGCCCCATGATACCCTGTAGCTCCGGAAATTCTCCCACCATGCCGGTTGAGAGATCGGCCTTGGCGAGGAACGCCGCACTGCGGACGGCCTGGCTATGGTGCCCCGGCACATAGCGCGCAATCTCGGTCACCAGCGCTTCGAGCCGAACGACCTTGTCCTTCATGGTGCCGAGCTTCGCATGGAAGATGCGCTCGGCGAGCTTCGGCACGCGTGAAGCCAACGTAGCCTTTCGGTCTTGATCCCAGAAGAACTGCGCGTCGGAGAGGCGCGCGCGCAGGACGCGCTCATTCCCCGCGACGATCGCCTTGCCGCGATCGCGCGCGACCATGTTGGAGACCAGAAGGAATTTCGGCGCGAGCGCGCCCTTGCCGTTGAGCAGTGCGAAATATTTTTGGTGCGCGCGCATCGAGGCCGTGAGCACCTCCGGCGGCAGCGTCATGAACCCTGCATCGATGCCGCCCATCAGGATCGTCGGCCATTCGACGAGGCCGGCGACCTCGTTGAGAAGATCCGGATCGTCTTTGAGCGAGAAGTTCGCGGCTTTCGCCGCCTTCCGCAGAGCTTCGGCGATCTGCTTTCGGCGTGCATCCGGATCGAGCACCACGGAGGCGCGGTGAAGCTTCGCCTCGTAGTCGACGAAGTCCTTGATGGGGATGCGCTGCGGCGCGAGGAAGCGGTGACCGATCGTGGTGTGGCCGACGGGAATGCCGTCGAGCGGCAGCGGCAGCACCTTGCCGTCGAGCAGTGAGAGGACGCTGTTGATCGGGCGCACCCAACGGAACGGCGCCGCGGGAAAGCGCATCGATTTCGGCCAGGGAAGTTCGTGCACGATCGCGTGGACGAGTGGCGGCAGCACCTCCGCCGTCGCCTTTCCCGGCCGCTTGATCACGGCGAAGTAGAACACGCCCTTGCCGGTGTCGCGCTCCTCGCATTGGTCGAGCGACGCGAGGCCCGCGGATTTGAGAAAGCCTTGCACGGCGGCATCGGGGGCGCCCTTGCGCGGCCCGCGGCGCTCCTCCGTCTGGTCGGGTTGTGCCTCGGGCAGGCCCGAGAGCGCGAGCGTGAGGCGGCGCGGCGTGACGAATGTTTTGAGGGAAGTAAACGCGAGGCCCGCGCCCTTGAGCTGCTCGCCGGCGAGACGCCGCAGATCCTCCGCCGCGCGCGCCTGCATGCGTGCTGGGATTTCCTCGGTCAGGAGCTCGAGGAGATAGTCGGCCATGGCCTCAAGAAGGCGATGCTTCGGCCGCGAGCCACGCTTCGCAGCAGCCTTTCGCCAGCGCACGGACGCGGGCGATGTAGTTGGCGCGCTCGGTGACCGAGATCATGCCGCGCGCGTCGAGCAAATTGAATCGGTGGCTCGCCTTGATGCACTGGTCGTAGGCCGGAAGCGCCAGATTCTTCTCGAGGAGCGCGCGGCACTCGTCCTCCGCGTCCTTGAAATGCCGGAACAGCTGCTCGGTGTCCGCGTACTCGAAATTGTAGGCGGAGAATTCCCGCTCGCTGCGCTTGAACACGTCGCCGTAGGTGATCTTTGCGGGACCCGCCGCGCCGTTGAAGTCGAGGTCGTAGACGTTCTCGACGCCCTGCACGTACATCGCGAGCCGCTCGAGCCCGTAGGTGAGCTCGGTCGAGACCGGATCGCATTCGATGCCGCCCACCTGCTGGAAGTATGTGTATTGCGACACCTCCATGCCGTCGAGCCAGACCTCCCAGCCGAGACCCCAGGCGCCGAGCGTCGGGCTCTCCCAATCGTCCTCGACGAACCGGATGTCGTGATTGGCGGCGTCGATGCCGAGCGCGTAGAGGCTGCGGAGGTAGAGGTCCTGGCTGTCCGGCGGCGCCGGCTTCAGGATCACCTGGCACTGATAGTAGTGCTGGAGCCGGTTGGGATTCTCGCCGTAGCGGCCGTCGGTGGGGCGCCGCGAAGGCTGGATATAGGCGGCGCGCCAGGGCTTGGGGCCGAGCGCCCGCAAGGTGGTCGCGGGATGAAAGGTGCCGGCGCCCACCTCGAGATCGTAGGGCTGGAGGATCACGCAGCCCTGCTGCGCCCAGAAATCCTGCAAGCGCAGGATCAGGGCCTGAAAGCTGGTCCCGGAAAGGGCGCTCGCCGCCATCGAATTGTCCGGAAATCTGGGCCGCTATTGCGGCGCACCATACTGACGGTAGTCTGGAGGGTCAAGGAAACC
>Ga0126378_10002510_pt1 | contig 13617 bp, 12 predicted proteins | sample PanSoiMetPlot_23_FD_92587 | JGI IMG/M metagenome (GOLD analysis project Ga0126378, IMG submission 92587) | Tropical forest soil microbial communities from Panama - MetaG Plot_23 | ecosystem: Environmental > Terrestrial > Soil > Tropical forest > Bulk soil | place: Panama | collected 2016-02-17 | reverse complement strand
GCGGCCGCCGGGCTCGCCTGCCCGCCGAATCTGCATTTCGCGGGCGTCGACCTCGCAGCCGCCGATACGCTGGGCGAGCGGTTGACAGCCGCGGGGTTCGACCCTATCCGGGCATCGATCTGGTCTTGGCTGGGAGTCATCCAGTACCTGCCGCTCGCGGCCGTCGAGGCCACACTGCGCGCAGTGGCGAGCCTGGCTGCACCGGGATCGGGGCTGGTGGCATCTTACGGGGTACCCGAGGATCTCATGGACCCCGCTTCAGCGGAGTTCACCGAACTGACGCGCGCCTTCACGGCACGGATCGGCGAGCCGCAGATCACCTGGGTCACGCCAAGCCAGATTGAGGCGGTTACGCGGGACGCTGGCTGGCCGCGCGCTCGGAGCATCGATCCTTCGTCGTTCGCGCCCTGGTTCGCTAGCCGGGCCGACGGGCTGGAACCGGTGCGAGCCGAGTGGCTGCTCGTCGCCGAGAACTGACGCTGATCTGCCTGGAAATCCGCCACGCCCGCTTCACCCTCAGCGCGTCAGATCGGCCCGCGGTCCTGGACGGTCGCTTCGGGGCCAGCAGCGCCCGAGGGAGAATGGCTGGATGCCCCTGCCGCGGTTGTTGCGTTGATGGCCTGGGTCAGCGCGAGGATCTGGTTGGCGATCACCAGCAGCTGCTGATACTGCTCGTCTTCCTTTTGGACCTTCTGCCACTCGCTGTCCGCCAGGATTTGGCGTTTCTCCTCTGCCCTGTTCTGGCTGATCATGACGAACGAAGTAAGGAATATGGCCTCGAGCGAGACGATCATCGTGAGCAGCCCGAAGGGGTAACGCTCGACGCCCAGGCCTATCCATATGGCGAACCAGATCACGTGGCCGTACACGAACGGCATGGAACCGGCGAACGCGGTGATCGTGTCGGCGATGCGGTTCTCGACGTTTTTTCTTCGCTGCTCCGCGTGCGCGAGCAGTACGGGGTTACGCGGCTGGGGAAGCGTCCGAATTGACACTGTGTCGGCCTCTCAGTACCGGCCCGCGGAGGCAGGCGGGCGCTCCTGGGGAATAGCGGCTAAGGCGCGGCCGCGATCCGGCGCGCCGTGACGTCCAAGCCTTCGGCTCGGTCCTCCCTGCCACGGTTCAAGAATGTCATCGCCCTCCGCCAGGTCAGCCGAGCCCGGCGGAGAACACCGCATCCCGTCGCGATGTCTGGCCCGCCGCCTGCCGGTGATCGACAGGGCAGCGTAGGCCACGATCGCGACTGCAAACATATACTTTCGCAAGGACTCTATTGCGCAAGCAGGTTCTTGTACTAGAGTCCGTTGTTAGCAGTCACCCAGTTCAGCGGAAGGATGACCATGGAACTCTCCGATGCTTTTCAGGGCGCAATCGCCTCGACTGCCGAGATCATTAAGGGAGTGCGCGCAGACCAGACCGGCGCTCGCACGCCGTGCAGCGAGTGGGACGTCCGCGCTCTGCTCAACCACGTGATCGGGACCGTATGGTTGAGCGAGGCCCTGTTCAGCGACCGCGCACCGCGATATCCGATGGCTCCCGGGGGCCTTCCTCCGGCCGACCTGGCCCGCGACAATCCCGCGGCCGCCTACGACGACGCCTCCGCCGCAGCACTCATGGCCGCTGCCACCGGTGACGCCCTCACCCGTGCGCACCCCACTCCGCTGGGAGACATGCCCGGCGCCGCCCTGGCAGGATTCATCACCATGGACATATTCGTCCACGGCTGGGACCTCGCCAAGGCCACCGGTCAAGCCACCAACCTCGACGACGCGCTCACCGCGCATGTACTGGCGTTCGCTGAACAGGCAGTTACCCCTGACACGCGGGCACCGCGTATCGGCCCGGCCCTGCCGATCCCCGCTGGCTCTCCGCCCGCCCACCGTCTGGTCGCCTTCCTCGGCCGGCAGCCGTGAACCCGGATGCCGCCCTTAAGGCACTCGCCGAACCTAACAGGCGCGCCATCCTCATGCTCGTCTCCCACGATCCCCGCTCGGTCGGTGCCATCGCCAGCCACCTCGATATAACGCCCCAGGCGGTATCCCAGCATTTGAAAGTGCTGCACGACGCGGGCCTCGTCGACGAGCGCCGCGAGGGCACCCGTCACCTCTTCCTCGTCAACCCCGGCGGCTTCAGCGCCGTGCAGGAGTTCCTGGCCGACTTCTGGACCAACCACTTGAGCCAGCTCAGAACCACACTGCAGCCACCAGACGATAAGCCCGCCGGCTGAAGAGAGAGCATGACCGAGTCATACATCACCGAAGTCGACCTTCCGGCGCCAATCGAGGAAGTCTTCCGGCATTTGACCGACCCCGCCGCCATGATCCGCTGGATGGGCCAGCATGCCACTCTCGAACCAGCGCCCGGCGGGTCGTTCGAGATCGACATCAACGGTGTCCCGATCCGAGGCCAGTACCTGGAGGTCGATCCACCCAAGCGTGTCGTCGTCAGCTGGGGTGTTGCTGGCAGCACCGATCTGCCCCCTGGCAGCACCCAAGTCGAATTCACCCTCATCCCAACAGCCGTCGGCACCTGCCTGCGGCTCGTCCATCGCAACCTTCCTCCCGATCAGGCACCCATCCACGGCATCGGCTGGAACCATTTCCTCGACCGGCTCAGCCAAGCTGCAACCGGACGCGATCCCGACCCCGACCCCTGGGAGCAGACTGGGGGATTAGCTTGCCCACGGAGGACTGTCAGCTCGCCCTGTCAGGGCTAATCAAGGAGGTGGCCGGTGAGCGAGGTCGAGCTTTCGGCCGGGTTGATCGATTACCTGGATACCGGCGGCGACGGGCCGGTACTGGTCTTCCTGCATGGCGTGGCCATGGACGGATCGGTATGGGAGCCAGTGGTCGCCGACTTGCGGCTCGACCACCGGTGCATCGTTCCGACCCTACCGCTGGGCGCCCACACGAGACCGATGCGCCGCGACGCTGACCTGTCGCTGCGCGGCTTCGGCCGCCTGGCCGCCGAGCTGCTTGACCGGCTCGGCTTGGAGGACGTGACGGTAATTCAGAACGACCACGGCGCAGCTCTGGCGCTGGCTGGTGATGACCCCAGGCGGGTCGCGCGGCTGGTCATCTCATCCTGCGAGGCGTTCGAGAACTACCCGCCCGGTCTGCCAGGCAAGAACCTGCGGCTAGCGGCGATGCTCCCTGGTGGCCTATTCGCTGCGATGCAGGCCATGCGATGGCCTGCTGTGCGCCACTCCCCCATCGGCCTGGGCTGGATGGCCAAACGCCCGCTACCCGAGGCCCTGGTCACCCGCTGGCTCCGGCCGCTGCAAACCAACCGGGGCGTCCGGCGCGACCTGGCCCGGTATGCGCGCGGAGCCCGCCGGAGCCAGATGCTGGAGGTATGCGCGCGGCTGCCAGAATTCGACCGCCCAGTGCTGGTGATCTGGACGCCCGAAGACCGCGTCCAGGACCCCGACCACGGCCGTCGGCTCGCCAGCATCCTGCCGAACGCGCATCTCGTCGAAGTCCCCGACAGCTACACACTCATCATGCGCGACAGGCCAGAGGCCTTCGCCAGCGCGGTCCGCCAGTTCGTACGCACCGCGACGGGACCGGGCGCGCGGCCGCCCGATCGCTGACCCAGCCATGCGCGAAGTAGCGCATGTCAGACCTCAGCACCATGTTTGGTTGTCAGCACACGCTATGCCGATACCTTAATCCCTATTTGGGCCTCGTCCGCATGGTCGAGGAGCAGGGGCAGCAGAACGGCGAAATGCCGCACGACGGCGTCGACAGGGCGGGCGAAGAACGCCGCGACGGTCGCGTGACCGTCCTCCCCCCGCGCGAGCTGTCCAGCCAGCCACGCTCCCCACAAGCCGAAGCGGAGTGCGGACGCAGCGCAGTAAGCAAGGCGCACCTCGGCCGCATCGCCTCGCCAGCCTGCCTCGACTAGGCCGTCTATGTACGCGGTGAACGCAACCGCGTCTAGGCGTCGGCCGCTGGCCGCTGCGGCGTCCCCCATGCAAAGGCTCCCCGCCACGAGAGGTGCCAGATCCTCCCCGAGGGCGCCGATGCCGGCCCATTCCCAGTCGAGGAAAATCGTCCGGCTACCCCCGAGACCGTCGCATCGGATGAGGTTACGCCGGATCGCATCGAAATGGCAGAACGTCTGTGGGAGGTCTTCTACTTTCTCGAGCAACGCCTCACGCTCTGTCCACACGCGCTCCAGCCGGGTGGCTTGCTCCGCCGGGCATATTTGGCGCACGAGCGGGTGATCGAGGATCGCGGGCAGTTTGCGCATGTACGGTCCGAAGAAGGGGCAGCCCTTGCGCAGCATCCGCTCGCTCAGCCAGACCGCCCGGGGGAGCGGCCTTTTCTCAATGTAAGCAGCGCTGAATTGCCCGAGGTTCCGCGCTGCCTGCGCGTAGTCGTGATCAAGCCAGATCCCCTGGGGCTCGGCGATATCCTCCAGCCAGAGCCAGGTTCCTTCGCCGGGGCGGTCGCATGTCCCGAAACAGCGCGGGGCAGTGATCCCGGGGAGGTCGGCGACAAGGCCGGCTTGGTAGATGCGGAACTCCCGCTTCCAGTAATTGTAGGCGAGAGGGTCCTCGTCGTTGTCCGGTTCTGGCACGACCTTAAGGATGATTGACCACGAGATTGAATGACCTTCGTCGCGACCTATTCCCACGATGCGGTAGACACCACCGGTAATCTCGCCGCGCCCGCCGCCTAGGGAATGAAGCCGCCATTCCGTAGGGATTGCGCTCGCGCTCTCACAGGCACGACGGACCGGGTCGGTCAGGTCTTCTTTCCGAAGGTGAGGCAAGCAGGGACGCCGGTCCATGAGCCACCTCCACAGTGTCGCCGCTCACCCCGATCAGCGATGATTGGATCGAGCGCAGGTGCTGGGTCTAAGGGGCGGCGGGCTTATTCCTCAAGCAGGACGTCGTATCGCTCGCGGGTGGGCGGTTCGGTCAGGAATCGCCCGAGTTCGCGCATGGCCTCCTGGTACATGGGTTCAGCGGCGTCCCCGGCGGCCTCACTGTCCCAGCGGGAGACGAGAACCACCTTGCCGCTACCGCGATCGGCAAGCACCAGGGCGCTCTGCATGCCGGGGGACTGCGGCTTCGCGCGCGGCACGAGCGCCCGGATGGCGGCAGCGAATTCGTTGATCTGGTCGGGTGCAACCCTGGCGGTGTTCACACGCGCATGCATGGACGGCTCCTCTCGTGCCGGACGCGCCTTAGCAGTAGGCCGCACGGCGACTGATCTCACTATGGGCGGCGGCGGCGCTGTTGACCACACGCGCCGGCCCACGCGCCCGCTCACATCATTGGGCTTCCGGCGCCTTACCGGGGATATGTCATTGCCCGAGTGCCGTGCCATCGGTGCTATGCGGGTCAGCGATGCCGACGCGGTCGCCCGTGTGAGGGTCGATGCCGGCGGACATGGCTGCCTCCTGGTCGCGGCGCGTCGCGCCGGATCAGCGGGGTTCAAGGCCGAGTTGCTGCAGGAAGCCGGTGTAGTCGGCTTCGAACCACTGTTCCTTAACCTGGCCGCCGACGATCCGGTACAGGTCGGTGCTGGTGAGGGTTCCCTGTTTGCCGCTCGGCGGGACTCCCTGGAACTTGCCAACGCTCTTGGCCCAGCTGCTGTCGCGGACGGCGACCATGTCGCCCTCGGCGATGACTATCTCCGAGGTCACCCGGATTTCCAAGGCGGCGAGCCATGCGGCGAACATCTGCTTGCACGCTTCGCGGCCCTGGACTGGCTCGGGAAGCCCTGCGATATGGCCGACATAATCGGGTGCCGCGAGTTCGTCCAGTGCGTCGACGTTGCGCTTGTTCCAGAGTTCATCGCGCCAGCGCAGCACGAGCGCCTTGTTCTCTTGGGTGGACATTACGTCTCCCTGATTGCTGATACGCCGGATCAGCGGTGGTCTCACTGTGGGCGGCGGCGGAACGTTTGAACACACGCGCCGGCCCACGCGTCCGCTCACATGATTGGACTGCTGGGGCTGGTTGCTGCGGGCGTCGCGCCGGTGGCCGGGGTGCTCTAGGCTCGGTCGCAGGACCGCGTCCGTGCCAGGCCGGCCGTTACTGGGCGATGACGGGTTGCGGGCTGGCGGAGGGACGTGCGGCGGTGGCGGAGCAGCCTGCGCTGAGTTTCGCCGTGCTGCTGCGGCGGCTGCGGATCGATGCCCGGCTGACGCAAGAGGAGCTGGCGCAGGCGGCGGGCTTGTCCGCGCGGTCAGTCAGCGATCTGGAGCGTGGCATTCACCTGAGGGCCCGCAAGGACACTGCCGGTCTGCTGGCCGATGTGCTGGGCCTGCCGGGCGGCGTGCGGGTGCTGTTCGTGGCCGCGGCCCGGGGGCTTGCGCCGGCGGCGGAAGTGCTGGCTGCGTGGGGGGATGCGTCACAGGGTGTTTTCGCCGCGGCGGCTACCCGGGCCCTGCCCCGCGACATCTCGGGCTTTACCGGCCGCCAGGCGGAGCTTCGGCGGCTGCTAGGGCGGGTTGAGGCTCTGGCCGCGGGGGGCCGGGTGGTGGGCATTCACGCTGTCGACGGAATGGCCGGGATCGGCAAGACCACCTTCGCCGTGCATGCCGCGCACCATCTGGCCGGCCGGTTCCCGGACGGACAGTTCTTCCTTCCGCTGCACGCGCACACGCCCGGGCAGCGGCCGGTGGATCCCGCGGACGGCCTGGCCAGCCTGCTGCTGACGGCCGGGGTTGCCGCGCAGCAGATCCCGCCGGACCTGGAGGCCCGGGCCGGCCGCTGGCGGGATCACGTGGCGGGCAAGAAGATCTTGCTGCTGCTCGATGACGCGGCCGGGCATCAGCAGGTCCGGCCGCTGCTGCCCGGCACCGCCGGGACGCTGGTGCTGATCACCAGCCGCCGCCGGCTCACCGCGCTGGAGGACGCCGCGGTGATCAGCCTCGACACCCTGTCCCCGGCCGAAGCGGCGGCCCTGCTAGCCAACCTGGCTGACCGCCCGGACCTGGGCAACGGCGCCGGCCCGGCCGGGGAGATCACCAAGCTCTGCGGGTACCTGCCGCTGGCCATCGCGATGCTGGCCCGGCAGCTGCGCCACCACCCCGCCCGGCCCGCCGCGACGCTAGCCGCCGGCCTCGCCTCGGCCAGCGACCGGCTGGCCGTGATGCGCGCCGAGAACCTGTCGGTGGCGGCCGCGTTCGACCTGTCCTACCAGGACCTCACCCCCGGCCCGCAGCGGCTATTCCGCCGCCTGGGCCTGATACCGGGGCCGAGCATCGACGCCTACGCCGCCGCCGCCCTGCACGGCTGCGCCACCGATGCGGCCCGCCGCCAGCTCGACGAGCTGTACGACCAGCACCTGATCACCGAACCCGCCCCCGGCCGCTATCAGCTGCACGACCTTCTCCGCGAGCATGCCCGGGCGCTCGCCGCCAATGACGACCCCGCCCAATCGCGGGCCGCCGAGCGCCGGCTGCTCGACTACTACACCCACACAGCCACCGCGGCCGGACGGCACATCCCCACCTGGGCGACCGTGCAGACCAGCCCGCCGCCGGGCCGCCCACCCGCGTATCCGCCTGACCTGTCTGTCCCTGAGCAGGCAGCCTCCTGGCTTGAAGCCGAGCGGCCCAACCTGCACGCGGCGGTGGACCACGCCGCCGCCAGCGGACAGCACCTGCATGTGGCCGCCATATCCGCAGCCGTCGGCGAGTTCCTCCGCAACGATGGCCACTGGGACCAAGCCGCCGCCCTGCACCGAACCGCCCTCGCGGTAGCTCGCCGCGCAGATGACCGCGCAGGACAGGCCGGCGCGCTCAACGAGCTCGGCCTCCTGGCATGGCTAACCGGGGATTACCCGGCTGCCGCCGCCAGCCTGGCCAGCGCCGCCGCGCTCCGTGGTGAGCTGGACGACCGCCAACGACAGGCCTACGCCCTCAACCATCTGGGCTTCGTCCAAGCGCTGACCGGGGACTACCCGGCAGCGGCCGCTAGTCACCAGCAGGCGCTGGCGCTAGCCCGCGACATCGACGACCACCTCGGCGAAGCCGTCTCCCTCGTCTACCTGGGCTACGCTCAGCAGATCACCGGGGCCTACGAAGCCGCCGCCGGCAACCTTGCCCGCGCACTGGAGATCTCCCGCAGCCTCGGCGACCGGCTCGCCGAGGCCAACGCCCTCAACATCCTCGGCACCCTGCAAACGCTGACGGGCGACTACCCGGCCGCCGCCGCCAACATCCGCCAGTCCCTCGACCTGTTCCGCGACCAGGGCGACCGGCCCATGGAGGCCTGGGCCCTCAACGACCTGGGCATGGTGCAGCAGCTGACCGGCGACTACCCGGCCGCCGCAGCCAGTCACCAGCAGGCCCTCGAACTGTTCCGCGACCTCGGCGCGCGGCTCGGAGAAGCGGAGGCGCTGAATCACCTAGGTCAGCTAGCCACCCGCACCTCGGCCACCGAGCGAGCCCGCCAGCACCACGCGCAGGCCCTGACCATCGCCCGCGACCTGGGCGTCCCCCTGGAAGAAGCACGCGCCCTCGAGGGAATCGGCGACAGCCACCTGCACGACGGCAGCCCCGCCCAAGCCGCCCCCCACCTGCGGCAGGCACTCACCATCTACCAGCGCATAGGAACCACCGGCGCCCGGCGCGTCGCGGATATGCTCGCTCGTCGAACGCGCCCAGCATAAGACTCTGTGGGCGATGGCGGCGGGTTCTTGATCTTCGCAGTCTTGCCTCGTTGGCCGCCCCGGAAATCTCTCCAGTTCGCGACCGGACTGCGGTTTATCTTGCGGGCACGCAGGCCCTCGAGACTTGTCGTCCGGCTGCGCGGCAGCGCACCCGGGCCGGCTCGGGCCTGTGCCAGTGACACGGGCACAGCCGCCGGAAGAAGGAACGGGCTGTCAGCGCGCCTGTGGCGGCAATGCTTAGGGTAATGCAACTGCCTCTCAGCTTTATCGGCATGCTGATTGTAGTGGCGCTTATGGTCGTAGCGACTCCAATAGTCAAACGGAGAGAGCGCAAAAGATTCTATGATATGGCGCACAGGCTGGACCTGGAAAAAGGAACGATCGTCGGCCGCCAGTTCACTGCTGGCGTGTTGACTACGACTGATCTCAGAATAGTATCCCTCAGGCCAGGATCATGGGAAGATGTCTTCCGTGATGTGGCAGAGCACGCTTACATGGCTGGATATAACGACCAACCGGTAAACCGGCGTACGTCTGGGTCGCGAACCAGGCGAACTGCAGCAGCCGGCGTGCCGCCGCGGGACCTTTACTTTTGGGCACCGGCCTGGCGCGGCCTAAGCCAGGTAACATTCCCGCAGCTCATCGTGTCGATCTACCCGCCAGGAGAGGCCATCGGGCGGGACGGAACCGTCGTACCCGCCGGGCACACGGGATTGATGCTTAGCCTTTAGTAGTCATGAGCCGGACGGTCGGGAATGGCTGGTGGCAGGATTCGGTGGGCTCATCGAGCATCAGCCATTATCCGGCTTAGAATGAAATTTGGCCCCGCCGCAATTGACGGGCGTGGCGGCTGTCCGGATTGAGAACGGAGATCCGCGGTTAGGCCCAGCGGCGCCAGTTCACGTCCGAGCCAGCCCGACCAGCCAGCCATCAATGGCTGGGCTGACCTGAGCTCTTAGGGGCCGGTCAGAGTATCGCCTCGTACCGCACAGCCGTCACAACGCTTCACCCGCGGCTGAACCGCTCGTCCGAAACAAGGCGCAGACGCGACGGTGATGAATTCAGCGGCGGCGGGAGGACGAGTGGCCCGGTTCCTGGTTCGATCGAGCCCAGGATGGACCGATGCCTGGCCCCGGTCGCCGCCGTCACCGATCCGCATACTCCATTCCAGGTCAGGTAGCCGAGGACCGCGAATGCCAGCGCCTCTTTGGCCTGGATGGGAACGCCGAGCTCGTCGGTGGTCAGCACAGTCACGCCGGGAAGCTCAGAGCGGAGCCAGCGTTTGGTTGTCGCGTTCTTGCTGCCGCCTCCAGAAAGGACGAGCTCAGCTAGCTTGTGCTGGCGGCCTGCGTCGGCCAGCAGGTCCACCAGCAATCTCGTCACGGTTGCCACGACATGGTCTTCGGTCGGGGCTCGCCCGAGGCTCGCGAGCATGTTCTCCAGGTAGGTGGCGTTGAAGTGTTCTCTGCCCGTGCTGCGAGGCGCCGGGAGTTGGTAGTAGCCGTCTGCCTTCAGCCGCTCGAGGAGCTCGTCGCAGACGCGCCCTCGCTGGGCTATCGCTCCGTCCGCGTCGTATCGCAGGGTTCCGCCGCTTGCCCATGTGGCGGCCGGGTCCATCAGAGCACCGGCAGGCCCAAGGTCGTAAGCCGTCACGACCTCACCGCCATCGACCACTGTGAGGTTGGCGATGCCGCCAAGATTGACCGCCGCGCTCGGGCCGCGCCGGCCAGCGAGCAGCAGTGCATCGAACATCGACACCAGCGGCGCCCCCTGACCGCCGGCCGCGATGTCACGGCTGCGCAGATCGGAGACGACGGGCACGCCGAGCCGCTCGGCGACTGTGCTTGAGTTGCCAAGCTGCAGGGTGCCGCGGGCGCGCCCGGTGTCGTCCACCCAGTGATAGAACGTCTGGCCATGCAGGACCGCGAGGTCGGCGTCGCCTCCTGCAATGGCCTGGCGAGCGGCGGCGAATGCGGCCGCGTACGCATCTCCGAGTTCGGCGTGCAACTGGCAGAGCTCGCCGGCATCCGGGAGGCCAGGCGGCATTGCCGCGACGATCCGCTCGCGCAGCCGGGCGTCGAAGGGCGTGCTCGTCAGGCCAAGGTATCGGCAGCTCAGCTCGTCGTCGGTTAGTTCCAGGTCTGCGCAAGCGACGTCCATGCCGTCCACTGACGTGCCTGACATGCAGCCGAGGACCCGCATCAGCCGATTCGGTGAATATGCAACAGATCTGGACCGCACGATGGAAAACAGTAACATGGGGCCGTTGCTCTCCGCCGGGAGGAGGGGCGGTGCCGCCCGCAGATCAGATGCCTGAAAAGGAAGGGCTCGCACCGCCGTTTCTTCGGTCCCGGACAGAGGAACGCAATGACCGAACGCGCGATATCGACACTGTGCCGACTCTTGAGTTGCTGAGGCTACTCAACGCGGAAGACGCCGCAGTAGCTGACGCGGTCAAGGCGACGCTCCCCGTCCTTGCGGTCGTCGTCGAGCTAGTGGTCGAGCGTCTGCGGGCTGGCGGCCGAGTGCACTATTTCGGCGCAGGCTCATCGGGCCGGATCGGCGTGCTCGACGCTGCCGAGGTAGTGCCGACCTTCGGCACCGATCCGCGCGTCTTCATCGCGCATCACGCCGGCGGCGACAGCGCGGTAGTCACCGCGGTCGAAGGCGTGGAGGATGACGAAGACCTTGGCCGGCTTGCCGCGAGCGTCCTGACGTCGGCGGATGTCGCTGTTGGGCTGTCGGCGAGCGGGAGGACGCCGTGGGTCGCTGGCGCGCTGCGCGCAGCACGTGACCTCGGAGCTCTTGCCGTCCTGGTCAGCAGCAACCTGACCGCCCCTCTTGGCGCGTTGGCCGATCATTGCATCCTGGTTGACACCGGCCCAGAAGCGATCGCCGGGTCGACCAGGCTCAAAGCCGCGACAGCGCAGAAAATGGTCCTCAATGCCCTGTCCACTGCAGCGATGGTCAGGCTAGGCCGCACCTACTCGAACTTGATGATCGGAATGAACGGCCGCAATGCGAAGCTGCGGCAGCGTCAGATCACCATACTGATGGAAGCATCGGGCGCGAGTGAGGCGGCGTGCCGGGCCGAACTTGCCTGGTGCGAGGGCGACCTCCGGCTAGCCCTGATGTGCCTGCTTTCCGGGTTGACGCCGCAGCAAGCCGCGCCTGCACTCGCCTCAGCGCTCGGGAACGTTCGCGCGGCGCTGGGGGCGATTGGCGTCCAGTCGCTTCAGGCATGCGACGTAGCCAACGAGGCTTCCTGAGCGGGGCAGACGATGGCGCCAGACGATCACGCAGCCGCGCCGAGCGCTGGGCAGGAGCAGGCACAGGGCGCCGACATTCTCATCACGATCCGCGCCCTGCTGCCGAACCTGGCACCCGTTGAGCAGCGCGTCGCTCAGCAGGTCATGAAGGATCCATTCGGCACGGCCATGCAGTCGATATCGGAATTGGCCAGGTCATGCGACACTTCTGCGACGACCGTGGTCCGGTTCTGCAGAGCGCTCGGGCTGCGTGGCTATCCGGAGTTGCGCATTGGCCTGGCTGCTGCGGCCGCCCATGCCGGAGCGGACGCTGTGGCAGAGCCAGCCCATGACATTCTTCCTGGCGATGAGCCAGCTGTGATCGCGCGGAAGATCGGGCATGCCGACGCTAAGGCCGTAACGGACACCGTCGGCAATCTCGATATCGGCACGCTCGTCGAGGTGGTCGACGTGCTTGCAGGGGCGCGCCGGATCGACATATACGGCGTCGGCGCGAGCGGTTATGTTGCCCTGGATCTGCAGCAGAAACTGCAACGAATCGGTAAGCCAGCGTTTGCCTGGCCGGATCCGCACATGGCCGTAACATCCGCGGCCTTGCTCGGGCCGGCCGACGCGGCAGTGGCGCTCTCGCATACCGGAACGACGGTCGACACGATCGATGCGCTGCGGGAGGCCGCCAGCCATGGCGCCGCAACAGTGGCGATCACCAACTTCCCTCGGTCACCGATTACCCTGCCGGCGCGCTTCGTCCTGGCCACTGCCGCGCGGGAGACGGCATTCCGGTCCGGGGCCATGACCAGCCGCATAGCCCAGCTCACAGTCGTCGACTGCCTGTTCGTCGTGCTTGCGCAGCATGACCTGCCGGCCAGCAGGGAGGCCCTCGAACGTACCTTCGCGGCTGCTCAGGCGAAGCGGACGAGGCGGAGCCGACGGCGCGCGCCGGGATAGGAAGATCGGCAGCGCCGACCATACGACGTCTATTCAGCGCGATCATCAGAACCTGTAGCGTGTCCCTGCCTTCCCAGCGTAATCGGTTGCGGCTGGCGCAGATTCGCGAAGCCGGCGGCTGCGACGAAGGCTGCTAGTGCCAGAAAGGCCCACGGAGCATGCCGGCTGTCCAGAGCGCTTCCGACCAGTGGTATGACGACTATCGGCACGACGTTCGGTCCGGTCTGGAGTAGGGCGAGCGTCGTCGTGGCTTGGCCTGGGAACAATCGCGCGGCTGCATCGAGCATCACCGCGTAAGGGAGCGCGAACCCGGCGCCCATGAACACGACTGCAAGGCCGGAGACCGTGACCGACCGGCTTGCGGCAAGTGTGACAAGACCAGCCGCAGCAGTCAGCGATCCACCTGTCGCGAGGATGGCGAATGCCCGCTGACCGCGGGCAAGGCGCGGGCCGAGCGGCCGGATCAGGGTGGTCAGGCCGAATAGGACGAACCCGAGGCCGCCTGCGACCGCGGTCCGCAGGTGCGCGTCTCGCGTCAGGTAGGCGACGAGCCATGCGCTGATGATGAGCGGCACCCCATTGGCTGCGACGAACAGTGCGGCGAGACGCCAGACCGCGTCCATGCGAAGCGCGGCTGTGACGAAAGCCCGCCGTGGCGGCGGGACCGGCCGCGTCGCAAGTTGCGGCGGAAGCACCAGTAGCGGCAGCGCGCAGACCGCGGCGGATATGACGAAGCCCGTACGCCAGCTTGCCCCCGCATCCAG
>Ga0126378_10002509_pt1 | contig 13619 bp, 13 predicted proteins | sample PanSoiMetPlot_23_FD_92587 | JGI IMG/M metagenome (GOLD analysis project Ga0126378, IMG submission 92587) | Tropical forest soil microbial communities from Panama - MetaG Plot_23 | ecosystem: Environmental > Terrestrial > Soil > Tropical forest > Bulk soil | place: Panama | collected 2016-02-17 | reverse complement strand
TAAGCTACAAGTTGTTTTCTCGTTACCCCACGTTATTACCATCGGTTAGCTCCAAGTAAGTCAAAGTACGATCGGAAGGTTCCATTTGCTGAACTTATGAGGCTTCTCCGCAGATTGCGCATGGCGTCCGGGAGCAGACATTCTCAACTGCTTGTCTGGGTCCTTTAGACTCATGGGCCTTTGGGATTGTTCCCTACGCATTTATGAACGGATGGCGAGCGACTTCTTGCCCAACAAAAATCGCGACAGATCGAGGCGGAGGCATTGCGCTGCGCGCAACTCCGGACGAGGCGCCCTAGGCTATATCGAAGCTTATTCCTGCGGTGTTATCGCGGGATGCATGCCTTGGGCGTCGAAGACTAACGTCTTGGCTTCGGATTCGGCGCCTTGGGGTGGGAGTTCTTCGCCGTTCCAGAGAAAGCTCACGCCGGCGGCGTTACCGACTCTTACGACTAGTTCGTGTGTGGCGTGGAAACTGGTCGCGGCGGGGGCGATCAGGGTTTCTTGCGTGACGAGTTGTCCGTCGGAGGTGACGGAGATCCAGGAATTTGCACTGGCGCGCACTACCAGCGTCAACTTCGTACCGGATTGCCCGGACGGCTTAGCGGCGCTCGCGCCGAAGGAGCGAATCGTCACGTCTCCTTTCTTTTGGACTTTCACCGCGTTGGGATCGGTCTCGGCCGCCGTTGCGGGTGCCGGCGCGGGGGCGCCCTTGGGCGGATCAGTTTTGGCGGTGGGCTGGACCGACGCTGTTGAGGTCTTCGTTATAGGAGCGGGCGTCGTAACTGGTGGCGTCGCGGGCGTTGCGGGCGGCGCGATCTGAGTCGCTGTTGCAGCGGGCGCTGTAGTCGACGGTTGAGGTCCAGGTGCGGGAGCCATCGTCGACGCCTCCGACACGTGTGCGGCGTTGATATTGCGCGAATGGCGGGTCCACAAGAACAACGCTGCCATCAGCAGGACGACGGCGACTGCAACACGGATCCACGAAATTCCAGGAACGGAGCCGTGGAGAAATTCCTTTTTCGGCGGGCGGACATCTTGAATGCGCGGCAGTTGGAGTTCGGGAAGTTCTTCGACTTGGACCGGTGGTTGTGGCTGCGCCACCGGTTTGAAAGTCCGGGGTGTAGCCGGTGGCGCTGGGAGGGGTTGGTGTGGGTCGCGACGATCCGGTGCATCCCAGCCCCCGTGCGAGTCAATTTGCGCCTGACGGAGGCAAGCCAGGTAGTCGTTGACCGCATCTTCGGAATTGAGGCCGAGGTGCTTGGCGTAAGCGCGGATGAATCCGCGATTAAAAACACCGCCAGGGAGCTGATCAAACTGCTCCTCTTCAATGGCCTGCAGCATTCGCGGGCTGATCTTGGTGACGTTGGAAACGTCGTCGAGCGAGAGTTCCTTCCTCTCCCTCGCCCTGCGGAATTTTTCTCCGAACTCGCCCACGTGGAAAGACCCTTCGTTGTGTTGGCAACATCATAGGACAAGAACGACCAGTGTGCCACGGGACGGACGGTCAGGGGGTGGGTAACTTCCAGTTTTCGGCTTTCGACTCTCGGCCAAGACGGGCGCTGTAACCCAGTCGCTCCGGAAGAGCGACGGCAGAGTGCACGAGTCCTTCGGCGCGTACAATGCGCGCGCCGGGAGGACAAGTTATGGGGCTGGAGCCGCGGTTGGTTTGCGGAGGGTGACGGCTAACTGAGCCTGGCAGGTTTTGGAGGGGTCATCGAAGGCGTTACCGGTACGGTCGCCTTCGCTGGCTTCAAAGAAGAGTCCGCGTTTGACGCGGTCGGGCAGGCCAGTGAAACGGGCTTTCCCGTCGATATTCGTGCTGACTTCGAGGTCGAGTTTCCGTGTGCTCATGAATCCGTAGGCGATGTGGACTTTGATTTTGGCGAGGTAGACGGGTTTGTTGTCAGCGCCGGTGATGGTGAAGTCGGCGGTGCACGGACCAATGCCGCCGTCGACTACGGGAATGGATCTTGGGTCGGGGTTTTGGGCCAGGGCTGGAGCGGAGAGGATTAGGGCCAGTAGGAGCGTTTTCATTCGACTGCGATTATAGAACGCTCACCACACGGGCACTGAGTAGCGAGGGGATGCTCCTGATACGGAGTGCGGGAAAGAAGTTAGGATCCTTCGACTCCACCAGAGTTCCGCTTCGGTGCACTCCGGCTCGGCCCAGGATGACACGGTGAAAGGCATTGGTGCGGTTGGCGTTACAGGTACGGGTTACCAACGTTCATTGCCGGGGTTCGAAAGTGACCCTTATAATTTTTGAACGCCACCTACCAGTGAGGACTGACGCATTTCCATGCCTGAGGCCGGTACGCAATTGACTCGGCAGAGCCAGGAATTAACGATTTTTCATGACGTGGCCAAGGCGCTCACGTCATCGTTGGATCTCGATTCCATCCTGCAGACAATTATGGACAAGATGGCGGAATATTTCCGTCCGGACACCTGGTCGCTGCTCATGGTGGATGAAGGACATGACGAGCTGTACTTCGCGATCGCGGTGGGCGACAAGGCCGAGGCGCTCAAGAATGTGCGTCTTAAAGTTGGCGAGGGGATTGCCGGTTGGGTCGCGAAACACGGGGAGTCGCGGATTGTGCCGGATGTGCGAAACGACCCAAATTTCGCCAGCCGTGTCGACGACGCCACGCAATGGGAGACGCGGTCGATGATCTGCGTGCCGCTGCGCTCGAAACTGCGAGTGCTGGGCGTGATCCAGCTGGTGAACGTCGATATGGAGCGTTTCAAGGAGCCGGAGCTGTTTTTTCTCCATGCATTGTCCGATTACGCGGCGATCGCGATCGAAAACGCAAAGTGGGTGGAGAAGATCCAGGAACTGACCATTACCGACGACTGTACGGGGCTGTACAATGCGCGACATCTGTATAAGACGCTGGAAACTGAAGTGTACCGGTCGTCTCGGTTTGGGTATGAGTTCAGCATCCTTTTTATCGACCTAGATCACTTCAAGAGTGTGAACGATACGCACGGACACCTTGTAGGCAGCAAGCTGCTGGCGGAGATTGGGTATTTGATCAAGGCGCAGTTGCGGTTGATTGATTTCGCGTTCCGGTATGGGGGCGATGAGTTCGTCGTCCTGCTGCCCCAGACCGGGAAGGATCAAGCGCTGGTAGTGGCGAAGAGGCTGCGCGACGGGTTACGCGCCAGTTCGTTCTGCCGCGAAGAGGGATTGAATTTGAATGTGCGGGCGTCGATCGGCGTGGCAACCTATCCGCATGACGCGCGGTCGGCGCACGACGTAATCCGGCAAGCGGATGGAATGATGTATATGGTGAAGAATTCTACGCGCGACAATATTGGCATCGCGCAAAGAGGAATGCTCGAAGAGTAAAGTTTTAGAAATTTCGGAGTTTCAAAAGTTGAAGGCGTCCTTCGGGACGCCTTTCTTGCCGATTCCTGATGGTGTAGGCCCGGGCGCCTTCGTCCGGGCTTGCGCGTAGCGCAATGACGGCGAGCCATCACTTCGCAGAGGCGGGTTTCACGTCCGGCTTCCAGGGATTGGGATTTTGCGGGGCTTTGGGGTTCACGCCGAAGTCCCACACGTAGAGGTTCATGGCGCCGTTCTCGGTCAGTTCGACCAAAGCATATTCACCTGGCGCCAGGTTTCCGGTGGGGGTGACTCGTAGCCAGCCGCCGTTGAGTCGGCTAGCGGTTGTTTTGGCGGCGTGTTCCTCGTGGCTGATCTTACCCGTCAGCTGGCGTTTCACGTCTCCAACAATGCGCTTGTTGCCTTTTACTTCGACGTGAAGAATCTGGAACGTGTCGGACGCCGTCGATGGTGCGGGCTTTTGCGGTTCGCTTGAGCGCGTGGAATCGGCAGCAGTAGCAGCTTGGGGCGGAGTGTCTTCGAGTCTTATATAGAGTGCGGGGATGTCGACGTGCGACTGGATCGCGGCGTGTGCACCGGGAAGTTCGATGGTCTGTTTGACTCCGGCCACGGGATTGATGGTGCCCTTCAAGATGTTGACCTTCGTGTTGCGGTTGATGTCGCCTGCGGTTTGATTGATTTCCAGCAGTTGCGGCTCTCCCTGGAAATTGTCTAGCAAGAAAACACCGCTGTCCTCGGGAATGCGGAGGCCGGGGGCAACCTCAGGGAGTGGGATCTCGACGCGTTCGAGTTCTTTATCCAGTTCGACAGCTTCGGGGGGCGGAGTGGCGCGATCCTTCTCATATTTCTCAGTGGCAGGCCAGTCGACGAGGGAGTTGGGGAGTTCCTCCCAGTCTTCGCGTTCGGAGCTGTAATAGCGGACGCGGTCACCCTTCACTTCGTACTTTGTGACGAGCTGGTAGGAGCCATCTTTGAGGATCAGGCGGTGGGGAGTGTCCTGGGCCTGAGAGGCGAGGGCCATCAACGCGAGGGCGAATAGAACAAGACATGTAATTCGGACGCACATTGGTTTTATTATCACGCGGCTCGCGAGTAGAGTCGAATGGCTTGGGGGGCAGGTTGCCGGTTGCCGACGTTGCTCGTTCCGCCTACATGGGTCTGCTCGCTGCTCGTGTCGGCTGCTCGGGATTGGCATTTATCGCGAGGTTTCCGCCGAGATCCTGGATCGTCGTGATGCTTCGATGTGCAACTCATACGAGAGTGCGTTCGTTGCGCTTCTCTGAGACGGGCGAGGCGCTCGTGACTGGATGATTCAGTCGGGGGTTTACCTTATGACGATTACGGACTTGCTTGTAGTATGCTGAAGGGCTGAAATAATAGTCCGCACAATGAAACGAACTCTTCTTCTCTTTCCCGGTTTGTACCTCACCTGCATCGCGGCGGCACTGGCGCAATCGGGGCCAGTTCCAGTGGCTAGCCCAGCGAGTGGCGCTCCTCAGGGTCAGCCGGTTTCTTACGCGTCCGTTACACAGCTGAATGGTCTGTTGTCTCAGATCGAGGCGACATCGAAAAATACGCAGGACGATTTGGGCAAGCTGCGGATTGAGAAATGGAAGGCGAGCGGGTCAGACAAGAAGCAGGCGCTGGGAACGGTCGACTCGATCCAGAGAAATCTGCAGGGAGCGCTGCCGGAGATCATCACACAACTCCGGAACGCACCGGAAGATTTGAACGCGACGTTCAAGTTATATCGGAATTTGGATGCTTTGTATGACGTGCTCAACAACGTCGCTGAGTTGGCAGGGGCGTTTGGGTCGAAAGATGATCTGCAATCCGTTTCGAATGACATAAGCTCGTTTGAAGGATCGCGGAAGCAGCTTGCGGAGCGAATTGAGAATCTGTCGTCCTCGAAAGAGCAGGAGTTGACGCAGCTGCGGACACAGCTGAAGACGCTGCAGGCGCAGGTGGAGGCGGCACCTCCGAAGAAGATTGTGGTCGACGATACCGAGCCGCCGAAGAAGCCGGCGACGAAGAAGAAAGCGGCGACGAAGAAGCCTGCGGATGCAACTAAGCCGCCTGCCGCGTCGGGTACGAATCCTCCAGCACAGCAACAGGGACAGACGAAGCCGCAGTAAAACCGGCTCCCGGCCTGCGGCTCCCGGAATTGAATCTAAGTCAGCTGGCCGACTTCACCGTCCTTGCTGATCTCCAAGACAAATCAATACTGCCACCCTTTCGCCCCAAAACGGCGGGCCCAGAGCGGGGTGCCAGGGGTCGCGGTTTGCCCCCCGAATCCGGAAGCCGGACTCCGAATCTGGTAGTCTTTCCGACGCATCTAGATCGCACCGTCGGTTTTCTGATTCATGCATTCTCACGTGCACATTTCTGCGATTGTGTTCGGCATCCTCATCATTTGGGTGGTGCTGCTGGATGCGTTTGAGACCGTGGTGCTGCCGCGGCGCGTGCTACGGAACTTCAAACTGACGGCCTATTTCTATCGCCGGACTTGGATCCCGTGGCGGTGGATTGCGCGGCACATCAAGAAGGCTTCGCGGCAGCAGAATTTTCTGGGATACTTTGGGCCCCTGTCGCTGATTTTGTTGCTTGGTTTTTGGGCCTCGAGCCTGATTTTGGGATTTGCCTTGATTCAGTACGGCATTGGCGGGCACGAACAGCTCAGCGGTGAGCCGCTTAGTTTCGGGAAGATTCTTTATCACAGCGGCGAGACGTTTTTCACTCTTGGTTATGGCGACATTGTACCGACGTCGGGCGCAGCCCGGGCATTGTCGGTGTTTGAGGCGGGGATGGGATTTGCCTTCCTGGGCGTGGTGATCGGGTATATCCCGGTTGTCTATTCTTCGTTTTCGCGGCGGGAGATTCAGATTTCGATGCTGGACGCACGGGCAGGATCTCCACCATCAGCGGCGGAACTGCTGGTGCGGTTGGCTGGGCGCACAGAGGATCCGGGAGTAAGCCAGTCCGTGCTGGATGAAGCGCTGCGCGACTGGGAACGGTGGGCGGCGGAGTTGCTGGAGTCGCAGATTTCCTATCCGGTGCTCAGCTTCTTTCGCTCGCAGCATAGTAATCAGTCGTGGCTGGGAGCGCTGACTACGATTCTGGATGTTTCTTCCCTGGTGCTGACCGGAATTGAGGGATTGCATCCGGGCCAGGCAAAGTTGACGTTTGCCATGGCGCGGCATGCGGCGGTGGATCTGACGCAGGTCGTCAACGCCAGATTCGATGCCAGATACACCGACAGGCTTCCGGACCAAGAATACGAAGCACTCCATCAGACGCTGGCGGTGGCGGGTTTGAAATTGCGCAGCGACCAATACGGGCGCGACAAGTTGGCGCGGCTAAGGGCGATGTATGATCCGTATATCCATGCAATTGGAAAGAACTTGATGTTAACACCGCCACCCTGGAAGCACCCGGAGAAGATGCGAGATAACTGGCAGGCTGGGCCATGGGATCGTCTGGTTCAGGCGCGCGGGCTTGCCGTGCTGGGACAGAAGGCGACTGTCACGCCTCGGGTGGATGGGGATCATTTCTAAAATTTCAAGGTTTCAAAGTGTCAAAGTCTCAAGACTTGAGCCCCCAACTTCTCGCAAATGCCGGCAGAAGTGGGGCACGCACGGTTGCCTATTTTTGAAGTTAGACAGGGCGGAGTTCGCCGACGGCCCTGGCGGCCGTCCTGACCTGAATCGTTTATTCCTCGACTGCCACTACTTGTTCGATGAGTGCATCTTTGGCGAGTCGCTCGACTGAGCCTTTCTGATCTATGCGGTAGATGGCGCTGCCGTTGGAATATAGGATCGAGCCGTCCTGATATAGGTCGTAGCAGAGTACGCCTTTGGCCACGACTTCTTCTTTGTCGTTTTTACAGCGAATTAACTCCCAGCTCTTTGGAACGAGTGTCGGCGTGCCGTCCTCGGCGCGGTCGGCGGCTTTGTCGGCGTCGAGCAGGTTTCCCCAGATCATCATCTTGCGGATATCGGCATGTTTCTGGCGAGCGTTGCCCGTTGTGGTTAACGTGTTGCCGGTATAGCGGAGCGTAAAGAAATTCAGGAACTGGAAAAGCGCGTACAGGAGGCGTAAGGGGAGGAGAACCAGGTCAAGAGCAGTTCGCCAGAGACCGGGTGGCTGATTAGGGTCGCGGTAGGGGCGGCGGATGTAATAGAGCCAGCCGTCGCTGCTCAGTTGCGGCATCAGAAGGTCGGATTTCGAATCTTCCGCCAGCGTGGTGACCGTACCTGCTTCCAGATCCAATTTATGAATGGCAAAAGGGGCTTGCGTGACCGCGAATCCCGAGCGATTGCGCCCTATGGCGGAGGACTGAAAAACGAGTTCGCGAGCCGAACCCGGCGCCCAGTGCGGAGCGTCATCGATGGTGTCGCCGGTCGTGACGTCATGCATGTCGGTACCGTCAGCGCGCATCACCGCGAGGCAGGATTGGCCTCCCTTGCGTTGCAGTACGCAAGCCAGCGATTCCTGACCGGTACCTGAGGCCAAGCGGCGTACGCGGAAGTCGGCGGAATGGAGGAGGCGGAGTTCTTCAGTCGCACGCTCCTGCAGGAGGAAGACTCCGCCGATTTCGGGCGTAGAGAGGCTGTAAAAAAGTGTGCCGGGTTTGCAGCCACGGCTGATTCCGGTGATGTCGATTCGGATGTCGGCGGGGTCGTCGGCGGCGTTGCGTCCCCAGAGGAGGCCTCCGGACATGAATTTCGCACCGGGGCCCTGTGTCTTCCAGGAATTCCGGTTGTGGATCTGCGCCGCGCGCTCGCGGACAGATTCTCCGAACTTGCTATCGATGGGACGGACCGGATCGTTCCCTAGCTTGATGTGGAGCTGGCCTTGCGAAAGATAAGCGTACGAATGGGCCATGACGGACCGAGGGTAGCGGAAGAGGCTGCAGCGGGGTAGGTTACTTTCGAACGGTTTGTTACCATTCCTTTTCCTCTGGCGCCGCCTTCAGAAAATGCCTTGGCAGTGGTGGCACAGAGGAACACCGAGGAAACCTTTTGAAGAGTACGGGCGAGAACGTGGTGCGGATTGAGGCTTTGGCTCTGAACGCACTGGCGGATCGGATTGCCGGGCCGATGGCTGGTGCATTTCAGAAGGCAATCGATCTCTTGTTCTGTTGCGCTGGAAGGGTCGTCGTAACGGGGATGGGAAAGAGCGGCATTATTGCGCGTAAAATTGCCGCAACCTTAAGTTCTACGGGAACGCCGGCGTTATATCTCCATCCGGTGGACGCTCTGCACGGGGATCTCGGAATGATCGTGCGGGGAGATGTGGTGCTGGCGTTGTCGGCCAGCGGGGAGACGGAGGAGATTCTCGCGCTGTTGGCGACCATCAAGAGGTTGCCAGTACCGTTGATCACCATGACGGGGGATGAAATCTGTTCAGGCGCCGGCGGCAACTCCACGTTAGCTTCAGCCGCCGATGTGGCTTTGGATTGTTCTGTGGCGCAGGAGGCTTGTTCTTTAGGGCTGGCGCCCACCGCCTCTACGACAACTATGCTCGCCCTGGGCGACGCCCTGGCGGTTGCGTTGAGTGAGCGACGCGGATTCAAGGAAGAGGACTTTGCCAACTTGCATCCGGGAGGCAAGTTAGGCAAGAGGTTGGCGCATGTCGAATCTCTGATGCACACCGGCGATGCTCTGCCCTGTGTGGCGCCTTCGACGCGTATGCCGGACGTGATTTATGAAATGTCGCGGAAGAAATTGGGGGTGACTGCCGTGGTTGAAGGAGAGAAGTTGGTCGGGATTATCAGCGATGGGGATCTGCGGCGGTTGCTCGAGAAACGCGGCAAGGATGTCATGGATTTGAACGCTGGAGAGGCCATGACCAGAAACCCCAAAACCATTGCCGCGGGCGAATTCGCTGCGAGTGCGCTGGCTTTGATGGAAGAGAAAAAGATCACGTCGTTGATGGTCGTGGATGCATCTGGAAAATTAGAGGGAATCGTTCATTTGCATGATTTGTGGACGACGGAACTGGTGTGAAGCGAGGTGCCAATGTATCACTACGATCCGAACACGGCGCTGGAAGAGCTGAATGAAGATGCGACGCTGCCGAATCCTGTACATGTGCGCGACATGATCCTGCGCAAGCGGCTTTCGGCGGATAAGTCGCTCGAGTTGAACCGGCTGTTTGTGGAGTATCAGAAGTTTTTTGGCGAAGCGCAGAAGCTGGGGAGAGAAATTTTGAAACAATTGGCGGGCTAGTGGCTGAACTTGTCCGGAAGACGCTGCGAAGCTGTTGTATCTTGTGCACGGCAACCTCGTCGGTAATGGGTAGTCCTACATCGTCGCGTCGCCGCAATTAGTGAATCATCTCGTAAATAGGTGGCCCGATCGCAGGGGGACCGCCGATGAAACGGAATTGCAGGTAATCCATCCCGAGCATGGCGCCACTGCAGGCGCTTTTGAATGCCACTGTTCACGAGAGCGTTTGTTGCGGCAAACCACAATCATGGCGATGGCTCCGCCGACGGGTGTCACGACGAATGACTTCGAACGGGAAAACCTCCTTATTGGTCCGCCGTGGCGGTTCTTGCCAGCTGCGATATGTCCAGAAGTGCACAGTTGAAGGTTCGCGCGCGGGTTGCGTGCCCAGTTCGGCAAGGGAGGATACTGCCCAATCAACTTGTGCACCCACTCTGGGCAGGCCTTGCCGCTGGGTTCTGTGCAGGTTGTCGCTTTGTGTTACCGAGGGCGCATTCGGAATCGCATCGTCGGAGCCCCGAGCAGAAATAGTTTCTTGGCAGCGGGCCAGCGTTGTGCCAAACAAGAAGCGAAAAGCTGCAACAAGTAACGCGCAACAAAACCAGTGTTTTACGATTGCTCGATTGGCTTTGACCTGACGTTGCTCTCGCAGGCCACGCCATTTAGGGCAATCGAAGAACCTTGTTGGATTAGAGATGTTGGATTAGAAATCTCGAAGAACTGCCCGGTTTTGATAACCGTCGCAATTCCTGGTATCCCAACCCCAGAATCCCGCCAGTTGATCAACTCATCGTTTACAATCAAAGATTCCTCAAGCCATGCGGCGGGTGCCCGTCTCTCGGTACTCGAGACTCAGGACTCTAGACTCAGGACTACTATGCATCGTTGGTCAGAACTGTTCATTCCTACTTTGCGCGAAGCGCCGGCAGACGCTGAAGTTGCGTCGCACAAATTTCTCGTCCGCGCCGGCTATATCCGCCAGCTGGCGGCTGGAATTTACTCTTACCTCTTTTTAGGGACGCGCTCCTTCAATAAGATCGCTGCCATTGTCCGCGAAGAGATGGACCGCATCGGGCAGGAGTTTCTCTTGCCGGCACTTCATCCGCGGGAGATTTGGGAGGCCTCGGGACGTTGGGCACTGATGGGCGAAAATCTCTTCCGCCTGAAAGACCGCAAGGGCACGGATATGTGTCTGGGCATGACCGAGGAAGAGGTCATGACGACCATCGCGCTGAAGGATCTGCGCAGCTACAAGCAACTGCCGCAGATCTGGTATCAGATTGCGCCGAAGTTTCGCGATGAGCCGCGTCCCAGGTCTGGGCTGCTGCGCGTGCGGCAATTCATGATGAAGGATTCGTATTCGTTCGACATCGACGCAGCGGGTCTGGATGTTTCCTACAAGAAGCACTACGAGGCCTACTGCCGGATTTTCGATCGCAGCGGATTGAAGTACATGGTGGTCGAGGCAGACTCGGGTGCGATGGGCGGGAAAGAATCGCACGAGTTCATGGTTCGCACGCGGGCCGGCGAGGATCAGATCGTCAGCTGTGACGGTTGCACGTACGCGGCGAACATGGAGAAGGCGACATCGAAGCTGTGGCCGATGACGAATCTGGAAGCTGAAGGCGACGGCAAGCCGCTGCTGGTGCACACTCCTGGGTTCAAGACGATCGATGAAGTCGCGAATTTCCTGGGAACATCAACAAACCACAAAATCAAAACTCTGGCCCTGATGGCGGATTCGACCGACGAGAAAGGAAAAAAGAAGTCACGCCCTATGGTTGTCTTGATGAGAGGCAACGATCAACTCAACGAGGCCAAACTCAACGCGACCATCGCCACCGCAACTCGGCCGATGGAAGAAGGAGAGATCGAGGCGCTGTTCCACTCCCCGGCCGGATATCTCGGGCCGTTAGGCATTGAGTGGGCATCCGAAATCAAGAATGGCGACAAGCCGGTGCTTCTGGTCGACAAGGCGCTCGAGGGACGCAGGAACGTCATCGCCGGTGCAAACAAGAAGGACTACCACATCAAGAATCTCACGCCCGGCAAGGACTTTCAGCCGACGGCGTATGCAGATTTGCGGTCCGTGGCTGCGGGAGAGCCATGCCCGAATTGCGGCCAGCCGCTTCGGATTGATACCGCAGTCGAGATCGGCCACATCTTCAAACTGGGATATCGGTACTCAGAATCGATGGGGCTGCGTGTCCTCGATAAGAACGGCAAAGAGGTGATGCCGATCATGGGATGCTACGGGATCGGGATCGAGCGCATTCTCACAGCTGCAGTCGAGCAAGGAAACGACAGTGACGGCTTCTGGCTGCCCTCAACGATTGCGCCGTTTGAGATCGTCGTTGTGCCGGTAAACACGAAGGACGATGCCATGCGCACTGCCGCCGAGGACATTGCCAAGCGCCTTGAGGCGGCGGGATTCGACTTGGTCCTTGATGACCGGGACGAGCGCCCGGGAGTGAAGTTCAAGGATGCGGACCTGATCGGTATTCCCTTCAGAATCAATGTGGGCAAGAAGGTTACCGAAGGTACTGTGGAAGTCGTTTTACGCGAGACGCGCGAAGTACGCGATGTTACGATCTCCGCGATAGTCGAACATTTTCAGGGAGTGCTCCGCCGGACAGGATGAATCCCTCGTCCCAAGGAGCGAAACGTGGGACATGGGAACAGTTAAAGCACTTGTCGGGCTACTGGTGATCATCGGCGTAATCTACTGCGCGTTCCAGATTATCCCGCCGGAGCTTACGAATTATTCTTTTCAAGACGATCTTCGCAATATTGCGATGACCGGCGGGGCGAACCCCCACACATCGGATCAGGAACTGGTCGACTCGGTCATGCGCAAGGCTCAGGAGCACCAGATCACACTGGCGCCGGAGCAGATTACCGTGCTGCGGATCGGGAGCCCGGGCGCCCCAGCCGTGTATGTTGGGGCAGACTACAGCGTGCCAGTGAATCTGCCGGGATACTCGTTCACACTTCACTTCAATCCTTCCAGCGGAAACCGCGGGATGTAGCAACAACAGCTTCTTGCTCCGGTCGGCTAACGAGACTCGGGGCTTCGGCCGTGCCAAAAATCAAAATCATGGTCGGGCGTGTCCGGCTCGCATTACGCGTGAGTACCGGATGGCAGATTGCTGCCTAGGAGTACGCGAATTACGAGTTTAAGGACGATTTGAAGGATGTAGCGTCGTTGGGTGCGTCGCGGACAGGGCTGGCGGAGCAGCCGTCAGACGATCCGTGGCGGGCGACGGCGGTGCGGAAAGCGGCGGGACATGAGATCGTGCTCTATCCGGAGCCGATTACGGTCACGCGCTCTGGAACAGGCGAGAAGCGGACGGTGTTTCCCGAGGCGAAGCATGGGGCTCGGATCTGGCGAGCGGATTTCGGCTCCGGCTTCATTTGACGGCTACGAGCGCGTCGCTCGAACATCGTTCCAATCCTGCGTCACGCACCCTGTTCGCGAACACGAGTTACTCTTCTCGTGCGTCTCATCTCACGCTTACCAGGTGTCCTCAACTTCCAAGTCTCCTTTGCCGGGCTGGAGTTCGCCTCCGCATCGCTGGAAGGCTAAGCAGGCTGTCGATACCTGGCCGTGTGAACCACGAAGACTCAGTTGGTCCCATGACATTCGTAACGTTGCCAGCACATTACCTTGCTCCTACTATCGCGAAGGAAGATATTTTTCTGCGCACAGGTGCAAGTTGCCCGAATGTTGCGCCGAGTTGGAGGCTTGGGGATGGCGAAGGCGAAGTTATTACTGGCCGCAATTATCGTGGTGTTGCTGATCGGCTCAGTTGGATGTGGCGGACCTTCGGGCTGCTCCACCGCAACTCCCGGAGTCACCGGCGGGACTTCCGGCGGAACGAGCGGAGGATCTTCCCCGCCAGCCGGCAGTTGCATCATGACCAGCACCGGAGGCACTGCCGCAACGGGAATTTATGTGATGGTCGCCGATGCAGGCGGTATCCAGGGCGAGTTTGCCGACACCAGCCTCAAGAAAATGTCGATCACGCCGAATTTCG
>Ga0126378_10002508_pt1 | contig 13621 bp, 9 predicted proteins | sample PanSoiMetPlot_23_FD_92587 | JGI IMG/M metagenome (GOLD analysis project Ga0126378, IMG submission 92587) | Tropical forest soil microbial communities from Panama - MetaG Plot_23 | ecosystem: Environmental > Terrestrial > Soil > Tropical forest > Bulk soil | place: Panama | collected 2016-02-17 | reverse complement strand
GCGTGCGTTCATCGGTGATGGCATGCAAGTGAAGCGCAGCAATGACGTACCCATGTCGGCGATGTGGACGCAGAAGCCCGGAGTGAACAAGGAACAGTACGGCTACGACGCGGATATTCGCGAGTCAGCGTCCGTCGCTCACATTTATGGCCAGAATTTGGTTGCGGCAGAGTCGCTTACCGCGGCGTCGGGTGCTTATGCCTGGTCACCCGCGACCTTAAAGCCGACCGCCGACAAAGAGTTAGCCATGGGGCTGAATCGGTTTGTGATTCACACTTCCGTGCATCAGCCGCTGTTGGACCGGAAGCCGGGGCTTTCCCTTGGTCCCTTTGGGCAGTGGTTCAACCGCAACGAAACCTGGGCGGAGCAAGCTAAGCCCTGGATCTCCTACCTTGCCCGCTGTTCCTATCTGTTGCAGCAGGGAAAGTTCGTGGCTGACGTCGCTTACTTTTATGGTGAAGACTCCAACATTACGGCGATCTATGGTGATCACTTCCCTGATGTTCCGGAGGGCTACAATTTCGACTACGTCAATGCGGACGCTCTTATCCACAAGTTCTCGGCAGCGAATGGAGCCCTGGCGACTTCGGGAGGCATGACTTATCGCGTGCTGGCGCTCGATCCGCGCAGCAAGCAAATGTCTCTCCCCGTTCTGCGGAAGATCAACGAACTAGTGGAGGCGGGCGCGATTGTCGTGGGGGGAAAGCCGGAGAGCGACCCCAGCCTCGCCGATAATCATGCCGAGTTCCGCAGTTTGGCGGAAAAGCTTTGGGGCTCTGGCCACGGCGCGAGCGTTGGGAAGGGAAGGGTATATGGCGCGCAGAAGTTATCAGGTGTGCTGCAGACCCTCAACGTAGCCCCTGACTTTGAGTACACGAAGCCCAAATCCGATACGAGCATCCTTTTCGTCCATCGCAAACTTGCCGACGGCGATCTTTATTTCGTCGACAACCGCAACGACCGAGACGAGGTGTTCGATGCGTCGTTCAGAGTGCAAGGCAAAGCGCCCGAAATGTGGCACCCCGACACCGGACAGATCGAGCCGGCTTCATATCAGTCGGTCAATGGTCGTACGACTATGCCACTGCATCTGGAACCTTGGGGTACGATGTTCGTTGTCCTCCGGCGTCCCGCGGAATCTCCGTCTCGGACGATTCCGAGGGTTGTTGAGCAACCTGTCGTAACTATCGATGGCCCTTGGGATGTTGCCTTTGAGCCGGGCCGCGGCGCACCGCCTCAAGTTACTTTCGATAAGCTCATATCCTGGCCAGACAGTGCTGATCAAGGCGTGAAATACTTCTCTGGCTCAGCAACTTACACAAAGAAGCTGCAAGCTCCCGCAGATTGGTTCAGCTCTGGCGCACATCTTTGGATTGACCTTGGCCAAGTCAAGAACCTCGCCGAGGTTTCAGCGAATGGCAAGCTCTTGGGCATTGCCTGGAAGACTCCGTATCGCGTGGATGCCACTCGCGTTTTGAAGCCGGGAGAGAACCAGATTGAAATCAAAATCACGAACGGTTGGGCGAACCGCATCATCGGCGATCGCCAACAGAATGCAACCAAGACGTACACATTCACGTCTCCGAAATTTTATAAGGCTGATTCACCGCTGTGGCCTTCCGGTCTGTTAGGTCCTGTCCGACTTTTTCGCGCAAGCACCGGGAGTTGAACCGTGAGCACACCCACGACCGCGCTCGCCTAATCCCATAATCTGGCGCCCCGATGTTATCGCATATCTTTTCTGCAGCCGCAGCGCTCGTTCCGTTGGACCAGCCGGGTCCGCCTCGCGGAACAGCGGGAAAAGACAGAGACAGGTGAGAAATCATTGATGATAAACAGGCGGTCATCCTTCGGGTCGACAGCTAAGGCAGGCGAATTGGCGCTATAGCGGGTAGCGCAACCGTTAGCCATTGGAGCGTTGGTCTGGTCGCCGTCACGGCTCAGAATGTTCAGTCCAACTATGAATTTCTTGGGACCGACGGCCTTGCAATAGACAACACGAGCCCTCGCCTGCAGGTTGCCCACGGCGGTTTTCATGTCTACGTGCGAGCCTGGTTCCCAAGATCGCTCCGTCACCAGTTGCACCCCGTTAGGGCTCTGGTTTTCGACGGAAGCTAGCTCATCTACGAGTGGGTCGCGCACTGAGGACATTTGCACGAGCAAGTCGTTCGCCATTGCGTTTATGTTTGCGACCTTCGAGTAGACCGCATGCGCCACGTGCTTGATACGATTTCCGTACCCACCCTATGGCTACTTCAGCCCGTCATCGGCAACGTATCAGGTGAAGACCCGAAAACTGCCTACCGCGCATCCCTTAAGGGCGTACCGAGGGAGCCGATTTTCGCGCCTGCAAGCCGTTTGTTTCCTACAAGCTGCAAGGCGGGGGGTTGCTTCATTAGATGCCGCTGTCACGCCGCTGCTTCCGTCCCGCCGAGTTCGCTGCAGTTCCATCTTTGCCATGTCTCGAACATGGCCTTTTGTCCGCCTATTGTCCGTGAACCCTGTACAAAGCCATCCAAAAGCAGCCTACTCAAGCTGTCGTTTCCTGCTGATTCTTTTGGCTCTTGTTGTACTGCGTGTGTTGGCGTGTAGTGCGGTTGCTGACTTTTAAGCCGAAGGTCGTCGGTCGATGTGCCCGTAGATTCCCAACGTGATCCGCGCGTCGCTATGTCGCAGCCAGTTTCCCCCGCAGCTGAGGAGAGGAGGACGCGCCATGAAACTCAAACTCAATCACCGATTTGTTGCCCTTGCAATTCTGGCCATCGTTGTCGTTCTTATCCTCGTGGCGAGAACCCTCGCGCAGACCTGTCTCCCGCCCGCTTACACAACTTCAGTTTTCCCCGGGGCGAAAGGCACCAATGTCAATTTTAGTTTCGATCGGCCGCCACGAAAGACATCGTTTAGGGTTTTACCCGCTTTGAGTATTAGGGTCTTCACCCGATTGTGATAAATGGACCCGCTCGTTAGCCTGCACACTGCCAGCCGATCCCCAGTGAGCTCGCCCAGTTTTTCGTGGACTGCATGTTTGTCCTGAGGTCGAGTTTCTTCCTAGGGCCGGAACGCCAGCTAGTGGGATTTGGGACCTGCAAGTCGCCCAGCAGAAGTTTGCACAAACGGGTTTGCAATGATCCTGAAAGTTGACAGTGGCTTCCTGTGCCGCGTCTCTGACATCGCTCAACCCGCGTAGTGAAAATTGCTCAGCTTATGACGAGGTCTAATCATGACTGAGAGTATCTTGTGCACAATCGGCCACACGCCGCTCGTTAGCTTAACGCGCGTGCTCCCAGGCTGTCCATTCCGCCTCTTCGCCAAGCTGGAAGGATTTAATCCGGGTGGGAGCGCCAAAGACAGGCCGGCGTTGCATATTCTCCAAGAGGCAATACGAACCGGTGCCATCAGGGCCGGAACCGTGGTGATCGAGTCCAGTTCGGGGAACCTCGGTATTGGGTTGGCGCAAGCCTGCCGATACTTGGGATTGCGATTCATCTGCGTGGTGGACCCAAAAACCACGGCGCAGAACATCCGAATCCTGAAAGCGTACGGCGCGGAAATCGATCTGGTCGCAGAACCCGACCCGGTGACCGGAGAGTTCCTCCAGGCACGGATCAATCGCGTGCAGACCCTCCTGCAAACCATCGAGGACAGTTTCTGGACCAACCAGTATGCCAGCCTGTTGAATGCCCAGGCGCACTATCGGACCACAATGCACGAGATCGCAACCGAACTGGACGGGAGGATCGACTACCTCTTCGTGGCCACCAGCACGTGTGGGACGCTCAGGGGCTGCGCCGAATATGTTCGGGATCACCACCTGGGCACGAGAATCTTCGCGGTTGATGCTCGCGGGAGCGTGATTTTCGGCGGACAGCCGGCTAAGCGGCTCATTCCGGGACACGGAGCGGCCAGACGTCCCGAGCTTTTCCGCGCCGGCCTGGCCGACGAGTGTGTACGGGTGACGGACTTGGACTGTGTCGTGGGTTGTCGCCGCCTAGTGTGGAGCGAGGCGATTCTCGCTGGCGGCTCGTCGGGGGGAGTGCTCATGGCGGCGGAACAGGTGAGCGAGCGGATACCTCGTGGCGCAACGTGCGCGCTCATTTTTCACGACCGCGGAGAACGCTACCTTGACACCATTTATTCCGACGAGTGGGTCGAGGAACACTTTGGGGACATCGCACACCTCTGGCGGGACCAACCGGAGCTTCAGCCATGGTTGATGGCAACATCGCGATTTTGAGAGGGTCCGAAGTCCGTGCAGTGCTGGCCGGACGCGAGCTCGAGCTAATCCAGGCGGTGCGGATGGCCTACGAGACTCACGGCGACGGCGACAGCTCGCTGCCTCACTCCACTTTCTTGCGGTTTCCCGGCCAACCGCAAGATCGAATCATTGCTCTGCCGGCCTACCTGGGCGGTGAATGCCGGGTCGCTGGAATCAAGTGGGTCGCTTCCTTTCCAGAGAATCTGCATCTCGGTCTTGACCGCGCGTCGGCGGTGTTGATCTTGAATTCACTGCAGACGGGGAGGCCGGAAGCCGTGCTCGAGGGGTCCGTGATCAGCGCGAAGCGAACTGCAGCCAGCGCAGCTCTGGCCGCCCAGTGCCTGCTCCGCGGCCACAAAGTTGGCCGGGTTGGAATGATAGGGTGCGGCTTAATCAATTTCGAGATCGCACGATTCCTCTTGGCCGTGTTCCCCGAGGTGGAAGCCTTCATTCTCTTTGACCGGGACGATGCTCGCGCCAAGCAGTTCGAGAACAAGTTTCGAAAGACTTTCGGGCAGGTTCGTGTCGAGACTGCCTCAGGTGTCAGTACCGTGCTGCGAAGATCCACGCTCATCTCGATTGCTACCACCGCGCTCGCGCCGTACCTCAGCGACCTTCGCGAATGCCCTCGGGGGAGTCTGATCCTTCATATCTCGCTCCGCGATCTGACCCCCGACGTCATTCTCTCCTGCGACAACGTGGTGGATGATGTCGATCACGTCTGCCGCGCTCAAACCTCAGTGCACCTGGCAGAACAACGCGTGGGGCACAGGGATTTCATTCGGTGTACCTTGGCCGACATTCTCAGGGGCCGGGAGCCCGCCAGGGACGGTTCAGAAGGCGTGTCCGTGTTCAGCCCTTTCGGGCTGGGCGTCCTTGATCTCGCCGTCGGCAAACTGGTTAAAGACCTCGCACTCCAGCAAGGTCTGGAGAAAATGATCGGTTCGTTTTTACCCGGGGCGTGGGCCGAGGAAGCATGAAGAGTGAATTCGTCAAAGGGGCTCACGCCGGATTAGCCGAATCTGAGGTGATTCGCGACCGATGCACCGACGCGAATACACCAACCGAGTGCGCCTTCGCCGAGGTCCTGGCAGATGTCCTTCGCGTCGACCATTTGTCCGCCGACAGCCACTTCTTTGATGAACTAGGCGCTGATTCCTTGGTGATGGCCAAGTTCTGCGCGCGTGTGCGCAAGCGAGGCAACCTGCCGTCGGTATCGATGCAGGACATTTACGGGCATCCCACAATCCGAAGCCTGGCGGCGCTCGCGGTTGTGCCGCCCGAGCCGGCCCAGCCGACCGTCTCGGCGCCAATCGAGGCCGCGACGCCGACCAGCACGCGTGAATACATTCTCTGCGGAGCGCTGCAGGCTCTGTTCTTTCTCGCATATTCCTACGTGGCCTTGCTCGCCATCCACGCGGGTTACACGTGGATCGAGGCGGGCTCGAATGCCGTCGCGATCTACCTGCGATTGGTCCTGGCTGGCACCGCGGCGTTCTTTGCCGTCAGCGGCGTCCCGATAGCCGCTAAGTGGCTACTCATCGGACGCTGGAAAACCCAGCAGATCCGACTCTGGAGCCTCGCGTACGTCCGCTTCTGGATCGTCAAGACGCTCATCCGCTCGAGCCCGGCCGCGCGTCTGTTCATCGGCACGCCCATGTACTCGCTCTATCTTCGGGCGTTAGGTGCAAGGGTCGGGCGGGGCGTCATGATCCTCTCGCGACGCGTACCGGTCTGCACCGATCTCCTGACGATCGGCGCGGGAACCGTGATCCGCAAAGAGGCGACCTTCAACGGCTACCACGTACAGTCCGGGCGGATCGAGACCGGAGTGGTGACGCTCGGCCGGGACGTGTTCGTCGGCGAGTGGAGCGTGCTTGACATCAACACGTCCATGGGAGATGGCGCGCAGCTTGGCCACGCCTCCGCGCTGGTCGGCAGCCAAGCGGTGCCAATGGGCGAGCGGTGGCACGGATGTCCGGCTCAGCGCGCGGAGGTGAACTACGTGAGAGTCGCGCCGGCTCGGTGCAGCACCCTGCGCCGGGCCGGCTATTCCGCCGCCGCCATGCTCGTTGTCCTCCTCTTGTACCTACCGCTGATTGAGGGTGGCGCGAGCCTAGCGATCGCCGTGGCCGCGTCTCTGGCCGGAGCGCGGGCAGCGACCGCACATGTCGGCACGATGGGGGCGCTTATCGTGGAGGCGCTGATCCTCTCACTGGTGCTTTTCTTTGGCCCCGCGCTCATCGGCCTCCTGCTCGCCGTCGCTGTTTCTCGCGTGTTGAACCCGTTCATCAAGCCGGACACGGTCTATCCGCTCTACGGTTTCCACGACGCCGTGCACCGCGCGATCGCACGGATCGGGAGGATGAGGTTCTTCACGTTCCTTTTCGGAGACAGCTCCTACATCGTGCAGTTTCTGCAGTGTCTCGGATACCGTCTTTCCCCAGTCGAGCAGACCGGCGCGAATTTCGGCAATGTGGTGATGCACGCGAACCCATCCCTGAGCGCCGTCGGCACCGGAACGATGGTCGCTAGCGGGCTGATTCTGGTGAATGACGAGGTTTCTAGCAGCTCCTTCCTTGTATCCCGAGCGGCAATCGGGCCCCGCAACTTCGTGGGAAACGAGGTCATGTATCCCGCGGGTGGCAGGACGGGCGACAACGTTCTCCTCGGGACGAAGGTGATGGTTCCACTCGACGGCAAGATTCGCGAAGGGGTCGGCCTGCTGGGCGCCCCGTGTTTCGAGATTCCGCGCACCGTGGAGCGAGACATGCAGTTCGACCATCTCCTGACCGGGGAGGCCCAACGCCGGGGATTGGCCGCGAAGAATCGGTACAACCTTCGAACCATCGGCCTGTTCCTCTTCACACGTTGGGTCGGCGTTTTCCTGTTCGCCCTGCTCTACCTCGCCGCCGTCGAGCTGTACGATGAACTGCCGCATGTCGTCAATGCCGTGCTCTTCGCGCTCAGCATCGTGATCACAGCGGTCTATTTCACCCTGGTGCACCATTGCGTCGATGCGCTGCACCCTATGCGGCCGACGATCTGCTCCATCTACCACGCGGATTTCTGGTCGGCCGAGCGCCTCTGGAAGATGCATCCGGTTCATTATCTCCACGCGTTCGATGGGACGCCGTTCAAGAACGTGCTCTGGCGGCTGATGGGCGTGCGGGTTGGCAGGAGGGTCTTCGACGACGGCGCTCACATCTCCGACCCATCGCTCACCGCAATCGGGGACGAGTCTGTCCTCAATTACCATAGCAAAATCCAGTGCCATTCGCTGGAGGACGGCACGTTCAAATGCGACCGAACCACGATTGGCGCTCGCTGCGTGCTGGGGGTCGGTGCCTTCGTCCTCTACGGCGTGACCATGGGCGACGACGCAGTGCTGGGCACCGACTCCTTCCTAATGAAGGGCGAAGAGGTCCCGCCGAGGACCTGGTGGGGCGGGAACCCGGCGAAGGAGATGTGAGATGGGCAATCTCAGTCTGAGTAGTACGGTAACCACGACGCGCGGCCGGGAGTTCTGGCGCAGTGCACTCCTCGCCGGTGGATTCACTGAGATCCCGCGGTGGACCGTCGATCCGGTGGCCGGCATCGGCGAACACGAAGCCAGAATCCCCGACGAACTTGTGGTGGCGTTGCGCCGACTGGCTGACGAGCTCGCCGTGCCACTCAGCTCGGTACTGCTAACTGCCCATGCCAAAATGCTTCGCGCACTCTCGGGCGAGAGCACGGTGTCGACCGGCTACGCCCTGGAGCGCGGGGCGCCTTTGCCGCTTCGGATCAAGCTTGGACGCCCCTCGTGGCGCGAGGTGTTGCTGGACGCTGCTCTAGCCGAAGCGGAACTCTTGGCACATAGAGATTTTCCGGTCGAAGATCTGCAACGCGAGTTGGGCCTCACGGAGCCGCTGTTTGAGACCGTGTTCGAATTGGGTGCAGGCAGGGCCGGGGAGTTCCCACAGCACACCGTACTGCGCGTTGCGTTCGTGGAGCGAGAGGGGCTCGCGTTGCGGCTTCGTTACAAGAAGGACGTGTTGGACGCGGAGTGTGCCGCTCGCATCGCCGGCTACCACCTCACCGCGCTGGCGTCGATCGCGGCCGATCCAGACGCCGAACACGCACGACAGAGCTTGCTCTCCGCGGAAGAACTACATTTCCAGGTGCATAGCTTCGCCAGAAAGTGCAAAGAGCTGCCAGACCGTCGCGTGCACGAGTTGTTCGAGGAGCGTGTGCGAGCGCACCCGGAGGCGGTCGCTGCTGTGTGCGGCGACAGCCATCTGACTTATGGGCAACTCAACGCCCGCGCCAATCAACTGGCCCGGGCCCTGTTGTCGCGGGGACTTGCCCGCGAAGGCGTGGTTAGCGTCGTGACCGAGCGCAATCTGGATTGGATGACCGCGGTACTCGCGATCTTCAAAGCTGGCGGGGCCTACTTACCCATCGAGCCGCATTTCCCGGCCGACCGCATTGCCAGGACGCTCTCCCGGGCCGGTTGCCGGTTCGTGCTCACTGAGCGCGGCAGCACCACCACGCTCGATCCGGCGCTTGCGTCGTTGTCCGGGGTTCATACGCTCTTCATCGAATTGGCATACGAGGGAGGGTATCCCGAGGGCAATCTCGGAATTAACGTCGCGCCGGGCCAGCTCGCGACGATCTACTTCACTTCCGGTTCCACCGGTGAGCCCAAGGGCGCGATGTGCGAACACGCCGGTATGCTCAACCACATCTTCGCCAAGATAGACGATCTCGGTATCGGCAAGGACTACGTCGTGGCCGAGACGGCGCCGCAATGCTTCGACATCTCGCTGTGGCAAATGTTGGCCGCTCTCCTCGTCGGCGGACGGACGCTGCTCGTCGAGCAAGAGGTGATCCTCGACGCGCGGCGTTTCATCGACAAAATCGTTGACACCAGGGTCAACGTCATGCAGGTCGTGCCGTCCTATCTTGAAGTGCTTCTTTCTTATCTGGAGAAGCACCCTCGCGAATTTCCCGACTTGTGGTGCGTGTCGGCCACGGGCGAGGCGCTGAAGAAGGAGCTGGTGCAGCGCTGGTTCGCGGCGCAGCCAGCGATCAAGCTGGTCAATGCGTACGGACTCACCGAGACGTCGGACGACACCAACCACGAAGTCATGGACCGCGTGCCGTGTCGGGACCGTGTGCCGCTTGGCCGCCCCATTCACAATGTACGCATCTATGTCGTCGACGAGCACCTCACACCCGTGCCGTTCGGTGCGCCGGGAGAGATCGTCTTCTCCGGCGTGTGCGTTGGCCGCGGCTATATCAACGACCCGGAACGCACGCAGCGAGCATTCATAGCGGACCCGCACCGCCCGGGCCAGCGACTCTACCGCAGCGGTGACTATGGCCGCTGGCTGCCTGAGGGCAAGTTGGAGTATCTCGGCCGCCGAGACTTCCAGGTAAAGATCAGCGGCTTCCGAATCGAGATCGGCGAGATCGAAAACACATTGCTGCGAGTGTCCGGTGTCCGCGCGAGCGCGGTCGTTGTCACTGAGGGGCCCGATCGCACCAAGCACCTAGTGGCCTTCTACACTGGCGACGGGCCGCTGGCTGCCACCGCGCTGCGGGACCAGCTCGGCGACTCGCTCCCCAAGTACATGGTGCCGACGGCGGTCCATTGGAGGGAAAGTCTGCCGTTGACGAGCAGCGGCAAGGTTGACAGGAAAAAGCTGGCTGCGATTGCTGCGGAGATGAGCGTCGCGGAGCAAAGCCAGGGGGGGCCAACAACGCCGACGGAGCGTCGGGTGACGGCCGCCTGGGCCCAAGTGCTCGGCATCCCCGAGGAGCAGATCGACAGGCGGAGTAACTTCTTCGACCTCGGCGGCACGTCGCTGTCCGTTATAAAGCTGGCGATCACCTTCAACCGGGCAGTGTCGTTCAAAGACCTCGCAGCTCACGCGATCCTCGCCGATCAGGCGGAGTTGATCGATCATCTGCTCAAGCGGGGAGTCCCATCAGCTCCAATCCCTGTGGCAAGCGGCCGGTCTGCGGCTAACCGCGCGACTGCCGCCGGACGAAGCGAAAGGAGGCGCTGAGATGGCGTATTCATCCCCGACTTCAATGCTCAACGTCGAGCTACAACCAGGCAAGCCGCCGATGCTGCGTGCCGAGGCGGCTGGCGATTCGGCGCGCTGGGCATCCGAGCACCGAGCTGCCCTGCGGGCCTTCGTCGCCGAACACGGATCGCTCCTGGTTCGCGGTCTTGGGCTCCGCAGCGCTGCCGAGACCGAGGCGGTCTATCGCCAGCTTGGCAGTTTGATGACGGAAAGGGAGGCCTTTGCACCCCGGCGTCAGTACTCTGAGGGTGTGTACTCCGCGTCGAAGTGGCCGCCCAACCAGCACATGTGCATGCACCACGAACTTAGCTACGCGGCCAAGCCTCCCGGGCTCATGCTGTTCGCTTGCCTCGTTGCACCAACGGGCGGGGGCGAGACTCCGATGGCCGACTCGCCAAACGTCCTCAAGGCGTTGCCAGCCGACTTGGTCGAGCGCTTTGAGCGCGTAGGCTGGCTTCTGATCCGCAACTACAACGGGGAAATCGGGGCATCGGTCGCTGAAGCATTCGGAGCGGACGACCGTCGCGCCGTCGAGAGTTACTGCCGCGCGAATGCGATCAAGTTCGAGTGGCAGCCAAACGGTGGGCTGCGCACTTGGCAGCGCCGCAGCGCTGTCCTACGTCACCCTAGCACCGGCCAGCGGTGCTGGTTCAACCAAATCGCATTCTTGAATGAATGGACGGACCCGGAGCTGCGGGAGTACCTCGTCGACATCTATGGCGAAGATGGGCTGCCCTTCAATACCCGCTTTGGCAACGGTGACCCGATCGGTGCGGATGTCATAGAGGCGATCGATAAGGTGTATGAGGAAAACACCGCACGCGAGAAGTGGCAGGCTGGCGACCTGATGCTTTTGGACAACGTCCGCACCGCGCACGGGAGGGAGAGCTTTGAGGGACCGCGCGAAGTGCTCGTGGCGATGGCCGAGCCGGTGCACCTGGCCGACTTTTCGCCGACGATTGAGGCGACTGGCGGCTGACGGCCCACTTCAAGAGCAACGGAGTCCGCGATGTTCGAGTCTTGCACAGAGCCTGCGATTCCGGACCAGCAATCCTATGCCGCCGCTTTCAGCGACCTAGACGACGAGGCATCGCGAGAGCATATACGTCGGCCGACTCTGTCGACGACAAGCGTACGCGTCGGCGCGTCAAATAAGTTTCTTGACTTGTGGTACGTCGACCTGGACGTAGCTGCCGACGCCGTAACCTTCTTCAGTCATTGGCTTTCAGACGATGAGCTTGCCAAGGCGACGCGCTTCCACTCGGATCTGCACCGAGCGCGCTACATTGCTGGACGCGCGGCCCTCCGACGTGTGCTTGCCGAACGGCTCGATTGCTCTCCAGCCGTTATCCGCTTTTCGTATGGAAGGAACGGCAAGCCGATGCTTGAAAGCGGTCAGGGACACATTGAGTTCAACCTCGCACACAGCGAAGGCAACGCGGTCATCGCACTCGTCGATGGTGCTTCCGTCGGAGTGGACATCGAACTCCCCCGACCGATTGCAGGCGTTGAGTCACTTGCACATTTGGTGTTCTCGGATGTCGAGCGTCGCGAGCTCGAACTCGCTCCCGATCCCGTGTCGGGGTTTCTGAATGGCTGGACGAGGAAGGAAGCGTATGTGAAGGCACTCGGATTGGGACTCACAGCGCCGCTGAGGGAGATCACCGTTTCGCTGTCGGACAGGCCAGAACTGTTCTCAACGGGCTTTCGGGACCAGCCGGTCTCGCAATGGCGCTTGTTGAGCGTGCCCCATCCACGCGCCGTGGTGGCCCTGGCCCTCGGCCCTCGGCTCGACAGCGCCAGGACGACATGAAAGGGGACTATGGACAGCCAGCAAATACGTGGCGAGATCCAGCGCAGCATTTTGCGATGGTCGTAGGACTCGAACGCCCTCCTGTCCATCAGAAGTCTGCCAGCTTTACAAGGGTCTATGACTAACTATCTATGGCAAATTAAAAGGAGTAGTTATGACGCGGCAATTCACCGTTTCGAAGATCGAGGCAGCGCGGCGGCAGTTGGAAAGTGCTATCCAATTGTATTTCTCCGATGGTGACGCCATATCAGTTCATACCCTAACGGCTGCGGCCCACAATGTCCTCGGGGATGTAACCGCTCAAACAGGCACCGACCCCATAATCCTCAGGGGCAAAATGCTTGAGTACGTGAGGGCACCATACAAGAGGATGATAAACGCGCATGTAAATGCGGCGGAAGACTTCTTTAAACAGGCGGATCCGGACGACAGGACTACCCTTGACTTTAACCTAGACGCGGCGGAACTCATGATTATGGACGCCTGCTTTAAACATGCTGGGCCCATCGCCTACCACCCCTCTTCTAATCCTACGCGAACAAAGCCTTCCAGACCGCGAGGCAGCGATTCTGGCGTCAAGTAAGCAATTGGCTGCTAAACCACGACACGAGACGCTTTCGAAACGCGGGTTCTGCAAGCGAAGCTGCGTGCGCTGGGCGTGAGTTATTCAACAGTTTCCTGGGCCGATGTGGTGCCGAACAGGCGCCGGTAAGAAAAAATTCCGGCGCGATCGGCGGAATCCGGGTGCCAGTTGAGACGCCACTGCGTGCCGACATGAAGGAGGGTGGCGGCGGCGAGAAGGAAAGCTGCGGCGCAAAGATAGAGCCCCAAGGAGAATTGGCCGGTGCGATCTTTGATGGCTCCGAGTAGCGATGGCAGGAGGAATCCGCCCAAGCCTCCGGCGGCACCGACTAGACCGGTGACGACACCAATGCGGTCGGGGAAACGCTGGGGAACAAGCTGGAAAACGGCGCCGTTGCCCATGCCGAGCATGGCCATGGAGAGAAAAAGAAGCGGGACTTCGATGGCGAGAGCGGGCAGCAAGCCAACGGAGAAGAGCAGGGCGGATAGGAAACAAAGGAGGAGCAGGAGCAAACGGTAGCCGCCGATTTTGTCGGAGAGCCACCCACCGACAGGGCGCAGGAAACTTCCGGCAAAAACGACAAGCGTGGTGAAGTCACCTGCGCGAACTTTGGCAAGCCCGTACTGGTCGTGAAAGAAAACGGTGAGGAAGCTGGCGAAGCCCACGAACCCACCGAAGGTGAAGCAGTAGAAGAAGCAGAACCAGGCGGTGTCGGCTTCCTGCAGGACGGAGGCAAAATCTTTCCAGCCGGGGATGCCGCCTTTTCTGGGGCTATCTTTCGCGAGAAGTGCAAAAAGCAAAAGAACGAGAAGGACGGGCAGCATGGCGAGAGCGAAGGCGCTGGCGTAGCCAAATTTTTGGGCGAGGCGTGGAGCAAAGAGCGTAGCGATGAG
>Ga0126378_10002506_pt1 | contig 13622 bp, 9 predicted proteins | sample PanSoiMetPlot_23_FD_92587 | JGI IMG/M metagenome (GOLD analysis project Ga0126378, IMG submission 92587) | Tropical forest soil microbial communities from Panama - MetaG Plot_23 | ecosystem: Environmental > Terrestrial > Soil > Tropical forest > Bulk soil | place: Panama | collected 2016-02-17 | reverse complement strand
GCGACAGACCTCGCACGCGGCGGATGGGGAGGACTTCTGGGAAACGTGCGAGATACGCGTGACTTGGTGTACCTGGACCAACGCGGAACGGGCGGATCGAATCCGCTTCAGTGCGATTTCAACGATGACCCCAACGACTTGCCGGCCTTTTTCGGAGAACTGTTTCCACTTGACAAAGTGCGGGCCTGCCGCGAAAAGTTGGAGAGACTTGCCAATCTGAGGCTTTATACGACGCCCGTCGCGATGGACGATTTGGATGAAGTACGCACGGCGCTAGGCTACGACAAAATCAACCTGGTTGGCGGATCCTACGGCACGTTTGCTGCGCAGATCTTCATGCGGTTGCATCAGGACCACATCCGCGCGGTGTTTCTTGCCGGCGTTGCTCCGCCGAACATCAAACAGCCGCTCCTGTTTCCCAGGGCCGCACAGCTTGCGCTGGACCAAACGCTTAAGGATTGCGCGGCAGACGGGGATTGCCACAAGAATTTCCCCGACGTCGAAAAAGAGTTTGCGGCGGTGCTGGCGCGCTTCGACAAGGGGCCTGTCGGCGTGGAATTGGTGGATCCCAGGAGCAAAGACAAAGTCCAAATCGAACTTCCTCGAGGCAATTTTGTGGAGCGGCTGAGGCTTGAGCTGTATACAACGGATTCGGCGCGGCTGGTGCCTTACGTGATTCATCGCGCTTACGAGGGCGACTATGTGCCATTCGAAGCCTTGGCCATCCATCCACGCGTTGCGGGAGGCCTGGCGCGCGGGATGTACATGACGGTAACGTGTGCGGAGGGCGTGCCGTTTATTACGGAAGAGGAAATTGCGCGCGAGACGAACAACACTTTTGTGGGTGAGTATCGCGTGCGCGCACACATGGAGGCGTGCAAGGAGTGGCCGCGCGGCAATATTCCTAAGAATTACACCGATCTTGTAAAGTCCGACTTGCCCGTGCTGATGATTTCCGGTGAGGCCGACGGCGCGAGCCCTCCCTGGTATGGGGAAGCCGCTGTGAAAAACTTTCCTAACGGTCGCCAAGTGAAGATTCCGCACTATGGGCACCAAACAGACGGGCCATGCGTAGCGCGAATGTTCAAGGCATTCATCGACAAAGGCTCGGCTGAGGACATAGATACGAGTTGCGTTGCGAAAATGCGGCGCCCGCCTTTTGCAACCGCTTTTCCGAAAGAGCTAGCGCTTGGTACTTTATAGGGCTCGCTTGACTTGGCCACCGCGCACGACACTCTATCGGTGGTAGAGGTGGCCACGCGCTTGATATCCAACCCCCATGGACAGGGAGCCCTGCGCATCAGTTCGGCTGCGCCATGGGATCAATTTGCCCGCGGTGGCAGGTCGAGCAGTTGATGAAGTGCCCTTTGGCATTTGGCTCCAGGTTTTGCATCTTTAACAGTTGTTGGTTGATCGAGAAATGCATCAGCGCCATGTCGCGCGCGCAGCGCTTGGGACGTTTGTCATCTTTGGAGAAGTCGTCCTCCACATGACAGTGTTTGCAGTTGACGCCTAGGGCGCGGCTGTATCCCTCGTTCATTATCAAGAGCAACCGCCCGGCCGGAACCTTCTTGAGAAAATCGACCTGGATATTCTTGAATACCTGCCCCGATGGATCCTGTTCATGCCCGGCAATCTGCTTGGAAATCTGCTGCACGAAAGCGTCATTGATTTCTTGATTGGAGGGTTCTTTGGGTGCCGACGCTGTCACGACCGGAGTTGCTGGTTGCGACTGTATTTGGTTCGCCCGGCCCTTCCATCCGGCCAGGACTACCGCTAGAACCGCCACCAAGCCTATCGTCCAACTCCGTTTCATAACGCCCTCCCTAACAAACTCTGAAGGAGAGAACGCCAGAACTGAGCAGAACGTTTCAGGAAAACTGTACCCTCAGCGAATGCCGCGTTTTTGCCTGCCGCTACACCGCAGATTCTCCTGTGAATTTTTCTGAATCGGCAGGATTATCCGGATTATGAGTCCGGTCAGCAGTCAATTAAAGCTGGACTAGTTCACTTGTTTTTCAAACCGCGGCCCAACGGTACACTCCAGGCGCACAGCTTTTCGGGCTGCAAGAAGAGGCTTCTCAAATGCGAAGGGTCACTGCCGCTGAATCGCTATGCTAGCAACCGTGGCAGCAGGAGGAGTTGCACAACCCGGCGCGACAAGGAATTGAGTGTGGAGCGACGTAATCCGGAAGGCCAGAGGAGCGGACGCTCGCAGTATACCCTTCACATCGCCGAAAGATCACCGGACCCCTGGCTCCGTGCACGGAATTGACCAGCCGCGAACAATCGAGACACCCTCCGAATGCCGAAATCTCCAACCCGCAATTTGCGATGTCTTGTGTGGCTGTGTGGCAGTCCCCGCGTTCTTGTAAGTTCTTGCAAACCCACACCGCGCCAACCTTGCGCGTGGCGGTGCTGCTCACGTACAAGTATTTGGGTCGTGACTTGTCGAGGCTTGGGTGAAACGAATTGTGTCTTTCGGCCCGAATCGGTTTGGCGACGCGGGCGGGGCGGCAGTAAAATAGTGGAGACAGCCCGGGATGGAGGACCGATGTTGGACCCGGAAACGAAGCGCGCGTGGCATCGGCTGCAAAAAGAAATGAAGGCAAACGCATCGATCGTGCTGCGCGGGCTGGCAAGTTTAGGGAAGCGCCTCCCCAGCAGGCTCCACCATGCAATGGTTCGCGGATGCAAATCCTTGACCACGCGCGCCAAGGTATGGAACGCGTCCGTCGGAGGCAGAAAAGCGCTGGTCTCCCGGCTTTCCCGCGTGCGGCTGCGCTCGCCAATTTACAAAGTGTAGCCACCCAACCCGATAAAATCCGTTCGGTGGCAGCCTTTGTGGCCAGCCCAACAAAGATGTGGGAGATTTGTCCCGAAACAGCACTTGGGCGCTCGGCGACCAAGTTGCCGAAAGGGCTGGTGCGCTCGAATGTATCTTCACGGTCCCGCGCTCCAGAGAGCGACCGGAAAGAATCGAGACACCCTCCGAACGCCAAATTTACAACCCATAATCCAACCCACCATGTGCGATGTCTCGACAGGGCCGACGTGTTAGAGATGCCCGATAAGTCATGTCTTGTCGGCCAAATTGCGGTTAGTGTTTTGTCTCAGGCAACGGAACGCCGATTTGACTGAACGCCCACACTTCCCGCAAGTGTCCGAGCATCATTCCGCGCTGTTCCTGACCGATACCGAACTTAGAAAAATCGTGTTGGGACCAGAATAGCCAATTCAAGAAAACGCTCTTTCGATTAACGGATACTTCGCATGTAACATCAAAACTGCTGTAGTCCCAAGTTTCATACAGCATCACAAATTGAGCCATCGCATCTCTTCCTTTTAGGCCGCTTTTGTCGGGGATGCTACCGGTGAAATTCGCTCCGAAGAAACCTTCTTCTAAACGAATGAGTCCACGGATTGCAGCGTTGAATTCACCCAGATCTTCTGCCGGAATCCAGTATTCGAGATGCTCCGAAGAGCCGACAACGTGAGGCTCGAATTTGGAGAGATAGCTCTTTTCAACATCGAATGAAGTCACGAACCCTGCGAATCCCGACCTTTCATCTGCCATATTCCAATCGCCTGCAATCTGCCGGGCGTAGCTTATGTTTGCGACGGGATAAAAAATCGGCTGACTAGCCAAACGAGGTGGGAACTTGTGCATCCCTTGATCCCAGATCGACGCAAGTTCATGGAGGCCGACGGCCCGGAAGAGGGTTGTGGTCACAGCAGTCTACGTTATATCACGCCTTTGGTTGCTGCTAGGGAAGTCGGGGAATCAGGATCTTCCGAGTACTTACCGATTGCGGTTACCAGGCGTTGCCGAAGCGCAGTTTTAGGACGTTTTGTCCCATGGCCGGACAACCTTCCAGACCATTAGTGATCGTCTGGGATCTAAGCCTTCTCGGGTGTCAACGCAGTGCACCAGCGAGCATCGATAGCCATTCGTTGGGACCATCTAACTTGACGTTGCAATCGGTACCAGTAAGGTCCCCCGTTCGCCGGGCACATTCAGAGCGAGGCTTTTGATGTTCGGTTCTGTTGCTTTGAGCCAGTCAACCAATTCGTTTCTGGTTTGCTCTGGCGCAGCATCAGGGACGATTAAAGAGATCGCAGTGTTGCGAGAGCTTGGGACAACTCTTGCTCCCTGATTGCCAACCACTGAGACGGCTTCATGACCATTGTTTCGCTATAGTTCGGTACTTGTAACGAGATGGTGCTCAATCTGGCGGGCCGGCACCATGCATTGCAAAGCACTCGTTTGTTGTTCTTTCCGCGAGTTCTAGGAGTTTCCGACGAGCGCTTTCTAACCCGTGCACGGAACCCGCTGCTGTTCGAGAGCTTGGATCAGGTGATCCCCGGTTGCGGTACTAGGGTCTCTACCCTTGCCCTCCAGACCGCACAAGGTCAGTGTACTCATTTTGTCCTTGAGGTCAGTGGCGCGAGGAGCACTAGTCCATTACCGTCCGTTGCGCCGCGACTGCTGAAGGTACGACTCAGCAAGTCACGGCGCTCTACAGGATACCTAACAATTGGCTGATCACATTGGCTTGCCGACGTGCTGTTCGTTGGCATGCAACTGGCAAAAACAGACAATTACACACACACGTACCCGGCAAATCATTGGACTTGAGCGGCTGGAAAAAACAGCAGGGAATGAGTATCAACGGAGGCAGCACTCGCAGGCATTCATGCATCCGAGCCAGTTGAGTGTCTTACTACCCAGCGGCCTAGGCGGCTCGGTTGTCGGCTTCAGTCAGCAAGCTGGAGGGCTAGGGGATCTGGGGGTGCGGGACAAAACCTTAATGAGACCACGTTGAGTCCCGCCCGCACAGCCTCAGCAACGACAATCGTGCGAGACAACTGATCGTCCAGTTTTACCAGCCCCAGTGCGAAGTGTAAGTGCAAAACGGATCGTCGGTCAGCGGCGAACCAGAAGCGTCGCCGGCAAGCCCGCCAGATCCTGATCACCCAGTCTGGTGTGGCTCCAGAGCAATGGCTGTGTTAGGTCGGGCCGGCTCGTGCTCGGACCTTTCAATCCCCAGCAGAAATGGTAGTACCAAGCGAATGATCCGCTAGTCCTCAGGATCAAGGCCGCACTGACGTACGGCTTGCGGGAGCTCTTGTTTCCTGAGGGTGTTGCACGCGCGCCCTAGCTTTGCTCCCAAGGGAGATCTGAATGTACTCCCACGGTGTTCCCGGTTACACCCACTGCAAGTTACCGTCTCCGAAGCGGCAACAAGCCGAATTCACAAAGCAAGCGACCCTTCACCTAAGGGAGGCTTTCCGTTCTCTGCGGCGGTTGTGCTTTTGGAAGCTATCCAGACGGCTGATACGAAAGACTGCGAAAACGAGTTTAGTGCGCGGCCTTTCGCCGGTAATCGAATCGGTGCTTTTTGCACTGTCTGCAAGCGCTGGGTTTGCGTTCCCGACCGAACCGCCCTCGCAACCCGCCGTCGCCAATGTCGGCATCATCTACGATGGCCCCGACGGGCCGCTGGCTGACGGGTACTTGGCGGCGCACTATGTCAAGAACCTCCTGGGTCACTTCGGGCTTCGGGGTGAATTGGTTCGATTGGCCGATTACCAGGCGGATCAACTTACTCGCTACCGCGCCACTTTTTACATTGGAAGTGATGCAGGTGCGAGGTTACCCGCAGAATTTCTCAAGGACGTTAGATCGTCACTGCAACCGTTCTGCTGGCTTGGGCTGAATATAGATCAACTGCTGGCAGATCCCAAAGCGCGGCGTCAGTTTGGCTTACGCTACTTGGGCAACGTCGCGAACCGTACTGCCTGGCGTGTGGAGTACAAGGACACGTTGTTCGCAAAAGAGAACTTCACGTTAACTGTTGTGGAACCGGTGGAAGGCGGTCAAGCGGAGGTGCGCGCAACCGCCGTCCAGAGCGACAATACGCGGAAACCTTACGCGTTGAGGCGAGGTCGGTTCTGGTATTTCGCCGAATTCCTTTCCGGAGGTGGGCAGGAAGCGAGTCGTTATCTGGTCTTCTGCGACCTGCTGCACGAAATTCTTGAAATTGATCACGCGCGTCAATCACAAGCACTGGTGCGCATCGAAGATGTCAGCGCGGAAGCCGAGCCAGGCGACCTCCGAAATGCGTCCGATGCCTTGAGCAAGCGCCACGTACCATTCCAGATAGCGACCATCCCGCTCTACCGCAACCCGTGGACCAACGTGGAGTTGCGATTGTCCGACCGCCCCCAGGTCGTCGGAGCGATCCATTACATGATCGGCCGCGGAGGGACGCCGGTGATGCATGGCTGGAGTCATCAATACCAGAGCTCGACCGGCGACGATTACGAGTTCTGGGATGGGATCAAAAACAGGCCCATCGCGGGAGATTCCGAACAGGAAGTAGTCCATAGGCTTGATGCGGGCTTGGCTGAGCTTTTCGCCAACAACATTTTCCCAATTGCCTTTGAGACCCCTCACTACGCTGCATCCGCGGCCGATTATCGCGCCATGCAGCAGCGGTTCAAGCTGTTCTATGAACGCACGATGCCGACGCCAAATCTCGTTTCCGTTCAGTATTTTCCGTATCCCGTGATCGATGAGTTTGGCCGCTATGTCGTTCCCGAGAATCTGGGCTATCTGCCCCTGGAAAAGCCGGACCCAAAAGTAATAATTGAAAATGCCCGCTACATGCGAGTCGTGCGGGACGGACTACCCCCCTTCTACTTCCACCCCTTCCTCGACCAGAAGCTGCTGGGTCAGGTGCTCGATGGTATTTCCGCGTTGGGATATCACTTTGTTTCGCTCCGGGCGTTTGGGGGGGAGGTGGAGGAGGCCGGCCGCTATGCGGTGCGTACTCAATCGGGTCCCGTGCAATTGTCCCCACAGGATGAGTTCTGGCGGCTGCGCCGGTTTGATGCTGCTGGAAACCTCGTAAGCCAACAGACGTCGCCTGCGCGGACTAATCATCCCGTTGATGTCGACGTTGACGTACCAGCAGACGGCTGGGCCGCGCTGGACTGTTTTAGAAAAACTTCGGGGCCGGACCGCCTCGCCCAAGTCAAAGCGAGGCTGCAGGCCTGGTGGAGGCAGTGGGCCACCCGCGGGCGTCCTCGAGAGACAACTGCGGTCTACGATGAACCGCGGGAGGCATGGATTGTCTACCATGCAGGAGGGTCCGCTGCAGAGGTCGCTAACCAGCAGAGTTACGTCTCGACATTGGGCATTTTCGGTTTTTTCACTCGCACCGTGCCGCTAGAGAAATTCTTGGAAGCGCCGCGCGACAAGACCACGCTACTGGTTGTACCCAATGGTGTCGGCTCCCTTTTGAGCGACGCCCAGCAAAGAGAGATCTTGCATTATCTCGCGTCCGGGGGGTTGGTTCTTGCGGATGGGCATCAGAACTGGCTGCCAAGACTCGGTTTTCAAGAGAGCGGATGGAAACTGCCTGTGGCCGAGATCCAGGAGGTATTGGGGGAAGGCACGTCGTTCAGTTGGCGGCCGGAGGAACTGGCAGAGCGTTACATCCCCCCGCCGGGTTCGCGGTCTTTCGCGCTCGACACCGGCACCAAACAACCTGTTGCGGTGGCTGGCCAATACGGCTCGGGGCGCTATCTCTATCTTTCCGTACCACTCGATAACCACACCCAAGAGGGCGTGAGTCATTACCCCCTTCTTGCCGAATATCTCGCCGAAGCCTTTCACGTGCGCTCAGCGTTACGGGGAGGCCGAATTGAGACCTATTTCGATCCCGGCTACCGCGCGGGCGTCAATCCGGACAACCTGGCCAATTTCTGGAAGCAGTCTGGCATTCGCGCGGTGTACGTTGCTGCCTGGCATTTCTACGACCACTATACCTTCGACTACGCCGCGTTGATCCGCGCCTGTCACAGGAACGGAATCTCCGTGTACGCCTGGTTCATGTTTCCCCAGGTGACCCAGGTGATGTGGCTCCAGCATCCAGATTGGCGTGAGCAAGCGGCGGCCGGTGGGGATGGCCGGCCTGGCTGGCGCTTCCTGATGAATTTTCAGAACCCGGCCTGCTTTCGTGCGGCGATGGATTGGGCGGAGGGTTTGCTGAGCTCGCAGGCGTGGGATGGAATCAACATTGCTGAGCTGAACTTCGATGCTGAGTACCCCGATTACTTGCTGCCCGACAGCTTCGTGCCGATGAACAACCAGGTACGCGCGGACTTCTCCAAGCTGTCCGGCTTCGACCCCGCGCAATTGTTCGCGCCCGCCTCGCCGTTTTATCACCAGCGCAATCCTAAAGCGCTCGCCGCGTTCTTGAGCTATCGCGAGGACATTGTTATCGAGTGGCATCGCAAGGTCCTCGGCGAACTGGCTCCGCTCGTACGGAACCGTGGTATGGACGTCATCGTTACGACCTTGGATAGCCTCCATAGCAAATATGTGCAACCAGCGCTGGGCGTGGATTCGCGGCGCATCGCGGCGCTGATGAAGGAGTTCGATTTCACGCTGCAAGTGGAAGATTCGGTGGAGCATTGGACGGACCCGCCGGACCGCTACCAGGGTTACGCGGAAACGTATCGCACACTCGTGCCCGAAGAGCGCCGGCTCATGTTCGACATCAACGTCGTCAGCCGCGATATCGAGGGTACCTCGCTACCCTCCAGCCTTGCGGGGGGGACCGAACTAGCGGAAACCGTGAAAGCCGCCGCGGTTTTGGGACGCGTTGCCATTTATGCCGAGCACACGGTCGATCCACAGGATTGGCGCCTCTTGAGAATCGCCCTCTCGCGGCCAGCCCAAGCTGTAAAAAGCGGCGACCGCTATCAACTAGACAGCCCATTTCCGGTGTTTCTGGATACCCCCAGGGACCGGGCGTATTCCCTCGATGGTCATGCCGCGCCCGTTGTCGCCTCGAGTGGCCTGTTCATCCCTCTCGGTGATCATAGCGTTTCGCGTGAGCTCCCAGGGTTACGGTTCTTTGTTTCGACCCCGGCGATCGAGTTGTCGAGCCTGAGCTGCGACCTGCTCGCGGCTCAGAAGCATTCGACGGGATTCACCATTCACTACACCAGCCCGGCGCAGGCCGAAATCGTCCTGAGTCGGAAGCCACAGGAGATCTCAGTCGATGGAGGCAAGACTAACCTCGCCGTCGAAGGGCACGGAGACGAATGGGTACTCCTGGCGCCGCGCGGGGACCACCGTCTGGACATCACTACGCTTACCCACGCAGGTCTCGCGGTCAACTGGTCGAGCTGGATCTTGTCATCGGTGCTCGCTCTTGTAGGCGCTGCTGTGACCCTGCGCATGCTTTGGTTCTATCTTCAACTTCGGACAAGACCGATCAGCCACTGGAGGCGGTTGGAATGATGAAAGGTCTTAGTTTTGGTATTGCCCTAGCCGCTACAGTCGTCGCCGGCCGCATTCCAGTATATTCGCAGATTAAACCGGGCCAGAGCATCAACTCGCCTTTCACGACCTATGAGGACGCGGACCTGATCGATCCGGGCGCCTTTTCGATCGGCCAGAATGCTTTTTTCGTCCGCACGGCGGGCGGAAATTCGGTCTCGGCCACCGGTGTCGACTTCAGCTTTGGCTTGCACCGTCGAATCGAACTATCGGGCTTTGGAGCTGCAACGTTTTCACAAGTCGGTGGAAATCCGTTGGCGGCCGAACCAGACAATAGCTACGTGGGTTTGAAGCTTCTCTTGGGGCCCGGGGGACGCTATCGGCCTGCCCTCGCCGTAAAACCCACGCTGGAGTTGTTGTGGGGCGACGCCAGCGGCCCTGGCCATGCCCATTTCATGCTTCCCCTTATCCTGCAGAAAGACATTAAGCTTTGCAATCTCGCTTTGACCGCGGGCTATATTACGCGCGGCGTTGCATTTGGCGCGCTAAAGTGCGAATGGAATATCACCGAGCGCATTGCCCCGTTGGCCGTCGTGCAGTCTTCGCGAATGACCAAGGATTTGCGTGCGATCAGTGATCTAGGCTGGAACCGGACAGAGGTACGCGGTTCAGCCGGTCTCTCTATCAACGCTACTCCGCGCTGGGGCATCTTCCTCGAAGCTGGGCGCACGCTCGGCCGCATGGATCAAAACAGTTCTCACTTTGATGTTAGTGCCAGCATTTCGTTTACAGGCCGCCTGTGGGGCAGAAAGCCTGCAGAGTCGGGGAATGCACAAGCGCCCCTAGCTTTACTCCCAAGGAGATCCGAATGTACTCCCACATTGTGCTCGACGCCATATTCGTGGCCAGCGTTGCGGTGATCTGGTTCATGGTCGGTTACCAGGCAGTGCTTTTTTTCGAGGGGCACCGATTCTTCGAGCGAACGCGCTGGTCAGGACCATTCATCCCCTCCATTCCGGATCTAGAGTTGCCATCAGTTTCTGTCCTGGTGCCTTGTCACAATGAGGAGTTGGTCATCTCCGATACCATCCAGGCCATGTTGGCCTTGCAGTACCCAGCCGAGCGGATGGAACTCCTGATGATCGACGACGGCAGTACCGATCGAACTGCTGAAATAATCCGGCAATACGAGCGAAACCCAGGTCGCAAACTCCTGCAGGTGCCGCCCGAGATTGCAGCTCGCGGGAAGGCGGGGGCGTTGAACTACGGATTAGCCGCCGCCCAGCATCCAATCATCGCGATCTATGATGCGGATAACCGCCCGGAGCGCGGGGCGCTCCGCCCACTTGTCGAGGCTTTGGTGCGCGATTCGAGCCTGGGAGCTGCGGTGGGGATGTTCCGCTGCATAAACCGACGACGCAATCCGCTAACGCGATTCCTCAACGTTGAAGGCCTCGCGTTTCAATGGATTGTCCAAGCTGGGCGCTGGGCCCTGATGCGATTCAGCGCTCTTCCCGGAACCAATTATGTCATTCGGCGCTCCCTGCTGGAGTCGCTTGGAGGATGGGACCCGTCCGCCCTTACCGAAGATGCCGAACTGACACTGCGTATATACGAGGCCGGGTTTTCGATTGCCTTTGTGCCAGCCTCTGTCACTTGGGAGCAGGAACCCGAAAACCTACGCACCTGGTTCCGCCAGAGACACCGTTGGGTGCGCGGGAATAATCATGTATTCAAGAAACACGTCGGCAAATTACTGCGCATTCGGCCCCGCTCGGTCGGGTGGGAGTTGTTGTACTCCCTTTCGCTGTTTTATGGATTTTTCCTCGCGGTCCTGGCGTCGGACGCGTTCTTCGTTTTGGGCGCAGCGGGGCTGGTGCGCATAAACGTAGCCGGACCTTACGCGCTGGCGTGGCTGTTTGCCTTCCTCGCATTCTGCCTGCAGCTGTGGATCGCGCTGGCCTACGAGCACGAAGAGAAATCCCTGGTCGATAATCTCCTCGTTCCCGCCATGTACTTCACCTACTGCCAGCTCTGGATCCCTGTGGTCGCTTGGGCGTTCTATGACGACTTCATCACGCAAAGCCCTGCGAAATGGGCGAAGACAAGGCGTTTCGACGTGGTGGATTGAGAGGTGACTCGATAAGCTCTGACGAAGCCGCGGTCAATACAGTCACATAGAGAAACGAAGCAGTCGCGTCGAGAAGGGCTGCCGAATCCGCAAGGGGATCTTCAAACGGTCATTTCCCGTGCTTTTAACGCGAGCTGAGCACCGGAAAAGCCCTACGCTGTTCGGCGCATAGTAATCGCCCGGCAAAAGATCTATCACGACGCGTAAAAACTTGTCGGCAATGGACCTGCCCCCATTCCGCGCCAGATGGGAGCATTGCGATGATCAAGATTCTAGTCATCTTCGGAACTCGGCCTGAAGCCATCAAGCTGTGCCCGGTAGTACTGCACCTGCGCGAAGCGTACTCGGACTGGTCAGTTAAAGTTTGCGTGACCGGCCAGCACAGGCATTTGTTGGACCAGGTCCTACGAGTGTTTCGGGTTCGGCCGGATTACGATCTGGATTGCATGCGCCCCGGTCAGTCCCTGTTCCAGTCGACCTCAAACATAATTTCGGGTCTCGAAGGGGTACTGACCGACTACAGGCCGGACCTCTTACTGGTACAAGGGGACACTACCACGACGCTTTGCGGGGCTGTGGCCGGGTTCTATGCGCGCGTTCCCGTCGGGCATGTTGAGGCGGGCCTGCGAACCGGTGATCTCAGTCAACCCTTTCCCGAGGAATTCAACCGGCTGTTGGCGGGGCGGATCGCTTCACTGCACTTTGCCGCCACGAGGTGGGCTGCGGAGAACCTTCTAAAGGAGAGAATCGCACCAGCGGCGATCACTGTGACAGGAAACACGGGCATCGACGCGGTGCTACACATTCGGGACCGCCTGCGTCAGGGTGTTTGCCGGAAACTTCCTATTCGTCTCGACCCCAACCGTAAGCTCGTTCTCGTCACGGCGCACCGGCGGGAGAGCTTCGGTGACGGGTTGGAGCAGATTTGCGCCGCTCTGGGCGATCTCGCGGAGCGCAGCGATGTGCAGATCGTGTATCCCGTTCATCCGAACCCCAACGTCCGGAGACCCGTGAATCGCCATTTGAGCGGACGTCCCGGTGTTTCCCTCATTGAGCCTACGGAGTACGTACCCTTCGTGGCGTTGCTGATGCAATCATGGATTGTGCTCACGGATTCGGGCGGAATCCAGGAAGAGGCACCGTCACTCGGGAAGCCCGTACTGGTCATGCGGGAAAAAACTGAGCGGCCTGAGGCAGTGCTGGCCGGAACCGCCAAGTTGGTTGGCACCAGCCGAGAGCGCATCGTTGCGGAATGCTGCCGGCTCCTCGATGACCGGCAGGCGTACGAATCCATGGCGCGTGCGCATAACCCGTATGGCGACGGACGCGCCAGCGCGCGCATCGGAGCGGCAATTCGGCAGTTCCTCAACGACAGACCCTCGACCGAGGATAACCCAATGGGAATCTCGAATGCGTGGCGGCCCGTTCCAGAACGTTTCGGAGACAGCCCTGCATGGATTTACGGCTCTCGACGCCAGGCATAATCCTTTTGGCGGTGCCCGGCTGTTCGGCTCCAAATGCATATTTCGCTTCGAGGCAACCGAGAGCAATCGCAAACGTGAATGGCCTCTGGTGTTTATCGATGAGTTCGACTCGCGAAGCACTGCACACGCAGCGCACGTATGTCCAGCAGAGGCCTACCAACCGTCGAAGCGCGTCTACGCCGCAGTTCCGGCCCGCAACCGCGCGAGGGGCTGAAACGCAGGAAAGGCGAAGTGCATCCTAAGTTTAGTAGGTTGGCCTGCACGTTTGATCGTAACATTCGTTCAGACGGAAGAAGAGGAGAGAAGAGATGCGAATCGGGATGATATGCTTGCTCGAAGGATTGTTTTGCCTGGCGGCGAGCGCGCCGGCCATGGCGCAGTACGGGGGCGGCAGACTCGAAAAATGGGAATTCACACCATTCGTTGGCTATGCGACGAGTGGCTCCTATCCACTTAGCCCCACGTCAACTACGGTATCGGTAAACGACCTGCGCATTAACGGCGCGACAAGTTTTGGCACCTTCATCGGCTATTCGATCACATCTAACGCGCAATTTGAGTTCATGTGGAACCGGAATCTCACTTCCTACAGCGTGCAGCAAACTCCGGGTGCACCGTTTATGAAAGCTTACGATTCAAGCGTGGACCAGTTTCAGTTTGGCGCCCTTTACATGTTTCTCGGCGATGAGTACAAGTGGCGGCCCTATGT
>Ga0126378_10002505_pt1 | contig 13627 bp, 10 predicted proteins | sample PanSoiMetPlot_23_FD_92587 | JGI IMG/M metagenome (GOLD analysis project Ga0126378, IMG submission 92587) | Tropical forest soil microbial communities from Panama - MetaG Plot_23 | ecosystem: Environmental > Terrestrial > Soil > Tropical forest > Bulk soil | place: Panama | collected 2016-02-17 | reverse complement strand
TGGTCACGGCGATGTCTGCCTTGGAGGGGGTTGGGTCACCGGAGGGATGATTATGGACGAGGATCAGCGCGGAGGCCCCCAGTTCCAGCGCGCGCTTGAGCACCTCGCGCGTGTAGACCGGCGTGTGATCGATGGTCCCGCGCTGTTGTCGCTCATGTGTGATCAACACGTTCTTGCGGTCGAGAAAAAGGATATGAAACTCCTCGACCTTGCCGTGCGCGATTTGTGCCGTGCAATAGTCGACCAACTTGTCCCACGAATTGATCACGGGCCGCTCGCGAAGTTCCGACCGCATGAGCCGCAACGCCGCCTCGCGTGCTGATTTGAGCGCAGCGATCCCGGCAAGGCCCAGCCCCGCAGCCGCGAGCGCCTCGACCTCGGCGTTCAGCAGCTCGGCGAAACCGCCGAACCGCTCGAGCAGGGCTTTAGCGAGCGGTTTCACATCGGCGCGCGGGTTGCTGACGAAGAGGATCACCTCAAGCAGCTCATAGTCAGGCAAATTCTCCGCGCCGGCCGTGACCAAGCGCTGCCGCAGCCGTTCGCGGTGGCCGTAGTAATGCGGCGTGTCGCCCGAGCCTTCGGCAAGACGCAGCAGTGGCTTGAGGCGGCGCGGCGCAGCCATCAGGCCCGTCCTCGGCGGGCGCGCAATGCAGCAAGCATCGCGCTTGCCATTCGCGCCGGCTCATCGGTATCGAAGGCGCTGACAAAGCATTCGACGCCGCGCCGCACTGCGGCGGAAGTCGGCAATTCCTCCCATTCGAGGATCAGCGATTTTTGTAGACGGATCGCCTTGGGGCCGGCCGCAAGGATTGAACGCGTCAGGCCATCGACCCTCTCGTCGAGCGCCTGATGCGGCACTACGATATCGACCAAGCCCCAATCAAGCGCGTCAGTTGCACCGATTGTCTCACCCGTCAACAACAGCCGGCGGGCACGGCCATGCCCAATCAGCTGTGGTAACAGTGCCGCCTCGACGACCGAGGGAATGCCGATCCTGACTTCGGGCATGCCAAATACCGAACGCTCGCTCGCGACACGCAGGTCGCAGGCGCAGGCGAGCTCGAGCCCGGCGCCAAGCGCGTAACCATCGATCCGGGCGATGACCGGAACCGGCAAGCGGCGGAACGTATCGCAGCAGCGATGCACCGATGTGATGAAGCTGCGGGCGGTGTCTCGATCGAGCGCGGCAATCTCGCCGATATCGGCGCCGCCGACGAAAGCGCGCCCGCCTGCTCCGCTCACGATCACCAGCCGGAGCTCCGGGTCGGTGCCCAGCGCGGTCGCAGCCTCGATGACCTCGATCATCAATGCGCGATTGAGACTATTGAGCTTGGCCGCGTTATCGATCGTCAAGCGCACGAGGTGGCCGCCTTCGGGGCGCTCCTCTTGTCGAACCACCACGCTCATCGGAAGTTGGCCTCTTTATTCCCGACGCGATCGACCATTGGCAAGTGATACCGCAGCAGCGCACAAAACCAAACAAAAGGGCACGCTTCTACTGGAGCTTTTGCGACGGTTCATGCATAGTGACGCTGCATTGACGGGAGGGCGATCGTGGAAATTGTTGAAGACCTCGAGCGGCTGCGCGAAATCTACGGAGCACCGAACGAACGGTCCCTGAAGAAACAGCTGAGCCGGTTCGATAACCATTGCCGCGCCTTCATCGCGCGCTCTCCGTTTCTGGTCATCGCTTCATCGGATTCGTCAGGCCGGTGCGACGCCTCGCCGAAGGGCGATGCGCCTGGTTTTGTCCAAGTGCTCGACGATGAAACCCTGCTGATCCCCGACCGCCTCGGCAATAATCGGGTCGACACGATCAGCAATCTCTTGGCACGGCCCGGTGTTGGGCTGATCTTTTTCGTGCCGGGGATCAACGAGACGCTACGCGTCAATGGGCGGGCGCGCATCACCACCGATCCTGCCTTACTCAGTCCTCTCGCGATCAATGGTAAAGTGCCGCGCAGCGCGATCCTCGTGTCGGCCGAAGAGATCTATTTCCACTGCGGCAAAGCGCTGATCCGCTCCGATCTATGGAACCCGGAGAAACAGCTCCGGCGATCCGAGTTCCCGTCTTTGGGCAGGATATTGGCCGATCAGATCGGCGGGATCTCGGTCGCGGAATCGGAGCGGCTGACAGCAGAGAGCTATCGGACCCGGCTCTACTGACGCGAACCCCCATACTCGAAACCATCACAACTTACGACGCTATCGGAACCAACCTCGCTTGCTGGGGGACGAGCTTGATGTGAAGCTCTCGAAGAAGCGGTTTGGTCTCCGCTAAACTCCTGCTGATCGCGGTGCCGGCCAGCGGTGTGAGCGCGACCGCCTTGTGCTTCTTGATTGTTTGTTCGGCAAAAAATCCCCACCGGGTCAAGTTGGTGACCCGCTCTTTGATCGCCAAGTGTCCGAGCCTCAACACATCCCACATTCTGCTGTTGATCTCGTCGATCACCAGCGCCGGCGAGATCGCGTGATCGCTACCGAACGGGGTCGCCGACCAAAGCAACATTACGATCGCCCAATATTGGTAGGTGACCAAATGGTCCATGGCGTCGTTGATATGGGCCGGCGTCAGCGCCTTCTGCCCGACGATCGCCTCGCAAGTTTCCCGCCATTCTGGTCGTAGCTGTTAAAGAAGCTGAAAATCGGCGAGATCGCGTCGTCGCATCTGATTGCCGGCAGGCGCTCACGCCCGCCGAATATCGCACACAGTTTCTCAATCGTGTCGCGGCAATGGCGATCGAAGCTATCGCGTAGCTTGGGGGTTGCGGCAATCAAGCATGCGGGAGAAGCAGTGCAAGGCTGGCCCGCTGCATCCAATACGTTGATGAACCCGTCCGCTTCACAGTCCTTGATTCGCTCGATACAGGTCCGAATGTCCGTCCCATAAGAGCCGTAAAGCGTACGGTGGATCGATCGGCACGAAACCCCTTTTTCGGTGCTGCGTCTGGCAGAAAACATGACGTGCCAATGCGCACGTTTATTCAAACCGGGAAAATAATTCTGCCAGATTTTGTGGTATTCGCCAAGGAACCGCGCGGCGGTCCGCTCGGCGGGCTCCACATCAGCATAGCTAGCCTTCATTACGCATCACCGTCGTGTAACCCCTCTGCTCGCCCATGAGTTTAGTCGATGTGATAATTTCGTAAAAGGGCATCTTGCGAGAACTTGCTGCTCGTACCAGGCAGCCGTTTGAGACATTTTTCCGCAGCATTTCTGATAGAGGATGGATAGGGTGTTTACCTTCTTCGACATTGCCCATTTCGGGACGGTCGGCAGCGGCAAGTGCGCAAAGCGATCGCCTCACTTACCCCTTGCGCAGAACGGCCAGGTGCCGACCCTCTGGTTTGAGTTGTGCAGTGATGCTGAAATCATTATGCCAGCCGAGGAATTCGAAGCGCCCGCTCAACTCCACCAGACATAAGAACTCCTGGGGAAAAAAGATCTTAGCCGGTACATGGCCGCTGATGACCATTTTGTTGCCGTGATCGTCGACGGTTAGGGTAAGGCACTCGTCATAGGCTTGTGCAATCGAGTCGGTGAGCTCCGCCCGGTAACGGGTGTGCACCGTCACGCCGCCTTTCCGCCGCGTCCAGCTTCGCTTGTAGTCGTGGAAAATCCGAAACCAGACAAAGCTGTCCAACAGATAGAGACCTCCCGACGGGAGGAGGCCAGCAACGCGCTCGAGGTGATCGAGGAATTCGCTGTTGGATCGAACGTAGAGGGAACCGAGCAGCACGTAGGCGAGGTCAAAAGGGCCGAGACCGCGGTCGAGTTCACGCATGTCTCCCAGCATAAACCGCGCCTCGATGCCTAGCCGGCGCGCCTTGTCGCGGCCGAATTCGATCATCTGCGGGCTCAGATCGAGGCCGCAATAAGAATAGCCGCGCTTGTGCCACTCCTCGAGATATGGTGCGGTACCGGCGCCCAGCTCGAAAACCGTGCGAACCGTGGCGTTGGAGTATTTGCCGATGATTGCTTCGAAAAAGTCGACTTCGTGACGGGGATTGTCCGGTGTCAGCGCGATTTCATAATAATGCGGGTACTGATACGCCTGCATGGCGCTGCTCAGGCGGCCTTGCCGAGGCGCCCGCGGTCGTACGGAGCGGAGAAGTCCAGTTCGGGCCCGAGCGGAATGATGCCGCTGGGGTTGAGATTGGGCATGCCGCCGTAATAACCGAGTTTGATTGCCGATATGTCGACAGTTTCGGCAACCCCCGGCGTCTGGTAGATCTCTCGCGTATAATTCGAGAGATTGTGATAGTCCGTGAGCCGGCGCAGATTGCATTTGAAATGGCTGTAATAGACCGCATCGAACCGCACCAAGGTTGGAAATAACCGGAGATCGGCCTCGGTGAACCGGTCGCCGACGAGATAGCGCTGGCGCCAAAGCCGCGCTTCGAGGGCGCCGAGTGCCGCAAACAGCTTATGAAAGCTCTGTTCGTAAGCGGTTTGGGTCCTGGCGAAACCGCAGCGGTAGACCCCGTTGTTGATCGCGTCGTAGACGAAAGCATTGGTTTCGTCGATCGCACTGCGCAGCTCTTCCGGGTATAGGTCGAGCGCGGCATTGCCGAATTCGTCGAATTCCGAGTTCAGCATGCGGATAATCTCGGAGGATTCGTTGTTGACGATCGTTCTCGCCTTGCGGTCCCACAGCACCGGGACAGTGGCGCGGCCCGTGAAGTCCGGACGGGCGGCGCTATAGACCTGATGCACATGGAAAACGTCGCCGATCGGCGCGAGATCATCGAAACCGCGCGAATATGCCCAGCCTTGGCCTTTCGGCAAATCGGATTGCAGGAGTGGGATCGCGCCTTTGAGACCTTTGAGCTTGCGCATCAGAACCGTTCGGTGCGCCCATGGGCAGGAAGGTGCCGTGATCAGGTAGTAGCGGCCGGCCTCCGCCTTGAACCCGGAGGAGCCGTCGTGTGTGACGCGGTCGCGAAACCCCGATTCGGGCCGCACAAAGCTTCCGTCGCCCCCCGTCGTCGATGGGTCTTCCTGGTGCCAGATGCCGTTCACGAGCATGCCCATTCCCAAGTCTCCTGTACGCAACGGATCAGGCAAGATGATCGAGGCCCGCCGAGATCTCAAGATGAGCTCGCGGTAGACCGATCACTCGCTTGACGACGATGATTTGAGCAGGCTACCTGCCCCCTCATGACCGCCGCGCACGACGGGCCAAAGCACTCACCGATCCTGGCCGGGAAGGATTTTGCGGCGCCTTCCGTCTTCGAGCCGGAAAATTTGTCACGTGAGGCACGGCAGCAGAAAAATTTGCCGAATGTCGCTATCGCGGAAATCTGCATTCTCGACCCGAAATGGAAGCAGCACCCCTCTACGCATTGCACAACTGTGCCGCAAGCCGGTGCTGTGCTTCGCCCACGTCACCATCGTATGGCGATGATCGAGGGTGATTTTGAAAAAGGCGAGGTCGACGGCAGCGCCGCCTCGCTCGCGGTAATCGCCACCGCAGCGAGCGCTTGGCGCGGCTTGGCGGCGCGCCATACCGGTTCGGCTTGATGGAGGCACCTATTCCGAGCGTACCCAATCTAGTGCGCTTCGGCCGGACGATTTGTGGCGATCTGCGTGAAGCCGAACGCCGTGAGTGGTGGCTCGCCAACGGGCTTGGCGGCTATGCCGCCGGGACGATCGCGGGCAGCTTGACCCGGCGTTATCACGGGCTGATGATCGCGCCGGTCGATCCGCCGCTCGGGCGAAGGCTGGTCTGGGCCAAGGCTGATGCCGAGCTCGTCGACGGTGAGCAGAGCTGGCCGCTCTTCACCAATCGCTGGGGCGACGGGACGATCAGTCCGGCCGGTCACGTCCATATCGAATCTTTTCATCTCGACGGCACCATCCCGGTCTGGCTATTTGCTAGAGGATTGATCCGCATCGAGGCGCGGATCTGGCTCGAACCGGGCGCCAACAGGAGTTATGTCGGCTGGCGCCTGTTGCCGGAGCCGGAACAGCATTTGCACTCTCTTTCGCTGCGCGTGCGGTTGATGATGAATGATCGGGATCATCACAGCCAAACGGCAGCCGGAGATATCGATCCGCAGCTCGAAATCGATAGCGAAGGGCTGCGCGTGAGCCAGGGCAATTTTACCCTGCGCTTCCGGAGCTGCGGAGGCACGATCATCATGGCGCGGCAATGGATCGAGAATTTCGATTTGCTGGTCGAGCGACAGCGCGGCCTGTCGGACCGTGACAATCATCTGCAGGTCGGCGAGGCGCGGCTCGAGCTGGTTCCCGGCCAGTGGGTCGGCGTCGTCGGCAGCCTGGAGAATGACCCGTCCTCCGATATGGAGGCCGCGTTGGAGCGCCGGCACCATTACCAGCACTGCGTCCTCGATTGGGCCACCCGGGGCGTCCCGGAGATGGCGGGCGTCCCGGACTGGATCGCGCAGCTGCTGCTTGCCGCCGACAGCTTTGTCTTCTCCCGTCCGTTGGCCGGTCAACCAGACGGTAAGTCCGTGATCGCCGGATACCCTTGGTTTGGCGACTGGGGACGAGACACGATGATTTCGTTGCCGGGGCTCACATTGGCAACCGGTCGGCAGGAGTGCGCGCGCGACATTTTGCTGACCTTCGCGCATTTTGTGGATCGTGGCATGCTGCCCAATGTCTTTCCAGGAGCCGGCGAAAAGCCCGATTACAACACCGTCGACGCGACGCTGTGGTTTTTCGAGGCTTGGCGCGCCTATGTCGAAGCGAGCGGCGACTGGGCAAGCCTCGCACGGATATTTCCGATCCTGGCCGACATTGTCGAATGGCATCTCAAAGGCATCAGTTATCAAATTCGTGTCGATCCCGATGACGGGCTGTTGCGCGCCGGAGAACCGGGCGTACAGCTGACCTGGATGGACGCGAAGGTCGACGACTGGGTCGTGACGCCGCGCATCGGTAAGCCGGTGGAGATTAATGCGCTGTGGTACAACGCACTATGCATTATGGTGGGGTTTGCTGAGTTGCTGGGGCGGCCGACTGGCTTCTATTCCGAACTCGCCGACCGCGTGCGCGCCGGTTTCGCCCGTTTTGCGGACGGACGGACCGGAGGCCTTTATGACGTGATCGACGGACCGTCTGGCAATGATGCCTCCCTCCGACCGAACCAGATCCTCGCCGTCAGCCTGCCGCACAGCCCGCTCGCGCCATATCTCCAAGCGCAAGTCGTGGCGCTCTGCGGCCGAAGATTGCTGACCTCCTACGGCTTGCGCTCGCTGTCAGCAGACCACTCGGATTACAAGCCGCATTATTCGGGCGATCGCAGGCATCGCGACGGCGCCTATCACCAGGGCACCGTGTGGGCGTGGCTGCTCGGCCATTACGCATTGGCTGAATATCGCGTCTACGGCGATGCTGGTCTGGCGCTCCAGCGCCTAGCCGCAATGCGCGACCATCTCTTTGACACGGGGCTCGGTACCATCAGCGAGATCTTCGACGCGGAGCCGCCGCATCTTCCCGGCGGCGCCCCTTCGCAGGCTTGGTCAGTTGCGTGCTTGCTCGAAGCGTGGTGGCGTCTGCAAACAGCGATTGCTGCACGATAACCAATAGGAATTTCAGCTTGGCAGTGAGGGCGCAGATATCTGCATAATACGGGGATCTTCGTTGGCCTCTGAGGTCTGCTCGGTACATTGCAGCTCTCTAATCCGTGGCTCGGTTTCTACAATGCCGAAGGTGAGAGTGGGCGCGAACGTACTTCTCTCTGCTGGTGCTGCAGCCGATCTTTGCCGTGCATCGCTACGGCCGCAGCCTGGGTCTCGAAACGCTGCTCGTCGCGCTCTTAGACGCGCGGCGGAGCAGTGCTCGCGGCGGTTACCGGCTGCCCCATTATCGGAAGCAACGAGCCAATGACCCGAATATCAATGGGGACGGCCGAGGAGCTGCGCCTCGAAGAAATACGGCACGGCAAGCATTGGCGGCGCTGGGGGCCGTATCTGAGCGAGCGTCAGTGGGGAACGGTGCGCGAGGATTACAGCGAGTACGGCACCGCTTGGGAATATTTTCCGCACGATCATGCGCGCAGCCGCGCCTACCGCTGGGGCGAAGACGGGATCGGCGGGTTTGGCGACGATCGGCTGCTGCTGTGCCTTGGTCTTGCGCTATGGAACGGGCGCGACCCGATCCTTAAAGAGCGACTGTTCGGGCTCACCAATTCCGAAGGCAATCACGGCGAGGACGTCAAGGAGCTCTACTACTACCTCGACGGAACGCCCACCCACTCCTACATACGGATGCTCTATAAATATCCTCAGGCCGCGTTCCCTTACACTCGGCTGATAGAAGAGAACCGGCGTCGCGACAAGAGCCTACCGGAATTCGAGTTGATCGACACGGGCGTCTTTGCGGACGATCGCTATTTCGATGTCGAGATCGAATACGCCAAGGCCGATGTCGACGACATCCTGATGCTAGTGACGATCCATAATCGGGCGGACGAAGCCGCGTCACTGCGCGTTCTGCCGCAGCTCTGGGCCCGCAATACCTGGTCCTGGAAGTCCGATTCGATGAGACCCGAATTGGTCGCGCGGGCGGACAATTCGATCTCGGTCGATCAACCGCACTTCCCCCATTTGCGTTTCTTTTGCGACGGCGAGCCGGAGTTCCTGTTTTGCGAAAACGAGACAAATACGCGACGGCTCTGGGGCATCGAGATGCCAGGCCATTACTTCAAGGACGGCGTCAACGACTATGTCGTCAATGGGGACTTGGCGGCGGTCAACCCCGAGCGGCGGGGAACCAAAGTGGCGGCGCATTACCGCCTAATGCTGCCGCCCAAGGGATGCAGCCGGTTGCGCGCCCGGCTCAGCCCCGGTCACGAAACCGGTCTCGATGGCTTCGACCGCATAGTCGATCAGCGCCGCGTCGAGGCCGATGAGTTCTATGCCGAGTTGCAGCAGCAGATTGCCGATCCCGATGTCCGGCTCGTGCAGCGCCAGGCACTCGCCGGCATGCTGTGGTCAAAACAGTTCTACTACATCGATATACCCGAATGGCTGAACGGGGATCCGCTGCAGCCTCCGCCTCCGACAACACGGCGGCGCGGGCGCAATTCCGACTGGCCGCATCTCAACAATGCCGACATCGTCGCGATGCCGGACAAATGGGAATATCCCTGGTACGCAGCCTGGGACCTCGCCTTTCACGCCGTCACCTTGGCGCTGATCGATCCCGGTTTCGCGAAGAGCCAGCTGCTGCTGCTGACGCGCGACTGGTACATGCACCCCAATGGCCAATTGCCTGCTTATGAATGGGCGTTCGGCGACGTTAACCCACCGGTGCACGCCTGGGCGGCTTGGCGGGTCTATGAACTCGACCGGGAGCGCCAGGGCGGCAAGGGCGATCGGGCTTTCCTCGAACGAGTGTTCCACAAGCTGATGCTGAACTTTACTTGGTGGGTGAACCGCAAGGACGTCGAGGGGCGCAACATCTTTCAGGGCGGGTTTCTCGGTCTCGATAATATCGGCATCTTCGACCGGAGCGCCCCGCTGCCGACCGGAGGCTATATCAACCAATCCGACGGCACCGCTTGGATGGCGATGTACACGCTCAACCTGATGCGCATCGCGCTCGAACTCGCCCTCGAGGACCATGTCTACGAGGACATCGCCTCCAAATTCTTCGAACATTTTCTCTACATTGCCGAAGCAATGACCAATATCGGCGGGGACGGCATCGGGTTGTGGGACGAGCAAGACGAGTTTTACTATGATGTCCTGCATTTGTCCGGCGGGGAGCGTATTCCTCTGCGCGTGCGCTCGCTGGTCGGGCTGATCCCCCTGTTTGCGGTCGAGGTACTCGACGCTTCCGTATTTGCCCGATTGCCGAGGTTCGCCGCTCGGTCGCACTGGTTTCTTGAGCACCGCCCGAAGCTCGCACAGTTGGTGTCGCGCTGGCATGATGCCAGCGCTGGTGAGAAGCACTTGCTGTCACTGCTGCGCGGACACCGGATGAAGCGCCTCCTCAACCGCATGCTGGACGAGACCTTGTTCCTCTCCGGTTATGGGGTACGCTCGCTTTCCAAGATGCATGGCGAGCGCCCTTATGTCTTCGAACATGCCGGCACCCGTTTAAGCGTCGGCTACGACCCGGGGGAGTCGACTTCGGGCGTGTTTGGCGGCAACTCGAACTGGCGCGGTCCGATCTGGATGCCGGTGAATTTTCTTATCATCGAGTCGCTGCACCGATTTCACAGCTACTACGGCGATGATTTCAGGATCGAATGCCCGGTAGGATCGGGGACGATGCTGCATCTTGGCGAGATTGCCACCGAGCTTTCCCGCCGGCTGTGCCATATCTTTCTACGAGACGAGCAAGGCCATCGGGCCGTCTTCGGCGAAGCACCGCTCCTGCAGAAGGATCCGCAGTTTCGTGATCACCTGCTGTTCTATGAATATTTTCATGGCGAAACTGGTCACGGGCTCGGCGCCTCGCACCAGACCGGCTGGACTGCCCTGATTGCGCTGCTGCTGCAGTCTTGCGCCCGCGCCGGGGCGTTTCACGCCGCGGCGACGGCACCGGAAGCTGCTGGTCTCGTTCCGCTTCCGGTGTCGTGACAAGCAGCGCCACGGAGAACAGATGACGGTCCAGATGAGTGACGAAGATTGGGTTCGAGATGCTCGAAAATTCCGAACTCGTCAAAATCATTGCTGTGCCACTCAAGACTAGGCTCTGCCGCATCGATCCCGGGGCCAGGGTATTCGGCACCGAGGGTGCAGGCATCAACCAGGCAAGAAGCTCGAGATTCTCGGGCGACACTCGGGTGGCATCGCACCAGTCTGCGCCGGATGGGCCGCCTGTTGCCGAACCCCCGATTTCTCGAGCAGCAGTGGCCGCCAAGCGACCAGCCGGACGAAGCCGGCTTCATCCATTAACGTCATCACGTTCTGTTGAACGGAGGGCGCAGCAAGCCGTTGTACGGTGGGCAGCATGATCAGAGCCTGGGCGATCCTTACTTTGCTTGGCCTCGCATTCGGCAATGCCCCGCTAGTCGCGGGTGAAAGCCGGGTCGTCGTCGAGCTGTTCACTTCCGAGGGCTGCTCTTCCTGCCCGCCGGCGGATGCGCTGCTCGCCGAGCTCGCGAGCCGCCCGGAGGTGCTGGCCCTATCCTTTCATGTCGATTACTGGGACAGGTTCGGCTGGAAAGATCCGTTTTCGAGCCCAGAAGCCACCGAGCGCCAGCAGCGCTATGCGTCCGTTCTCGGGCTCGCGACCGTGTACACGCCGCAAATCGTCATCGACGGCAAATCGCAAGCTGTCGGCTCGGACCGAGCCGAGGTCGAACACGCGCTCGGCTCCGCCCGGCGCGAACATACCGAGGTACCGGTCGTTCTAGATCTCGGTCGCGGGGTAGCGCGTATCCAACTCGGGCCGGCACAAGGCTCGATCTCGGGAGCTATCTTGCTGATAGGCTTCGACCGCCGGCATGCCAGCACGGTGTCGCGCGGCGAAAACACGGGCCGGAACTTGGTGCATACCAATGTGGTACGCGGCATCGGCGAGGTCGGCAAATTCGACGGATGGGGCGGCGCGATCGAAGTGCCGATCGCTTGGCAATGCGATCGCGTAGCTGTGCTCGTGCAGGCTTCGGACGGAAGCATTCTCGGCGTTGCTGTTGGGGACTCGAACTCACTTTGAGCCCGGCTTATTGCGCAGTCGGCCCGCCATCGACAACGAGCCCGGCGCCGATCATGAAGGCGGCACGTGGCCAGAGAGAAAGACGACGCCTTTGGCGATGTCGTTCGGTGTGCCGATCCGACGATCGGATGCGGGCCAGCCATCTGGCGCCGCGTTGGAGTGTTGGTGCCGAGATTGCGCGGCTGACAAAGGTCGGATCGCCTCATATCGGTCTGAATGACCTCCGCATGTCGAGTTGACGCGCACCCGATAGTCCCTGCGCTCAATTCAAGCACCGCCGCCTCGGGCCATCGAATAGAGCGGATCGCTGCCGTGCTGCCTCTGCCGGCGCATTCGCGCAGCGCCTTTGCCTGAGCTTCGCGCCAGCAGTTGGCCATGCCGGGCAGATCGTGGCAATCTCCGCTTCTATGAAACCGGAGGTTCTCGGTTATGCATATCGAACGGCTTGATCACTTGGTCCTGACGGTGGCCGATATCGAACAGACCTGCGAGTTTTATACCCGGGTGCTGGGGATGGAGGTCGTTCATTTCGGCGAAGGACGGACGGCATTGCGCTTCGGGCAACAGAAAATTAATTTGCACTCGATGAGTAATGTCCCGAGCCTCGTCGCCGGAACGCCGACGCCGGGGTCGGGCGATCTGTGCTTTATAACGAAGGTTCCACTTGCCGAGGTGACGGCACATCTCGAGCGTTGCAGTATTCGAATCGTAGCGGGTCCGGGACCGCGGGCAGGCGCAATCGGCACAATTCAGTCGGTCTATATCCGCGACCCCGACCAGAACCTGATCGAGATCTCGAACTATTGAGAGCCTGAGCATGGCGCTGCGTCAGAAGTACCTGAAAATCCTGTCCGGGATCGTCCCGGCCGGCGCCGTCGGCATTTCGATGCTGCTCGGTTCAGCCGCGCCGAGCGCGGCGAAAGAGCACTCCGATGGCCTGCAACCCTCGGCCGCCCCGCCTGTCTCGGAGCGGCTCACAGCCATCCGCGACGCGGTTTCTGCCGTGTCCGAGGAAGCAGAGAGGGCAGGAAGGCCAGCCGACCAAGATGTTCAACTCGCCTGCGGCAATTGGTGGCGCAATTGGTAGGGAGCTCGATCGGCTGCTCCGGCTGACCGCGCGCCGAATGATCCTCGTTGCCTCGCCCCGTGGCGGGTTCTGGGCGTTGCCGTTGGACCGCGAACCGCGCCTGCCGTCGGCCGCGCACAGGGCCGCCGATTGCGAGCTGAGTCGCGTCTGGCACACGGATGGTTGGTTTGGCGGACGCCGCTATGTGCAGAGGCATTACCGAGCCGCGAGCGGTAAGGGAGAAGTAATGAAGATCTCACATCTAAGCAGAGCCAGCGCTGCCTTCGGTATTGCTATCCTGCTGTTTGGCGATCCGGCAAATCGCCCAGCACGGCCCGCCGGCCGAGCTTGGAAGAAGTACTTGTATGCGTAGGGCGCCAGGTGCCAGGGCAAGATCGACACGAACCTCTTTAACCAATGAATATTATGGTGGCTGCTCAAGGCGACTCTTTGACGAACAAAGTCTGGAGTTGTGCGGTGGTTGGCTGATAGAGGCCAAGCGCGCCGATGGCTCGCTGGGTATCGTCTATGTTATGTCTAGTCGAAGGCGCAGACGATCGCTGTGGGAACCTCGACCGCCATCATTTTCCTGACGCCTCTGGCCGCGCAGTGCTCGGCGCGGCTGGCGGGGGCTGACCGACATAAATGTCAATGACAGTTCGTGAGGACGCAACGTAGACACCGACCCTACCCAATGGCCGAGCGCCGTAAAGGATGCATAGTGCGGGGAGGTGTGACGGTAGTGGCAACCAAAGAGACATCCTCCATAAGTTCAATGAGGGCGGAGAGGCCTCCCCCTTAGCCAATCGCGGACGGTGTGCGTTAGACAAAGATATCCATACTTCACAATGCCAACCGGTTCCCACAAGACCATCCTAGGACTAAATTTGAAACGGCGGCGAACCTGATAGATGCTTTTAG
>Ga0126378_10002504_pt1 | contig 13628 bp, 10 predicted proteins | sample PanSoiMetPlot_23_FD_92587 | JGI IMG/M metagenome (GOLD analysis project Ga0126378, IMG submission 92587) | Tropical forest soil microbial communities from Panama - MetaG Plot_23 | ecosystem: Environmental > Terrestrial > Soil > Tropical forest > Bulk soil | place: Panama | collected 2016-02-17 | reverse complement strand
TACGCTTCGATCTTTTTGCCGAGGTATTCCGGCGTGCGCCCGACCATTAGCCCGGCGATGAAAACCGCGAGCACCACAAAGACCAGCATCCCGTATAAGCCCGCGCCGACTCCGCCGAAGATGATTTCGCCAAGCTGGATATTGAAAAGCGGAACGAAACCGCCGAGTGGCGTGAAGGAATCATGCATCGAATTCACCGCGCCACACGAGGCATCGGTTGTGATCGTCGCGAACAGCGCGGAGTTGAATATGCCGAAGCGAATTTCTTTTCCTTCCATGTTGCCGTCGGCGGCGACGACGCCAAGGTGCTGATGGATCGGATTCCCGTTCGATTCGGCCCACCAGGCGAGAAGAACGCCGCCGGCAAACAGCACAGTCATCGCGGCCCACACCGTCCAGCCGTGTTTCTGGTTCTTTACCATTCGGCCGAGGTAGTAGGTAAGCCCGCTTCCGATAGAAAAAATCGAAAGCATCTGGAAGAAGTTCGAGAGCGGCGTCGGATTTTCGAACGGATGCGCCGCATTGGCGTTGACATATCCGCCACCGTTTGTGCCAAGCATTTTGATGGCGATCTGCGATGCCATCGGTCCTTGCACTATGTTCTGTTCGGTGACGGTTTGTTCCTCCATCACCGGCTTTCCACTGGCATCGAGCACGGGCTTACTGTCTTTGTCCACCTTCGCAACGGAGACTTTCATCGGCTCGACCAAAGTGGCTTTGGTGTAGGGCTTGAAGTTTTGAATCATGCCCTGCGAGACGAGGAAGACCGCGAAGACGATGCAGATCGGGATTAGCAGGTAATAGGTCACGCGAACCAGATCGACCCAGAAATTGCCGATGGTTTGCGCGGTATGCCGTGCAATACCACGAACCAACGCGGCCGCGATAGCAATACCCACAGCAGCCGAAACGAAATTGTGAAACGCCAGCCCGACCATCTGTGAGAAGTACGACATCGTCGATTCCCCGCTGTAGTTCTGCCAATTCGTGTTCGTCGTGAAACTAACGGCTGTGTTAAACGAAAGGTCGGGACTGACTCCTGTTAGTTTTTGTGGATTCAGTGGCAGAAAATATTGCAAGCGCAGGATCGCGTAGGTGAAGAGGCAACCCACCAAACTAAAGAGCAGCATCGCGAAGGTGTATTGCTTCCAGTCGTGCTCTTTGCGGGGGTCGACACCCATGAGACGATACGTCACGCGCTCGAACGGCCGTAGGAAAGGGTCGAGCCAGGTGCGACCATTTACATCGAGCACTCGCAGTAGATAAAGCCCCATTGGCCTCGTGATCAGCGCGAGCACGACGATGTACACGACAAATTGAATCCACCCTGAAGCTTGCATTGCCGATCCTTAGAATTTCTCGGGACGGATCATCGCCACGAACAAGTAAGCGAACAGCAACAGCGCGATGATGCTAACAACGATTGTGCCCATATTGCTTTAAAGTTTGTCGCAGAAGCGCACATAAACAGCGCTCACCACGAAGAACAGGATGACGACTCCGGCGAAGATTACGTCGCTCATAATTGCTACCAAGTTGGGACGAACTAGAGGCGTGCTCTCACTTATTGCGTTTTACTGCTCAAATCGTGCGTTTGCGCTGCGCCAGGCCAGCGACGGTGATCCTCGCAGAAGCGGGAATAAAGCCAGTTCACAGTCGTGATTAGAATGATTCCGCCGACAATAAATTCACCCATACAGACCTAACGATCAGCGAAGCCTGGCAGCAACGTTAATTAAATCGCTGCGCAAAGGTGTTAAAAAAACGTTAACGCGAATCAGGGACGAAACTCGGCATTAGCGGGAGAAGAACAAGATCGAGATCAGCAAGAAGACAGGAATCAGAATCGGGATAGCGAACTTCCAAATGTAGCCGACAAAGCTCGGAGCTGGAACATGAGCATGTTCGGCAATCGTCTTCACAAGCAGGTTCGGTGCGTTGCCCATGTAGGTGAGCGCGCCAAAGAATGTTGCCCCCAGGGAGAGCGCGGCCAACTCCCCGCCATTTACCGAACTAAATCGGGCCACGTGCAATGGTTCGTTGATGTCGAAGCCGTAGAGTCCGAGTGCCGCTGCGAGAAAAGCGAGATAGGTGGGCGCGTTATCGAGCAGTGCGGAGAGTAAACCGCTTGCCCAGTAAAATGCTCTCTCTGAGGTTAGACCGAGGGTCTCGGCTGAGCTCTCCATAAATTCCAAGACCGGAATCATCGTTCCGAAAATTCCCAGAAAGAGCCAGCCAACTTCCTTGAGCGGAGCAAAGCTGAAGTTGTCCGCGTCGCGAATGCGCCGTGGCGTGGCGCAATAGGAGCCAAGCGCGATCAAAGCCATCAGCGGCTCGCGCCAACCAGCCGGCACGGCAATGAGCGCAGCCAAAAGCGCAAACAAGAAGAGGAAGTTATGTGCACCTTCACAACGCCACCGGGTGATCTCGCTTTCGTGGATGGTTTTTCTCCTCCTGCGAAGACTAACAAAGTCGAGAACGAAAAAGACCAGCAGAATAAGCGCGACCGCGAGCATCCATGGGCGCCAGCAATTCTGCAGGGTCCAGCCAAACGGCACGCCTTTGAGAAATCCCAGGAAGAGCGGCGGCCCAACCGGGAGTAGTGCGCCACCAATGTTGCTAACAAGAAAAATAAAAAACGCGATATGCATCGGTGCGACACGGCCTCTGTTCATCGCAATCCACGGCCGAACCAGCAACATGGACGCGCCGATAGTTCCGACCAGGTTGGCGAGAACCGCGCCGGAAAAGAGAAAGAGCGTATTTCTAAGCGCGCCGCTGGGCGACCTTACGCGCAGATGAATGCCGCCCGCGACAACAAAGAACGACCCGACCACGAACATAAAGCTCGCATAATCGAGCGCAGCCTGAAGGACGCGTGCCGGCTGCCAAACGACAAACAGATGATAAAGACAAACAATGCCGGCGAGCGCGACACAAAGCTTGTGGTAATGACTTTGCCAATGGTGCTGCGCAATCACGGGCCCAAAGGCAATCGCGAGCAACAGGAGCACAAACGGCAGCATGATCGGCCAATTCGATCGCGCCGCGACCACACTCAGAGTCCAAATCATTTTGTCATTGGACTTCTCGCCGCCCGATCCGTCAATGAAAGTCGCGCAGCGCGGCAGCCATAAAATCAAAGGTAACGCATGGCAGCCGTCTTGGCCGCTGGGTCAACGTGACGACTGTAAATGCACCACTGCTTCTATCTCGGCAGTTTGCGGAAACATGTCGAGCGGGGTCACTGATTCGATCGCGAATTTCTCCTGCAGTTCTCTCAAATCGCGCGCCAACGTCGGTGGATTGCACGAAACGTAAATGAGTGTCGTCGGCGAAAGCTCAACGATTGCCTTTCGCACGTTTGGGCTCAGCCCGGTGGCAGGGGGATCGACTATGAGCGTTGTGGGAGCGCTTGTGCCAAGCGCCGGAGGCGGGCTATCCGCCGGGAAGCCGGCTGACACAGCCGCCTCTACATCCTCCATATCGGCGGCGATATATGTTTCTTTTGCAGTCGCGCTTTTTCTTGCAGCGGCGATTGCGAATTTGTCCCAATCGATCCCGATTACGCGCTCAAACTTGCCGAGCAACGCTTTCGCAAAAAACCCGGCGCCGCAATATGCGTCGATTAATACTTCCTGATTCGGCGAAATAAGATCGACAACCAGATCACGTAATGCATCGGCGACCTCTTCGTTTGTTTGGGCGAACACGCGCGCCTCGGAACCGGCTCGTAAGGTGTAATGGCCATCACGCATGTGTGGTCGCGCGCGTAATTCCGCCAGTGCACGATTGACTTCTTCGCGTGAAATCGGGCAATGCTCGATGTCGAGCAAGCGACGTGAATCCCGTTGGAAAAAACCGATCACCCCATCCTGGGCGTGAACAGTGATGCGGTTGCGATAGGCGTACTGCTTAGGCGAAGGCACGATCGGTCGCACTGGAACATCCTTGAGCTTGCCGATTCGCTGGAGCGCGTCGCGCACCTGTCGCCATTTGATCGCCAGCTGGTGTTCGTAGCGTATGTGCTGGTAAGCGCATCCTCCGCAGCGGCGGAAATAAGGACACTGTGGTTCTACGCGATGCGGGGAACCTTGCTTGACCTCGACCAGTTCCGCTTCGGCAAATTGTTTCTTCTCGCGCACGATTTCGGCCGAAACGATCTCGCCCTCAATCGCGTACGGAACAAAGACAGCCTTGCCTTGTTCTCGCGCGACGCCTTTTCCGCCGAAAGCAACATCTTCGATTCTTAAATCGACAATGCGCATCTCAGTGACACCATGCTTTAGCAAGGTGGCGCTGCCAACCAAACACTGCGAACCGCTAAAGCAGATGATATTAGATGGCGCTTTGACTTGATCACCGCGCTGAAGCGCGGTGTTAATGAGACGTCGCCACTATCGTGCTGGACTGATGGCGCGCTCGATGGCGGCTTCGAGGTCGTCGAGCTTGACGGGTTTGATCAGATGCTCCGAAAAGCCTGCCTGTAAGCTTCTTTCGATATCTCCGTTGTTGCCAAAACCACTGATGGCGATTCCCGGAATGTTGGAGATCGCGCGTACCTGCATCATTAGATCCATACCGGTTCCGTCGGGGAGGGCAATGTCGCTGATAAGCAGATCGAACTTGCTGCGGGCAGCCGCTTCCACGGCGGAGCGCACATCATGAGTCGCCGCCACGAGGTGCCCACGGTGGATCAGCAGTTTCTCGAGAGCGGCGCATGTGTCTTGATGATCGTCAACGAGCAGAATCTTGAAACCTTGCTGCGGAGCTCCACTGCTTGCTTTTGGAGGAGCGATGGTCACTTCAGTCGGCGGGAGCGTTTGCATCGTTAAGGTAAATGTTGAGCCGCGATTGCGCCCGTCGCTTTGCACAGTCAGCATGCCGCCGTGCGCTTGCGCGAGAGATTTTGAAATGGCCAGACCCAGACCCAATCCGCCAAAGCGGCGTTCAAACGAGCGGTTACCTTGTTCGAACGGATCAAAAATTCGCTGCATGACTTCCGGCTCCATGCCGATGCCGGTGTCGCGCACGCTAATCGTCAAAACTTCCGGCGAAGGATTGGAAGAGGAGACAACGATCTCTCCATCCTCTGGCGTGAACTTGATCGCGTTCTTGAGGATGTTCCAGATTATTTGCTGAAACTTCGCGGCGTCCGCCGTCACGTGATGCCTATTTGCCCACAAGTTCAGGTGCACGTGAAGCCTTTTGGCTTTAGCTTCCACGCGGCAAATCTCCGCCACATTCGAGAGCGCCAGATTTGCATCGACCGGCGCGAATCGCAGTTGCATTTTGTCTCTGGCGATCCGGGTGAAGTCGAGCAGGTCGTCAATCAGCTGGGTTTCCAGTTCGACATTGCGACGGATCATGGCCAAGGCCGCCTTAGTATCTTCAGTTTCCGCTGGCTCTGCCTCGAGCGACTCCAATGCGGAGACCACCGGCGTGAGCGGCGTGCGAAGCTCATGCGAAAGCATCGCCAGGAAATGGTCTTTGGTGCGATTTGCGGCTTCGACGACTGCCTTTTGCTGCTGAAGTTCTTCTTCAATGCGTCGTCGTTCGGCCATGCCGGCGGAAAGCGCCATCGCCGTAATCGTCAACACCGCTACCCACGATTGCAGCGCAAGCAGCGACTGATTTTCAGTCGCTCTAACGAATGGGCCGAAGCCATGCAGCGTTCCCCACACCGCGATCAGAGACAAAATGAAAATGCCGGTGGCCGTCTCGCGTTGACTGAAGCGGAACGCGGTCCAAATCACAACCGGTCCACAGAGAAAAGCAATCGGATAATTCTGCGACGAAATTTCGAGTCTGCCGCTAAAGACGACTCCGCTCAGCACTATCAGTAGAAGGAGGAGCGCGCCGACTTCTGCGGCTTCCTTTCTGTTCCAGCGCGGTTTTGACGCAGCGGCCCAGAGAAGAACAAGCGGAGTGAAAACAAGGTCGCCCGTTACATCGCCGAGCCACCATGTCAGCCAAATCGCGCCGTAATTTGTCCAATCGGCAAAGCCAGCGAGCCCAAGGCTCGTTACACCAAAAACCGGGCTGACGATGGTGGAAATCGCTGCTACGAGCGCAAATTTGAAAACTCCCTGGGGCCGACCAAAGGCATTCGCGCCGTCGGCAAATCGATTCACCAACCACGCGCCCACGAGCGCCTCCAGTGTGTTGCCGGTGGCGATGGCAAGTGACGTGGCAACGTTTCCCGCAGTGGTGATGTTCACCAAAAATGCGCCAACGAAGATGGCCGGCCAGACGCGATAACTCAGCAAAAGTAAAATGGCCAGTGCGATTCCCGCGGGCGGCCACACTGGCGATGCGCTGGCGTGCAGAGACGCGAGCGTTAGACCGAGCTTGCCGGCGATAAAATATATGACGGTTAAGATGCCGATGAGCGGCAGCAAGGAAAAACGTCGCGATCGCATCGCCAACAGCCTTTTGCGCGTCGGCTATTTTTACGCCGACGTTAATCTGCGGTCAATACTACTCGTACACGCGCAGGAGCCGCTTAAGCCCCTGAACAACAGGCAACTGGATGAAACCGCAGTCTTAGTTGAAATCCTGGTGCGTATCGCGCACCCAGGGGTATTTCGATTCGTTACCGACCTCAGGCGGAAATTCCGGATAGCCGGCATGAATGTACGGGATATCCGGCGGCAGAATTGGGTAGTAGCTGTGATGCCAAATTGGAAACGGAAACGTCAAAATCTCAATAAGACCTGCTACGTGTCGCGCGCCCGTGCGCCCTAGTCCGCGCCAAACGCCATAACCGGCTCCCGCGGAATTGCCTTCCGTTTGGTTGACCTGGTTAACCGTCACAAAAAACTCAGTCGGAGCGACGAAAAAATTCGACATACCGCGACCGAGTTTGCGCGTTGGCCCGAAGTCATTCCCCGGGGGATCTTGAATATCGGCCAAGGCTACGCTGGCAAGGCCAGCCACCATTGCAGAGGCGAGGATTGTTTTCATAGGCATTCCAAACCAGTTAAATGATTCCAAAGAGCAAAGGCAATACTTATTTTTGGCCTTCGCTTGCAGCCCGGTTCTGCGTCTTCAACATCGAAATGCCTATGGTGACGGCGAGAATCAGTGCAATGATTCCGAATGAAAGGCTCCTCGGCACCGGCAGATAGTCGGCGACAATCATTTTGATTCCGACGAATGCGAGCACAAATGCGAGTCCTTTTCTCAAGTAAATGAAGCGATCCATCAATCCGGCCAGCAGAAAGTAGAGGGATCGTAAGCCAAGAATTGCGCAGATATTGGACGTATAAACAATAAACACGTCGCGCGTAATCGCGAAGATCGCCGGGATCGAATCCACCGCAAAGATCAGGTCCGTCACCTCGATGACGATCATGGTCAGAGCGAGCGGCGTAAACATCCAACGGCCATCCACTCGAACGTGGAAATGCTCAGCGTGAAATTCGCGCGTGATCGGAAGGATCTTACGGCACGTCCGCAACACCCAACCCTCGGTGAAATCACGCGCTGCATCCTTTCTAAAAAACATGCGAGCTGCCGTGATAAGCAGAAAGAGGCCGAAAAGATAAAGAACGAATTCAAAACGTTTCACCAAGGCGATGCCGAACCAGATCATCGTGCCGCGCATAATAAGGGCGCCGACAATTCCCCACACCAAAACGCGTCGTTGCGCGAGCCGCGGAACCCGAAAATGCGCGAAAATCAAGACAAAGACAAAAATGTTGTCCATGCTCAGTGAATACTCGATGAGATAACCTGTAAGAAAATCGAGGGCGTCATCTGCTCCTTTAATGCGCCAGACGACAACGTTGAACGCCAGCGACGCGAGCACCCAGATCGCGGTGCGTTGCACCGCGGCCCGCATGCTTAATTCCCGACCGCGGCGTTTGGAGGCAAACAGATCGATTCCAATCGCAACGAAGACGCCGATGTGAAACGCGATCCAAACCCAGAGCGGCGCTCCGGCGATGGACTTGCGCGCGAAAGCGTCCGAGTAAAACGCAATCGAAGACCAGATGCTCGTCGTCACCGCGGCCAGATTTTCATGCCGCGCGGCGCACCGCAATCGCAAATTGCGCGCATCTCATGGGACTTATGGCGTATATCCCACGAGATGATATTATCTCCACTGGAAAAATGGACTCCGAATTACAAAAGCTCGTCGAATCGGGAAAGCTCACGTCCAAAGCTGCCGAGCAGCTGGAAAGGCTAAAGCCGGGCACATTTTGTTTGCACAAGAGTTGGGGATTCGGTCGTGTGCGCGAGTGGAATCTGCTCCTGAATCAGCTCGTAATCGATTTTGCCAGCAAGAAGTCCCATCCCATGCAAGTCCAGTACGCAGCGGAAAATCTCAGGCCGCTTCCGCCCGAACATTTTCTTGCTCGTAAGGCGACCGACCTCGCTTCGATCAAGAATTCGGCAAGGGAAAATCCGGTCGCCCTGGTGCGCAACATACTGGAAAGTCTCGATGGAAAAGCGACGACGCAGCAAATCAATGAGTGGCTGGTCAGCGATGTTTTCACTGAGGCAGAATGGAAACGCTGGTGGGAATCAACGAAGAAAGCGCTCAAGGCGAGCGGCGCTTTTTCGATACCTGCGAAAAAGACAGAGCCAATCCAGATCCGCGGCGAAGGCATATCGCACGCTGACGAACTAATCGCCGCTTTCAATAAAGCTCGACAGCCGAAGCAGCAAATCGCCGCGCTCGAGCAAATCATTAAGTCTTATCAGCAATTTAAGGAGCCAGAAAAACAGCTTCAGCCGATCATCGTGACCATCGAGAACACGGCAGCGCGCAACCAGAAAATGCATCCTGAGCTCGCGTTTGAGCTCATCGTAGCGCGCGACGATTTGCTCGGGCGCGTCCCATCACTCCACAAGACTCACGTTGGTTTGACTCTTTTGAAATTAATTCTCGACGAAGAAAAGCGCCTGATACTGATCCTGCCGAAGTTGCCGGCGGCAAAAGAAAAACAAGTCTTGGAAGCGTTACCGTTGGCCCTCGGTTCGGGCTGGGGCGAGCGCGCCTTACGCTTGATAGAACGGAGTCACGGCCGCATGGTGGCGCAAATTGCGCGCATCTTGGATGAAGGCGGACAGCGTGCTGAGCTTCGGGCTATGCTGGAGCGGAGCATTCGCGAACACTCCGCTACAAGTGAGGTGCTCATCTGGCTGTGCAGCGAACGGGAGCAGTGGAAGGAGCTTATTACCCCAGATTTGCTGGGCGCGATTCTTGCCGCGCTGGAGCGGGAAAAACACAACGCTCCGGGTCGCGTCAGCAAGTTGCAGCGTGCTCTGGTCGAAGATCGCCAATTGCTTGGAGATATTTTTAGAAACGCCGATGTCGCTCTTGCACGTGATGCGATGCGGCGGCTCCAGTTGACGCCGCTAGTCGATGAGTTGACGAAACGCTCGCTCCTGGCGCGGGTGGTCAAGGTTTATCCCGAACTGGAAAACATGATCGCAGGCGCGGAATCGCAAGAGAAGACAGCGCCGCTCATCGTTTCCTGGAGCAGCTTGGAAAAGCGAAAGGCTGAATACGAAGAACTGGTAAAAGTAAAAATTCCCGAGAACAGCAAGGAAATCGCGCTCGCCAGGTCGTATGGCGACCTAAGCGAGAATTTTGAATTTAAAGCAGCTAAGCAAATGCAGAGCGTCCTGATGCGCCGCAAAGCCGAGCTCGAGCAAATGCTCCACGCCGCGCGCGGGACTTCGTTTGAAAATGCCGATACATCCCGGGTTTCGATTGGGACCATCGTCACATTGCGCAATGTCGAAACTAACGAGGATGAAACCTACACAATCCTCGGCGCGTGGGACGGCAATCCGGAGCGGCATATCATTTCGTATCAAACGGCCATTGGGCAGGCGCTGCTTGGTCATGAAACCGGCGTGAACATTTCTCTAAGCACCGAACACGGTGGCGCCGCTCAATTTACTATTGTTTCGATCCAACCGGCCCCGCCGGACCAGACTGCGCATGCGCCCGATCTTCCCAGCGAGTCTGCAGTCGAAGCGGCGATTGCTGAGTAGCTTCTTCGGTTGCAACCGCCAGGCTAAGTCAGCAGTTCGTAGGAGAGAACGCTTAGGCAATAGATTGCCGCGGTTTCCACTCGCAGGATGATTGGCCCTAGTGTGATCGGTTGACATCCATGTCGACGTGCGAGTGCAAGTTCCGCAGGCGTGAAATCGCCCTCCGGCCCAACCAGCATTAATACGTTCCGAGGACGCTGCTGGCGTTCACTCGAATAATCTGCGAGGATCTTCTTCAAGTGCTGGGCACCGGGCTGGAGCGATCCGATCAGCCGGAGATCGAATGATTCTGCCACCGCCGAAGAAAATAATTCTGCCAATTTCTTCGGCGTGTGCACGTGCGGAAGCCAGTTCTGGCCGCATTGCTTGGCCGCTTCAATCGCGATCTGTTGCCATTTGGATTTCTTTTGTGCGGCGCCTTTGGAATCGACCCTCACAACGGCCCGATCGGAAATGATCGGCGCAATTTCGGCTGCACCGATTTCGACCGCCTTCTGCAAGATCAGTTCCATGTTTTTGCCTTTTGGAATGGCCTGCGCGAGAACAATCCGGCACCGCAACGGCGGCGTTTCCGCTTCATGCAATCTTCGCAGTCCGATTTCTTCGCCATTTAAATCGACAATTTCCGCAGTGACTTCGCGGCCTCGTCCGTTGAAAAGAACAACCCTCTCGCCGCGTCTGACTCGCAATACGTCGCGCGCGTGATGAGCCTCTGAACCAGTCAACGCCAGCGCGGTAGGATCCCAATTGTCCGGCGAAACGTAGAAGCGGTGCATGGGACCAATGGGACTGATGCAACCTATGAGTAGTTAGCGCCGATAAGCGAGTTCAGCGCCAAAACGTTGCTCAGCGATTTGATTATTGGCAGCTCTACGCCGCGCTGTTGAAGTGCTGCAATTACGTTCTCCGTTGGAATGTTTCCAACCAGCGTATCCTGCGCGAATGGGCATCCGCCAAGCCCCCCGATGGCTGAATCGAAGCGACGGCAACCCCCATCATAAGCGGCTAGCACTTTTGCTGCGGCTTGCTCGGCCCTGCTGTGGAAATGCACGCCAATCTCAAATTCAGCATGTTGGTTTTTGACTGATTGGACAACATGACGAATCAGATCAACTCCAGCGACACCGACGGTGTCAGCAAGGGAAATGGATCGAATACCAATACCGGCCAGTTTCTCTACTGCCTGGCACACTTCGTCCTGATTCCAAGGATCGCCATACGGATTTCCGAACGCCATAGAAATATAAGCGACGATGCCGAGCCCCGCGTCGTCAGCTTTGGCTTTAACCGATTGCAGCATTTTGTAGCTGTCTTCGATCGTCTGGTTTTGGTTTTTGCGCAGAAACGTCTCAGAAATGGAGTAAGGAAAACCCAGGGTGTTAACTGCTTTGGTGCTGATCGCGCGCTCAACGCCTTTCTCGTTTACGACGATGCCGATGATTTCGACATCGTCAGGCAAATCGATTTGCTCCAGCACTCTCTCGCTATCGGCCATTTGCGGAACGGCCTTGGGAGAAACAAAACTCGCAGCATCGATGTGCCTGAAGCCTGCCTCGATCAACGCGCGCAGGTAACGCGCCTTCAGTTCCGTCGGGATTTGCCGCTTCAGACCCTGCCAGGCATCGCGCGGGCACTCGATCAGTTTGACAGCATTGCGAACCACGGAAATTGCGCCGCCTATTTAAAAAATTCCTTGGCGCGCTCGAAGAAACTCTTGCGCATCGGAGTGTTTTCCTCGCCGCAAAGGGCAGCGAATTCCTCCAGCTTCTGGCGTTGCTCCGCATTCAAGTGCGTTGGCACTTCGACAATTAGACGGGCGAATAAATCGCCGTGACGACGCCCGTTGACGTTCACGATTCCTTTGTCGCGGAGTTTGAACAACTGGCCGCTTTGCGTGCCGCCGGGCACTTTGAGATGTGCTTTGCCTTCCAACGTCGGCACATCAATCTCCCCGCCCAAGGTTGCGACGGAGAATGGGATCGGTACCTCACAATACAAATCGTCCCCTTCGCGCTGAAAGATTCTGTGTTCCTTGATATGAATGACTACGTAAAGGTCACCTGGCGGGCCACCACCGATGCCGGCCTCGCCATTGCCTAACGAACGAAGCCGGGTGCCTTCCCTGATTCCAGGGGGGATTTTCAGCTTAACCCGGCTCAATTTTTCCACACGCCCCTCGCCGCGGCATTTCAGACATGGTTTTTCGATTATCTCACCGCCACCGCGACACCGAGGACACGTCTGCGAAATCTGGAAAAATCCACGTGAACTGACGACCTGGCCACGACCGCCACAGGTTGGACAGTTGGTCTTGCGCGAACCTGGTTCAGCGCCGCTCCCCTGGCATTTATCGCAAGCGTCCAGCTTCTCGATTTCAATCTGTTTGTCAGCACCAAAAGCTGCCTCTTCCAGTTTGATTTCCATGTCGTAACGCAGATCCGAACCGCGCCGGCGATCTTCTGTGCGTGACCCAACCCCGCCGCCGAAGAATGTGTCGAAAATTCCCCCGCCAAACCCGCTGCCACCGAAAACTTCTCGGAAAATCTCAAATGGATCATGGAAAGCGCCCCGACCGAAACCGACACCGCCTGGGGCAAACGCTGCGTGACCGAAGCGATCGTAAGCAGCGCGTTTGTCCGAGTCCATGAGGACATCGTACGCTTCCCCTAATTCCTTGAATTTCTCCTCCGCGTGCGGGTCGTCCGGATTTTTATCCGGATGAAACTTCACCGCGAGTTTGCGATAAGCGCGTTTGACCTCCTCCTCGGTGGCGCTTCGGCCAACGCCCAACACCTCGTAGTAATCGCGTTTGTTCGTGGTGGCCATATAGCTACAAGTCTATTTGACTAATGGAATTGATGGGATTCAGGAGCAAGAAGCGCCCATCATTTTCCCGGTCCGCTGGAAACGACCACCTTTGCGGGCCGAAGCAATCGGTCCTTAAATCGATAGCCGCGACGGGCCTGGCGCAGCACAATCCCTTCGGGAACTTGATCGCTCGCTTCGTGTGCAATTGCTTCATGCAAGTTTGGATCAAACTTTTTGCCTTCGGCCTCGATCGGTTGCAGCCCATTTTCCGACAGCAAATCGCTAATTTGTTTTTGGACGAGAACCATTCCCGAATAAATGGGAGACTGTTTGCCCTGCTCTTTTGCAGCTGCGAGCCCAAGTTCAAAATTATCGATAATTGATACTAAACGCTCGAGCAACGCGCTGTTGGCGTATTTGATCGCCTCTTCCTTTTCGCGCGCTGAGCGCTTTTTATAGTTCTCAAAATCCGCCTGACTGCGCAGTGCGAGGTCGCGGAACCGATCGAGATCGGCTTGCAAGCCGGCCATCGGATCTTCGGAGTCGGCCTGCTCGGCCCCAGCCGCGGTGGCGGACGCGCCGAATGAAGGCGACGTCTTCAACGGTCCCGCTTCTCTGGTTCCTTTGTTTTGTTCGGAAACTGGAATTTTTTTCATGTTCTACGAATGGCGATCAACGTTATGTCATCATTTTGGGGTGCCGCTCCGTTAAAGTCGCGCACGTCATGGCTGATTTTTTTTACAATTGCGTGCGCGCCATCGTTCGCGCTGGCGCGGACCGATTCCATCATGCGATCCAGGCCGAAC
>Ga0126378_10002503_pt1 | contig 13632 bp, 10 predicted proteins | sample PanSoiMetPlot_23_FD_92587 | JGI IMG/M metagenome (GOLD analysis project Ga0126378, IMG submission 92587) | Tropical forest soil microbial communities from Panama - MetaG Plot_23 | ecosystem: Environmental > Terrestrial > Soil > Tropical forest > Bulk soil | place: Panama | collected 2016-02-17 | reverse complement strand
TGTCCCGGGTTTACAGATACAGACATCGTAAAAGAAGCGGTCGGGAATATCGTCGCGAAGACTGGCCGCACGGCGGAGCAAGCGGGGGCGGACCTGGCGTCGCGAAACCCGCAAAAAAGATTGGTGCGACCCGAAGAAGTGGCAAGTACGGTGGCGTGGCTGTGCCTGCCAGGAAGCGAGGCGATCACGGGGCAGGCGATTGCGGTGGCTGGCGGCGAGGTGATGTAGCCGTGGTAACGAACGAGAGTTGGAGAGAATGATGCGACATCTGTGGGGTGAGCCACACACGCCGCCGGGAAACCGGACAACCCTTGCGAAATATGCGGCGCGCAATTTTCAGTTTGAAGTTTCGCGCGCTGTGGCCACGATTACGCTGAACCGGCCGGAGCGAAAAAATCCGCTGACGTTTGAATCGTACGCGGAATTGCGCGACCTTTTTCGCACGATGACGCAGGCGGACGACGTGAAGGTGGTGGTGCTGAACGGAGCGGGAGAAAATTTCTGCTCGGGTGGCGACGTGCATGAAATTATCGGGCCGCTCACGAAGCTGGACATGCCGGGACTGCTGGCGTTCACGCAAATGACAGGCGATCTGGTGAAGGCGATGCGAGCCTGCCCGCAGCCGATCGTAGCGGCGATTGACGGAATCTGCGTGGGAGCCGGAGCGATTCTGGCGCTCGCTTCCGATATTCGCTTCGGCACGGCGCGCAGCAAGACTGCATTTCTATTTACTCGGGTCGGTTTGGCCGGATGCGATATGGGAGCCTGTGCGATGCTGCCGCGAGTGGTGGGGCAAGGGCGGGCTTCCGAACTTCTTTATACGGGGCGCAATTTGCCTGGCGAGGAAGCCGAGCTCTGGGGATTTTTCAACCGTCTGTGCGCGCCGGAAAGCCTGTTGAAGGAAGCGCAGGCCTTGGCGGCAGAGCTGGCGGTTGGTCCTACGTTCGCGCACGGCATGACAAAAAAAATGCTGCATCAGGAATGGGACATGGGCGTCGATGAAGCGATCGATGCCGAGGCGCAGGCACAAGCGATTTGCATGGCCACGAACGATTTTCACCGCGCGTATCACGCGTTTGTGGCCAAGCAGAAGCCCGAGTTCAAGGGAGATTGAGAATGGTAGACAGCAGCTTTCTCAATTGGCCCTTTTTCGAGGAGCGCCACCGAAAGCTGGCGAGGGAATTGGAAGCGTGGGCTTCCGCGCACCTGTCTGCGAGCCATGACGGGAATATTGACGAGGCTTGCCGGAAACTGGTGCGCGAACTGGGCAGCGCGGGCTGGTTGAAGTATGCGATTGGCGGAACGGCATATGGCGCTGCCGCAGAGACGATCGATACGCGCGCGCTTTGCATTATTCGGGAGACGCTCGCGCGGCATTCCGGACTGGCTGATTTTGCATTCGCGATGCAGGGTTTAGGCTCAGGCGCAATCACACTCTTCGGGACCGAAGCTCAGAAGCAAAAATATCTGCCGCGTGTGGCGAGCGGAGAGTACATTTCGGCGTTTGCGCTCTCGGAACCGGAAGCGGGATCGGATGCGGCGGCGATGCAGTGCGAAGCGACGCGAAGCGGGGACTCCTACGAGCTGAATGGCGAAAAGACCTTCATTTCGAACGGAGGAATCGCGGATTTCTACGTGGTGTTCGCACGCACGACGGAATCGGGCGGGTCGCGAGGAATCACAGCATTTATTGTGGACGCGAAAACGCAGGGCTTGGATATCGCGGAAAGAATTCAGGTGATGGCGCCGCATCCGTTGGCGCGTTTGAAATTCACGAATTGCGGGATTCCAGATTCGCAGCGGCTGGGCGAGGTGGATCAGGGGTTCAAAGTGGCCATGGCGACTCTGGACGTGTTTCGGACGTCCGTGGCTGCCGCAGCGACTGGATTCGCCCGACGCGCGCTCGAGGAAGCCTTGCGGCGCGCCTTTTCGCGCAAGATGTTTGGGCAAACGCTGGCGGATTTTCAGCTGACGCAAGCCAAGCTGGCGGAAATGGCGACAGGAATTGACGCCGCGGCGTTGCTTACTTACCGGGCCGCATGGCAGCGCGACCAAGGGCAGAACGTGACGGTGGCGGCGGCGATGGCAAAAATGACGGCGACGGAGACTGCGCAGAAAGTGATTGATGCTGCGGTGCAAATGTTTGGCGGCCAGGGTGTGGTGAGCGAAGAGCCGGTGGAGCGTCTCTATCGCGAAATCCGGCCACTGCGTATTTATGAAGGCGCGACAGAGGTGCAGCAATTGATCATCGCGCGCGGGATCATCAAGCGGTTTCAAGAGAGCGAGCTTTCGCAAGGACAAGTGAAAGGCGCCGAAGCGACCCATCTTGCGGGAGGGCGCAAAGCATGAAGATTCTGCAGCCGCCGTCGTGGGCACGCCCGAGAGGCTTCTCCAACGGAGTAGCGGCGAGAGGCAAAATCATTTTTGTGAGCGGGACGGTTGGCTGGGACAGAGAAGGGAAGTTTGTTTCGAATGAGTTTGTGGGACAAGCGCAGCAGGCTCTAAAAAATATCGTTGAGATTCTGGCAGAAGCGAAAGCGAAGCCGGAACACATCACGCGAATGACCTGGTACGTGACCGACAAGAAGGAATATCTCGCAGCGTCAAAAGAACTGGGCGCCGCATATCGCGAAATCATCGGCGCGCACTACCCGGCGATGACGGCCGTGCAGGTGACGGCATTGATAGAAAACCAGGCAAAGGTTGAGATCGAAGTGACGGCTGTGGTTCCGGATTGAGTTAAATTCCAACCGTCCGATTTTCTTTGCGATTCCCCGGTTACAAGTCGTGTAAGTCCCTATTGCAACGGAGTTTGCGCTGAGGCTTCGAATGTCGTATGGTAGCGCCACAGTTTGGGGGCGGCCTGTTAACCGGGTACAGCGGGTCTAATTTTGGGGGGTAGCTATGAATTTGTTCCGAGTGTCTGTCTGCTTCGCCCTGTTGGTGTGCTTATTTTCGCTTGCGACGCCTGCGCACGGGCAAGCGGTGACCGCATCATTACAAGGGCAAGTGCTGGACGCGAGCGGTGGCGGCGTTCCGAAGGCAAAAGTATCGGCGGTGAACACGGAAACCGCGTTCTCGCGCTCGACGGAAAGCGATTCGAGTGGGGAATACAGCCTTCCGGCCATGCCTGCCGGCCGCTACACGGTTTCCGCGCAACTGCCAGGCTTCAAGACAGACACCGGTGAAATCACCCTCCAAGTGGGACAAGTGGCGACGCTTAATTTCAAGCTCGCCGTGGGTGAGGTGAGCGAGAAGGTGGAAGTGCAGGCGCAGTCGGAGGTGACCGAGCCCACGCGAACGCAAATCAGCAACGTGATTACGCAGAACCAGATTCGCGATCTGCCGGTGAACGGACGCGAATTCATCGATTTCGCGCTGCTATCGCCCGGAGTGCAGATCGGCGATACGACTTCCGGAAGCACCGACGTAATCGTGGAACCGGTGACGAAGATTTCTTTCGCCGGGCAGAACATTCACTTCAATTTCATCGCCGTGGATGGAGCGGACGATATTTCGACGGCGTCTGGAATTCAGCGTGGCACGCCACCGCAGGATTCCGTGCAGGAATTTCGCGTGATCAACACGGACTACAGTACCGAATATGGCCGCGCGACGGCGGGCATCGTGAACATCATTACGAAGAGCGGAACGAACGACTGGCACGGGACGCTGTACGAGTATTTCCGCAACAACAATCTGGATGCAAAGAGCGTTCTTTCCGTGCCCGGGTTCAACGTGTTGCGGCAAAACCAGTTTGGCGCCGCGATTGGCGGACCGATTCAGAAGGACAAGACTTTTATCTATGCGAATTATGAAGGGCAGCGGCGAGCCGAATCACCAACGTACAATTCGGTGGTTCTGAACAACATCGATGCGATCAATGCGGTGAAGACGGAAGTGTATGGACTGCCGGCTGAGAATCTGTTCGTGCTGCGGGACTCGAACACGGATAACGGATTTGTGCGGATCGACCACAACTTCAACGCCAAGAACTATCTCTTCGCGCGGTATTTCATCAACGACGACCGGCTTACGAACCAATCGCCTCTGAACAACGGCTTCGATCTGCCCTCGGCGTTCAAGAATAACTACATTCGCGATCAATCGCTGGCCGGCGGTTTGACTTCGACGCTTTCTCCTTCGTGGATCAATGAACTGCGGATGCAGTACGCGCACCGAAATTTTGATTTTCCGGTGGTCTCCACGCAGCCGCACCTCGAGGTGGCCAATACGTTTGCGGTGGGCGTGAATCGCGGCAACCCGGACATTTATACGGAGAGCCGCTTCGAGATCGTGGACAACGTGACGCATAACTTCGGGAATCACACGGTGAGTTTTGGCGGAAATTACGATCACGTGAACACGTACGAATCGTTCCCTTTGTTTTATCCATTTGAAGCTGATTTTGCGAACCTGCCGGCTTTTCTGGGGACGGATGGTGTCGTACACGCTGTCAACAAAAACCTTTGTGCGCCTCCCGCGATTTGTCCCGATCCGTTCGTCGTCTTTTTCGAAAGATTCAGCACCACGACCGATCCGCTATTCAACGAAGGCGCACTGGTGGGAGGCACGGCTATTTATCAGGGCGGGCCGATCTCGCAATCTGTGAGGCGGCAGGCGTCGGCTACGCTTACCCACACTTACAACGGGCTCTTTATTCAGGATAAGTGGCGCGTGACTCCCCGGCTGACAGTGAACGGGGGATTGCGCTGGGAATTTGAGACCTGGCCATCGGGCGTGCTTAACACGCAATGGAACAACTTTGACCCGCGATTGGGTGTCGCCTACAACCTGGGGACATCTCGAAACGTGGTGTTTCGCGCAGGGTTTGGGTTGTTTCACGGGATTATTCCGTCGCCACTGCTGATGTGCCAGGCGCCATCGTGCGGAGGACTTTCGACGTTTCCCGGGCGCGATTTTGAAAACCAGTTGAATGCGAGAACCGGATTGTTCAGCTTCGCGAGCAGTCCTGATATTAATTTTCTGGCGCTCAATGCGCTGCTGACGCAAGGGACGTATCCAAACGGAACTCCCGAAGCATTTTGCCCCGGTGGGACGCTAGCTGGCTGCGGGTTTCTGCAGGACGCTACCATCGTGCGATTCGATAAGGGCTCGGAAAATCCCTATGGAATTCAGGCCAGTGCGTCGATCGAATTTCAACCGTTCAGAGACTCGGTGCTGAGCATTTCGGGGATTCATTTGCGCGGCGTGCATCTGGGGAGCTTCTACAACGTGAATCAACCGGACCCGAGCGGAACGGTTCAGGTGTTCGACTCAAATGGAACGCCTGGCTGCAAGAACGTCTACTTTAATTTTGAATTTACAATGACGCCGCCGACGACATGTCCAGACCGTTATCCTGCGGGATTCGTGATTCCTGGAACTCCGCACATCAATGCGATTCCGGGGTTCCGCGATCCGCAGTTCAGCGTATTTTTTGAGGCGCGCTCGTCGTGGGATTCGGTGTACGACGGGCTGCTGGTGAATTTTACGAAGCGGCTGTCGCACCATTTTTCGGTGGAAGCGAGCTATACATACGCGCATTCGATTGACGACGGGCCGAATCCGAGCTTCGTACTGATTCCACAGGACAGCAATGGCGGCAATTTCCGAGCGGAGCGCGCGAACTCGGCGGACGACATTCGGCACCGCTTCGTTTCGAATGCGATCTTCACCAGCCCGGCAGAAAATAAATTTTTGCGCGATTTTACATTCAGCACGATTCTTACGTTCCAATCGCCGCCTTGGTTTACAAAGTATGCGGGCTTTGACGCCAATGGAGACGTCTTCGGAAATAACGATCGGGTGGGCTCCGAGCCGAGGAATACGTTCCGAGGAGACAGTCTGCAGACAATTGATATTCGTCTGGAGCGCACTTTTCCGATTCACGAGCGGTTCAAGCTGCAGCTGATGTTTGAGGCATTCAACCTCTTCAATACGGTGAACGTGAAGTACTTCAACACGAGCTACGGCGCGGCAGATTTTTGCCCGTTCGATGCGGGAGCGCCGGGATGCGCGGGCGTGAATCAGTTCTTCAAGGAAGGATCGCCGAATCCGTCGTACGGGACGCCAAGCGCGGTGTTTAATCCACGGCAGCTGCAACTTGCTGCGCGGATTAATTTCTAGACTGGAGGCGGGCTTCGGCGAGACGCCTGGGGCTGATACAAGACGGAGCTGGGCGAAGTGTGAGTTAGGCGCGTGCTCTTGAAATTTCCGGCTGTTCTGCTTAGGCAATATGCTTCAGGAAATCAGAATCTTTCAGGGTAGGATTTTTCTACGGAGTACAGACAATGCGGTTCGGTATTTATGCGGAAATGCAGACGCCACCCGGCAAATCGCATTCGGCGATGACCTGGGAAATTCTTCGGCAGATCGAGCATGCAGATCAAGTTGGGTTTGATGTGTACTCGGTGATTGACCATCACTTTTTTCAGAAATTTTCCATTTCCGCAAACCCGCTGGCACTTTTTGCCGCCGCCGCGCAACACACCGAACGGATTCGCTTCCGCGTGGCGCTGTTTACGCTGCCGCTTGAAAATCCGATGAGGCTTGCGGGGCAGATCGCCGAGGCCGATATTTTGACGCGCGGCCGGCTGGAGTGCGGGCTGGGGCGCGGGCATGCGTGGCTCTTTGCGCCGTCGGCGATGCCGCTGGAGGAGAGCCGTCCGCGGTACCAGGAAGCGATTGAGATTCTCGAGCGCGCGTGGACAAAAGATCGGTTTTCGTACGATGGAAAGTTTTACAACGTGAAGGATGTGACCGTAGTGCCGAAGCCGGTGCAGAAGCCGCATCCTCCGCTTTACACCGGCGGAACGAGCGACATCACCTACCAGATGGCTGGCGAACGAGGGTGGGGAATTTTCGTGCCGCCGCTTTTGCCGTGGGGAGTGCTGGAGAAGCCACTGGGGATCTACAAGAAGGCCTGTGCGGAACATGGGCACAAGCCGAATATCGTTTACATCCGGCCCGTCTATTTGGATGACGACGAAAGACAGATTCGAAAAGAGGTGGAAGCGGCGCTGCACAATTTTCTCGCGTTCAACGCCTCGCCGGTGGAATCCTTGCAGGAAGAATCGAAGAAGGCCGAGCTACGCGCGAAGGGCTATGGTTTTTATGCGAGCGGGGCGCTGGAATCTTTGACCAAGCTGAGCTACGACGAGATCGTGGAGCAGGAAATCGGATTTATCGGCACGCCGAAAAAAGTGGTCCGCCAGGTGCAGAATCTTCAGGACAAGGGCGGAATTGGCGAACTGGCGATTGTTTCCAATTTTGGCGGGATCGAACATTGGAAGTCGATCAAGACGCAGCAGCTTTTTGCTGACCGCGTGATTCCGGCGTTTCGGCCGAGTTCCATGGACGCTCACACTTCTGCTTAGAAGCCTGCGATGCCAGAGGTCGTAATTACAAAGCCGAAAATGCTATGAGTATTCGCGCCGGTGCTTCCGCGGCACAAACGGCAGAACGGTTTGCGCCGTTCAGCGCGCGCCGAATTTTTGTGATTGGCGGGATCGCTCTCATCCTCTGTGGAATGATCGCCGGCGATATCTTTGCGGCTTTTATCCTGCATCCCAATGCGAATCGAATCGGAGAAAATCTGCTGAACGCCACGCGGGCGGTGGCTTCGCATAACCCTCAGGCTGCGGGCGCTGCTTTTCAGAATATTGGCGGGTTGCTCGAGAATCGCGGCACGAAAGTAGACGCGCATTCACACATGATTGGGTTTGGTTACATTGCGTTACTCGTCGCGTTGCTTCAGCCGTATTTGGCGTTTGCCGAATCGGTGAAGAAATTCCTGGCGAAGCTGTTTGTTTTCGGCGCGATATTGCTGCCCGTGGGTGTGTTTCTGATTCATTATGTTGGATTGGCTGGAAGCCCGTTTGCGGCGATTGGCTGGGCCAGCGTATTTGCCGATTTTGGCGGATTCCTTGTCTGGGTCGTGTGCCTCTGCGAATTGGCGGGCATGGCGACATACTTTCGCGCGCGGCCGGCGATTCGAGTCTCCGATGAACTTCTCGGCGATTACAGCTGGGCGGCCCGCGCATTGCTGAGCGGCGGGACGTTGCTGGTTCTGATCGGTTTTCTTCACGGAAGCTATTACGCGGGCGCGCATCTTTTCCGCTATGAGGCGGAAGACAGCGAATTGCTTTCGGCGATGACGACGCGGGCTGCAGCCGGCGATCGAGCAGCGGCGCTTCAGGCGGTCGCCGACTATGGGCAATTGCAGGGCGCGAAGGCCGTCAACGTCGCGGCACACGCACACGTGATTGAGTTTGGGGTTCTCGCGATTCTTCTCGCTTTCTTTCAGCCGTACGTGTTTCTTAGCGAGAGGTGGCGGCGTACTTGGGCGGTGGTGTTGCTGGCAGGTTCGCTGACGCTGCCGGTGTTTGTCCTACTCGAGCTGCAGTGGGGCTTGCTGGCCGGAGGATTGGCGGACGCCGGTGGCCTGCTTGTGATCATCGCGCTTTCTGCGATGCTCGTTGGAATTTGGCGATATACAGGGAAACTTGACTCGGCGGCCGGTGGGTCATGACGACCTCGCGAAAGCTTTTAATATTTGGAGGGCTCCTGCTGGCGGTCTGGGGGATGGGTTACGGCATCTGGTACGCCGTTTTTATCGAGCATCAAACGCTTGATGGACTGGGATCGGCGCTCGCAACTGGTTTTATGCGCGCAGCGGAAAATCGAATGGCGGAATCGCAAGCAGCTCTAGCGGACGTAGCGGCGCGAAGCTTCGTATACGTCCGACAGGTGGACGCGCATGGGCACTGGATTGGATTGGGCTTACTGCTTTTGATCTTGGGGATCGCGTTTGACCGAGTCGGTTTCGCCGAGCGCGTCCGCACGTATATTGCGATGGCGCTCCTCGCCGGAGCGATTGCCTTTCCGTTTGGAGTTTTGCTTGAAACGTGGAATCGAGGCGGGGTTCCGCAGGCGATTGCGGTGATTGGATCGGTGCTACTAATACTCGGCTTATCGGGAACAGCTTGGGGATTTGCCCGCAGCGATTCCTAGTGATTTTTTCAATGCCCGCCAATGGAATCGCGCACTTTGCCGTACTGCGCGCCCCACGAGTCTGTCATCTGATGCCGGATATCCCAGAGCTCGGGGAAAAATCGAACGCGCAGTCCTTCGTTCAGCAGCTCCACGGAACGACCCTTCAAGGACTTTGAGCCCATGCCGATGGTTCGCTGAATCAATTGCAAGTGTACGAATCGAAAGCGCTGGAAAAGCTCGTCAAATTCCGCGAGCACCTCGGCGACGACGTAGGCATCGGAGTGGGCGTAATTTGAGTTGTAGATCTGCTCCACCGTTAGATTGTGCTTGTCGAGGTAGTGCTCTTTGAACGACTGCCAGATGTGCGGATGCATTTTCAGCAGAGTGCGAAAGCCGGGCGATTCCTGGCCGCTGCCGTTCCCGAGCTGCAGCCGGATTTCCTGGTATTCCTTCGGCGACATGGTTTCGAGCAGGGCAAGTTGCTCGATCAAGAGGCGCATGGCGATATGAACGCGCTTGAATAGCGTGACTACCCGATTGGTGTTTTCCTGTTGCAAGTAGTCATCCACATCGAGGAGCGTATAGCCGATCAGCTTCATCCAGAGCTCTTCGATCTGGTGGACTAATTGGAACTGCAATTCGTCCGCGTTGCAAAAATCCTTGAAGTCTTTCTGGCAGGAAAGGAGCGCCTTGGTGTTCAAGTAGATTTCGTAATCGAGCGTCCCTTCACCATTCATGATGGAATAAAAATGCTCGCGATCCATCCTATTCCTCTCTTTCAGTGATGCTTCCCAGCAACGGCGGATTGAGTTCACCTGTAGAGCGTCGAAATTTCCTGGCGGCGCGACCTATGATACTCATCAAGCTTCGCATTGGCGGAGGCAATCGTCTCGAGTTCATCCGCAACGCGCTCCAGATCATTCCCCGGCACCACCGAGTACAGTTCGCCATCCGCCAGATCCGTGTAGACTCGATTGCCCATGCACCCGGAACTGGTGACGGCTCCTCTCGCCATCGCCGCCGGGATGGCCATGCAAGTGGGACGCCCAAGCATCGGAAATTGCGGCGTGCGCCCCGCGCGATGAGCCGCCTCCTGGAGCAACATGATCTGCGCTGCCGGGCCGGCAAAAATCACAACGTCGGGATCGACCGGCGTTTCACCGAGCGGCGAATAGACCACCGCGCCGGGTGTCTGGGCGAGTTGCAGGATGCCGGGGACTTCTTCGATCTTGATGTAGCCGATATCCGTCATAAAAGAAAGCGTTTGTTCGAGTTCTTTGACGCGCTCCTACAGCAGGAGAATATTGTGAGTGTGGCTTCCGACGGCACAGTTGTACTGGTCGGCGGGCACGGTGTAGAACGTCTTTCCGGCGGCTGCAATTCGCCAAAAACTGCAACCGGAAGGCTCGGCCCCTTCAAATTTCGCGACACCCTTGGGTGGATTTTGCAGAAATTTCACCGCGACCGGACGTTTCTTCAAGCTCAGTGATTTTGAAATCTTCGTCTCCACACTGCTGTACTGACTCATCGCGGCTCCAATCGGCATCGGTGGTTGCAGCTTTTATCCTAACCCGAATTCGAAAAAGGCGAGATCGAATACGCGGAAAATCTTTGAAGAACGGTCTAGTGCAGAAGATGGAATTCGATGCTGATGTCTTCATCCGTTTCGATGGGCTCTCCATTTCGGAGGGCGGGCACGTAGCGCCAGTATTGAGCGGCGCTAAGGGCAGCCGACGTGAGGGATGCCGGGCCGCTGATGACCCTGAGGTTCTTGACTCTCCCGTCCTGTCCTACCGTAGCGTGGATTTTTACCGTGCCTTCCACGCGCTGCTGCAACGCTTCCTTGGGGTAGAAAGGCTCCACGCGATAAATCAAATGCGCCGCCACGAGACGATCCGCAGGAGGTTGCGTTCGAGGCGGTACACTCGAGCTCGGACTGACGGTGGCACGCATTGATGGTGCAGCGGCACTGGGAGGCGCAACGGACATTCCGGTTCCACCTGGATTCGCAGCAGGAGATGTTTCCGAGCTAGTTTGTACAGCGGGTAGATTCACCTGTGCGCTATCCGGCGGGTTATCGCTGCCGTTTTCTGACGAATCCATATTTTCGCCGCGAGATTGATCGGCGCGAAGCTTTTGGTGGGACGCTACAGCGAGCGGCGAGGACTGCGCGTGGGCCAACTTCTGGTAGCGGTTCTGGCCCTGCTTCTGACCAGGCGCTGTCGCTGCACTGGGAACCGGCTGATCCGCCGGTGTGGATTGTGCTGCGGCGTCATTGGCGGAATCCGTGTTGTTCGGGGAATGCATCGCCACACTTCGGCCCACAACAATGCCTAGGCCAAGACACCCGGCGGACAGCAACAGGCATAGTGCCAACAGCCCTACAAAACTGCGCAGATTCCAACTGCGCTCTGACGGCGAAGCCTTGAGCTCGTCTTTCGGCGCTTCCAATCGCGCAATTGGAGCCCGGGACGATGTGACAGGCCGGGCCACGTTTGAAATGGATGTTTCGGAAGGCAACGCTGCAGACGCAACCAAGCCGGACATAGGAGCTGTCGCTATTGAATGATCGTTCAGATTGTCTTGGGCGCGCCAAGCTGATGCCGTTGCGGCTGAATTCAAAATTGAGCCGGCGCCGTCTTTAGAGCGCGGCCTGGTCCCCGGGAGGCTCTTGGGGCCCAGTTCGCGGGTTTTTCTGGCGAAATCTTCGCCATGGGCAGCGCTTGCGCCAGAGTCGAGCCGGTTTCGAGATCCGTTCGCGTTCTCAGTCTTGTTATCCCTCTGAACGACCACGTCCGAACGCTGCATGGAATTGAGCAGCTTGTCGCTGGGCAAACCAAGCTGAGGATCGCGTCTACGATATAGCAGGTCGCCGTTTTCAGGAGAATTGGGAGAAAGAGGGCGCTCCATCGGGCGCGCGGCGATCGAACTGGACTCCAAACCCAAACCAGACTGTTTACATTCGGTCTGCAGCACCTCTCTGTTTCCAAGATCCGTGCCGGGTACATTTGTGGTTGGTTCGTCGCCCGCCAAGATTGCAGCCAAATCCGCAGGTGCAACCGCTTCCTTGACAGGCGCGGATTCCATCGCCGTTCCTGGACGGGCGGCAGCCCGCGGGCTCTCTCCCGCGCGATCGATCCCTGCGGGAATTGACGCCCACTCTGAGACCAAGTTCGTCCATTTGTCCGGGCGAGCTTTCGCTCGCGTCGCAGGCGGTTCGGGGGCCGCGGGTTGAGCCTGAAGACGCTGCTTCTCCCGAGCGACATAAAGCGGTTCGAGGTTTTCCAATGCGAGCCATTCTTTGATTTCCAGCCGGACTTCCTCGGGCAGGTCAACAAATTCGATGCCAGCTTCTTTCTTCGTATCGCTCATCCAAGCAACTTTGGCTCGGGTTTCAAGTCGCTTGCATGATTTGTGCAGCTGGAGCCGCAGGTCAACGATGGGGTCGGGCGGCAGGACGGTCACCGCATGCACGGCGAGACCGCTCTCGCTGATGTTCAGAACGATTCCGCCATTATCGGCGCCGATATCCAGGTAGGCTAGCGACTTGACCTGGTGGCGCACACACCGGCGCCTCTCGAGTCCGTCAAGCGAACTTCCTGTCTGTGTCGGCGTCATGGTTTGCACGTGCTGTGAGCCGGGCTTCCCTAATCCTGCCGAATGTTGCCTGATTCTACGACTTTAGTGTCCCCACGTCACGAGCCGTTTCGAGTAAAAGTGGATTTTAACTATGTATTTCATTTCCTGGCGCGGGACAGTTTTTTGCGCAACAGCGGATTGGCCCACCGCGCGCTCGAACATTAGAGCAAACGAGCGTCCAGTTGCGACAAATTTTGGCGGGTTACCCTAAGCGTCAGTCGAAAAAGGATTTAAAGAGCCTAACGGTCTGGCGCAGCGACGATTGCCTGCTGGTAGCGTCTCTAAACGGAGACAGATTCAACGCCTGTGGAATCAGCGAGGATACACTTTTGCGTTCAGTTTTGTTGAAATGGTGGCGGAGAAGTCCCAGGGACACTTACACCGTAAGACCGCCAAAATGAAGTGGCGCGCCCGGCCCGATTCGAACGGGCGACCCTCTGCTTAGAAGGCAGATGCTCTATCCAACTGAGCTACGGGCGCGTATCCTACCTGGATTTTAGACTATTTGTCGCAAAGGCGAGCACGATTTCGTGGGGAATTTGTCTTTCCAGGATGGTAACCGTTCAGATGGGCAATTCGGTATTCCTCAATAAAACAAGCACTTTTTCGATCCTCGGCTTCACGCGTGTGCCTTCGTGCTACCAGCTTGCTACCCAAGGAGGAGGCATAGATACCTATTTTGGATTCTGCGATGAGTTGTGAGCCCCCTACAGTCCGTTTTTCACTTGACGCCGCGCATGCACTCCGAAGAGGCAGAAGAAGTAAAACGATAAAGCGGGACGGCTCGGTGCCTACTTGTCCGGTTACGGCGCTAATCAGGCGCTGTTGGCTACTTGTGAGAACGCCTGTCATTGCCAAAGGTCAAGCTTGTCGCGTCTAGCGCTCTGTCTTACCAAGAATTTCTGAAGCAGCGTGACGATTGAAGGGCTGCCGGTCCAATCCTTCCTGCTTAGTGAGAGTGTGACTGCGCGGTTCCTTACTGTGGGAACCGCTGCT
>Ga0126378_10002501_pt1 | contig 13642 bp, 12 predicted proteins | sample PanSoiMetPlot_23_FD_92587 | JGI IMG/M metagenome (GOLD analysis project Ga0126378, IMG submission 92587) | Tropical forest soil microbial communities from Panama - MetaG Plot_23 | ecosystem: Environmental > Terrestrial > Soil > Tropical forest > Bulk soil | place: Panama | collected 2016-02-17 | reverse complement strand
GTCTGATTTTTCGCCGGCCGTGTGCCTGGCTTTCGGCCCCCGCCCGCCGGCGGGAGTCCTTTACACGCCCCGACACGCAAAAACTGCGCAGAAAACACCCTGAGAAGAAAACAAAACTGGCCCGCTCGCTGAGCTTTTTTTGTCGGAGCTGGAGCAGGCGCTCACGCGAGTTTGAGCGCTGCTGTCCAGGCGCTGGCGGAGGCCTACTTCATCGGGTGGAAACTTTTCTTTGTGCGGCACGCTTCGTGAATGAGCGCCTCTGCTGGGCATTCACAAGAGAGTCTCCAGCGTTCGTGCCGCGGGTAAAGGGGGTTCAAATGGCTGAGCTCAATTCGACAGCAGTCCAGATTCCGGAGTCCTTTCGGCGTTACCTCAAGCAGCACATGACGGAAGATCATGAGAGGCTGGAAGCGCTGCTGGATGACGCCGCTTGTCTGGCCGAGCATCGCTCGTTTTACACCGCGGCAAAAAAATTCGAAGACTTTCGAATGCGAGAGGAGCAGCACATCTCCGTGGAGGAAGACATCGTCTTCCCGCTGCTGGAGACGGTGTTTCCCAATTCGCTGGCAATTGCTGAAGTGAAGGCCGAGCATCAAGTCATTCGACAGTCGATACAAGCTGCGGGAAGCGCCATTGCGGAGGCCAACCGAGAGCAATTCGACAAGGCTCACAGCGAACTGGCGGCGGCCTTGATCGCTCACACCCGGCACGAGGACGAGCTGCTGGACCGCGCATTGGCCTCCTGCGTCGCCCCGAGTCGAGACGTCCTGCTGAAGATCGCGCGTCTGTAGCATCCCGCAATGCGAACCGCTGGCTAGCTTGGGAGGTAACTGCTAGCCAGCGGTCGCGTCTGCGATCAGCCGAGGATTGGCTCGATCGCTATCCTGGATTGAGCGCCGCCTGCGTGTTCGTCAAGATCTGGAACACGAAGGTGGGGTTGTGAATGCCCCGAGAGCCGTCGCCCTTCACCAGGTAATAATTCCACAGTGCCTTGATCAGCGTGCTGTTTGCCGGGACAACCGCGCTCCCGTCCAGCTGCTTGAGGCTGCTCATCTGGAAGCAGAGGTTGGTGATGTTGCTCGGCGATGGGTCGCCGGTCCAGGTCACCTGAATCGGCGCCGGCAGCGTCATGCAAGCGCTTTCCTGGCCGTGGATCTCGAGCGCGAAGCTCACCGAGCTCGAAACCGCGGGAAGCGCGGTGATGGTCACCGGCGCGCTGTAGCGATCGCTGGCCTCGTCATAGGCGGTGACAACGAAGCCGGGATTGACGATCGGCCGCAGATAATTCTCCACCAGCACTCTGGCGGCTGAACGGGTGATGTCGGCGAGGCCCTGATCCACTTCCGCCTGCAACGCCTCGCCGGTCACATCCGCTGAGTGGCAGCTCTTGCAGATGGACGAATTCACCATGAACGTGTGGTTGGTGCCGCCGAACGAGTAGTTGGGCGGCAGGATCGACAGGCCGCTGACCGGTTCGGCCACGTGGCAGGTGGCGCAGGTGTCCTGCGCCGCGGCATGCCTTGAGAGTGCGTAGCTGGTGCTTACGAAGTACGCGTTCTTGCCTGCCAAGACATCCGTCTGCGACGGCGTATGCGGCGCCGAAGTGCTGGTCGGCGCGTGCTGGTCGTCATGCAGCCCGTTGCGCGTATTGTGGCAGCTCATGCAGACGGCGCCCTTGCCCGCTTCGCTCACTGCGAAGCCGGCGGGCAGCAGCGGCGTCGAGCCCTCGAGGCGCAGAGTGAGACCGTGCGGCTCGTGGCAGGTGGGGCAACCCGGGTTGTCCACGTTCTCCCGAGTCAGCCCCAGGCTCGCCAGCCACTGGCTCATCGTCCCGGTGTACGTGGCCGGCTTGATCAGCGGCGCGATGCGCTCCGCCTGCGTCAGCGAGGTGTCCTGCAGCTGTTTGATGTATTGTTTGAAGCCCTGCGCTGAGTGGCAACGGCCGCAGTGACCCGCAGTATCGCCGCGCCCTTCGACCGTCGCCTCGTCCAGCGTGAGCTGCAGGTTGGAGTGCGCGCCCTTCGAGGCAAGATAGCCTCGGTCGTGATGGCCGACGGCCATGTGACACTGGTTGCAGACGTTGTTCGACATGCCTTTGGAGATCCTGTCTGGACTGGCCATGTGCTGGCTTCCCGGGCCGTGGCAGCTCTCACACGAGATGCTGCCGAGGTCTTTCAGCGGGTCCGGCAGGTTGGTCCAGTTCGCAGGGGTCAACGTCGACGGGAAATGCCAGCCAAGTTGCGTCGCCACGTCGCCAAAGCCGCCCTTGATTGTGCCGTTCATGAAATCGCCGGTGGTGTGGCAGGTGATGCAGCTGGAGCTGTAATGGTCGCTCGCAACGCCGGTGATGCCCCGCTGGAACATGCTCTTGTGGAGCGATCCCCGCCATTTCGCGACCTGCTCGGCGCCGACGAGACTGGGAATGGCGCCGTGGCAAACGGTACAAAAGCTGGCGCCCTTGTAAGAGCCCACGGTGAACGTCTCTGAATACGCCGCGCCGGTGCCCGACTCCGTCACCGTGTACTGGCCTTCCCTGTCGGGAACAAACGCGGCGAACTGCTCATGAGGCAAATCAAAGGCTGCGTTGGAACCGGCCGGAGCTGCGGTAATGGCCCACACGTAGCTCGACTGCGCCGGCGAACCGAGGATGACGTTCACCCCGATCGGAACCGCGGCCTGCGCGCCAGCAGTGACGGCAGCAGATGTAACGGTTGTGGTTGCCGATTTGATAAACGGGCCCGCGGTGACAGTCACCTTCAAGCCATAAGACAGCTCGGTCTCGTACTGCGTCGACATCGCCACCGGTCCTTTGCGCACCGGCGCCTTGAGGTTGGTCAGGTTGGCAGTGATCACCTCGCCGATCTTGCGGGTGACAAATGTCGGCTGGGTAGTGGAGGCTCCGGTGATCGTAACCGGGGGGCCACTGGTCTGCGTCCAAGCAAAGCTGGGCGTCGCACCGGAGGGAACGCCAGACACCGTCACCCCCAGCCTGACTGTCTTGTTGAACCCCGCCTGAATCGCGCCGGTCGGTGTCACGATGAGTGGATTGGACTGCACCACGCTCGCGTTCACGGTGACCGAGCCGCTGCCGATCACGTTCACGCCCTGTACCATGACCGGGTCAAAGCCATCCACGTTGATGCCAGCGCCGAAGGTCATCGTGTAGATGCCGATCGGAACCTGCAGGATGTACTTGCCATCGCTGCCCGTGGTGGTGGCGAAGTTGCCGGGCATGGCGAGCACGTTGACTCCGGCGGCAGCGGTGGTCGAGCCCGTGATCGTGAGTAGGCCGCCGATCGTTCCTTTGTCCTTGCCGTTCTGGCCCGGAGCGCCGTCCTGCCCCGAGGCGCCAGCGGCTCCCGTTGGGCCGGTGCAGCCAATTGAGACAACGGCGAGCAGCATGGTGGAGCCGATCGCCGCGAATAAATTGCGTACACTGCGGGTTCGCGTATCCATGGAAGGCGCCTTTTGAGGGCCGGTCCTGCATCTGTCGCACCATTTGAAGCGAAACAGATTGGGATCGCGTTCGAGGCCGCCGTGCTTACTGATTTACAAACACAGACGTCTTTGGATCTGATTCGGCTAATCTTCGCGGCACGCACAATGTGCATTGACAAAGACTTCTGTGCGCAAAAGCGGCGCGGCAAAACCGCTTCCAACTTCGTAAGCAATGAACGCCTCGGCGAGCCGTGCGACCGATCCGGCCTGCGGAATCTCAAGGAGCGTGCTAAGCAGAGAGTTCTCGTGCGAAAGGAGAGCGCGTGAGCTATCTACCTGAGCCTTTCAAGAGATTCATCGAGCGTTACCCAGAAATCAACCGACTGTACGAGCAGCTGGCGCTGGCCTGTCATAACGCAGGGCCGTTGGACGAGAAGACGCGGCGGCTGGTGAAACTGGGCGTTTCGATTGGCCAGCTGTCGGAGGGCGCGACGAAATCGCACGCGCGTCGAGCTCTGGAAGGTGGTGCCACCCCGGACGAGCTGCGACACACAGTGCTGCTGGCCCTCACCACCGCTGGTTTTCCCGCGATGAACGCCGCGGCTGTTTGGGTAGAGGACGTGCTGAGCAACCGCACCTGACCTGTCCAAGCGATGGTTTGAAATGAACAAGAGCGGCCAGACCTACGATGGAGAGTTATTCGAGCAGCTGGTGGCGGATTTTCGCCGCGGCGCGCTTCGAGAAGCCTCTGAAACGCGCGAAGAAAGTTACCGCCCGGTTCAGCCGGAGAATCTGCCGGCGGTACCCTCACCGGGGACGCCGGAGCATCGCGCGTGTCTGGAATGCGGCGGCGCCGCTCTCGAGCGCGGGGAGCTCGCTGCCGTCGTCCTCGCCGGAGGTGCGGGGACGCGCTTCGGCGGACAAGTCAAAGCGTTGGTTCCCGTCCTCGAAGACTGGACGTTTCTTGATTTCAAGCTCGGGTATTCGCGTCAAGTTGGCCGCCCGGCGCTGCCCACCGCTGTGATGACCTCCCCTCTGACGGCCGAACCGATCGCACAGCATGTTGCTCGCCACTGGCCGGTCGATTGGGTTTTCATGTTTCAGCAACAGATATTGCCGCGCATTCGCCCCAACGGAGAACCGGTGAGCGACGCGGACGGCAATCTTTCGATGACGCCGGCCGGCCATGGAGACTTCTATGCCGCGCTGAAGCGCACTGGGCTCGGCGAGAGGCTGTATTCGATGAACGTTCGCCATCTGTTTTTCTCCAATGTCGACAACCTGGCGGCGACGGTTGACCCCGTGGTGCTCGGGTATCATTTGTTGCAAGGCAAGGCGATGACCATCGAGGTGACCAGCCGCGTTTCACCGCACGGCGACCTCGATGCCGGTGGGGCTCCGGTCCAGGTCGACGATCGGCTCATCCTCCAGGAGAAGGTCGAGAGCGCGCGCCACCCCCTGTTGTCCACCAACAACTTCACCTTCGAGCTGGAAGCCCTGCTGAATCGCACGGTGGAGCTTCCGTTCCGAGTCGTCCGCAAAAACGTGCAAGGCGAGGAGGTGCTGCAATTCGAGACGGTGAGCGGAGAAGCCACCGGCTTGATGGAGGGCGACAAGCCGGTCCTCAGCTCGACGTTCGTCCGCGTGCCTCGAGGGGATTCCAGCAGCTCGCGGTTCGAGCCGGTGAAAGCGCGCGCCGACCTGCCGAGGGTGGTCGAGCGCCTCCGCGCGCGCCTGGAGGAAATTCGCCGTCGTGGATTTCCCACCGGCGTCAGTTAAATCCGCTGGCTCGCTGCTTGGGCGCTTCAGTCTGTCGGTAGGTTCACTGCCTTGAGCAGCGGCCGCCAGCGCGGGTCGCCCCGCAAGGCGCGCAACGCGGGATCGACCTTCAGGTAGATGAGCCCACCGTCGTGCTGCGCACGCGCTCTCTCCAGCCACTCGAAGGCGTGGTCCTTCTCGCCGCGCCAGGCGTAGACCTCCGCGATCTGGAACGCGCCGCCCTCCGCGTACTTTGCGATCATCTCGTCCAGGAGCTGCTGCGATTCCTTCCCATGCCCAAGGTCGTGTTGCGCGAGCGCGGCCCCCACGAGGCGGAAGAGCTCCGTTGTCGGACGCTGCGACACCGCCAGCGCCTCGGCGGGCCGCCCCTCGAGCAGCGAGCTAAGGCAGATGTACCAAGCGGTGCTGCTCTGCGCGGGGCTGATCTCCAACGAGCGGTTGAGGGCCTCGCGCGCGGGGCCGAACTCACTGAGGAACACCAGCGTGCCGCCAAGCGCGCCCCAGAAGCGGGCATTGAGCGGATCGGCCTCACATGCTTTGCGAAGGGTCGCCGCCGCTTCCGCCAACCGCCCCGTCGGCCGCAGGAACGCAACCGCGTATGTAAAGAGGACGTCGGCGTTCTCCGGTGCAAGCGCCAGGGCGCGCTGCAAATCCTCGCCCGCGCCCGCATAGTCCGATTGCATGGCAGCCCGGCCACCGCCGCGAGCCAGGAAGCCGTCCGGGAGGTCGGGTGCCAGCGCGACGGCCTTTTCGGCTGCGGCGCGGGCCTGCTCGAAACCCGCCGCGATGGCCGCCGCCGACGCCTCTTCGTTCGCCACCCAGAACGTCGCTGAGGAAAGGCCTGCCCATGCGGGCGCGTAGCCGGGATCGAGCTCGACCGCCTTGCGGTACGCTTGCATCGCTCGCCGGAAGTCCTCTGCATTGCTGCGAAGGAAAAACTGCCGCCCCAGAAGATACTGGTTGTATGCCTCCGGGTTGGTGGCGCGGCGATCCTTCGAGCTGGGCGCTTGCAGCAGCTTGAGCTTGAGCGCGCCGACCACTGCCCTTGCGATCTCGTCCTGCACCGCGAAGACGTCGGTGAGCTTGCGGTCGTACGTCTCCGACCAGAGGTGGTAGCCGTCGCTGGCGTTGATGAGTTGAGTCGAGATGCGGATCTGATCGCCCGAGCGGCGCACGCTGCCTTCGAGGACGGTGGCGACGTGCAGCTTCTGCGCGATCTCGACCACGTCCTCGTTCTTGCCCTTGAACGCGAAGGCCGAGGTCCGCGCTGCCACCCGCAGCCCCGGCACCTTCGCGAGAAGGTTGAGCAACTCCTCGGTCAGGCCGTCCGAGAAATACTCCTGCTCCTTGTCCGAGCTGAGGTTCGTCAGCGGCAGGATGGCGATCGACGGACTCCCGCCCGGCGCTGGCGCAGGCCGCCCGCCGCGAACGACGAGGTAGTAGTAGAGGCCCGGCGACGCCGCAATCAGGCCGACGCCGACCAGCACCAGAGCGAGGCGGACGCCTCTCAAACCCTGCGCGCCGCTGGGCGACGCGATGGGTTCAGTCCGCTCTACCCGGCCGGCGTTGACGTCGAAGATCCAAGCGAGGACGACGACGAGCGGGAAACCGAGGGCCAATGCGACGACGACATAGGACAGCACCGATTCGGGCCAGTGAAGCCCGTGCATGATCGGCTCGATGATCTGGAGCACCGCGAACGCGGCGATGCCGTAACCGACCAGCGCGCGGATTACGCGCCGGCGTCGAAACTCGGAGACCAATCCCTGCACAACGTGTCCCCTCACGAGTCCACCCTAGCAAGAGCTCCGGACTCACTTCCAGTTGAGCCCTCGGCCAGCCCCGCCAGCAGCGCCGCGACTGGTGAGGAAGCAGCGCCTTGGACCACGAGCTTGCACCGGTCGCTGCTTGTGAAACTAGGTCTACTTGGTCTAGTCTGCTAGCAAATGAAAAAACGGTCTGCCGCTCGGTACAATATGTACGAAGCAAAGACCCGGTTTTCCGAGGTTGTTCAGAAGGCCCGCGAAGGAAAGGAAGTGATCCTGATGAACCGCGGAAAACCGGTGGCAAAGGTCGTTTCAGTCGAGACAAAGCAGCCTTCGCGACGGCTCGGCCTTGCCAAGGACATCAAAATCCTTCCCGGTTTCGATCAAATACCAGACGACTTTTCCGAGTACGTTTGAGAATTCTTCTCGACACTCAAGCCCTCATCTTGGCGGGCCGGGACCAACTGCCGCGGGCGGCAGCCCGTGCATATACCTCTCGTTCTAATGAGCTTTACTTCAGCCTGGCAAGCCTGTGGGAGATCGGGATCAAGGCATCGCTTGGCAAGTTGAGATTTCCGAGAAGCATCAGTGAGTATTACGACGCACTGGTGGAAGACTTCGCTCTCAAGCCTCTTTCGATCGAAGCCGTTCACATCGACAGGGCGGTCAACCTCCCCTGGCACCACCGTGATCCGTTTGATCGCTTGTTGATTGGCCAGGCGCTCGAGGAGGACCTCGCGCTGATCGGCGGAGATTCCCGATTTGACTCGTACGGCTGCCGGAGAATCTGGGCCTAGTTCGCCCGACCCGCAGCCGGCGCGCCGAGCGGACACCTGATATAGAGCGCCTGCGGCGACGTAAGAGGCGGCTTACGCTCCTTTCGGAGTTGCCGCGGGGGGAGGGAGTACCCGAATGAAGAAGACGTTTGAGACGACAATCGTGCGCGACGGCTCGATGTGCTTCATCCCGGTGACGTTCGATCCCAAACCGGTGTTCGGCAAAGTGCGGGCGCCGGTGAAGGTGACGCTGAACGGCTACACCTACCGAAGCACCATCGCCGACATGGGGACAGGCCCCTGCATCCCGCTCCGCCGGAGCAACCGCGAGGCCGCCGGTTTGGAGGGTGGCGAGAAACTGAACGTGACGCTGCAGCTCGATGAGGAGAAGCGAGAGGTCAAGCCGCCTGCCGAGCTCGTGCGGGCACTCAAGGCGGCGCCGCCCGCGTGGAATCGATGGCGCGAGCTCAGCTACTCGCACCAGCGGGAGTACGCCGAGTCAATTGAGCAGGCCAAGAAGCCGGAGACGCGTGCTCGTCGCATCGACGGTGCGGTGCGGATGATTGCGGCGCGGCCGCCGAAGCGCCGCTAGCGCGAAGACGTTGGCGCCAACTTGTGATTGCACTGGCGGGAGCGGCGTCAGCCGGCCTGCCGGGCGTTGGGCGCCGGTTGTTTCGCCTTGTCCACGAAGCGCTGAATAAACTCCTGGTCGTCCTTTGCCAGCCGTATGAAGCGAACGCCGAGGCCGGCCCCCATCGAGGTGACGCCGACGTTCTCCCAGACGACGCGCCCGCGCGTCGTGATCTGGTGTGAGTCCTCGAATACAAAGAGAAGGTCGAGAAGGGTGCCCAGCGGGATGGGTCGACTGGTGGGCAGGAAAACACCCTGAGTGGAGAGATTCACCAACGCGTGCTGCGTAAACATCTGCACGTTTTGGGGCGTCACCCGCACCGTCGCATGCAGGAAGTTTTTGCCGGGTGCAATGCCCACGAACTCATCGGGCCCGTATGAAAATTGCTTCCGAGTCTGGGTTGCGGTGCCCGGCGAACCGTTGGTGACGCCCCTGCTCCCGCTCGGAGGCGTCGCGCCGTTGCTCCCTCCGCCGCTCTTGCTTCCATTCGGAGGCGTCGCGATGTCGCTCCCTCTCTCGACGGCGGCCATCAGCTTGGCCAGGAACTGAAACATTTCCACGCATGCGCTGCGCAGCTCCTCAGGGCTCCCCGCCGGCAGCCTGGCTGGGTGGTACGCCTTGACCATTCGAAAATACGCCACTCGGTACTGCTCGATGCTCGCCTGGCGCGCGACGCCAAACACTTCGTGGACGGGTCGGCCGCGAAATTCGCCAAGCCAAGATCGAATGCGAGCGACTTCCAGCTGGGGCAGCTCGCCCGCCGTCTCGAGCGCCGCCGCGACCTCGGGCACCTGCTCGAGCCGCTGCCAACTCTCGCTGTCCTTCCTGACCCGAACAACATCTTTGACTCGCCCGGATGCGAGGAGCTGTCGCAGCGTTTCGATGGCGAGTGGGCCGAGAATCCGCCCTCCTGAGTCACAGATCCAGTATCGCGATGCTGGCATTCCGGACCTCTAAGCGCTCAGGAGCCGTTGAACGGCGAATCTGATTTCAAGCGGGTGAAATGGTTTTGTTACAAAGTCTCGTGCGCCTGCGGTCAAGACTTGGTCAATCAGCCCCTCGCTTTCCATGCTGGTGATCACGATCACTTGGCTGTCAGGGCTGACCGATCGGATTCTCTCCAGCGCTTCGAGCCCGCTCTGTTTCGGCATCACCAGATCCAGGAGAATGATTTCCGGGTGCTTCGACGCGGCCAGTCGACAGGCTTCTTCGCCGTCGGCCGCTTCGCTGAGGTCGAATCCTGTCCCAGCGAGTGAATCGCGTAAATGGGTTCTCACGAACGCGTCGTCGTCGACAATTAATACATTTGGCATGCTGAAGTCCCCGGTTCTCGTGACAAGGTGGCTCACGATCAGGCGAAAGAGGAAGGCCATATTCTCGGGAACCGCGGCCAGTGGGAGCAACCGACACAAGACGGCAGAGGCGCGACAGACCCGGCCCTAGGGTGCGGACCGGAAGTGCGAAAGCGATCGGAAGGGCACAGGGCGGCGCATGTTGCAACAATTGCCTTTACAATCCGAGCAAGCCACGGAGATCCCGAAAGCGCTGACTCAGGTTGTCCGCCGGCAGCAAGCTGGAGTCAGAGCAATCTATGAACTGCTGCTCTCATTCGGAATTGTTTTCGCCAGCATGATTTCAGCGACAGCGTGCATAGCCATACAACGCGGCTAGTATTTTGGTAAACCGTGGCAGGTGTAATGACTGTCACCCGCCGTGTTTTCAACAAACTCGAGCGCCGCCTCGACGAGCGGCATTGTGTCAACGACTGCTGCGCGAGCCATTTGGACGTCCGACGAGGATGCCAGACAAATTCTTTCTCGATTGCAGAGTGACTTCGCGCTAGGAGACAACGGTGGTTGTCTAGTTGGCGTTTCACTCTCCTTTGGCTGATTGGTAGGTTCCAACCGTGTAGGCGGGTGGCGGTGACACACCGAGGTGGAGGAAGACTTCAACTCGGGATGCAGACCCGCAGTCGACGCGACCTTCCAAACTTGATTGAATTCCCCCGGACAACAGCCGTCCTGTTGTTCATTCCCTCACACGGAGCGCAAATGAGAAGCACCTTGCTTTTAGCTGGTTGGTTCCTTGGCGGTTGCATCGTGGTCGCAGCTCCGTCGCGCAACCTTCCACCCCCACCGCCGCCACCGCCTCCAGTTGAATCGCCCCCACCGGCGGTCGAGGCATCCGTCTACATTGAGCCGCCAGTCGAGGCTCCGCCTCCAGTGGCCGTCCGGTGGGCGCCCCCGCCCATGCGAGTCGAGCCTCCGCCGCCCACTCCCTATCCCGATGCCGTTTGGATCGGCGGTTATTGGCACTGGGACGATGGGCAATGGGTGTGGTTTCAGGGGCGCTGGATGATGCCGCCGCAACCACATTACTTCTGGATTTCGCCTTATTATGAGAACCGAAGTGGATTGGTGATCTACGTCGCTGGTCACTGGTCTTCATCGGCCCGCTACGTCCCACCTCCTCCCGGTGTCTACGTCCCGGTGAGCGAGGCCCGGCGAGGCTACGTGGGGTCTGCTCCGGTAGGTCCCAATGGTGTCTTTGTTCCACCCCCGCCCGGTTCGCGCGCGGGGATCATTGTTCCAGCTCCGGTTGGAACCCCTCCGGCGGTCGTGGTGAGCGCACCTCCAGTGGTCCGACCGGGAATGGTGATTCAAAGAACAACGAATGTCTCTAATACGACGAATGTGACGAATGTCACCAACGTCACGGTTGTCGCCCCGCCGGGAGTCACTCAATCGGGGCACCCAGTCCGAGCAACGGTTCCTGCTCAAGCACAGGCGGCCGCCGCGCTGCCTCCGGTGGTACACGCTCCACCGCCGCCGCCTCCTCCCGCATCCAATGCTTCGTTCCATCCCGAGCACCCAGGGCACCCTGAGCATCCTGAGCATCCTGAGCATCCGGGCCATCCCGAACATCCGGGCCGTCCCGAGCATCCGGATTATCCAGATCACCGAGGTCGTCCCGACAGCTTTGCTCAACCGGGGGCGCCCAACGCACAACCTGTAGGATCCCCGCAACCTCCGCCGAGTCAGCCGAGCCGCGTGAGCCCGACGTCTCCGGTTCAACCGCAACCTCTCGCCGCCTCCCCGGGCAACGCTCCAAGCTCAAGGCCAGCTCAGGGGCCCGAGCGCGCGCAAGGTGCGCCGCACGGCGAGGCCCATGGTCCGCCGGCAGCTATTCATTCACAAGCTCCCGCGGAGCAGGATCGCGACCCGAAACGGGGACCACCCACTGCGGCGGCAAATGCTCGCGGCAAGGACAAGAAAGAAAAGAAAGAGAAAAACGACAAAGACGATCGCAAGTGATCGGAGGGCCTCGGCGCGATGGCATTGATCGCCGCGCCGACCGCCCGCACTGGGCTCCCGAGTGAGCCTGGTACTAAATAGGTACCAAAACTTTCGCGCTGTGCCGATCCTGTACAGCTGACTCTATCGTTGCCTTGCGAGCGGAGCACATCGTCAGATATGCAGACCGGGACTGGTTTGTTTGTATCGACGGGGCACTCGCCTAGAGACTCCCAAACGCGAGCGTGATCTCGGTCCGCGTGCTTGTCCCTGGGAGCCGTAGCGTCGCCGCAGGCTGACCCGCCGCGCTTCCGCTAAGGCAGGAAGCACCGAGCTTGCAGAACAAAGCGGCCAAGAGAATCGCGCGCGTTTCCGCTTACCCCTTCAGGTGGTCGCGGCGTTCGCGATCGCGAGAATGATCCATTTTTCTGTCGTTTCCCGTTTCTCTCAAGAGGCGGCTCGTTGGGAGCCAAAGAGGCTTTGGCTGGAAAACCAAACCCAAACTGAGAGGAACAAACCGATGATGTCAAAAGCAACGCGCAAACTGGTCCTGAAGAAGGAGCTGTTGAGAATCCTCGACGAGGGGCACTTGAGAGCGGTGAATGGCGGCAAAGGCTCCCGGAGCGTCCGCAGCTACCTATCTGGCTTCGGCTTCGCGCCAGCGCACGATGAGTACTACAGCCTCCAAGACGTTTGCCCCATATTGCCCGACCCTACTAATGGGGCGCCGGACGCGACTCCATTGTGATGGTTGGCAATGACAAGCTTCAAAATAATTTCTAGATTGACCGCCTTGTCATCCGTGCTGAGTATGCTGTCTCCCTTTCGCAGCCGCTCAGCCGCTGCGCCAGACTCAAAGGTAGACGGGTCGGGCTCGCAAAGAGCTCCGCCGCTGCACGTCGAAAGCCCCTCGTGGCCACCGCCGGAAGACATGTACTGGGGAATGTAGAGGAGCTCACGAAATCGTTCGGCAACAAATTAGGAATGTGCGCACTGGTGGTTGGCTCGTTTGTCGGAGTGGCGGATGCCAGCCATTGCTAACACCGCGCACCGAGCACCAGAAGGTGGACGATGGATTCAAGATTCGCAGGCGAACTGTGGCCCAGATTGCCTTCGAGGCTCAGGGCCTCCACCGCCTCGCTTCGAATCCGGCTCGGCGTTGCTCCACGATCAGCGTCGCGGAAGCTACCGTCTGACACCGGCCTTACCCCGATTTTCAAGTTGGGCCGGTAAAGCCCCGCTGCCCGTCTACCCAATCTGGCTGGCACGCTTTCCCGTTCGTTTCCGATTTCCCCTGTAGAGGCCAAAACACAATCCAACGGGAAAGGTCATGAAAGCGCAAAGTACAACGCACAAGGTGGTAAAGACACTCCGTTTAATCATCGGCGCTTCAGTTGTTGGGATGTGGATGCTCCTGTTCGGACTCCTCGTGCAGGCGCTGGGGCCTGGAATGCTGACCCACGACGTCGAGACGGTGTTGGCCACTCGCCCACCTCCCACAGAAGCTGTTGCTCCGGTGGCCATTGCCAACACGTCTCGCTCAGCGAATCGATCCGTTCGGCAAGAGCGAGAACGTCACCTTCTCATGCAGGGAGCAGCGAAGAAAGGGCAACCCCTTTACTGAGGCTGGAACGGACGTGGCTCAGTGCACCGGGCCCAGGTAGCGATCGAGCCAGTCGAGAATTTCCTTCATCATCGGGTCGTTCGGGGGAGCGTGACCTGTGTCGAAGACTGCGTGGCGCTTATCGTTTGACGGCGAGCCAAGGGCCCGGAACAGGGGCAGCTGGGTGGAGTCAATAGGGAAGATGTAATCATATCGTCCATTGACCATCAGCATCGGCTGTCGGGCATAGGGCGCGAAGTTGAAGGGATCGGCTTCTGGTAGCGATCGACCCAGCCACAGGCCGCCGCCGACGAGGATGCCGGTTTTGATGCGGTCCTCGACCGCGAGGAGCAACG
>Ga0126378_10002500_pt1 | contig 13648 bp, 11 predicted proteins | sample PanSoiMetPlot_23_FD_92587 | JGI IMG/M metagenome (GOLD analysis project Ga0126378, IMG submission 92587) | Tropical forest soil microbial communities from Panama - MetaG Plot_23 | ecosystem: Environmental > Terrestrial > Soil > Tropical forest > Bulk soil | place: Panama | collected 2016-02-17 | reverse complement strand
GATCATGGTGCGCCAGGCTACCCGGAGGCAGACGCCTAGCGCCGCTTCGTCTGGCCCGTGCCCGCTGACGTCGCCGACCATCGCGTGCACCCAGTCGTCGGGCGCCTGTACGACATCCCAGAAGTCGCCGCCGAGCAACATCCGCTGGCCGCCGGGTTCATATTGCGGGGTCACCACCAGGCGGCCGTCGGTCAGCACCTTCGACGGCAGCAGCCCGCGCTCGAGTCGTTCATTCTCGTCCGCGTACAGTTCAGCCTCGCGCAACTGCCGCTGCGCCACATCGGCGCGTCGGCGCTCGACCGCGTATCGAACGACGCGATGCAGCACGAAGCCGTCAACCTGGCCCTTAGCGAGGTAGTCCTGCGCGCCGGCGGCGACGGCAGCCTCGCCCATGCGCTCATCGGCCACCCCGGTCAGCACCACGACGGCCAGATTCGGGAACGTTTCGTGCAGCAACCTGACACCCTGGAGCCCGCGCGAGTCGGGCAGTTCGAGGTCAAGCAGCATGCAGCCGACGTCGCGGGCGTAGCGGGCCGCCTCGGCGACAGTGCGCGCTCTGGTCATGATGAACGGCTGCCCGGCATCCAGCAGCAGTTCTTCGACGAGCAGCGCGTCTCCGTCATCATCCTCAACGAGCAGTACGCGGATGCGCTCAGGCACCCCGTATCCGGGCAGCGCCGCGCTGTCCTGCACGCCTGGGCTGACGCTTTCTGCCACCATGCCGACCCGCTCGTTCCCGTTGGCAGTTTGTGACCCGGTCCTGACCTGAGATTGAGCCAGCATAGGCGGCACCGCCGACCGCCCGCCACTAGGCGACGCCAGCCCCTCGAGCCATGATCGGGCCGCCGCCGCAGGTCACGGCGAGCTCGTCGTTACAGTGGCGGACGGGTTCGGGCTAGTGCTCGGCGACGACGTGACAGGCGACGATGTCACGGGGGATGGGCTCACGGTAGGCGTCGGGCTCGTCGCGGATGACGGCGAGGTCGTGGCGGGGCTGGGGCTCTGAACGTGTCGATGTCCTGGCGCGTGCTGATGACTGGGGGGTGCCACCAGGTTCGGCGTCTGGACTGGGTGCCTTTGCGGCGTCAGCAACAGGGCCAGGGCAGCCACGATCACGGCGCCTATGGTGAGGACTCCGCCAGTGGCTGCGCCACGGACGAACGCACGCCGGTCGGCCGTCCGCCGCCATTCCGATGTCCGCCATTCGCGCATGTCAGGAGGCAGCGCGGCGCGCTGAGCCGCCCAGCTGTTGACCGGCGCGGCGGCTAGGCCCAGCGTCGGGAACAGCAGGAGGCCTGCCAGCAGCGAGCCGGCGAGTTCCGTTGCCTTTGACAGCGCTCCGGCGATACCGACGATGCCCAGTAGGGCCAGGGCCGATTCCGCCCAGTTCGCCCGGAGCGCCTCCCACCACTTGGCCTTCTCACTGGTCTTCGGCGTGCGAAGGAACGCGGCCTTGCGCGCGAATAGCGCGACGACGGAGGCGCGCGCCACCACCAGCGATGTGGACTGCCAGATGAAAAAGGCGCCAAGCGCATCACGCCAGGAGGCACCGGTCCCGCGGCGCAGCAGGGCCACGGCCCGGACCAGGCCAAGTAGCACCAGCACTGGCACGGTCGCTACCAGGAAGACCGTCAGCTTGCGAAACAGCTCGCCCCCGCCGGTAGCCAGGTTCGCAGCGCCGGCCAGCAGGAACACGAGGAACAGCAGCCCGAGAAGGTCGCCGTACCACTGCACGGCTCCGGCGAGGTAGGACCAGCGCTGCCCGGTGGTCATGCGGTTCTGGCGGGAAGCCCGGCCGGGCAACATCGATCGCCAGTGCATGCGCAGGATCTGGATGCCGCCAAAGCACCAGCGGTATCGCTGGCCTTTGAGCGCCTCGAAGGTGAGCGGCATGATGCCCCGGCCCCACGACTCATCGACGTGCAGGCCTGACCAGCCTGCGCGCAGCAGTCGCAGCGACAGTTCGGCGTCCTCGGTAATGCACCACTCGTCCCAGCCGCCGAGCTGCTCCAGAGCTACGCGGCGTATGAGGCCCATGGTTCCCGCAAAGATGGCACCGTCCCGCTCATTGCGCGATGGCTGCGAGACCGCGAAGAAGTACTGATATGAGTAATAGAGGCGACGGTAGTAGCGCGACCTGGTCCAGCCGCGGTAGTCCTGCGGAGCCTGCGTGAAGCCCACCCAGGCATCGGCGAACAGTGGCGCGCACCGCCGCAAGAACCCCGGCTTCAGCTGATAGTCAGAGTCGACCACGCCGATGACGTCCGCCCGCGGATCGGTCAACTCGCGCAGGGCATAGTTGAGCGCGCCGGATTTATAGCCGGGCCAGTTTTCGAGATGCGCGAACTTCACGCCATGCCGACGGCACCACGCCTCGACAGGCCGCCACAGCATCTCATCGTCGGTGTTGTCGTCGATCACGACGATCTCGTACCGCGGATAGTCCAGGCGCGCCAGTGACCGGAGCGTGTCCATGACCATGTCGGACGGCTCATTGTGAGCCGGCACGTGCAGGCTTACGAAAGGCAGCTCGCTGTCAGGCACACGACTCGGTTCTGACCGGCTCAGGCGCCGGCGCCAGTGCTCCGAGCCGAGCGCGTCGCAGATCTCCCACAAGTAAGCGCACGCGAGAACTGCTGCGAACAACTCGAGCAGCCACAACAACACGCCGCCCGCGGTGCCAGCGAACCCGAGGTGGCTGTCGAACGTCCACCTGAGCACGAATGCTAGGTACACAACGAACAGGAAGATGGTTGACGACCAGCACAAGTGCCCGCGTGCGTTCCATCGCCTCGTCACCGGCAGCCATACCAGGCTGGCGGCGACAATTCCGACCGCACCGTCTATGGCCATATGCTCTGAATCGCCGAGTAGCCGCAGCGCGCCGACCACGGCGAGAGCGAGCACAGCGGTACCGCCGATTGCGAAGCCGAACCGGCGGATGGCCGGCCAAGCCCCAGATGTACGAGCCCGTCGGCTGGAGTGAACGAGCAGCGCCGCCGTTCCGATCGGAGCAGCGACGATCCCGGCGAGGACGAGCGCAGCGAGCACCGTGAGTACCTCTCATCCGTCTCGACGGCGCCGTCTCGACGGCGCTTTCTCGTTTGGCGCCGTTCTGGGGACTGTCGTGCAACGGCGGCGCCGAGGAGGGGGGCCACCTCGGCGCCACCCCGGCTTCTGCCCCGAGGTGCCGGAATCATGCACGCACGCGGATGCCGCTGGGCCCTTGGTCAGCGCTAGTCGGCCTCAGGGCTCATCGACAGCGGTACCGGCAAGTGGCGGCGTTGGCAATACGGCGACGTCGCGCAGCCGTGACCTGGCGGCCTTCCTCGCGTCAATCCAGGAGTCAACAAGCGCCCATTGCAGCCTCAGCCAGTCTCGGCGGCCGCGTTCGGTGGCGGGTAGCGTGTGAGCGGGCTGGAACCACCAGCGAACGATCATCGGACGGGCCGTCACGGGCACCGCGCGCCAGATGTGTGCCAGGCTAACAAGGTCGTCGAGCCCAGTGTGAGCGGCCACCGCGATCGTCAGGTCTGGGCGCCCCGACAGGCAAGCGAGCATGCCGGTCGGCTGCGGAGGCAGGACGTTGCGGTTCGCCGCCGCATCGGCTGCCGCCTGGCGGCGACCAGCACGCATTAGTCGGGCGATGGCTCTGCTGTGCCGTACGGGCGTCCAGTTGCAACCTTCGGGGAACAACAGGATTGCATCGTCGATGCGCATCGTTCGGGCCAGGGCGGCCAGGCGCTCCGGTGCCTTGAACCGGTCGCAGCGCCGGATGAAGCACGACGGCAGCCGCCCTAGCACCACATCGAGGCCGGGGTCCCACCGCAGTGTCTCCTTGAGCACGATGGCAGGGCGGCGGCGGTACCGCGACATCAGCAGTTCGACCAGCGCGAACGAGTCGCCGGGTCCGCCGTGCCTGGCGAGCAGCAGCAGCGGCCTGCCAATAATGTGGTGACTGTGCGGGGGCTCCTGCACTTCGACACGGAAGCCCAGCAGCTTCCGAGCAGCGTTCACTACCAGGGAAAGCGCCCGCCTGAGCAGGAGCACGTGCAGCGCGGACCAGCGCGCCTGGTCGCGACGGCTGGCGAACGGGTAGCGCAGCCAGCATGCGGCGCAGCAGAGCACGAGGCTGGCGTTCACGGCAAGGTACAGCGCCCCGAACAAGCACAAGCGCGAAGGCCGGCGCCTGCGGCTCAATGGCGTCACGAGCGCCGACGCCGCCGCCAACGCGGTGAGCACGACCGCGAGGCTCAACGCGAGCGGCACCCAGATTGGATCCAGCACAGCCCTGCGGATGGCAATGGGGGGCGGTCTCATGCGGTGTCTGCCTGGCTGGACAGGTACTCGCTGGCTGCCTCGTAGCCGCGCTGCATTCTGGCCGCGGCGGCCTTGGCCTGCCGGTAGCGCATGGAGACGAGTGGCATCCTGTCCTCACCGCTCGGCAGCACGTGGACGCGCACTTCGGGGGGAAGGCCGGTCATCTCCTCTACGAACCGATGCCGCCTGGCGAGTTCGAACGAGATCAGGCAGACGTCCCAGAGCGACCGCGGCGCCGTCAGGGGCTGCTCGATGCGCCCGACATGCAGGACGTAGATCTCTGTTGCACCGAGCGCCAGCGCGCGGCCCACCGGGATTGAGTGCACGAGTCCGCCATCGAGGAAATGCTCGCCGTCAACGACGACTGGCGGCAGCAGTCCGGGCACTGCGCAGGAAGCCATGACCGCATCGACCAGACTGCCTGTGCTGAACCAGTGCGCCACTGACCGCTCAATGCTGGCCGCTACGCACTGGAACGGGAGCATCAGTTCCTGAAACGTCGCCGGGAGGTGGCTCGTCAGCAGCGTCCGAAGCGGCGCCGGAGAATACACGTGGGTTCGGTAGCGAGCGAGCGTGCTGGCTCGCGCGAGGACGTTCTCGGTGAACATGCCCGTCTGGCCAAGAGAAGTCCACAGGTCAGCGAGAACTTCGACCCCAGCCGTCGTCGGGTTCGCCGCGATAGCCGCGCCGTTCAGAGCGCCAACGCTCGTCCCGATCACCATGTCGGGCCGGAAGTCTGACTCCAGCAGCGCCCGAAGCATCCCGACCTGAGTAGCGCCAAATACGCCGCCACCGCCAAGGACGATTGCCGAGCGCCCGCCTTGCGGCACGGCACCGGCCGGCGCCGCGTCAGCCAGCATGGTCCTCTCCATCGCGGTTCGGTCTTGTAGTTTCCCGGCGCGGTCAGGGGTAAACCGGCGGCGCTGTGGGCGGCTTTCGGCCGCGTCGTGCCCGGCGAAATCTGGCCGGGCAGCTCAGCTAGCCAGGTGGCGTCCCGACGCGCAGTACCAGCATGGTCAGGTCGTCGCGAAGCACGTTCTGGCTGAAGTCGAGCACGACCTTCCGCATGTCCGCCACGATATCTGCGGCGCGGCACCCGGCGAGCTGGGCCAGGCTGTCGCCGAGGCTGTCTTCGAAATAGGTCGCGCCTGGGCTGCGCGCATCAGCCAGACCGTCGGTGTAATAGAAGAGCACGTCTCCATCCGATAGCTCGAGCTCGGTCGTGGCGGGCTCGGGGTCGGGGAAGATCCCGAGCGGTAGGCCGCCGGCCAGCACCAGCTCCGTCCGGCCGTCGGGCCTGATGAGAACAGGTGCCGGATGACCCGCGCTCGACAGCAGGACGCGCAACCGCGCATCTCGCCAGCTCAGGTGTGCTGCGCTGGCCGTCACGAACCGGCCACCGAATTCCTCGGCGAGCATGATCTCGTTGGCGCCGCGCAACACGTCCGCCGGGTCAGCGGTCGAATGTGCCAGCACCCGAATCGCGTGGCGCGCCGCCGCAGTCGCCGCGGCGGCGTCCTCGCCCTTGCCGCAGACGTCGCCGATTGCGACGCCCCAGCCGCCGGGCGTGGGATAGACGTCGTAGAAGTCGCCGCCTACCTCGCGGCCGCGAGTGGGCACGAGGTGAGCCGAGGCCATCTCGACGCCGGGGACTACCTTGAGTACCGGCGGGAGCAAGCTGGCGCGCAGCGCATCGGCCGCGTCTGTTCGCTGCCGGAGCGTACGTCTTGACGCGATGGCCAGGCCGAGCAGCGCGCCGATCTCCTCGACGAGCCCCGCCTCAGCAATGCTGAACTGGCCATCGTCAGCCCGCCTGATCAATGTCAGGACACCAAACCGGCGCGACTCCGCGGCCATCGGCACTGCCACTACTGATGCACCGTTAAGCCGGGTCAGCAGCGGTGGACCACCACCTGACTGGCCTAGCGCCATGTCGTCTTCGACATGTGTGCTCAGCAGTGTCTGGCCGGACTCATAAACCTGATGCGGGATCGATCCAGGGCCAGGATCGACGGATGCTACTGCATGTGTGAGGCCGGCCGAAGCTGGATCGTCGGGTCCTGCCACATAGTGCCGGCGTAGCTGACCGTGGCGGCGGACGTCGACGACTACCCAGGCAGCAAGCGCGCCCGCAAGCAGGCGGGTCGCCCGCTGCAACAGGACGGACTCGCTGACCGTCCGGCCTTCCAGCAGCTGCCGGGCTGAGGCCGCGAGCATGTCGAATCGCCGTACTGCGCTGGCGACCGCCGCTTCGGCAGCAAGCCCGGCGCCAGTGGCGTCAGCGCCGGTCCCAGCGGGCAGTCCGGCTGAATCGGGCCCGGCCGCACCATCCGCGCTGACAGTGACGAGCAGCCGGTCAGTGTCGCCCCGCACGAACAGCGGGCGAATCTCGACCTGGCACGGGACAACGCCATTGTCGGCGACCAAGCCGCAGCGGAGCCGGACGCCGCCGCCGGTCCGGTTCGCGGCGGCAAGTTGCGATCGCAGCGCCGCCCTGACCCCCGGCTCGACCAGCGCTGCTAGCGATCGACCTGTCGCGTAGCCGGGGCCGGCACCAAGTAATGCGCTGGCTGCCGAGTTCGCCCGTAGCACGATGCCATCTCGATCGACGACGAACAGCGGTACCGGCGTATTGCTGAAAGCCGCGTGCAGGAGGCGCCGGTCCGAATGCTGCCCGGTCAGCTCGCGACCGTCGTCGCCTGCGCCCGCATTGCCCTCAGCGTCCTCGAGGGCGGCGATCGCACCGTCTAGCTCCGCCAGTGCCGCGTCGAGCAGCACCCGGGAATCTGCCTGCGGCAGCGATGCCGCCTCTCGCAGGGCTGCGGTCCTGGATCTAAGCCCGTCCAGATCGCCGAGCGACGGCGCTACATCAGGCGCTGCCTTCCGGCGTTCAGCGCGATCACTGGTCATCGTAGTGACAGCTTAATGTTGCGCGGGGAAACCGTTAGCCCCGCCGAGCGCGGCTTGCCAATTCGGCTAGCTGGCTGACACTGTCGCGCGCGGCGCGGCCAGACCGGCCGCTGTGAGCGTCGATAACACGCATGGCGACCTCCGTTGCCCGAATGCTGCTGCGCTGCGACACCTCGCGTATCCGCTGCAGCGCCTCGTCGGCGGTACAGCCGAGTGCATGCATCAAGATCCCCTTGGCCTGGTCCACAATCGCTCGTGAACTCGCTGCGTCCCGCAACTGCTCAGCTGTTCGCCGAGTGTCGCCGTAGTCAGCGACTGCACCAACGAGCGCGCCGCCATAGGCAACGAGCAACTCGGCGAGCTGGAGACGATCGGGATTTAGGGAACGGGGCCGCAGTCCAAGGAGCGTCAACGCGATCACATCACGGCCGCGGTAACTGAGTGCGGCGCTGCAGCGAACGCCCATCCGGAGGGCGGCAGCGGTGAACTCCGGCCACCGTGTCTCGGTGAGGGTATCGGCGCAGATCGCCGGCTGGCCGCCGTCGACCACATCGATCAGGGGCCCGCGACGGGCGGCGATCTGAACGCCGACGAGCCAGGCCGGCTCGCGATGGCTCGCTGCCTGAGCGATCAGCTCGCCGTCACGCCAGACCGTCACGCTCGCGGCGGCGCAGCCTGGGACCTGAGCGGCGGCCAGCGCGGTGAGCTGACTGAGTGACCTTTCCTCAGTAGCGGCTGCCAGGCTCAGCAAAGCTGCCGTGCGATCGGCGAGATCAGAACTCGGCACCGGCTGCCTTCCGCTAATTGGCTTTCGGACCGGCGGTCGCGGCTTGTGCCGCCACTGCAGCAGCCACTGTCTCGTACATCGTCAGCTTGTCCGCTAGGCCCGTGATCCAGAGCGTCTTTGTGTACCGGTACCTGGCCCCCGCGATTGCCAGCATGCCGCCCGCTGTCTCGAGCGTCTTCCAGTGGCCCACGATGACTGCGAGCGCGCTGGTATCCAGGAAGTCGACGTCAGCCAGGTCGAGAATCACCCGCTGATGCGTGTTCTGCGCGCGGATGAGGATTTCATCGAGCCGGGGACTAGTGGTGATGTCGAGGTCGCCGTGGATCGTAATGACCATGCTGTCACCACGGCTCTCGGCAGAGAGGCCGGGCTCTTCCACGAGTCACCCCCGGGTGTGATCCGCGCATTGACCCAATACCTACCCATAGTAGAAGCGCGCACCCATGTGATCCGTTGCATATACCGTAATCCGGCGGGAAGGTACGGGCCGGCGAGCGGTTCCTCGGCAGCGCATGGGGGTTGGCTGTGACTGACCAGGCGGCGGATGGTCGACTCCGCCATGGGGTCTGGCTTTACCGGCGCCGCGACGAGTTTCTCGCGGGCCTCGCAGAGTTCATACGCGCCGCGATCAGGTGCAGCGAACCAGTGCTCGTAGCAGTCCCCGTCTCGCAAGTCCCGGATGGCTGGCTGCCCACCGGGCCCGATGTGGCCGTAGCCGACATGCGGGTGGTGGGCAGCAATCCGGCGCGGCTCATTCCGATAATCCGGGCTTTCGCTGACCGCTACAAAGGGCGGCGGGTCCGATACGTGGGCGAACCTGCCTGGGCCGGCCGGTCAACCGCCGAGCTAATGGAGGTTGTCAGGTACGAGGCGCTGCTGAACCTGGCACTCGCCAATGTCGACATCAATGTGCTGTGCCCCTACAACGCAGCCGAACTTTCAGCTGCCGTCGTCGCAGACGCCTGCAGCACACATCCCGTGCTGCGCGACGGCCAGACTGAGCGCCCCAATGCGGCGTACCGCGGGCCGGCGGTCTGGCCCGACAGCCTGACCTGGCCGCTGCTAGCGCCCGCATCGGCACGGGTGCTTTCCTACGACGGTGACCTTCGACCAGTCCGGGCGCTCGTCGCCGCCGTCACCGACCAAGCCGGGCTGTCCCAAGGTCGGTGCACCGACCTGGTAATAGCGGCCAGCGAGATCGCTGCGAACACGCTCCGGCACACCAGCAACGGTGGCGTTGTCCGGCTCTGGGCCACTGACGCTGAGGTGCTATGCCAGTTCGAGGACACCGGACATATCACCGATCCGCTGGCCGGGCACAGGCGCCCTGATGGCGACCTCTCCGGCGGCCAGGGACTGTGGCTTGTTAACCAGGTGTGTGATCTTGCGGAGATTAGGTCGAGCGAGCACGGAACGACGATCCGTCTGCACATGCACAAGCCTTAGCGCGGCCTCTGAGCGGCAGGCCGAGTGGGCTACGAGGTTCTGCCTTCGGACTGTTGACTGTCGGGTACCCGCTGACGGCTGAGTCTGCGAATACTGACCGTCTGGTGACCAGGGTGCGGGAGACGCTCTAGGGCTGCGGCCGGCAGTTCGCGCAGCCGCAGGTCACTGAACGCCGGAGCCCTGGCAACAAGAATGGCACCGCCGATGATGGCCGCGATACTGGCCGCCTGGGCAGCGAGCAGCCACGGGGATACGTGGACGACGTCGCCAAAGACGACGACGCCGAGCACGATTCCGGCGACTGGCTCAGCGGCGGTTACCGCCGGCAGTGAGGCGTGCAACGGCGCAGCGTTGAAGGCATTTTGCATCAGCCAGAGTCCGACCATGCTCGTGGCCACGGTCGCATAGCCGGGCCAGGTCGTGAGCAGGTGCGCAGGGCTCTGGCCGTCTAGGGTCTGCACGCTCGTCCGAGTCAGGGCGTCGGCGATGCCGAAGACAAGCCCGCTCGCTACGGCCGTCACGGCTGCCCTAACCGTACCTCGCCGACGTCGCCCGATATAGACAAGGATGGCCGCGATGAGCGCAATCAGCCCCGCCACCGGCCAGTGCGACACGGACCCGAACGACTCGCTCGGCGCCTTGACCGTCCTCGTCGCCGAGAGGGCCGCGACGCCGGCGCTGAGGAGGAGCGCACCGATGATCTCGGTCCGCCGCAGTGCCTGGCCGCTGAGTGGCACTGCTAGCAGGAGAGCGAAGATCAGATTGGTGGTCAGCAGCGGCTCAGTGAGCGACAGCGTCAGGTGACCGAGTGTCCAAGCACCGAGCAGGTCCCCGGCCGCCAGGGCTGCAATGCCACCAAGCCAACGGCGGTTGTGGATGAGCTTGGCGATCAGCCCTGGGCGGAGGAATTCAGCGGATCGTACCTGCATGGCGGCGTGCTGCTGGAGCACGAAGCCGAAGCCGATCAGCATCGCGGCGACCACGGTCGCCGCGATGTAGAACCAGCTCACGGTCTGGTCTCGATGATCTCGTGGGTCAACGCCGTCACCGGCTACAACAGTACGTGCCGTCCGCCGCACGAGGGACCACCGCATGCGATCCGCACCGGGTTCAGGTCAAACTGGAGAACCCGGCCGCGTCACCGGCGCGATGTTACTTGCTGGGCTGCGGCATCCGGCAGCGGATCGTTGGGTTTGCGCCCATATAATTCAGCGGACCCGCGGCGATAGTGGCCACGACGGTCCCAGCCCTCGCGCAGCTCACCGCGCCGTTGTAGTAGTGCCTCTGCAGTCCGGCGAGCAGCCCGACGACCAGCCAGACGGTGACCAGTATCCCGATGATCTTCATCAGCGCCTCCGGGTACCAAGGCGATCGCCATGATCGCCATTGGCCAGCGCGCCTCGTTCGGTCGCCTGAGCCGGGCGCGGGTCGGCGGTGTCTGGCCGGAGGGCAAGCTACCCGTGCGTACGCACTTAAACAGAACAGTCGCCGGGCACGCCCCCCGGCGGCCCCCAAAGTCACACCCCCGGGCTCGGCTTGCTCGCGGTTGGACGGCTGGTGCTCCCCGGGCCAACGTGCATGGCTGGCGATTGCTTGGCTGACGCTTGCTTCGCCCGTGCCTGCGCGATCGCTTGGAGCGCTGCGACGCGCTCATCGTTGACCACTGCTGCGGCGAGGCCCTTGGTCATCCAGATCAGCATCGGTGGCACCTCGGCGTGCCACGTCCCCATGGTGTGCCCGCCGCCTGAGGTGACGTCAACCGGGACGCTGGCCTGGTGCAGTTGGAGTAGCTGTGCGAAGTACTCCGCGCTGCTGACGTCAGCCGGGTCGCCCTGCCCTGCACCGAGCCAGAACATCGGCGTGTGTGCGCCGGCCGCCAGCGCACGCACCTCGTCGATTGGCGTGTTCTGTGCTCGGAGCTGCTTGTTACCCCCGAACGGGTCGACGAGCCGACTCGGATTTGTCAGCTTGTTGCGGGCTGGGGTGAAGTACCCGCTCATCGACGCAGCGAAGCCGTACCGGTAGCGGAAGCGCAGCGCCATGTTGACCGCGCAGAAGCCGCCCTCGGAGAAGCCGGCCACGCCCCACGCGGGACCTGGCAGCTGGAGGCGCAGCATGTGCGAGATCTGATTCGGCACGTCCTCAGCCAGGTAGGTCAGGTCTGGCGGGCCGTGGACTTGATTGAGGCACTGCAGCGAGGTTCCGGCGCCCCCGTTGACGTCCGGCATGACGAGAACCACCGGCCTGGCGAAACCGTGCCTGATCAGATAGTTCAGCGTCACCTGAATGCCGACGACGTTGATCCAGTCCTGCGGCTCGCCTGGCTGCCCGTGAATGAGTTCTATGACTGGGAAGCGGTAGTGCGCGTACTGCTGCTCAAAGTACGCAGGCGGCAGGTAGACGTACACCGTCCGCGAGATGTGGCTCAGCTTCCCCGGCAACCTAAGGCTGAGGGTGTACCCCTGCTGGAGGGCAAGTGCCCGGTACACCGTCCCTTGGTTAAACGCCAGGCTTCGATTGCCGACCAGCAGGCTGCCCGAGGAGACCGCCGGCCCCGAAAAAGAACTCTGATTCGACAGGTCGGCGATGGCCGAGCCCCATGTTGAGTAGTAGCCGAAGTATTTGTTGACGGACAAGACACCGAACTGCATGGCGACGATGAATGCCAGGCACGCAGCAGTCACCCGCAGGACCACTCGCCGGGTCCGCACCAGCCAGAAAATCAGCCCGCCAAATGCCAGTATCAGCAGGACAAAAAGCACATTACTTTGCGGCTCAAGCATTATTCGGTTGCCCCCGGGAGTTACAGGACATCCGCCCCGACTCACCAGCTAACGCCGACCTGACGCTCAGGAGTGCCCCCAGCGGGTTGGCATTATGAAGTTCATAACCGGTTATTGCCGTCGCTTGCCGTTTGAGTCGGGCTGCGTCGGCCCCGTTCCGCCGATCTCGAAGATAGCCGGCCAACCGCAGGCCGTCGGCCGGCGGCCCAGCGGTCTGCGCGGGCCGATGTTTGAGCGCCGCACAGGGGGCACGAACCCCTTTGTGCGGGCCCCACCGACCGCACGAGTGGAGATGCTCACGATGACTACATCGGCTACGTTAACGGCGACAGGATCACAGCGGACACGGTCAGCGAAGGCAGGGTCAGTACCGCCGCGGACGGCAGATCTCGCCGAGCTCGATGACGCTGAGCTGCTGACCATGATCCAGGCCCGGCCGCCCGGTGACAGCGTGCGCGACGCCGCGTGCGAAGTGCTCGTCATCCGGTACCGGCCGCTCGTTCGGTCGTGCGTACTGCGCTACAAGAACAGCAGCGAGTCGCAAGAGGAACTCATGCAGGTCGGCTACGTGGGCCTGCTGAAGGCGATCAACAATTTCGACCCCAGCGTTGGCGCAAGTCTGGCTGGCTACGCACAACCATGCGTGAGCGGCGAGATCAAACGTCACTTCCGCGATAAGCGCTGGCAGTTGCATGTGCAGCGGTCGCTTCAGGAATTGCGGCTTGAGCTACGAACTGCCGCCGCTGAGCTAACCAACGAGCTGGGGCGGATCCCGTCCGACGCCGAGCTCGCACAGCACCTGCACATTAGTGCCGAGGACGTCCGCGCGGCCAGGCAAGCGGACCTGGCTTTCCGAGCCGCATCGATTGATTCCCCGCTCGCAACAGCGGACGGCTCCACCAGTCTGGCCGACCTGCTCGGTGCCGAGGATCCGCAGCTTGACCATGTGATCGACATGGAGGCCGTCTGGGCGCACTGGCACGAGCTGCCCGTTCGCGAGCAGCGACTCCTGCTCATGCGGTTCTACGGGAACATGACGCAAGCAGAGATTGGCGCACAGCTCGGCATCTCGCAGATGCACGTATCCAGGCTGCTGGCCGAAGCGCTGTCCTACCTGCGCAAACATCTGGGAGGATTGTCGGCAACGGACGCCGGGCGTAGAATCAAATAGCTGTGTCTACGACGAAGGCACGCCCTCGCCATTCGTGGCGTGAGCACTGATCCCACTGCAACGCGGTAGGCGATCTCAGCCGGTGATCCGGCGATGTCGTCTGCTTGGTGATCACAGTGCACTCAGAGGGTGTGCCTTTTGACGGCTGGGCCCCCTGATTGCGCTGTCGCGCTGCGTTGCGGCACCACCAGGAGGCACTTCCATGAGGATCGCCCTCATCGCGGCGCACAG
>Ga0126378_10002499_pt1 | contig 13649 bp, 7 predicted proteins | sample PanSoiMetPlot_23_FD_92587 | JGI IMG/M metagenome (GOLD analysis project Ga0126378, IMG submission 92587) | Tropical forest soil microbial communities from Panama - MetaG Plot_23 | ecosystem: Environmental > Terrestrial > Soil > Tropical forest > Bulk soil | place: Panama | collected 2016-02-17 | reverse complement strand
TGGTCGGCGTGGACGTGAGCCTGCAGACCTTGCTGCGGCGGCTCGGCCCCAAGCGGTTCCGCTGGCATCCGACCCCGGACCGGGTGATCGACTGGGCCGCCATCGAGTCGTTCGGCGAGGACTCGCCCGAGGAACCGGCCGCGATGAGGCTACGGACCCAAAATTCGGCGCTGCGGCGGCTGCGCCCGGCGGAACTCGCCGACGTGCTGGAGGGGCTGGGCCGGTCCGGGCGGCAGGAGCTGCTCGCCAGCCTGGACCACGACCTGGCCGCGGATGCCCTGGAGGAGATGGAGCCCGACGAGCTGACCGCGCTGCTCCGGGAGATGGAGCCGACCCAGGCCGCCGACCTGATCGCGGAGATGGAGCCCGACGAGGCGGCGGAGGCGCTGCGCGAGCTGCCAGCAGAAGAGCAGGCGCAGTTGCTCGCGCAGATGCCACCCGGCACCCAGCGGGAGCTCGCCCGGCTGCTCGGCTACGCCCCGGACGAGGCCGGCGGGGTGATGACCACCGTGATCGCCTGCGCCGAGCCGCACGAGACGGTCGATGAGGTGCGGAAAAGGCTGGTCAAGCTGGCCAAACACCAGACGGAGATCGACTCCGTGGCCGTGCTGGACGCCCAGGGCCGGCTCATCGGCGACGTGTCCGCCTTCGATCTGCTGGTCAACAAGTCCAGCAAGCAGCTCGCGGACCTGATCGACCCGGAGAACCCGCCGATCACGCTGCGGCCCGACGCCGACATCGACACGGTGGCCACCGAAATGGTGGAGTCACGGCGCTCGTCTTTGCTGGTGGTGGACGACGAGGGGAAGCCGCTTGGCCGGATCCTGTCCGACGACGTGCTCGATGCGCTCGTGCCCGGCCACGGCCGGCTGCACTTCCCGAGGCTCTTGCAATGAGGCACGTTGTGCCGGCCATTGGCGGTGTCACGCCGCAGCCGCCGGGCCGAACGCCGCATCGCTTCGCGCTGCGTCCCAGCGGCGAGACTCTGCTAGCCCGGTGGACAACCCCCGGACCCCCGTGCCTCCCGAAGCCAGCGACCTGCTTGCTGGCGCGCCTCCGGCACGACGTCCCGCGAGGGAGGCAATGAGATTGAGCAGCCGGCACGAGGAGGCCCCGGACACCACGGCGCCGCATGCGCCGGAGGCGGCGGGCGGCGCGGGCGCGGCGGGCGGCGCGGCGGCACAGGAACGAGCGGCGAGGCGCAGGCAGCGGGCGGCGGCCGCCCAGGAGGCGCGGGCGCGGCAGGAGGAGGGCGCCCGGGCGGCGGGCGTCCGGGCGGCCCAGTCCTGGGCTGGCCTGACCACGCTGACCCGGATCCGGATCGGCGGGGTGCGGCTGACCCGGGTGCGCAAGAGCCGGATCTTCCTGTTCCTGGCGATCCTGGGCCCGGGAGTGGTCGCCGCCAACGCAGGGAACGACGCCGCCGGGATCGCCACGTACGCCTCCGCGGGCTCCCAGTTCATCTACCGAACCCTGTTTTTCATGGTGCTGGTCACGGTGGCACTGGTACTCGTGCAGGAGATGGCGGTACGGCTGGGCACCTACACCGGCAAGGGGCTGGCGGCGCTGATCCGGGAGCAGTTCAGCCTGCGGTTCACCGCGCTGGCGCTCGGCTGCGTGCTGCTGGCCAACACCGGGCTCGTCGTGTCCGAGTTCGCTGGGCTCGGCGCGGCGTTCGAGCTGCTGGGAGTCAGCCGGTACATCATCATCCCGGTCGCAGCGGTCGCCATCTGGGCGCTTGTGCTGTTCGGGTCCTACCGTTATGCGGAGCGAATCTTCCTGGTGATGTCGCTGGCCTTCCTCGCGTACCCGATCGCGGCGGTGCTCGGCCACCCGGACTGGGCACAGGTCGGGGAGAACCTGGTGATACCGCACTTCGAGTACACCAAGGCGTTTCTGCTGATCGGGGTGGCGCTGATCGGGACCACCGTGAGCCCGTACATGCAGCTTTACGCCGCCGCTGGCGTGGTCGACAAGGGCGCCGACGCGGCGGATTACCCTCGCGCGCGGATCGACGCGATCTCGGGCGCGGTCTTCGCCTGCTTCGTCTCCATCACCATCATCATCGCGACCGCCGCGGCCATCGGCGGGACCGGGCCGCTGACCTCGGCCGCCGAGGGAGCCCAGGCGCTGCGGCCGGTCGCGGGGGCAGGAGCTGAGGCGCTGTTCGCGCTCGGGCTCATCGGCGCGTCCGCGCTCGCCGGGGCGGTGGTCCCGCTGTCGAGCGCCTACGCGATCAGCGAGGCGGTCGGCGTGGAGCGCTCGGTGTCCCGCCGGTTCACCGAGGCGCGGCTGTTCCTTGGGCTGTTCACGGTGCAGGTCATCATCGGCGCCTCGCTCGCGCTGACCCACATAAACCTGATCTCCCTGCTGATCGGCACCCAGGTGCTGCAGGGCATCGTCACCCCGGTGATCCTGATCTACATCCTGATCCTCACCAACCGGCGCAGCGTGCTGGGCAAGGCCGCCAATAAGCCGTGGTTCCGTATCGCCGCCGGGATATGCGTGACGGGCATCTCAGCGATGAGCCTGACCCTGCTCCTGATCACGGTGCTCGGCTTCTTCGGCATCGGTTAGGGGTCGAAGCGGTAGCCCATGCCGGACTCGGTCAGCAGATAGCGCGGGCGTGACGGCTCGGGCTCGAGCTTGCGCCGCAGCTGGGCGACGTACACCCGCAGGTAATTGCTCTCGGTCTCGTAGGCCGGCCCCCATACCTCCTGGAGCAACTGCCGCTGGGAGACGAGGCGGCCGCGGTTGCGCACCAGGATCTCCAGCAACTGCCATTCGGTGGGGGTCAGCCGCACGTCGCTGCCGTCGGCGCGGGTGACCCGCTTGGCCGCGAGATCGACGGTGAAGTCCTCGGTCTTGACGACCGGCTCGTCCGGAGCGGGGGAGGCGCGGCGGATGGCGGCGCGGAGCCGGGCCAGCAGCTCGTCCATGCCGAACGGCTTGGTCACGTAGTCGTCCGCGCCCGCGTCGAGAGCCGCCACCTTCTGGCTTTCGTGCCCCCAGACCGACAGCACGATAATCGGCGTCGAGGCCCAGCCGCGAACGCCGCGAATCACCTCGGTGCCGTCCATATCGGGCAGCCCGAGATCGAGGATCATCACGTCGGGACGGTCGCGCGCCATGGCGGCGAGCCCGGAAGCACCATCGCTGGCGGTACTGACCTGGTAGTTCCGTGCGGCCAGGTTGATCCGCAGCGCCCGCAGGATCGACGGCTCGTCGTCGACCACAAGCACCCTGGTCAAGACTCGGCACCCTGCATGGACTCGGCGCCCGCGGTCGCGCTCGCGACCGGGAGCGTGATCCGCACCGTGAGCCCGCCCCCGGGAGTGTCGGCGGCCACGATGACACCGCCCATTGCCTCGGTGAAGCCCTTGGCCACCGCCAGGCCGAGCCCCACCCCGACCTTGCGGTCATCGAACCGCCGGAACGGCTCGAAGATCTCTGTTTTCAGCCCGTCTGGCACTCCCGGACCGTGGTCAATGACCTCGAGCACGACGGTGTCGTTCTGCCGGCGGGCCTGCAGGGCCGGTGGCCGGGCCGCCGGCGAATGGTGCAGCGCGTTCGAGAACACGTTCGCCAGGACGCGCTCCAGCAGGCCGGGGTCGGCCAGCACCAGCGGCATGCCGTCGGGCACTTCGAACCGCACGCCCGCCGGTGCGTCCAGCCCGCGCAGCGCAATCGGCGCCACCTCGTCGATCGTGATGGGCCGCAGGAACGGCTGCAGCGACCCGGTGTGCAGCCGGCTCATGTCGAGCAGGTTGCCGATGAGCCCGTCGAGCCGGTCGGCGTTCTGCTCGATCGTGGCGAGCAGGGCTTCCTCGTCGGATTCGGTCCAGGCGACGTCGGTCTGGCGCAGGCTGCTGACGCTGGCCTTGATCGAGGCCAGCGGTGTGCGCAGGTCATGGCTGACCGCGGCGAGCAGGGCGGTGCGCATCCGGTTGCCCTCAGCCAGTGCCTCCGCCTGGGCGGCCTGGGTGCGCAGCCGCTCCCGGTCCAGGGCCGCGGCGGCCTGGGCGGCGAAACCGGCCAGCAGCCCGGGCGCGATCGGGGCGGGCTGGCCGGCCACCTCGAGTGCGAGGTCGGTCCGCACGTTGAGCCGGGTGGTCGCCGCACCGTCCGGGACGCTGCCGCTGGCGGCGATCTTGACCCAGCGGCCGCTGACACTCTCCAGCAGTTCGGCCTGGCCGCCCAGCGTCGCGACCAGATGATCCAGGACCGCGGCGGGGGTGTCGGCGCCGCCGAGAACGGTCTGCGCCAGGGTCAGCAGCAGCCTGGCTTCCTCCCGGCTGCGGGCCGCCTGGCCCGCCCGGCTGGCAGCGAGGTGGACGACGCTGCTGACCAGCATCGCGACCGTGACGAACAGCAGGAGCGCCAGCAGGTTGTCGGGCTTGTCGATCGTGAAGGTGTGCAGCGGCGGGGTGAAGTACCAGTTCAGCAGGAGGCTGGCGGAGGCGGCGCCGAGGACGGCGGGCCAGAAGCCACCGATCACCGCCAGGGCGACCACGGCCACCAGGTAGATGAGCAGGTCGTCGGTCAGGCTCAGGTGATGCCTGGCCAATGCCAGCAGCAGGGTCAACAGGGGCAGGCCGACGGCGGCGACGAGCACCCCGGTCAGCGCCCGGCGGGCGCCCACGGCGTAGGCCGCCTTGGCCAGGACCGAGTCGCGCTCCAGCGCCGGGCCGCCGCCCGCTCCCCGGCCAGCCCTGCTCCGGCCAGGTACGGCGCCCGCGCCGAGCTGCCCGGTGTCGCTGCCCACGCCTTCCAGTATGGGCCTGTCCGCCGACCTGCGCAGTAGCAGGCCGAGCCCGCCCGCGGCCAGCGCGCAGGCAGCAAGGACGACCGCGCTGCGCCCGGCGAAGGGGCCGGTGAGCCGCAGCTGCCCGTACGGCGGGTGGGAGAACCCCACGGCGGTGAGCCACCCGACGAAGCCCAGGGGGATCGCCGCGAGCGGTTCCGCCACGAACGACAGTGCGGTCACCACTGCCGCGACCGCGATCAGCATCGCCGTGGGTGAGAACCTGCCGTGCAGCCCGGCCGCCACGGTGCCGAGCGCAAAGAGCGCGCCGAAGCCGGTCACCAGCGCGAACGGCGCCGCGAGCCCTCGCTGCCTTGAACTAGTCATCTTGTACCCGAGTCAAGCGCCGGAACCATCGAAATTAAATGATCTTGATAGATCCTTAACGCGCAGGTCAGGACTCCTAACGCGGCGTTTGCACCGCCCAGGAACGGCGGCGCTTAGCGTCGAGACAGTGATCAGAGCGGTCGGTCAGGGCCCGGATGCGGACGTGGCGGAAATCCATGATCGCGGCCGACGTGGCCATCGGCCGGGCAGGCTGGTCAGGCTGTAAGCGGGACCCGGGCTCGGGTCCTGAGGACGGAGGGGAAGAGGCGTTGGCCCTGCGTAAGGCGGCTGGCCTTCTTGACGGAGCCTCTCAGCGTGACCTCCCGGAGAGCTTCGGGTACTCCATCAAGCGGCGATTGCTCGGCCCCCCCATGGTCAACGAGCAGCTTCACAGCGAGCGCCTGTCCAGGCCGCTCGCCTTGGGCGTGCTTTCAAGCGACGGCATCTCCTCGGCGGCCTACGGCACCGAGGAGATCCTCATCGAGATGGTGCCGGTGGTCGGGCTGGCGGCATTCAGCCTCATCCTCCCCATGACGCTGGTGATCTTGATTGGCATCGCGCTGGTGGTGCTGTCCTACCGCGAGGTGGTCACCGTCTACACCCGGGCCGGCGGCTCCTACGTGGTCGCCAGGGACAACTTCGGCCCGCGCGTCGCCCAGGTCGCCGCGGTCGCGCTGCTCATCGACTACGTGGTGACCGTGGCGGTACAGACCGCCGCAGGCAGCGCGGCGATCGTGTCCGCATTCCCAGCGCTGGGCACGCTCGGCGGGCTGTCGCCCACGACCGTCTTGCTCCTCATCTCCGTGCTCGCGGTGCTCGTCATGTGCTACGGCAACCTGCGCGGCGTGCGGGAAGCGGGCAAGGCCTTCGCCCTGCCCACGTTCCTGTTCTCCGGCTCGGTCGGCCTGATGATCGTCGTTGGGCTGGCCCGGCAGGTGTTCGGGGAGCTCCACCATGTCCGCCAGTACCAGGGCACCCCTTACGCGCTCGGGCACAACGGCAGCAGCCTGCTGACCTTCGGGATGATCTATATGCTGCTGCGGGCCTTCGCCAACGGCGGGTCGTCCCTCACCGGGATCGAGGCGGTGTCCAACGCGGTTAGCGCACTGCGCCCGCCAGAGGGCCGCAATGCCCGTCAGGTACTAATGACGCAGGGATCCATTGTGGCGTTCCTCATCGCGGGCATCTCCTGGTTCGCGCACGTCACGCACGCGCGGCCCTACGAGGCCGGGGTCCCGACCGTGCTGGCGCAAGAGGCTGACGTGATCTTCGGCCAGTCGGCCCACTTCATGTTCTACGTGGTCCAGGCGGCAACCGCCTTGATCCTGTTCACCGGCGGGAATACCAGCTTCAGCGGGTTCCCCTTCCTGGCCAGCTTCGTGGCCGAGGACTCGTTCCTGCCAAGGTGGCTCGCCAAGCGCGGGCACCGGCTGGTGTTCTCCAACGGCATCATCGTCCTCACCGCCGTCTCACTGACCCTGCTCATCGTCTTCGGCGCCACGGTCAACGCCCTCGTCCCGCTGTATGCGATCGGCGTGTTCACCGGTTTCGCCATGGCCGGCTTCGGCATGGCGAGGTACCACACCCGGGTCAAGGAACCGGGCTGGCGGCGGCGGCGCGTCATCAATCTGATCGGCGGGGTCTACACCGCGGTCGTGGTCGTGGTCTTCGCTGTGGTGAAGTTCACCGAGGGCGCCTGGGTCATCGTGATCCTGTTCCCACTGCTCGTTTACGGGCTGATCCAGGTCAACCGCCGGTACCGGGTGGAGGCCGAGGTACTGGAGAACCTCGGCGGGCGCAAGCCGCCCGACCCGCCGAACTACACCCGCCGCACGGTGCTGGTGTTCGTAGACGAGTTCAACCTGGCGACGATCGCCGCGCTGAGGTACGCCCGCGGGCTGCGGCCCACCTCGCTGCGCGGGGTGCACTTCGTGATCGACCAGGACCGGGCCAACGAACTGCGCGATGCGTGGCTCCGCGCGGACCGGGGCATCCCGCTGGACCTTGTGGACTGCGCGGACCGGCGGCTGACCCGGGCCGCTGCGGAACTGGTCGCGGAGGAAGCCTCCGAGCCGGGCACTCACGTCACGGTGGTCCTACCCCGGCGAAGCTATCCACCGCTGCTCGGCCGGCTCCTGCACGACCAGACCGCGGACAAGATCGCCCGGGTGGTGAGCCGGATCCCACGTTCCGCCGCCACCATCATCCCGTTCGACGTGGAGGCACGCCTCGACGTGCTGCACGAGCGGCAGGTCAGGCAGGGCGTCAAGGCTCCCGTGCCGGAGGCGAAGATCCGCGAGCATGAGCAGCCCGCCGTGCGACCGGGCGTCACCCCGATCGGCTCGGTCGCCAGGAACGGCCGCGCCACGGTGGAGGGCCGGGTGCACAGCCTGGAGATCCGGCCGGTGGAGCACAGTTGCGTGCTCGCCTGCCAGGTGATCGACGCCACCGGCGAACTCACCGCGCTCTTCTACGGGCGCACCCACATACCGGGCGTGGAGCCGGGGGCCGTGATCCAGCTTCGCGGCCGGGTTGGCTTCAAGGACACCGCCGCCGTGATGGTCAACCCCGCCTACGAGCTGCTCCAGTAGTACGGCCGGCCGCCGGTCCGATGACCTACCGGCCCGCTCCCGCACCCGTGGGTTAGGGCGGGCCGGTAACTCATGCCTTCCCCATGGACAAGCCGCTGGCAAACGGTGGTATGAAGGCCACGACGGGATATGTGAACGACGGGACAGACGGACGTGGCCATACGTAGCGCAGTCGGCTTCCTGGGCGGAAGCGGCGACCTGCCCGAGGGCTTCTGGTACTCGGTGAAGCGTCGCCTGCTCGGGCCGCCCATGGTCAACGAACAGCTACGTCACCAGCGCCTGTCGAACCCCCTCGCGCTGGGCGTGCTTTCCCCGGATGGAATCTCCTCCTCCGCCTACGGCACGGAGGAAATCCTCATCGCCCTGCTGCCGCTGTTCGGGCTCGCGGCCTTCACCATCATCCTGCCGATGACCCTTGTCATCCTCGTGGTGATGACGCTCGTGGTGCTGTCCTACCGCGAGATCGTGATGGTCTACATCAGGCCCGGCGGTTCCTACGTCGTGGCCAGAGAAAACTTCGGGCCCAAGGTCGCCCAGATCGCCGCGGTGGCGCTGCTCATCGACTACGTCGTCACGGTCGCCGTCCAGACCGCCGCGGGCACCGCCGCGGTGGTGTCCGCCGTCCCGGCGCTCGGCGAGTTCAGCCTGGAGATCACCATCGGCGTCATCTTGCTCATGTGCTACGGCAACCTGCGCGGGATCAAGGAGGCTGGAAGGGCCTTCGCGGTGCCCACATACCTGTTCGCCGGCTCGGTCATCCTGATGATCCTCGTCGGCCTGATCCGCGAGGTCACCGGGGACCTGCCGAAGTACGACCCGCATGCGCTGCACGGCACCTACACGATCGGCAGCGGCACCGCGGGCCTGATCACGTTCGCGATGATCTTGACGTTGCTGCGCGCGTTCGCCAACGGCGGCGCGTCGCTGACCGGCATCGAGGCGGTCTCCGACGCGGTGGGCGCGTTCCGGCCGCCGGAGGGGATCAATGCCCGCCGGGTGCTGGTCGCGGAGGGCTTGATCCTCGGCTTCCTGGTGGCCGGGATCTCCTGGCTGGCCCACCAGACGTTCGCGACCCCCAGGAAGAGCGGCTATCCGACCGTGCTGGCCCAGGAGGCGCAGCTGATCTTCGGGCACACCGCCTGGGGCCATGCGCTGTTCCTGCTGGTGCAGGCCGCGACCGCGCTGATCCTCTATACCGGCGGTAACACCAGCTTCAACGGGTTCCCGTTCCTGGCCAGCTACGTGGCCGGGGACGCCTTCCTGCCGCGCTGGCTGCTCAAGCGCGGGCACCGGCTGGTGTTCTCCAACGCCATCATCGGGCTGACCATCGTCTCGATAGCCCTGCTGATCGTCCGGGGATCGAACGTCAACAACCTGGTCCCGCTGTACGCCATCGGCGTGTTCACCGCCTTCACCATGGCCGGGTTCGGGATGGCCCGCTATCACAAGCGGCTCAAGGAGCCCGGCTGGCGGCACAAGCTGGTCATCAACCTTGCCGCCGGTGGCCTCTCGGCGGTCGTCGTCGCGATCTTCGCCGTGGTGAAGTTCACCGAGGGCGCCTGGATCGTCGTGGTGGTGTTCCCCATCTTGGTGTTCGCCTTGATCCGGCTGAACCAGGAGTACCGGATGGAGGCCGAGGTACTGGAGCGGATCGGCGAGCGGAAAAAGCCGCCCGAGCAGCCCAACTACCCGCGGCGCACGGTGTTCCTGCTGGTGGACAGCTTCGACCTGGCGACGCTCGCGGCCCTGCGGTACGCGCGGAGCCTGCGGCCGACGACGCTGCGCGCGGTCCACTTCGTCATCGACACCGCCGAGGCGGACCAGTTGCGGGAAGAGTGGACCCGGGCCGACCGCGGCATCGTGCTCGACTTCATCGACTGCCCGGACCGGCGGCTGGCCCGGGCGGCGGCCGAACTGGTGAGCGCGGAGGCCGCGGTGCCCGGCACGCACGTGACGGCGGTGCTGCCCAGGCGCAGTTACTCACCGCTGCTCGGACGGCTGCTGCACGACCGTACCGCGGACAAGATCGCGGCCGTGGTGAGCCGCATCCCGCACTGCGCGGCCACGATCGTCCCGTTCGATGTGCGGAACCGCCTCGAGGTGCTGCGCGCGCGGCAGAGCGTGATGGCGGCAACCGGGCCGGACGGGCAGGCGGCGGGCGTCAAGACGGCGGGAGCAGCGACGGGCGGCACGCCGTCAGCGGACGGGCAGGACGCGAAGCCCGGGAAGCTCGGCGCGGCGACGACCGCGCCGCCGGGCGATTCGCCGGGTGCCGTGGCCACGGGAGCGGGCGAGGCGGGGCGCAAGGACGCCCGGCCCGCCGCCCCGGCCCCGCCCCCCACGGCCATGCGCGGGCTGCTGCCGGGCCGCCGGTCCAGGCAGCGGCGCGGTGATACGGCACCGGCCGCGCCCGGTGCGGACCACGCCAGCTACGAGCGGCCGGTCCCGCCTCCCGGGGTGAAGCCCATCGGCTCGATCCAGGCACCTGGGCGCGCCACCGTCGAGGGGCGGGTCCGGGCGGTGGAGATCCGGCCGGTGGAGCGGAGTTCGGTGCTGGCCGTCGAGATCTCCGACTCCACCGGGGACCTGACCGCGCTGTTCTACGGGCGGTCCCACATCCCCGGCATCATCTGCGGGTCCCGGGTCCGGTTCCGCGGGCCGCTCGGGATGAGGGACACCGGGCCGATCATGATCAACCCGGCCTACGAACTGCTCGCCGCCGGGGAACCCTCGCCGCCCGCGGGCGACTGAGGTTCACGGGCTAGGCGGGCGGCTGCGGTTAGCCGCCGGGCGGCTGCGGTTAGCCGCCGGGCGACGGCTGCGTTAACCGGCTAGGGCGGGCCCCTCCCGTTGAACTGCGTGCCGCCGGGGAATCCTCCCGGCAGGGGAAGCCTCGGCTGGGGAGGCGGCCGTTTAGCCTGACAGTGAGGGAAAGGAACGGCAGTCATGGGAACCGGGCACGATCACGGGCCCGACCGCGCGCTCACCGCGACGGGGCGGCACCGGGGCCGGCTGGGCACGGTGCTCGCTATCACCACCGGGATCGCCGTCGCCGAGATAGGCGGTGCCCTGGCGAGCGGCTCCCTGGTGCTGCTGGCCGACGCCGCGCACGTGGCCGCCGACGCGGCCGGCGTCGGGCTGTCGCTGCTCGCGGCCTACGTGGCGGCCAGGCCCGCCGCCGACCGGTGGACGTTCGGGTACGCCCGCGCCGAGATCCTGGCCGCGACCGTCAACGCGCTGCTGCTGCTCGGCATGGCCGTGTTCATCCTGATCGAGGCGGCGCGCAGGCTCGCCAGCCCGCCAGCGGTCGAGCCCGGCCTGATGATCATCTTCGGGGTGATCGCGCTGGCCGGGAACGGCGTGTCGCTGATGCTGCTGCGCCCCGGGCAGGCGGAGAGCATGAACGTGCGCGGCGCCTTCCTGGAGGTTGCCTCGGACGCGCTCGGCGCCATCGCCGTGATCGGCACCGGCCTCGTGGTGGCGGCCACCGGTTTCACCCGGGCAGACCCGATCGCCTCGATAGCGGTGGCGCTGCTGATCCTGCCGCGTGCCTGGCGGCTGCTGCGGGACGCCGTGGACGTGCTGCTGGAGGCCAGCCCGCGCGGCATCGACCTGACCGAGGTCCGCACGCACCTGACCGCGCTGGACGGTGTGATGGGCGTGCACGACCTGCACGCCTGGACGATCACCTCCGGGCTGCCGGTGCTCTCCGCGCACGTTGTGGTGGATCCGGACGTGCTGGCAAACGGCCGGAGCGCGGCCATGCTCGACGCCCTCCAGGCGTGCCTGCACGGTCACTTCGACGTCGAGCACTCCACGTTCCAGCTGGAACCTGCCAGCCACGCCGGGCATGAGCCATCGGTCTGCCTCTGACACAGAACTTCGTATTTCCACAAATCAGAGCGCCGCAGGTCGCGAGCCAGGCCGCCTTCCGCGCGAGCCGGCGCGGGCGCACTGAGGGCTGGAGCGTTTTTCTACCAACCAGTAATATGTGGGCAAACGCCACTCAGGGAGCCGCCGTGAGCACCTACGACGCATACACGATCCCCGTCGAGCCCGGCACCTGGGACGTTCCCGCTGCTGGCGCAACCCGCTTCAGCTGGGAGTACGACGACGGCCGGCAGCGGCTGCTCGACCTGTACCAGCGGGGCAAGGACAAGCAGTGGGACGCCACCAAGCGGATCGAGTGGGACCTGCCGGTGGACCCCTGCAACATCATGGAGACCCCGGACGAATTCGTGCCCATCTACGGCTCGCGCCAGTGGGAGATCTTGAACGAGAAGGAGCGGGAGACCCTCGGGCACCACCTCGGCGCGTGGCTGTTCAGCCAGTTCCTGCACGGCGAGCAGGGCGCGCTGACCGTGGCCGCCCGGATCGTGGAGTCGGTGCCCGACCTGGATTCCAAGTTCTACGCCGCCACCCAGACCATGGACGAGGCCCGGCACGTCGAGCTGTACGCGCGGTTCCTCCGGGAGAAGGTCGGCCTCTACTACCCGATCAACAGCGACCTGGCCAAGCTGCTGGGCGAGGCGCTGCAGGACTCCCGCTGGGATCTCCCCTACCTGGGCATGCAGGTTCTCATCGAGGGACTGGCGCTCGCCGCGTTCGGCGTGCACCGGGACATGGCCCAGAACGACCTGGTCAAGCAGTTGCTCGCGTACGTGATGCAGGACGAGGCGCGGCATGTTGCCTTCGGGCGGCTCGCGCTGCGCGACTACTACCGCGAGCTGACCGCCCGGGAGCGGGCCGAGCGGGAGGAGTTCGTCGTCGAGGGCTGCTACCTCATGCGCAACCGGTTCCGGGCGCAGGAGGTATGGGAGCAGATGGGCTTTGACGTGGCGGAATGCCTGGAGTTCACCGAGCACTCGCCGGTCCAGCAGGCATTCCGCACGCTGCTGTTCAGCCGGATCGTGCCGTGCGTCAAGGACATCGGGCTGTGGGGCCCCAAGGTGCAGCAGGCCTACGCTGACCTGGGGGTCCTCGACGCGGCAAACACCAACCTCGAAGCCCTGATGGCCGACGACGAGCGGATCGCCGAAGAGGTCGACCAGCGCAAGTACGAGGCCGAACTGGCCGCCCGCCGGGACGAGGTGCACACCGCGATCGCCGACGGCCACGAGTGAGCGCGCCGCCCCCGGTTCCGTGACTCGGCCCGGCCGGGAACGCACAGCTGACCGCGCCGCCCGGCTCGGTGGCTCGGCCCGGCCGGGAACGCACGGCTGACCGCGCCGCCCGGCTCGGTGGCTCGCTCCGGCCGGGAACGCACGACTGACCGCGCCGCCCGGCTCGGTGGCTCGGCCCGGCCGGGAACGCACGACTGACCGCGCCCATCCCGGGCAGGGGACATGAAGGCAGCCGGGGACTGGTGGAATCCCCGGCTGCCGCTGATTCTGCGTCAGGACCGGTCAGGTGACCTTCCCGTTGCTGGCCGCGGCCGATCTGCCCGACCCGGCCGTCACCGCCGCCCGCAGAGCGCCCTGGCCCGTGGCCACCTCGGCGTTCTGCTCCCCGGCCGCCAGACTGGTGTCGCCGGGCTCGGTGACCTTGCGGCCCACGCCGCGCGGCCAGGCCAGCATCATCAGGAAGGCCAGGAAGAACACGCCAACCTGGAACCACAGGGTGCGGACGAGCGATGCGGCGAAGTCATGGCGCACCGCGCTGATCCCGGCCCCGGCGACGATCCGCTGCACGGTCGGCGAGAGCACCACGCCCGCCGGTGGCTTGCAGGACGCCGGGGTGATGGTCGGGTCGGAGGCCACCAGCCGGTCGTGCAGGCAGGTGCGGAACTGGGCCTCGAGGCGCACGGCGTTCTGCGCCGGGACCCCGGCGGCCACGATCTGCGAGCGTAGCGCGGGTGCGACGGTGCTCGCCGCCGGCCCCGACTGGCTGCCGAGCAGCGCGAAGAAGATCACGCCGATCACCGCGAT
>Ga0126378_10002498_pt1 | contig 13649 bp, 13 predicted proteins | sample PanSoiMetPlot_23_FD_92587 | JGI IMG/M metagenome (GOLD analysis project Ga0126378, IMG submission 92587) | Tropical forest soil microbial communities from Panama - MetaG Plot_23 | ecosystem: Environmental > Terrestrial > Soil > Tropical forest > Bulk soil | place: Panama | collected 2016-02-17 | reverse complement strand
GGAGGAACCAGAAGGTCTGCGAGCCGGGAGCGGACGGCGCCGGGCGCCTGGTGGAGCCGGACCGGCCGGTCACCGTGCGCGACCTCCTCACCCACACGTCCGGCCTCACGTACGGCCGCGACCCCGCGGACCCGGTGGACCGCCTCTACGTCGAGGCCGGCCTGTGGGGCCCGGAGGTGACGCTGGATGAGCTGGTCCGGCGGCTCGGCGAGCTCCCGCTCAGGTTCCAGCCCGGGACCCGGTGGCAGTACTCCTTCGCGACCGACGTGTGCGGGCGGCTGGTCGAGATCATCGCCGGGCGGCCCTTCGACCAGTACCTGCGGGAGGCGATCTTCGAGCCGCTCGGCATGACCGACACCGGCTTCGTCGTCCCCGAAAGCGCCAGGGATCGGTTCGCCGCCAACTACCGGCGCAGCCCTCAGAAGCAGCTGGAGCGGATCGACGACTCGGCGGCGAGGCCGTACCTGACCCAGCCGCCGCTGTGCTCCGGCGGCGGCGGGCTGGTCTCGACGACCGCCGACTACCTCAGGTTCGCCGAGATGCTGCGGCGGGGCGGGGAGCTGGACGGGGTGCGCGTGCTCGGGCGGAACACGGTCCGCTACATGACCCGGAACCACCTGCCCGGCGGCGCGTCCCTGCGCGGCCTCGCCCTCGGCGGCTTCGGCGAGACGGGCTTCGACGGCGTCGGCTTCGGCCTTGGCTTCGCCGTCTCGCTCGACCCCGTCGAGACGCAGACCGTGGGCTCGCGCGGTGACTTCTACTGGGGCGGCGCGGCCAGCACGATCTTCTGGGTCGACCCGGTCGAGCAGTTGGTTGTGATCTTCATGACGCAGCTCATGCCGTCGGGCACCTTCAACTTCCGCGGCCAGATTGCCCAGCTCGTGCACCAGGCCCTGGTGTAGCCCTTCCCACGCGGGTGGCCCGCCAGGCCGGGGGCGCCGGCCGGCCGCGCCTATGATGGCCGCCATGGGGTGCACCCGCCCGCCCGTGCAGTGACGAGCGGCCCGCCGAGCAGGCCCACGGTGCTGGTCGACATACTCGATCTGGAGCGGATCGAGGAGGACATCTTCCGCGGCAGAAGTCCTCGGGGGCGGTGGCAGCGCGTCTTCGGCGGCCAGGTGGCCGGCCAGGCGCTGGTCGCCGCCGGTCGGACCGTCACGCCCGACCGGGCGGTCCACTCGCTGCACGCCTACTTCATCCGGCCCGGCGATCCGGAAGTGCCGATCGTCTACACGGTCGACCGCGTTCGCGACGGGCGCTCGTTCACGACGCGCCGGGTGACCGCGATCCAGCACGGCCGGGCGATCTTCACGCTGTCGGCGTCGTTCCACCGCCAGGAGGAGGGTCTCGAGCACCAGGAGGCCATGCCGGACGCCCCGGCGCCCGAGCTCCTGACTGACTGGCCGGAGCGCTCCGGCCCAGAGGCCGAACCCGGCTCCGACCCGCCGCCGCCCCGGCCGGTCGAGATCCGGCCCGCCGGCGTCTCGGGCGAGCCGGGCGAGCTGCGCCGGATGGTCTGGATGCGGGCCCGCGACATGCTGCCCGACGACCCGCTGCTGCACGTCTGCGCCGTCGCCTACGCCAGCGACATGACCCTGCTGGACTCGGTGACGCTGGGCCACGAGCTCAGCTGGGAGGACGGCCGCCTGAGCGCGGCCAGCCTCGACCACGCGATGTGGTTCCACTGGCCGTTCCGGGCCGACGAGTGGCTGCTGTACGTCCAGCGCTCGCCGGCCGCGTCCGGAGCCCGCGGGCTGGCCCAGGGCACGATCTTCCGGCGCGACGGCCTGCTCGTCGCGTCGGTCGTCCAGGAGGGGCTGATCCGCCTGCAGCCGCCGCCGGCGGCGCCGGCCTGAGCCGGGCGCGGCTTCTATGGACCACGCCGACCTCGTGGCGCTGATCCGGGACGGGGTCGTGCCCGGGAGGTGGGCCGACCTCGGCTCGGGTGACGGCGCCTTCACCCTCGCGCTGGCCGACCTGCTCGGCGCCGGCGCGCGCATCCTCTCCGTCGACCGCGATGGGCGGGCGCTGAGCCGCCAGCGCCAGTCGATGCAGGCGCGGTTTCCCGAGGCGGCGGTGAAGTACGTGAAGGCCGACTTCACCCGGGGGCTGGAGCTGCCCGCCCTGGACGGCGTGGTCATGGCGAACTCGCTGCACTTCGTCCGGCGCCGGGAGCCTGTCCTGGACCTGGTCCGGCGGGCCCTGGTGCCCGGCGGCAGACTCGTCGTCGTGGAGTACGACGCTGACCGGGGCAACCTCTGGGTGCCGCACCCGTTCTCCTACGCCACCTGGGAGGGCGTGGCGGCGGCGGCAGGCTTCGTGGATACCAGCCTGCTGGCCCGCCGGCCGAGCCCCTGGCTGGGCGCGATGTACTCGGCGTTGAGCTTCCGCCCCGCCTGAGCGGGGGCCCCTGGCGGCGCCGGCCGCCAGGGGGAGGGTGGGGGAGGAGTCTCGGATCCCGGCTACGCGACGGGGCCGGTCGTCAGCGTGACCGTGGCGCTGTGCGTGCCGGACTGGTCGACCCAGGTGACCTGGATCTGCTCGCCCGGCTTGTGCGACTGGATGGCCGTCCCGAGATCCGTGGTCGACGAGACCGCGCTGCCGTTGATCGCTGTGATCACCGAGTTGGCGCCGATCCCGGCCCGCTCGGCCGGGCCGCCCGCGGTCACCCCGGTCACCAGCACGCCCGAGCTGACGTGCAGGCCGAGCTGGGCTGCCGTGGCCGGGTCGAGGTTCTGGACGCCGACGCCCAGGTGGCCGGACTGCCCGATGATCACGCCGTTGCCGGCGCGGCCGGCCCGGATCTGGTTGACGACCTCCAGCGCCGTGCTGGAGGGGATCGCGAACCCGGTCGTGGACGTGCTCTGACGGAAGCCGGTGGTCTGGCCCGCGGTGATCATGCCGATCACCTGGCCGGCGGAGTTGACCACCGGACCGCCCGAGTCGCCGGGGCTGATCGGGGCGTCGATCTGGATGAGGCCGGTCAGGTTCTCCGCGGAGGCGCCGCCGTCGCTGGCGGTGATGGCCTGGTCGAGCGCAGTTACGCTGCCCTGCGTCGCGGTGGGGGTGCCGCCCTCGCCGAGCGCGTTGCCGATGGCCACGACGCTCTGGCCCTCGGTCACCCGCGACGAGTCGGCGAGCGTCACGGTCGGCAGGCCGGAGACGTTCTGGATCTGGAGCAGGGCCACGTCCTGCGCCGGGTCGACGCCGATCGCGGTAGCCGTGTACGTGCCGGAGCGGCCCTGGATCGACACCTGGATGCTCGTCGCCTGATCGACGACGTGATTGTTGGTCAGCACCTCGCCCGACGGCGTCAGGATCATGCCCGTGCCGGCCGCCCTGGCGCTGCCGCGCAGCCCGGCGACGACGGTGTTGATGTCGACCACCGCTGGGTCCACCCTGCTGGCGATCGCCTGCGCGTCGATGGGCCCGCTGCTCTGGCTGCCCGAGCCGATCTGGGGAGCCAGGTGGATCGGGTTGGTGTCCGAGATCGAGGAGCCGTGGAGGATGTCCCTGCCGAGCGCCAACCCCACCGCCAGGCCGGCGCCCCCCACCAGCAGCGCCAGCGCCGCCACACCCGCCAGCAGGGCAGCCCAGCCGCGGCCGGGACGGCGCGCCGGCGCCGGCGGGACAGGCGGCTGGCCCCAGGCCGGCTGCCACTCACCCTGCCAGCCGGCGCCCGGCGGCGGAGGCGAGCTCGGCGGCGGGCCCCAGCCTCCCGCCCAGTGGCCGGGCGGTTCGGACGGCTGCTGGGGCTGCTGGGTGGGCGGGGGAGGCGGCCAGTACCCGCCGGGCTGAGGCGGGCCCGCGGGGCGGGTCTCGGGAGCGCCGGTTCCGGTCGGGTCAGGACTCTGTTCCGACATTCTCAAGCCTCACAACACTGATACGCAGACCGGCAGTGTCAACTTCCCCTGTCCACCCGGTCCACTGGCGTTCGTCACGGTCCCCATGCTCGGGTGGAGACCTGAAGCCGATGTGAGACGAGCCTTACGGTTCGCTGAGAAGCCCGGTGCGGCGCCGGCGTCGGTCCGACTGCGCTACCCGGCCACCTCGTCGAACAGGCCCTGCAGGACCCGCGAGAAGGTGGGGAAGCCGTGGATAGTATCCGCCAGCACCGGCAGCGGCACGCCCGCCCGGACCGCCAGCGTCAGCTCGCCGATGATCTCGCCGGCCCGCGGGCTCACAACCGTCGCGCCCGCCAGCACGTTCCGGCCCGCGTCCACCACCAGCTTGACCAGCCCGCCGTGGAAGTCGTGGATGAAGCCTCGCGCGGTGTCGGCGGCGTCGACGCTCACCACCCGGACGTCCATGTCCCGCGCGCGCGCCGTCGCCTCGACCTCGCCCACCGCCGCGATCTCCGGGTCGGTGAACGTCACCCGTGGCACCGCCAGGTGGTGCGCGGGCCGGTCACCCCGGCCGCGCAGGCTCCGGCCGATCAGGGTGCCGTGGTAGTGGGCCAGGTGCGTGAAGCCGCCGATGCCGTTGACGTCGCCGCCGGCCCAGATCCCGTCGCCCGCGACCAGGCTCTGACGGTCCACCTGGATCCAGCCGCGGGGGCCCGTCGTCACCCCCGCCGCTGCCAGGTCGAAGCCGTCCAGGTTGGGCCGGCGCCCCGTGGCTACCAGCAGCCGCTCGGCCGTCACCGGCTCGCCCGCCGCCAGGGCCAGCCGCACCCCATCCGCGGCGGCGGAGACCCCGGTCACCCTGGCGCCGGTGAGGACGCGGATGCCTTCGGCCTGGAGGTGCCCGAGCAGCAGCTCGCCGACCTCTGGCTCCTCGGCGGCGAGCAACCGGGGAGCGCCCTCGACGACGGTCACGCTGGCGCCGAAGCGGGCGAACGCCTGGGCCAGCTCGACCCCGATCGCGCCGCCGCCCAGCACCGCCAGGCTGCCCGGCAGCTCCCTGGCCAGGACCGCCTCCCGGTTGGTCCAGTGCGCGACCGCGTCCAGGCCGGGGATGGGAGGCTCTGCGGGCAGCGTCCCGGTGCACACCACCACGCCCCGCCGCGCGGTGAGCGACACCCCATCCACGTCGACGCGGCCCGGGCGGGTGAGCACGCCGTGGCCGCGCAGCAGCGTGGCGCCCCGCTGGATCGCCTGGGCCGGCCGCGTGTCGTCCAGGTCGCGCGCCATCCAGGCGGTTCGCCTGGCGATCCGGTCGAAGTCGACCTCCACCTCGACCCGGCTGGCCGCCAGCGTGCGCGCCCGCGCGGCCTCCTTCAGGACTTCGGCGGAGCGGATCAGCGTCTTGCTGGGAATGCAGCCCCAGTACGGACACTCGCCGCCGACCAGTCCCCGCTCGATCACGGCCAGGGTAAGCCCGGAGCCGGCGAGCTCGGTCGCCACGGCCTCGCCGCAGGGACCGGCGCCGATGCAGATCACGTCGAAGTCGCGATCCATCGTCCCTGACCCTACGCCTCGGTCCGCCGGCCCGCGATCAGCCCGAACGTCGCCTCGAGCCACTGCAGCCGCCCGTCTGCGGCCGTGATGCGCAGGAACTCGCGGCAGCGGGCGGGCGCAGCGAGCAGCCAGCACTCGAGCGCGTCTCGCTCGTCCCGCGGCATCGACTGCTTGGCCGTCCAGTCGTCGAAGTCGTAGCGCTTGCGGACCAGGGGGTCCGAGGCGATGAGGTCGAAGCCGGCCGCCTGCAGCATGGCGGCCCACTCCGAGAGCCGGTGGGAGCGCACGTGACTGGGGTCGCGCCAGGCCTCGAAGCGATTCATGAACGCGTCCAGCTCGTCGTCCTCGGGCACCATGTTGTCGAAGATCACCAGGCGGCCGCCGGGCGCGAGGACGCGAGCGGCCTCGGCGAGGAACCGCTCCGGCTTCGGGAAGTGGTGGGGCGCGAAGCGGGCCGCCACCACGTCGAACTCGGCGTCCGAGAAGGGGATGGCCTCGGCGTCGCCCAGGCGGAACGTGACGTTGCCGGCCCCGCAGCCGGTCACGTACTGCTCGGCCGCCACCAGCATCGCGGGCGTCAGGTCCAGGGCCCAGACCTCGCGCGCGAGCGGCGCGAACGCCAGGGCGGTGTGGCCGCCGCCCGTGGCCACGTCCAGGACGCGCTCGCCCCCGGAGAGGGCTGCCACCCCGGTCATCCGGTCGAGCTCGTCGCCCTCGACGTGGATGCGGTCGCGGACGTACCGTTCGGCAGCGGCGCCGAAGCGCTCCCTCGACAGTCGCTTGGTCTCCTCAGGCGATGACACCGGCGTCCCTCAGGGTCCGCAGCTCGTCAGGGCCGCAGCCCAGCAGCTCGTCGAGGACCTCGTCGGTGTGCTGGCCGAGCACGGGCGCCGCCCTGGACGTGGCGTCGGGGTGGGCGGGCAGCATGATCGGCCGGCCGGTGGCTCGCACCCGGCCCAGCGTGGCGTGCTCGACCTCGGTGACCAGCCCGCGCGCCGCTGCCTGCGGGTGCTCCAGCACCTGCGCCACGCTGAGGACCGGCGCGTGGGGGACGTCATTGGCCTCGAAGACCTCCTGCCACTCGGCCACGGTGTGCTGGCCGGTCTGGGCGTTGACGATCGCGTCGAGCTCATCGCGGTGACGCACCCGGTCAGCGTTGGTCCGGAACCGGGCGTCCTGCGTCAGCTCGGGGCGACCGATGGCCCTTGCGATCTTGGGCCAGAACGCCTCGCCCAGGTTGGCGATCACGATGTCGCCGTCGCTCGCCCGGTAGGCCCCGTACGGGCTGACCGCCGGATGGCCGTTGCCGACGGGCCGCGCGCTCTCCCCGGTCATGAAGTACCGGCCGGCGTACTGGGTGAGGAGGCCGGCCATGGCGTCGAACATCGCCACGTCGACGAGCTGGCCGCGGCCGGTCCGCTGCCGCTCCACGACCGCGGCCAGCACGCCGATAGCCGCGAACAGCCCGGTGCCCAGGTCGGCGAGCGGCAGACCGCTGCGCAGCGGCCTGCCACCGGGCTCCCCGGTCAGGCTCATGCCGCCGCCCATGGCCTGCATGGCCACGTCGAAAGCGCTGCGCTCGCTCAGCGGCCCGGTCTGGCCGAAGGCCGATATGGAGCAGTAGACGATCTCGGGCCGCACCCGCTTCACGGTCTCGTAGTCGAGGCCCAGGCGCGCCGTGACCCCGGGCCGGAAGTTCTCGACCAGGACGTCGGAGACCGCGGCCAGCCGCAGGGCCAGGTCACGGCCCGCCGGCTGCTTCAGGTCCACCACGACGCCGCGCTTGTTGCGGTTGACGCTCATGAAGTAGTGGCTCTCGCCGGCCTGCAGCGGCGGGAGGTGGCGCGTCTCGTCACCGTCCCCGGGGCGCTCGACCTTGATCACGTCGGCGCCCAGGTCGGCGAGCAGCATCGTGGCAAACGGGCCTGCGAGGACACGGGTCAGGTCGAGGACGCGAATGCCGCGCAGCGGGCCATCCATCGCCTCGAAGGCTAACCGGTGCGGGCCGGGTGGGCGAAGCGGGTTACGCTCTCGGGAGATGCTGGTACGCGGCGGCTGCGCCCACGACTGCCCCGATACGTGCGCCTGGGAGGTGACCGTGGAGGAAGGCCGGGCCACCGGGCTGGCGGCAGCCGCCGGCCACCCGTACACGAACGGCGCGCTCTGCGCCAAGGTCAACAGGTACCTGGACCGCGTCTACAGCCCGGACCGCGTGCTCCAGCCGCTGCGCCGCGCGGGTCCCAGGGGCGCCGGCCGCTTCGAGCCGGTCTCCTGGGATGACGCCCTGGCCGGGATCGCAGAGAGGCTCCAGGCAATCGCCCACGCGGACGGCCCCGAGGCGATCCTGCCCTACAGCTACGCCGGCAACATGGGCCTGGTCCAGTACGGGACGATGGACCGCCGCTTCTTCGCCCGGCTGGGCGCCAGCCGGCTGGCCAGGACGATCTGCGGCGACACCGCCAATGCCGGCGTGGTCACCGCCCTGGGCACCCAGACGGGCTGCCTCCCCGAGGACATCGTGCACTCCCGCTTCATCGTCCTGTGGGGCGCGAACACGCTGGTCACGAACCTGCACCTCTGGCCGTTCGTGCGCCGCGCCCGCGAGGCGGGCGCCACCGTGGTCGTCGTCGACCCTGTGCGGACGCGCACGGCCAGGGAGGCCGACTGGCACGTGCAGCCGCTGCCCGGCAGCGACGCGGCCCTGGCGCTGGGGCTGATGCACGCGATCGTAGCCCGGGGCCTGCACGACCAGGACTACCTGGATCGCTACTGCAACGGCTGGCCCGAGCTGCGCGCCCGCCTGGCTGACTACCCACCGACGCGGGCGGCCGAGCTGACCGGCGTGCCGGCGTCGGAGATCGAGCGCCTGGCGCAGGCGTACGCCACCACCCGGCCGGCACTGATCCGCACGATGGTGGGCCCCGAGAAGCACGCCAACGGCGGCCGCGCGTTCCGCACCATCGCCTGCCTGCCCGCCGTGGTGGGGGCCTGGCGCGACCTGGGCGGCGGCCTGCTGCACTGGACCCGGAGCCTGTTCGCCGAGGCCACGAACTCGCGCTCCCTGGTGCCCCGCGGGCCCAGCACCCGCGTGATCAACATGGTCCGCATCGGACGGGCGCTGACCGACCCTGCGCTCCAGCCGCCGATCAGGGCGCTCTTCGTCTACGACAGCAACCCGGCGTCGATCGCCCCCAACTCGAACCTGGTCCGGCGGGGTCTCGCCCGGGAGGACCTCTTTACGGTGGTGCACGACCTGTTCCTGACGGACACGGCGCGCTACGCGGACTTCGTCCTGCCCGCGACGAGCTTCATCGAGCACCTGGACCTGCTCCTCCCCTGGGGCCACACGTACGTGACGCTCAACCAGCCGGCGATCGCGCCGAGGGGAGAGGCCGTGTGCAACACCGACCTGTTCCGCCGGCTGGCCGCCGCCATGGGCTGGGGCGGCGATCCCGCCTTCCAGGCCACGGACGAGGAGCTGATCCGGACGGCCCTGACGAGCGACCACCCCTACCTGGCGGGGATCACGTACGAGCGGCTCCTCGCCGACGGCTGGGCGCCGCTCCGGCTGCCGGCCGAGCGTCGCGTGCCGTTCGCACAGGGCGGGTTCCCGACCGCCTCGGGGCGGTGCGAGCTCTTCGCCGACCCGGCGCCGGACCACGTCCCGCCGCCGGCCGACGAGTTCCCGCTGATCATGGTGAGCGCCAAGACGGCGCTCCACTTCCTCAATACGAGCTATGGCCACCTGCCCCGGCACGTGCGAGCGGAGGGCGAGCCCCAGGTCCAGATGGACGTGGCGGACGCCCGACCCCGGGGGATCGGCGACGGCGACCGGGTGCGCGTGCACAACCGCCGCGGCGAGCTGGTCCTGACCGCTCGGGTGGGCGACGGCGTCCGGCCGGGGGTGGTCGCGATCCCGCACGGCTGGTGGCGATCGCGGACGGGTGGAGCGCCCAACGACCTGACCTCGGACGGCCTGGCCGACCTGGGTGGGGGCGGCGACTTCTTCGGCACGCGCGTCGAGGTCACCCGAGCATGAGACGGGCAGGAGGGGGCAGGCTGTAACCCTTTTCGTTCTCGCTGCGGACCGCTGGCGTCCGTGGGGTGAGGGGCGGCCCGGCGGCCGCGGCCCGGCGGCCGCGGCCCGCCTGCCGGCTCAGCCGGGAATCGTGGCCGCCAGGTGCAGGCGGTCCCAGTCCGAGTAGGGGCCGATGACGTGGACGATGCGGCGAAAGCCGGCCTGCTCCAGCAGGCTGGCCGCGATCGCCGCCCGGTAGCCCACCCCGCAGTGGACCGCAACCGGGGCATCGCGAGGCAGCTCGTGGGCGTGGTGCGGGATGTCGGGCACCGGGAGGCGGACAGCGCCCGGCACATGGCCGTGCACCCATTCGTCCTCGCTGCGGGCGTCGATGACCGTCATCGGCTCGGCGCTCAGGATCCACGACGCGAGGTCAGCGACCTCCGCCGTCTCGAAGGTCGTCAGGTCACGACCGCTGGCCGTCCAGGCGTCGATCCCTCCGTCGAGCTGGCCGACGACGCTGTCCCAGCCGATGCGGAGCAGCTGACGATGCGCATCGGCGTGCTGCTGCTCCGTGCCGCCGGCGAGCACGAGCGGGCGGCCGCGCTCGACGACCCAGCCGACCCAGGCGCTGAACGGCCCCTCCAGCCCGACGTTGTAGCTGCCGGGCACGTGGCCGCGGTCGAAGTCACGGCCGCTGCGCACGTCGACCATCGCCGCCCCCAGCTTCAGGTGGTAGTCGGTCATGTCGGCGGTCAGGCGCGGCAGCGACTTGAGCGTGCGGCCGAGCAGGTTGGCTCCGGCCCGGTTGATGGGCGCCATGGACCGGTAGTAGGTCGGGTAGGGGCCCTGGTGCAGGGCCCGCGCGATGAAGGGCATGAGGTCGGTGGTCATGAGGAACGGGTTGGTGGCACGCTCCCGCGCCATGGTGCTGCTGGGTTCGGAGCTGGCAGAGGCCGCGCAGAACGACCCGCCTCCGTGGGTCGGATAGACGACGACGTGGTCCGGGAGGTTGCGGAGGCGAACGTGCAGAGTGCGGAAGGCCTCGAGCGCCAGGTGGGTCGCGAGGTGGGGGCCGAAGAGGTCGGTGCGCGCGATGGCGCCGACCATCAGCGCGCCCCCTGAGAACAGCGCCAGCTGCTCCGAGTCCTCGCCGGCCAGCACGTAGCAGACGTGGTTGGGGGTGTGACCGGGGCTGCGCCTGGTCTGGAGACGCCAGCGGCCGACGGGGACCTCGCTGCCCTCGCGCAGCGGGGTGAACCGAAACTCGAGCCCGCTGTCCTCGGCCGCGCCCACCGCGGCCCCCGCCTCGGCCGCGAGCTCGCGCGCCCCCGAGACGAAGTCGTTGTGGACGTGGGTCTCCACGGCGTGGGTTATGCGGACGCCGAGCTGGTCCGCGCGGTCCAGGTACTGGGCCACGTCGCGCAGAGGATCGATCGCGACCGCTACCCCGGCGTCGGGGTCCGAGACCAGGAAGGTGGTGTTGCCGAGCTCGGGGGCCGGGAAGAGGTCGACCCGAGGCGACGGTGGAGTCATCCTTGAAGGAATAATGACCCCGGCGTCGGCGTGGCGGAACAGGCAGACGCGCCGGGCTTAGGCCCCGGTGCCCGCGAGGGCATGGAGGTTCGAGTCCTCTCGCCGACACCAGTCACGGTCGGGCCGGTGCTATCGTCGGTGGCCGCGCCGGGATGGCGGAACAGGCAGACGCGACGGTCTCAAAAACCGTTGCCCGCAAGGGCGTGCGGGTTCGACTCCCGCTCTCGGCACCAGGATCCGAATACGAAAACGCCCCGGCCCGCCCGCCGAGGGCCAGCCGGGGCGTCCTGACGTCTAGCCTAGGTATTGCCGAGGACCGCGCCGAGGATGTTGGCCTGCGCCTCGCGGGCCTCCTCCTGGAGCTGTGGCAGCATATGGCTGTACGTGTCCATCGTGAGGTGGTAGGAGCTGTGGCCCAGGACCGACTGCACGACCTTGGCCGGGACCTTCTGCGCCAGCATCAGGGATGCGCAGCTGTGCCTGACGTCGTGCAGCCGCATCGTCGGCGGGCCGGCGCGTCGCGCCAGCGCAACCCACCGCCAGGGACGCGACGGGTGGCCCGGATCCGCGGTTCACGAAACAACCGGCAACTTCCGGTCGTTCTCCCAAGCAGCTTCAGGCGTCCTACTGTACAGCTAGCTCGACGCTCTCAACGCCACGCCATCGTGGCCTTGCATGGCCCCTGTCAGCCCAACGCCCCCATCCAGCCGGCGATGGCCTGCCCGATCTCGTCTGGCGAATCTTCCTGGAGGAAATGGACCCCCGCGACCGTCACCTCGGTCTGCGCTGGCCACCCGCGGACGAAGTCGAGATTCGCGCCGCCTGCGAGGATTGCACCGGGCTCGGCCTTCACGAACAGCTTGGGCACACCGCTCGTCGCCAGCCAGTCCGCGTAGGCGGTCACGATCGCAGCCACGTCGGCAGGCTCGCCCTCGATGGGGATCTCCCGGGGCCACGTCAGCGTCGGCCGTCGCCCCTCGCCGGGCTCGGCGAACGGCCGTCGGTACTCCGCCATCTCCTCGACGGAGAGGGCGCGCAGGACGCCCGCCGGCAGCACCTGTTCGACGAAGAGGTTGTCTCGCAGGATCATCGCCTCGCCGGCCTCGGAACGCACCGCCTGCAAGACTGGACGCAACCCCGGTCCCAGCTTGTCCCAGTGGTCCCAGGACTGCGGCCGCGCGATCGCCTCCATGAACGCGATACCCTTCACGGCCTCGCGGTGGCGATTGGCCCAGTCGAAGCCGAGGGCCGAGCCCCAGTCATGGACGACGAAAGTGACCCCCTTGTGCACATCCAGGGCCTCTAGCAGGGCGTCGAGGTAGCGGCGGTGCTCGACGAAGCGATACGAACCGGGGCCGCTGTGAGGCAGCTTGTCGGAGTCGCCCATGCCGATCAGGTCAGGGGCGATGCAGCGGCCTCGTGGCTGCAGGTGCGGCAACACGGCGCGCCAGAGGTACGACGAGGTGGGATTGCCGTGCAGCACCACGATGGGGTCGCCCTCTCCCACATCCACGTACGCCATCTCGCTACCGAGGACCCGCCGCCGCTGCTTTTGGTACGGAAATACCGCAGAGATCATGGTGGCTTCTCCTACCTTCTGAGGCTACGACGAGACCGGTCGGCGGGTGCTGCTGGACGTGGTGCTGGGGCCAGCGGGAGCGCCACGAGGACTGGCTGGAAATGGGACGCGACCTAGTCCGCTGCGGCCTCCACCTCGTCGACGATGGAGCCCCTGCGCCTTTCGCGGCTCGCTGGGCATCAGGATCATTCAGTGCCGGCCGGGCGACCCGGAGGCCAAGGCCTGGTCGAGAGGGTCAACGCCTACCCGGAGAGCTCCTTCCTGCCGGGGCGTCGGTTCATCTCGTCGCACGACTTCAACGTGCAGCTGGTGGCCCACACGAGGTGCGAAGTGAACGATGCCGTCCGCCCACCCAGCCGGATGGTCCCGGCCGAATTCGGGTAATTGCGCGATGCCACGCGTTTCTATCTTGCAATGGTCAAGGACCTGACGCCGGTTCTTGTCGAGACCCCGACGTGCGCAGACCTGGCCGCCCACTTGGAGGCCGCCCAGAAGGACGACACGGGCACCCTGGCCGGCATCGGGCTGGCCATCGCCCGGCTGCTGGGGGAGGCGTGATGGCCACCGTCCTCCACCTCCGCGTGCTCGAACCGGCGAAGGACCAAAGGCCCGACATCCCCGAGCTGGTGGCCGACCTCTTCTACCTCAGCCGGCGCAAGAGCGGGATGGACCGCGGCCAGTTCGCCGAGGCCCTCAACGACCGGGTCTCGGCTGTGGCCCAGCACCCATTGCTCAGCCCCGGTGCGATCCGCGCAATCGAGGGCAAGGCACCGGTGAGGGCGGACGTGCTGCTCGCCGCCATGGAGCTGGCCGGGTTCGACGTCCGCAAGATCCTCGGCGACCTGCTCGACGAGGCGGTACGCCGGCTGGACTAGCTGTCCCTTCTCCGTACTGCGAGCCCCCGGTCATCACGGCTGGGGGCTCTGGCTCAGTTTGGCTCAGCCCGGTGAACCACCTCACCAACCTGACCGGCCGGGGGGGTAAGCCTCCCCCCCGGCCATCCTAGGGCTGCGGCCGAAAACCCAGCCGGATCTTTGGGCCCCATGCACCCCATCTCCGGCGTTGCCTCCTGCGGTGCTCAGTCACGCCCTGGAGGGCGCTCCTTCCGCTCCTCGTC
>Ga0126378_10002497_pt1 | contig 13654 bp, 11 predicted proteins | sample PanSoiMetPlot_23_FD_92587 | JGI IMG/M metagenome (GOLD analysis project Ga0126378, IMG submission 92587) | Tropical forest soil microbial communities from Panama - MetaG Plot_23 | ecosystem: Environmental > Terrestrial > Soil > Tropical forest > Bulk soil | place: Panama | collected 2016-02-17 | reverse complement strand
TCTGCTTCATGGGCGATGACGTGAACGACTTGCCTGCTATGGCGATTTCAGGCCTTTCGGCCGCTCCTGCCAATGCCTCCGCAGTAGTACTGAAGCACGCCCACTTCGTTGCCAAAGCTCCTAGCGGCAACGGCGCCGTGCGTGAATTGGTGGATGCTCTGTTGGCAGCACGGCATCTCGATCCGCAGCAGGTATTCGGACGAAACTGATTGCGTTCGGCTTCCATGAACTTTTCCAAAGCCCAAATAAGACAAGAGCGATGAAGCTTTCCGACTACGTAGTACGCTTTGTGGCCGAACAGGGCGTCAAACACGTGTTTCTGGTCACGGGTGGTGGAGCGATGCACCTGAACCATTCGCTCGCAATCGAGCCCAGGATCGTACCTGTCTGCAACTCACACGAGCAGGCCAGCGCCATCTGCGCCGAGGGATATGCTAAAGCCACGCATCATCTGGGCGTCTGCATGGTGACGACCGGCCCTGGTGGGACCAACGCCGTTACAGGAGTCGCAGGCGCATGGCTGGACTCGACGCCAACTCTCTTCATTTCCGGGCAGGTGAAGCGTCCGGATCGCATGTTCGACAATGAAAACCGCCCCCTCGGTATGCGCCAATTAGGGGTGCAGGAAGTCGACATCGTTTCGATCGTGAAACCGATTACGAAATACGCCGTCACGATCCTCGAACCCAGTGAGATTCGATACCATCTGGAAAAAGCCCTCCATCTGGCCTTCGATGGTCGCCCGGGACCCGTCTGGATCGACATTCCGCTGGATGTCCAGGCTTCGCTAATTCAAGAATCCTCATTGCGTGGCTTCGATCCAGAGGAGTTACAAGAGCCTGCGACCGATATTTCCCTGAAACGGGAAGTTTCACACTTAGTCGAAAAGCTGAATGAATCTCAAAGGCCCCTGCTCTTCGCGGGCAATGGCATACGACTCGCCCGCGCAGAAATAGAATTTGAACAACTTAGGAAATTCCTCGGAGTACCGACTGTGGCAACATGGTGCGCCGCCGACCTGGTTCCGAGCAATGATCCGCTGTACGTTGGCCGACCAGGCTCCGTAGCAGCTCGCGGGGCGAATTTCGCTCTCCAGAATTCTGATTTCTTGTTGGCGATTGGGGTCCGTCTAGACTTCGCAATCACTGGATACGCTCCCCAAAATCTAGCTCGGGGCGCGTATAAGGTCGCTGTAGACATTGATCAGGCGGAGTTGAAGAAACTCCACCCGCATTTGCAACAACCCGTCTGTGCCGACGCGAAGGGTTTTCTTTCGGAGTTATTGAGGCAGCGAGATTCGATTCGGCTTCCAAATCATTCCGCGTGGGACACCCGCTGCGCCGACTGGAAGACTCGCTATCCGGTGGTCACCGAGGAGCACCGAAAACCTGCAGGACCGGTTTCCATTTTCAACCTGGCAGAGATAATTGGAACGGAAGTAAGTCCGGAAGATCGACTTGTTGTTGGAAATTCGGGATCAGCAATCGAAATCTATCTACTCGCATTCCCAACGTTGCACTCGCAGCGCTTGTTTCATACCGCAGGTCTTGGCGCAATGGGCTATGCCATTCCGATGGCAATCGCCGTCGCAACCGCGAATCCAGGCCGCGAGGTGATTGCAGTGGACGGCGATGGAGGATTTATGTTCAACATTCAGGAGTTAGAAACCATCCATCGTCTGCAACTGCCTATCAAGTTCTTCGTGTTGAACAATGACGGGTACGCCTCGATTCGGGCCTCTCAGAAAGCCTATTTCGGAGAGGCAAAGCTCGGCTCTGACAGGAGCAATGGCCTGACAATCCCAAAGCTGACCAAGGTTGGAGACGCGTTTGGCCTGAGTTCCGCGGTGATTACGACCCAGGAGAACCTGCGGGCTGATGTCCGGCGGGTCCTCAAGATGCGAGGGCCAGTGGTATGCGATGTGAACGTCGTGCCAGATGAAATGCGAGCGCCGCGCCTGCAGTCGTATCAAAGGCCTGATGGCTCATTTGTATCGAAACCGCTGGAGGATCTATTCCCGTTCTTGTCGCGTGAGGAATTCTTGGCCAACATGATCGTCAAGCCCTTACCGGAAAACGAGTGAAGATGGCGGCCCTATTAGGTGTGATGCAGGGGCGTCTAAGCCCACCCGAGGATGGCAGATTTCAGGCTTTTCCGCGAAATTCCTGGCGTGAGGAGCTTTCTCGTGCTCGCGAAGCCGGCGTGAGTTACATTGAATGGATTTACGATGACTACGGCTCGTCCGTTAATCCGATCACTACGGAAAAAGGTATTGTCGAGTTGAGTGCGCTGAAACAGCAGACTGGAATCATGACACCAGCCATCTGCGGCGATTGGTTGATGGATTTTCCCCTCATTCGATGCTCAACTAGCCAACGGGAAGAGCGGGAGCGGGTACTCCATGCTCTACTTCGTTCGGGGAAAAAGATTGGGGCTTCGCGGGTCGTCCTTCCATTTGTCGATGCTTCATCAATCCGCACCGAGCAGGAAAGGAATATTGTGATTGAGGTTCTGGAACGAGCGTTGCCGTTATCAGAGGAATCGGGGGTAGAGATGCATTTGGAAGCGGATTTTGCGCCTAGGGATTTCTCTACGTTTCTCGCACGCTTGCCGCATCCCAACATCAAAGTAAACTACGATACAGGAAACAGCTCAGGCTTGGGCTATGTCGCCAGCGAGGAGTTCGATTCATATGGCCATCGCATTGGCAGTATTCATATCAAAGATCGTTTACGTCTGCCGGACGGACGCGTGGCGACCAAGCCGCTAGGCGAGGGTAGTGCCGATTTCGACGATGTGTTCGCCAGCATTAGCAGGATAGGCTACCGCGGGGGATTTACGTTGCAAGTGGCGCGTGGAAACGATGGCAATGAAGTGAACTGGATCAAGCAGCAACTTGCGTTTCTCAATCGCTACGTCTGCTAGAGATGGACCTTCAACTTAAGAATCGCGTGGCGTTTGTTGCTGGTTCCTCGAGAGGCATCGGGAGAGCTATAGCATTGAGCTTGCTTCAGGAAGGATGTCGTGTCTGCATCACCGGGCGCGAGAGCTCGGCCTTAAGCGGCGCAGAAGAAGATTTGCGTTCGAAGTTCCCCGACAGAGTGCTGGCCATTCCGGGGGATCTAACCGATGCCCCAGTCATTGAGGCCGCGCTTAGGACCGTGAAGCGGCTTTGGGGTGGTCTTGAGATTCTTGTCGCAAACCTGGGAAGCGGTCGAGGGAAGTCAGGGTGGAAGCAAGAGGAAGATGAGTGGCAAAGATTATTCAACCTTAATTTTTTTGGAAGTGTCCGCCTCGCGGAAGCCGCGATCCCCTATCTTCAGCCGCAGGGTGGCACCATTCTATTTGTCGGCTCCATTGTTGCAATGGAAGCAACACCTGCGCCTCTGCCTTATAGCGCCGCAAAAGCCGCACTGGTCAATTACAGCAAGAATTTGTCTCGCACCCTAGCAGACCACAGTATCCGAGTAAACTGCCTCGTGCCTGGAAATGTGCTATTCCCGGGAGGTTCGTGGGAGCGACATCTAAACGAGCGCCGCGAAGAAGTTGAGCGCATGATTTCCTTAGAAGTGCCGCAGAGGCGGTTTGGCTCACCTGAGGAGATCGCCGAATTTGCCGCTTACCTCGTTTCTCCGAGAGCCGGGTTCGCGACGGGCGGATGCTACATCATCGATGGCGGCCAGACACGGAGGATTTAATGGAGCTTGATGTAAGTTCCGTAGCTGACACGAAACCCAAGCATGTTGCAGAGTTGTTCGACCTCAAAGGTCGAGTGGCAATCATTACCGGCGGTGCGGGGCTATTAGGTTATTATCACGGAGCCATCCTCAATGCTGCAGGCGCCTACGTAGTACTGCTCGATTTACCGGTCGCCAATCCTCAACTTCGAGCAAGGCAATTAGCAACTGAGTATGGCTCCGAAGCGCTCGGCATTGCGACCGACATCACCAGCGAGGTTTCTCTGCAACAAGCACGAGCGCAAGTGCTGGAAAGGTTTGGCCGCATCGATATTCTGATCAATAATGCCGCGAACAATCCGAAAGTTGAAGAGGGAAGCACCAACTGGTCTCGTCTCGAGAATTTCCCGATTGAGATCTGGGACGCTGATATTCGTGTCGGTCTCACCGGCGCATTTCTCAGCTCTCGTGTCTTCGGTTCCGAGATGGCCAAGCGCAAGTCCGGAGTCATTTTGAATATTGCTTCAGACCTTGCCTTAATTGCTCCCGACCAGCGACTGTATCGAATCGAAGGCGTCCCTGAGGACCAGCAACCCGTGAAACCGGTAACCTACTCGGTGGTGAAGACGGCTTTGATCGGACTGACACGCTACCTGGCGACATATTGGAGCGGCGCCAATATCCGCGTGAACGCGATCTCTCCCGGAGGAGTTTTCAACAATCAACCAGAGGTCTTTCTGAATAGGCTGAATCAACTGATTCCAATGGGACGCATGGCACACCGGGATGAATATCAGGGGGCGATTCTTTTCCTTTGCTCGGACGCGTCTTCGTACATGACTGGAGCGAATTTGGTCATCGACGGAGGTCGCAGTTGCCTATAGTCTCGTTGAAAAGTTCCGAGTTGTTCTCCGTGATGGGCAAGACAGTTGTGCTGACCGGGGCCTCTGGTTTCTTGGGCCGCACCTTTGCTCGGGCACTATTGACTAATGGTGCCCGCGTGGTTGCACTCGGGCGTTCTGAGAGACTGTTGAGCGAAGCCGAAGGATGGTCTGCCGAATTTGGTCCTTCGAGCGTTTCAGTTCATCGCGTAGACATGTACGACATCCCAGCCTTGAGCGTTACGCTCGATCGCATCGTGACCCAGGAACGCTCGATTGACGTCTTAGTAAACAATGCTCATGAGTTGGGTTCTGCAACCGGCTTTAACGTTCCAGAAGGTTCGCTCGACAATGCGACATTTGAGGTCTGGATGCGGAACCTGACTGCGGGCGTGTACTGGGCGGTTCTGACTACCCAAAAACTCGGAGCAAAGATGAAAGAACAGGGGGTGGGTAGCATTGTCAACGTTTCAACTATGTATGCCCTTGTAGCCCCGAGACCGCAGCTATACGAAGGTACAGAATTCATCAATCCTCCAGGGTATTCGGCATCGAAGGCCGCACTCCTCAGTTTCACACGTTATGTTGCCTCGTTCTGGGCACGATACGGAATTCGAGCCAACGCCGTCCTTCCAGGACCATTTTCCAACACCGAGGATGTCGGCGGAGCAAATGCAGTCCAGCAGGATAGTCCGTTCCTGCAGCGTTTGAAGAAATGCACATGCCTGGGGAGGGTGGGACGGCCGTACGAACTAGCGGGAGCATTGCTATTTCTCGCGTCTGATGCATCAAGTTTTATGACAGGGCAAGCCATCGTTGTAGACGGTGGATGGACAGCAATCTAAACTGTTACTTAAAGTTTTTCATTTCTGAGTAGTCCATGTTGGAGACGTGGAAATTGAATTCTACAATGCGAACTGATTTTTGTCCGATCTGCGGGAGCGAGTCACATGCCATTCTGCAACTTCACTTCAATCAGAAGATGCGGTTGCCGGAAGAGGTGGTTATCAGGCATTGCGCATCGGACAACTTTCTTTTTGTGGCGAGTGGTGATCAAGCCAGCTACGACGAGTACTACAAGGCGCTGGCCAATGATTCCTATCACGCGGAGATAGCAGCAGGCGATTTGCATTCGCCAATCGCCACGCGGCAACGCGATCACGTTCTGAATCTGCTAGGAGAGTTCTTTACCCAGCCCAAAACGGTACTGGATTTTGGATGTGGTGAGGCATGGCTCTTACTTGAGTTGGCAAGCAAATTTCCAACGTCGACATTTCTGGGATCTGATCCTAGTCCAGGTGTGCGAATTGGATCCGATAGAGCGATCGCGTTGGGATTGTCCAACCTGAGCATTTCCAGCGAAAAGCCGAGCTGTGGTCCGTATGATCTCTTGATCGTCTCACATGTACTGGAGCATCTGATCGACTTCGATGTTCTAGGGTTCTGGAATTCACTATTATCTGAAACTGGATTTCTTTATGTGGAAGTTCCCGACGCTGTCCGCTATCCCACCCATGAGCGCCTGGAATTCCTATACTATTTCGATCGAATACACGTGAACCATTTCACTCCGCAATCTCTGGCTCGGTTATTGACACTGCACGGATTTGAGTATCTCAGACACGCGGAATACGAATTTCCTTATCGGGACGGCAGGGATTATCCAGCACTCGGAATGCTGTTTCGGAAGGGCAGCAGTTCGCCACCCATCTCATCGCCCAGTATCAAGGATTCTGCGACCCTTTATATCTCAAAAGAGCAGCAGCGGGCGCACGTGTTGAGTCAGCAGTTGAGGACATTTGGTGGTGTGCTGGTGTGGGGTGCTGGAGACAACTTCTACCGATCGATCGAGAACCATGGTCCACTTGCGGTTCTGAGGAACATGGTCGTCCTCGACAAGCGTCCGCAGGCTATTATGATTGGTTCTCAAAAACGGACTACTGAGCTTCCTGCAAATGCGATACAGCGCTATCCTTGGCCCGTCGTCATAACAGTGTCGGAAGGACGAAACACGATCGGGCAGCAGGTAAGAGACATTGACCCTTCTCGGCAGATATTCTTTCTCTAAGTAGGTACAAGAGGATATTCCTAGTCAAGATTTGAGCTGAGTTGTCGTCGCCAAAAGCGCGACACGCGATCGACAAAATGCAGAATTCTGGAGGAGACCGGGTGAACGAATGCAGAAATTGCGGCCAGATCGGGACGATAGATCTTGGGTCGATTGGAATGGTTCAACCTTTTTTTCTGAAGCGCGTGTTCAGCATGGAACTCCGCACTCCGAGATCACCCGTTGCTCTCAAGCAAAGGATTCGAGAACTTGTGGGTATTCCCATGTCATGGATGTCGCGCGTTACGACTTCATTCGCTTTCCTGGAGATGCAGCTCTGTAGTCGTTGTTTCTTCATCCAGACGAAAATCCCGTTCCATGATGAAGACATTGCACGCTTGTATCGCGACTATCGCTCGGCATCGTATAACGCAGAGCGAATCAGCTACGAACCGGAATATGCCGACATTGCGTCCGCAATTGGCCGGGCAGAGAGTGAGGTTAGTATTCGACGGAGTGCTCTCAGTTCATTTCTCAACAAAGTTTTGCACACTACGGAGGAAGACAACATTCTCGATTACGGGGGCGCTGATGGCCGATTTATTCCCGATATTCCCGGGTCCAAGTTTGTCTATGAGATCTCGAGCATGGTTCCGATTCCCGGCGTAACGCGCATCAAATCTGAGTCGGCGTTGGACAGATACTCCCTCGTGTTGTTCGCCCATGTCCTAGAACACGTGACGCATCCGCTTGCCATAGTTCGCAAGCTCAATTCGTACGTCAAGCCTGGGGGATATCTCTATATTGAGACGCCGCAGGAAATTTCGGATCAGCAGAGAGCTGACCTGCAAGGATCCGCGCCCCGCATTGATATCGGAATTCACGAACACATTAACTACTATTGCGTCCCGGCGGTGGCGGCCGTCCTTGAGGGGGCAGGTTTTACGGTTGCCGCGATCGAGAGTGAAGCCATCGATGTGGGTTGGGCTAAATCAGTTCACATTCGGGCCCTTGGTCGCAAACCACCCGTTTCTTAGCGCCCCGTTACCAACCTCCCTAACCGTTGGCAGAGTTCTTTTTTAGCAGCTTGGAAAGTTCGAGAGGAGCTGCTTAATGGCCCCTTCGGTGCTTAGCTTGGCGCTTCAGGAATTTGTAGTGGATGTAAACTGAGCTCTACATGCGACTTTTCGGTAGGCGGTCCCAGTTTAGGGGACAGGGCAATCCAAATCCGGGCAGGGGGGAGAATGTCTAGCGCTCTCCCTGAAGTAGCTCCGCTTCCATCCAACCGGTCTACCTTCGGCCGTTTACGTTACTGGCTCCGGCACGTTCTCGGGCTCGATCGAGCGGTCGGATTTACGGTACTTGCCCGATTCTGGGCCAGTTCCGCCGGGCTTGTCACTGTGGCACTCATCGCGCGCTTCCTCTCGCCAGCTGAACAGGGCTACTACTACACATTCGGTAGCCTGGTGGCCATGCAGATGGTTTTTGAACTGGGCTTTTCCTTTGTCATTTTGCAGCTGGCGAGTCACGAGCGAGCACATTTATCGATTTCCAGCGATTACGATATCACCGGCGACCCAATTGCCCACGCTAGGCTAGCCTCTGTCATTCAGAAGTCAGTGCGTTGGTATTCCATAGCTGCTGCCCTGTTGGCTGTGACACTCGTTCCGGTCGGCCTCTACTTCTTTCATACCCATGAGCAAAGACAGTCCATTTCTTGGCTTCTCCCATGGTGTCTGGATGCACTGATGGCAGTGCTCAATTTTCAGTTTGATCCGGTCCTCTCGTTTATGGAAGGATGTGGTTACGTGGCCAATGTTGCGCGCCTGCGATTCGCGCAATCGGTCACGGGAAGCCTTCTGGCTTGGATGGCGCTGATCAGCCACCACGGGCTATTCGCACCATCGATGATGCTCCTCGGGATGGCCTCCTGCTCGCTGGCCTGGATACTTACGAAACGGAAGTTGTTGTCCGGGCTATTGAAGTATCGTCCTGGAACGAACCGAATTCGCTGGAGCGAGGAAGTCTGGCCATTTCAGTGGCGAATTGCGGCCAGTTGGTTCTGCGGTTATTTCATTTTTTGGCTTTTCAATCCGGTCTTGTTTGCCTACCGCGGGCCGGTGGAAGCCGGACGTATGGGAATGTCTTTGAGCTTGGCGAACGCCGTCATGAACATTGCAGTTTCATGGGTAAGCACAAAATCTGCGCCATTCGGGGCATTCATTGCCCGCAAGGAGTACGGGCAGTTAGATCACACCTTTTTTCGAGCGCTTTGGCAATCGACGGCAGTTTCACTTGTAGGAGGTCTCGCCGCATGGTTGGGTACGATTTTCCTTAACGTACAAAATATTCGATTCGCCTACAGACTGCTGGACCCTAGTTCTATCGCGATGCTGATGGTGTACATGGTCACAAATGTGATTATCTTTGCGCAAGCGTTTTACTTGCGGGCGCACAAGCAAGAGGTGTTTTTCGTGAATTCTGTGGTCGGGGCAGTTAGTGTTACGGCGTTCACTTTGATCTTTGGCAGATACTACGGAGCTAGAGGGATCATCGTGAGTTGCTGTATCGGAAACGTATTGAGCTTGATTTGGGCCTCGTACAAATTTCGAAAGTACCGAAGACTCTGGCACGCTCCCGAGGGTGTCACAGCACTGCATGTCTAGGCCAACCCAAAAGGACTCTTAACTAGCTTTATCGCTTTTGTCTCCTATCCGAGTTGCGCAAGTGTCGGCTCTTTCTTGCCACGAGAAGCTTTGCACTGCGCGACAAATCCAGCGATGGTCGCGGCCACGAAGTCGAGCATCGGCTGTGTGAGTCCCGGATACACGCCCACCCAAAACACATTATTCATGACGAAATCGGTGTTGCGCATATCTCCTGCTACGCGATACCGGCAATTCTGATAGGCAGGTTGTCGCAGCAGATTGCCCCCAAAAAGCAGGCGCGTACCGATCCTGTTTGCGTCCAAGGCGCGAATCAGGTCCTCCCGACGAAATGGCGCATCCTGGCGCACGCCGATGGGAAAGCCAAACCATGATGGGTCCGAATGCGGTGTCGCTTCTGGCAGAATCAGACACTCCTCCAGTCCGGCCAGAGCGGACTTTAGAAAATGAAAATTCGACTTGCGGCGGGCGATAAAGTCGGGCAGCTTGGAAAGTTGAGAGGCTCCCAGTGCGGCCTGCATATCTGTGGCCTTCAGGTTGTACCCGATGTGCGAATACGTGTACTTGTGATCGTAGCCGCACGGCAGCGAGCCTAGTTGCCAATCAAAACGCTTTCCGCAAGTGTTGTCCTTGCCAGGCTCACACCAACAGTCGCGACCCCAGTCGCGAAACGATTCGATGAGTGTTTGCAACGCCGGCTTATCGGTAAGGACGGCGCCCCCTTCTCCAGTCGTAATGTGATGCGCAGGGTAAAAGCTCAGAGTAGCGATATCGCCAAAGGTGCCCACTTTCCGTCCTTTGTAAGTCGAACCCAGCGCATCGCAGCAGTCTTCGATCAGCCAGAGATTATGTTTGCAGGTAAAGGAGGTAACCGTATCCAACTCAAAAACGTTCCCCAGAGTATGGGCGATGAAAACAGCCCTTGTCCGGTCGCTGCGCGCCGCTTCGAGTTCGCGCACATCGATTTCATACTGCGGCACCGTGACGTCCAGGAATACCGGCACCAAACCATTTTGAAAAATCGGGTTTACCGTGGTCGGAAACCCTGCGGCCACGGTGATGACCTCATCCCCTGGTTTTAGCCTACGATCGCCAAGCTTTGGCGACGTCAGTGCGCAGAGCGCAACCAGATTGGCAGAAGAGCCCGAGTTGACCAGCGACGCGGCACGGACGCCAACGAACCGTGCCAGATTCCGTTCGAAAGTTTCCGCGAACCTGCCGGTCGTAAACCAGCCGTCGAGAGCTGAATCTACCACCGCACTGATATCGGCACCGTCGATCACCTTGCCGGACACGGGAACGGGTGAAACCCCGGCGATAAACTCTCCCGGCCGCGTTGTTTCCGAATAGTATTGAGCAGTCAGGTCGAGAATCTGCTTGCGAATCTGGTCCGCGGTATCTGCCATAGTTCAGTGAAGGGCACTAAAATCATATCATTCACGCCGTTTCTGCAACGTTTGACTCCTGTGCCGGTTCGCTTATTATGTCAACGACTCCGCACATTCTGTCGACGCAAGCTGGAGGCTGACTCGGTGTAGATTGCGTCAACTTGCTCCTAAAGGGATGGATACGGCCGTTTTACCTGGGGTTAATCGCGGTAAGCAAATCGGACGGAGAGCAGATGAAGGCAGTGATTCTTGCCGGTGGCTTTGGAACTCGTTTGAGCGAGGAGACGGCCATCCGACCCAAGCCGATGGTCGAGATCGGCGGTCGGCCAATTCTTTGGCACATCCTCAAACTTTACTCACATCATGGAATCAATGATTTCGTCATTTGTTGTGGATACAAGGGATACATGATCAAGGAATACTTTGCGAATTATTTTCTTCATATGTCCGATGTCACGTTTGACATGCAAAAACGTTCGATGGAAGTACACCAGAGTGTCGCAGAGCCGTGGAAGGTTACGCTCGTGGACACCGGAGATCAGACTGGCACCGGAGGGCGGCTCAGGAAAGTGGCTCGGTATGTGGAGAGTGAGGACGCTTTCTGTATGACGTACGGAGATGGCCTGAGCGACGTTGATATCTCTGCGAGCATTAACTTCCACAGACAACACGGCCATCGAGTGACGATCACCGCTGTGCAGCCGCCGGCGCGATTCGGCGCATTGAGCATGGAGGGTACCGCCATCACTTCGTTTCAGGAAAAGCCGCAGGGTGAAGGCGGATGGATCAATGGTGGTTTTTTCGTCTTGTCGCCGAAAGTGCTGGATGAAGTTCACAACGATGCGTGGCTATTTGAACGTGAGCCTATGGACAGCCTCACTGCACAGCGCCAGGTGCATGCGTTTCTGCACCGAGGATTCTGGCAAGCAATGGATACGCTACGCGACAAGCAACGGCTGGAGGAACTGTGGGCCGACGGGAGGGCACCCTGGAAGACGTGGTGAAAAACTGGAATGGGCGTCGTGTTTTTCTAACCGGTCACACTGGTTTCAAGGGGAGTTGGCTCGCGCTCTGGCTGATTAGGCTGGGTGCGCAGATTCGCGGATACGCCCTTGATCCCTGCACTGAGCTCAATCTGTTCGACTTGGCATCTGTGGGTAAGGCCCTGGATGATGTTCGCGGCGATGTCCGGGATCATGCCAGGGTCGAAGCCTCGATGACAGAGTTTAGGCCTGAGGTCGTTTTTCACCTAGCAGCGCAGCCACTCGTTCGCCGTTCGTACGCGGACCCATTGGGTACATATGGCACGAACGTGATGGGAACGGCGCATGTATTGGAGGCCGTCCGGAAGACTCCGAGTGTCCGTGCTGTAATATGCGTTACGACCGACAAGTGCTACCAGAACCAGGAATGGATCTGGCCCTATCGTGAAATTGATCCACTTGGCGGGTATGACCCTTATGCGTCCAGCAAGGCCTGCGCAGAAATCGTCACGGCAGCATATCGGACCTCATTCTTCCCACTTGACCGGATCGACGAACATCGTGTGGCCGTGGCGACTGCGCGGGCCGGAAATGTCATTGGCGGAGGTGACTGGTCAGAAGACAGGCTCATCCCCGATTTGGTTCGCGGATTTCGCTCCGGATGCCCCGTCCTGATTCGGCGGCCCGACGCGATCCGTCCGTGGCAGCATGTACTCGAGCCGCTGCACGGTTACATTATGCTGGCTGAGCAACTGCTCACGCAGCCGGCGAAGTTCGCAACTGCTTTCAATTTCGGACCAGGCGATGAGGACATCTGGCCAGTCGGACGCATCGCTGCCAAATTGGTTCAGATTTGGGGAGTTGGTGCAGCCTGGATTCGCGACTCCCGTCCAAGCGTGCATGAAGACCACGTTCTCAGGCTCGATGCCAGTAAGGCGAGGGTCGAACTTGGATGGAAACCAAGACTCAAAATTGAAGCCGCCCTGGAGTGGACGATGGCATGGTATCGTGCCTGGAATGACGGCAAAAACGCAGCGGATTTTAGTAAAGCTCAAATCGTCGAGTATGAGAAACTCTCAACTCTGTGACCGCATCGGCGCAGAATACGACAGCAAACCTTTAAAATCCGTTCGTGCAGGACTGCGGCCAACCTTCGTGGATTTGGTGATCGCTCGGAATCTTCTGGCGACCACCAGCTCCGGCGCACGTAGGAGAGCTCTGACTCGAACCATCTCGTTGCTAGCGAATGGCTTACCGCAATACTCCTGCCCCGGAACGCGAGACATGTTTGTGAAAACGATATACATCAACGGAAAGTTCTTCTGCCAACAGACTACTGGAACCCAGCGCTACGCGCACGAATTGCTCAACCAGTTCGATAAGCTGCTTTCAGAAGAAGGTAATCAGGCAATTGCGGTTGAGATTCTGGTGCCACGATGTGCTCGGTCGATACCGCGGTACACAAATCTCCGAGTGCGGTTCGTAGGTCAAATGGGCGGTACGGCTTGGGAACAACTGGATCTTCCCCGGTTTTGTGATGGGAAGTTGTTGTTTACTCTCAGCGGCGGGGCACCGGTTCTGCATCCCAGAAACGTGGTCACAATCCACGATGCAGCCGTCGTTGCTTCGCCGGCGGGCTATTCGCGGGCCTATCGGATGTGGCATGCGAATGTATGCAAGCGCATGGCGCGCAAGGCGCAACACATCTTTACGGTTTCAAACTTCTCAAAGTCGGAGATTGTGAGATGGTACGGAGCGTCCCCAGAGAGAATTTCGGTTACCTATCTTGGAAGCGACCATTTTTCCAGCATTAAGGCCGACTCTTCAGCGCTGGCACGATTTGGTATTTCTGGAAAATACATTCTGGCAGCGGGCGTCCGTAACCCGAACAAAAATTTCGGCCGCATCATGCAGTCAGTTTGCAGCCATAACATGAGCGGAATACCGTTGGTCGTCGCAGGGGGGCGTGACAGCAAAGTCTATCGGGAGACCGCCAAGTTGCCCGATGGTGT
>Ga0126378_10002496_pt1 | contig 13655 bp, 12 predicted proteins | sample PanSoiMetPlot_23_FD_92587 | JGI IMG/M metagenome (GOLD analysis project Ga0126378, IMG submission 92587) | Tropical forest soil microbial communities from Panama - MetaG Plot_23 | ecosystem: Environmental > Terrestrial > Soil > Tropical forest > Bulk soil | place: Panama | collected 2016-02-17 | reverse complement strand
TCGCCACTACAACGATTCTGTGGATGAGATTCTCACGCGGCCGCTGGCTCGCTATGTGAGCGAGCTCATCCGAATCCGCAAGCAATACGAGGATCTTCTCTTCTATGGGCGATTTAACGACACTCTAGGCGCCACAGTGCAGGGAGATGCTGATATCCGCTATTCCGTTTTCAGGTCGTTCAAAGCCAATGATGCCAGCCTGGCGTGCGTGGTGGTAAATTTCGGCGATGCCCCGGAATCGGCCGAAGTCAAATTCCAGGGCGTGAGCGGAGGCATCGTCATCGCCACTCCGTTCAATCCCGAACGCGGCGACCACCTGCCCGTGCGCCTTTCTATTCCTCCTCGCCAATTGGCCGTGATAGTGAAGCGTGACCGGATCGCAGCTGCTCTTAAGGCAAAAGCGTTCCCTTCCTCCCGGAGCCATTCTGTGTGTACTACGCAGGTAGAATGCAAGGCGAGAGCTGCACGGAATTAACGGCTGCCACACGCTCTCGGCGAAGCGGTGCCGATCAGGGCCGGGGGCCACGTTTTCGTTCTCGATTCCTTGCGGCCACATCGGCATTCCCGCGCCCCGTACCGGGGACCAGAACCACGGTGAGACGCGCGACCCCTTGGGTCGTTCGACGGATCCAAGTGAGTAGTCGGCAAACAAGAAACTGAGAATCGATAACTTCAGGATTGCTCGTGATACGTGCGGAATCGGCAGCGCGAAGTCCAGCTGACGCCGTGAGAGTCAACTGATCGCCAGCAGGCTTTGATGGCGGAGCGCTTCGTCGGGAGATACGGGAGGAACGAGAGCTACTGAAGAGTGAGCGTCATTGCCTTGAAATCGAAAACTGTTTGATGGGCTTGCTGCAAGAGGTCTATGCCTAGATTCCCCTCGAAAAACTTGCTGGTTTCGCCTGTGAGCATCAAGAGTACGTTTGCAGGTTTAAGAACAACCGGAAACCCTCCGAGGGTCAAGCGTACCGATTCGAGGGTGGCAGCGTTCATATTCCTAACACTGCCGACTCCTTCCATCTTGTAAGAATCTGTCTTTGTGGCATTGCGAATGAGTTCCGGAAAGGCTTGGGCGAAGGGAGGAAAGAGATCCGTGTTCGTCGCGCCCGTATCCAACACGAACGTAAGGTCTTGATTCTCAAACTGAAGCTGCGCGACTGGAGTGTTGCCGTCGAAGCAAAGGTTCGCGCGAGACGTGTGAGTAGTCGCTGACTTCGGATCGATCTCAAATTTCTTGTCCGCCCAGACGAACCTCTCGAAGGCCAGCAATACGGGTATGCCGATCAGCCCACGTGAGCCCGGTGGTCCGTTGTTGAATGGAGGCTGATCGTCGGGAAATACCAGGAACGCCACATTCTTTAGGACGACGGAGCCGATGGTAAGTTTGTCTGCCACGGCAATTCGGAAATCGACCCGCTCGCCAGTCGAGACACTCACTTTCGTTGCGACCGATCTCACCTGCAGTCCAAAACGTTTTGCTTCAGATTCGCTCAAAACGGAAAAGTTTGCTCCCGTATCAAACCAATACGTCCCCTGCACGCCGCGGATCGAGAACGGCAGACCGTTCTCCTCAAGCTGGAGCGCAGTGGAGCGCCTCCTTACGGTCTGTTGATCTGGAGACTCGCTCAGTGCCGCGAGCAGTGGGCGGACACCTTTTGCATCGGAATCATCGACCTTGAGCGCGAGCACGGCATCCACTTGCGTCAGCGCTTCCCGATATCTTCCGTGCGTCAAATAAACAGAGGCGAGACGTCTGTGTGCCTCGATCGCTTCATCCGCCTTCGATGACTTCGCTACAGCTTCGAGTTTTTTCTTACAGACGTGCGTGTCATTGAATGCACACGCGACCACGCCCTGATAGAAGACGGGAGCGCCGCCCTTCGCAACGGCGTCACGAAGCTCAAACCAGCGACGGCGGTCGTAGAGCGACTTAAGACTTGCCTCATCAGCAGGTGCGCCGATGCAGACAGAACAGTGAAGGAGGCAGTACAGTCCCGCCAACAGCGCATGACTGATTTTTGGCCTCCACGGGGCCATCGTTCCCTCCAACAGCGCACCATTCTAACTGAATTCTCCAGACTGAATGAATAAGGAAGCTCGCACTTTGGAGAAGCGGAGATGCCAAGGTACTCCAAGATGGTGAGCCAACCTTCCTCATCTGGTTCTGTCTGGATGGTCGGCAACCCTTCCCTAATCCGATAAGGTGAGGTTTGCCCGTCACTCGCTCAAGGTACAAAGTCAACCAGTAGGGTCGGTGTACCCGCGCGACCAGTCTATGGGCGCCCAGCCGATGCTAACCTAGCCTTGCTCCAGCCGTCTGACCAACATATGCGTCGCGCCATTCTGCTCGCAACGATTGCATGGACTTCCGTCGCAGCCCAGGAAGTTCCTGTCGACCATGTGACATTTCTGGAAGCAAGGAGCATTGTTAAGGGACATGAGGAAGCGCGAAAACTAACATCCACACACAGCTTCTGGGTCGCATACCAGGTCGCGGTCAAGCCGAATGTCGCCATTGATACTCATGAGGTCAACGTCCCCTGGGATGCGACCATTCGCGGCCCGGATGTCTCGGTAAACGTCAGTCCATCAACGCCAGCATTAGGCATTTTCGTCCATTATGAAGAAAACAAAGAGATTGACGTTCAGGTGTTCAATCTCCGCCGCAAACACGATTTCGGTGCTGTTCCCGTGTTCTGGCTCGGGCAGAAACCGGATGGGGAGAGCCTAGAGTTTCTGCAAGCGTTGCTGAAAACGCGCCCTGACCTCGGCGTGGGCTTGGTTCGAGCCATAGGCATTCACAGCGACAATAGAAGCACAGACGTCCTCAAAGCTCATGCTACGCTTTCTACCGTCGGCAACCACGCGTATGCGGAGGCCCTCTGCTGGATTGGTCAATCGTATGGGCAGTCTTCCTTCTTGTCCGACCTCGCAAGCGATGCCGGCCTACCGCTTGATGAAAGATCGGCGGCAGTGCTGGCGCTCCTTGAGAGTCCCGACCCGCAAGCTCGGCAGGTAATCTCCCGGTTGAGGTGGCAGGTCAGGGAACGCCGCATCCAAAACCTCATAGACCGCTACAGCCGTGAGATTACCAATTCGTCTCCGCAGGCTGCTGGGCCGAAGACCTAACGAGGTTCGGGCCGCAACCGGAAGGAGCACCGCGAACAGGATGCGTGTCAGTGCCGCAATTCTTAGGCTCGCCGTTGTCGTTCTACTGCCGAATCTCTGCTTCTCTCAAAATGTATCGGCGTCGGGGCAGGATGAAATTACTCGCCGCATTGATGAGTACCTGAACCGCGCCACAGATTCTGGCCTGTTTAGTGGATCAGTGGCCGTCGCCAAGGATGGCAGAATTCTCTTTAGCCGCGGCTATGGGATGGCCAATCTTGCGTATGATGCGCCCAACGGTCCGCAGACCAGATTCGACATTGGTTCTGTGAGTAAGACGTTCACTGCGGCTAGTGTGCTTTTGCTGCAGGAAAGCGGCAAGCTTCGGGTGGACGATCCCATCTGCAAGTACGTCGACGCCTGTCCAGACTCCTGGCGTCCAATTACCGTCCGGTACCTCCTGACACACACCTCAGGAATTCTCAACTACACGGAACTCCCGGACTATTTCGAAAACAGATCGCTCGAATCATTCATGCTTGACGCGGTGAAGCGAATAAGGGCCATGCCGCTACAGTTCTCCCCGGGAGACCGTTTCGCGTACAGCAATACGGGATACAATCTGCTGCATGAGATCGTGCAAAAAGCGTCTGGCCAGCGGTGCGAGGATTTCCTCCAGTCGAAAATTCTGGCCGGGCAACAAAGCTGCTAGCCGATGGCCCATGGGGGCACGGAGAATTCGCGAGAATCGACTAAGCGTCGCTCAGGTTCAAGGAAAGTCGATGCCGCGCGTCAGGTGTTGGCGGTGTTCCAAACAAAGAGTTCGCTGCTTGAGCGCATTGGAGCCCTGGTTGAGTTTGCTGCGACTGTCGCCTCGGGAGCCTGGCCTGGTGAGACAACGAAGCTCGAACCGAGAGTCACACAAATTCGCAAACTGTTGCGCGAAAAGTCGACGAGACACGTCCAAGTTCCGCAGTTAGCATGTGACAGGAGAAACGTTCATGTTATGGCGCTTGCGTCGCTCGTTGGTTGGCCGTGGCAATCACGATGCGCTTCGAAAGCACCACTACACCATTAGCCAACTCCTCGTCGGCGTGCTTCTGTGCGTGTGGACTCCCTTCGGTATGGCTCAAACTCTCACGCCAGGTCATTGGGAAGGCTCGTTCGATGCGCCGCAACGTCACTTCACACTTGTCATTGAGATGAGCAATGGTGCAGCTGGTTGGTCGGCTCGCATCCATTTTCCGGAAGCGGGATTGGCAGACTTTCAGCTGCCAAAGTTCGAGGTGCGCAATCAAGCCGTCACGTTCGCTATCCCGCCGGGCTGGGGACTTGCGATGTTTCGCGATATTGGTCTGCGGCCTGAGGAAGAACAGCTTGCGTTTGAAGGGACGCTCACAAGCCCCACAGAGATCACAGGTCGCCTGACTGTGTCGAAGCGGCGCGTGCCATTAGTATTACGCAAGCTGGAGACCCACCTGCCGTACCCAAGCGAAGATGTTGAGGTGCGAAACGGAGACGTGCAGCTCGCAGGAAGTCTCCTGTTGCCCCCCGGCGGGGGCAAGCATCCGGTCGTCGTTTTCACACACGGGTCGGACACCGCGACCCGCGCAGCGCGGCGGTACGAGGCGGACTTGTTGGTCCGCAATGGCATTGGTGCGCTGATCTATGACAAGCGCGGTGCCGGTGGGTCCAAAGGAGCGAATTGGGAGGTCGCTACGCTTGACGAGCTCGCCGATGATGCGCAGGCATGGGTGGAGTATCTCGCCAAACGCAAAGACATGGATGCGCAGCACATTGGGCTGTACGGTCTTAGCCAGGGCACCTGGATCATCGCCAAGGTAGCGGCCCGCTGCCCGAAGGTTGCATTTGTGATCTCGGTCTCGGGCAGCGGCGTGTCCGTGTGGGAACAGGATCTGTTCCGGTCAGCATCACTAATGCGGGTCCACGGGTTTTCGCCGGCAGAGATAGAGGCAGCGCAAGCGTTCATGCGGCAGAAATTTGCCGTCGGTAAGACCGGCTTGGGCTGGGACGCGCTCAAGCAGCGGATGGACGAGCTGAGCGCGGAAAAAGTGCAGTGGTACCCGGAATACACCGGCACGGCTAGCTCGATTGTGAGCCCGCGGTTCTGGTGGCTCGCGTTCTTCTCCTACGATCCTGCCGCTGACCTCTCGCGGATCAAGGTTCCTGTGCTCGGCCTCCTGGGGCAACGGGATCTTTCGTTCCCCGCAACAAGGGTTAAATAACGAATGGAAGCATCATTGCGTAAAGCAGGTAATACGCATGTGGTGATAAAAATACTGCCCTGTGCAGAGCACTCGATGCTGTCGCCCGTGGAGATAGATGGAGAGGTGACATTCCAGGGGCTCGCACCCGAATACGTAGCGACCTTGACTAGCTGGGCAAAGGAAGTGGTCAACGCACGTTGATTAAGGCCAACAAGTACGCTTGCGCTATCTGCGAATCATTGCGAACAGGAGAGGGCCTAACCCAAATGCCACGATCGCTGTGGTCAGCGGCCAATTATGTGAATTTTTCCGTTTCGCGGACACATACCTTGATTTACTCCTCCGCGAATACCGAAATCGACCGCCAGCTCTGTTGGTACGACCGCCAGGGGAAGCAACTCAGCAAGCTGGGCCAGCCAGAATATGCGAGTGGGCCCCAGCTTTCGCCGGACGGGAAGAAGCTGGCGTTGCGTTTACTCACGCAGCCAGCTGGCAACTTCGAGATCTGGGTCTACGATCTTGCGCGTGGTTTGCAGGCTCGGACCAGCTTCAGCGGGTTGACGGTGTCTGGACAAGTTTGGTCACCGGACGGGCTACAGCTGGCCATCTCCCATTCTACCCAACAGGCTAGTGGCGACCATATGTATCTCTTGCAAGCCGATGGCACAGGAAAGGAAGAACCTATCGAGCAGCCCTCGCTCGAATCCCTAGGCAATTACCCTTCTTCCTGGTCGCCCAAAGGACATTTGCTGTTGTTTGATCACCAAGACAAATCCGGAAAGATTTCCTTGTGGCTCTTGCCCGTAAGCGGCGATCGCAGGCCATACACGTTCCTAGAGACTCCCTTCAACGCGCAAATGGGCAAGTTCTCGCCGGATGGGCGCTGGGTTGCCTACGTGTCGAACGACTCTGGGAAAGATGAAATTTACGTTGTGCCCTTTCCTAATGCCGGAGCGCGCGTGCAGGTCTCCACCGAAGGAGGCTCACAGCCACGGTGGAGGAGAGACGGGAGGGAGCTGTACTATCTCTCCCCGGCGGCGAAGATCATGGTGGCCGAGCTGCCGGCGGGTGTGAGCGATTTCCGCGTAGGGGCCGTGCGTCCTCGTATTCGCATTGAGCGGTCTTACCGGAGTCCCGGGCTATCTCTATGACGTAAGTGCAGACGGTCAGAAATTCATTGCTGTGCAAGAGCTGGAACACACCAGCACGGTCCCTCTAACGGTCGTGGCCAATTGGCCGGCGGAGCTACGGAAGGAATGACCCTCGCTACGGGCACAAAACTCGGACGGTATGAGGTAGAACGGCCGCTAGGGGCAGCAGGAATGGGAGAGGTGTATGGCGAAGGACACGAGGCTTGAACGGACGGTGAAATAAAATTGACTCAGGTTGGCGGTTTGTCGGCTACCCTTCTCTTATCCGATTAGGGAAGAGTAATCAGGCAATTGCTCTGCCGCTCTTGGTCTATCAATGGTCAGCAGCCAGCGGGCGGACACGCGCAATAAGCTCTTTGAGAAAGACATCCGATTTGGAAAATACGGCCATATGGCCACAGTCTTTAAGCAACACCAGTTCTTTTTCAGGGGCCTGAATGGTGGAAAAATACTCATCGACTAGCTCGGTCGGGGTGTTCACGTCGGATTCGCCCTGGAAAAAGAACATCGGCGTCTCGAACTTGCCCCCCAGGCGCTTCGCATCGTAAGACATCAGTTCCCCCATAAGCTTTGTGCCAGAGTAATAGATCGCTGCAAAGAAATCATAACTGTCCTTGAGCGAGTAGCTAGCAGCAAACAGGGCTGCGGTGTAGAAATTCTCCTCAAGGAAGATCCCATCAGCTATTGCAGGGGCTGTTTCCGCGATCAATTTTTGCTTCACAAACCAGCTCCTCATGTCTTTGTATGGTGGTCGCCCGATATCTTCCAGGTTCTTGATCGCTTTCGTATCTCCGCTCGCACGCACCCTCTCGAGAACCATGTCGTAAGAGACTTTCTCGTTGCGCGCCATGTCTACGATTTGACCAGTTCCCACATAGGCGTAGAACAAATCGGGCCGACGTTGGACCATGGGGACGCCTAGAATCGTGCCCCAGGAATGGCCCAGCAGAATCACCCGGTTTTTGTGCAGACTTTTGCAGATAAACTCAGCCACCTCGATGCCGTCCTGCGCCATGCGGTCGATCGTCATGTCGCCTGGCTTCCCTTCATTCCGGCCAAAGGTTTTACCAGAGCCGCGTTGGTCCCACTGGACGACTGTGAAATACTTCTCCCAAGTGCGAAACGACAAAGTGAATGGTACGTAGGAGGAACCGGGGCCCCCGTGCAGCATGAGCACGACCGGGTTGCTGCGGTCTTCCCCCCTGACTTGGACCCACTGCTCGATGCCGCCTATCTTGATGAACATGCTCTCCTCGATCCGGTTCTGCGTGTGGATAGCAAGCGTTGTGGCGTTCCGATGCTGACGGACCGAGCGATATGTCAGTCCACCGATAAGAGCGATTAGAAGCACTCCGATGACGACGAGAACACTTCGGAAAACGATCTTGACCATTACTCCTCCTTTTCGGCGCTGAAGCCTTCTGAATGAGCTGGGCGTTTCGGTGCGGAAAGTTGTCGTTCACATTTGCTCCCGCCATTGACGTGGCTCCTCAAGCACACGTGAGGGGCGCCTGACGACGCGCAACAGCCAAATGCGGATGTGCACCGTTCAACTACGTCATTTTTGTGACGAGGAATTACCTTGCTGGCGGCGGGCGAGGTGAGAAAACGGGAACTGTTCGGAAAGTGAGTGCTTTACATATTCTTCGGAAGCTGGGTGCGGCGCCAGCGACAACATAAGTGACTAAGAACCAAAACGGGACTAGGAAGGCGAAAACCAGACCAAGCACAGGCTGCGTCAGCGCGAAAAGCAATGCCAATGCCGCGCTGAGGAGAATGACCAGCCGCGAGTGAGTGATCATTTGCGCTTATCCTACGCCGACACTGAAAGTACCACAACACAAAATGCCGGGTACCGATCAAGGATTGGCTAACTTCCGGTAATCGGCAACTCTGAAGCTGGGGCTCCCTTGCCCGGGGGTCGTAAGGCTCAACTTACGGTTTGAACAAGCCGGAAGTAATGTTGCGGTTGGTTTCGCTGGATAACTTCCGCATAGCTCGTCATCCGCCCAGAGTCGAGGTACCAGTCAAAGTTTCTGACTTGACTACATCGGCGCGACTTTGCCCTGGCACTGGCGGCTGGCCGGGCGGGTCAGGTAGGAGATGGCAAGGATCAGGAGAAATACTAGCGGAGCGAAGGCTTTTGCGCCATCTTTCGCCAGATAATGCGCAATAAACGCAGAGATCCAAGCGAATGTGAATCCGGCATAGGCCCACTCCTTGAGCTTGACCACGCCGGGAACGATGAGGGCGATCGCGCCAAGAGGTTTGGCAATCCCCAAAATAATGCGGAGCTGCTGCGGATAGCCCACGTGCGTGAATCCCTCAACTGACTGTGGACTGCCCGATAGGTAACCGTATGCGGCAAGGACCGACAGCGCAGCCAGGAGAATGGTGGTCACCCAATAAGCTACTTTGCGTGCCATAGATATGCCTTCCTTTCCGTGGTGATCCTAGCACGCCTGACTGGGGCTCTGGTCGACTCGTCGGCTACACTTCCCTGATCGGCGTACGTAGGGGAAGAGGTGCCCGATTCGGGCACAATCCCGAAGGCACCGCTAATCGGCTGCGAAAGAAGGTCACTTCAGCCCTGGCATTCCGTTATCAATCAATGAAGTCTCAATGAAGAGTCCCGTGCACCAGATCCCATAACGATCGCACATAGAACCACGGCATGTAGTCATGCCACCCGACGAAAAACGAGAAAAACACATGGATGGCAGGTGCCATCAATACTGCCATCGCGACGTACCTGGCAGTCTCAACCCGCGACATTCCGAACACAATAGGGGGCACGAGAAAAGTAGCAAGCGCAGGCACGCCGTAGGAGATCCACCACGGAAGACCTGCGCCATAAGTCCATCGTGCAAAAAGCATCCCTCCGAAAACGATGATGGCGCCGGTGGCTAAGATTCTAGGCCACGCAATCGAAATTCTTTTGCGGAGAACCGCGCGGAGCACAGACGCAAAGACCATAAATGCAACCACGCTGAACACGGCGAACCGTTCCCATCCGATTGCACCACTTTGCGACAACGTGGCAAGGAGCAGCACAGCACACACCTTCACACGTTAATACGCAGGTTTGTTGAACTTGGTTCCGAAGTTTGAGGCGTTGCGCTTACAGTCTATGCCCCCCTCTTCCTAGCGCGTGATGTCTGAGTCACGCCAAGTTGACGCAACGGCCCGCCCCACTGACGTAACGGAGCACCAGTTCCGTCCGGTCGGCAATCCAGAAGTTAAAGCTTCAGTCCCGTGCTCAATTGACGGTTTGCCCGTCACTCGGGTGCGATCCCAAGAAGGCGTCGCTAAGGGGGGCGTGGTCGATTTCGCTTGGACGAGTACCCGATTTGTCAGGAGTTAGGCCCATCCGACGATCAGCCTTTTCAATAGACGGAGTCACTCCTCGCGCAGAAGTATCGCAGGGTCAACCGACAGCGCGCGTTGCGCAGGAATCCAGGTCGCCAGTAGCCCCAGCAACGCCATAGCCACAACAACCCCAGCCAATACCAGCGGGTCGCGCGGAGTTGCCTGATAGACGATAGAAGCCAGCACGCGGCTCGCTAGGATTCCGAGGAGCAGTCCTGCCGCGGAACCAAAAGCCAGCAATTTGAAGGCGCGTCCCAACGCTGCTTGCAACACTTCCTTACGCTGTGCGCCGAGGGCTATGCGAATGCCCAACTCCCGCAGCCGCTTGCTGACCGAGTACGCCGCCATTCCAAAGATGCCGGTGATCGACAGCATCGCGCCCATAACGCCCAGCACTCCCAGGGAAATCGTGGCCATCCGCGGAGGAAATTGAACTACATTCATTGCCTGGTTCCACGTTTGGATCACGACAGGCAGCCCAGCATCCAGAGCATGCAGCGTGTCCCTCATGGCTGGCGCCAATTGCTGCGGATCGCGATTGGAGCGCACCACCAGCCAGGTGTCGCTCGAGGGCGATTGCAGCATGGGGAGAAACATCGCCGGAGAGGGATCCTCGGTGAGGTCGTGGTATTTGCCATCTTCCACGACGCCCACTACTTGCACCCGCGTTCCGTCGCGCCTCTTGAAGTAACCGCCGATCGCGTTTCCTTCCGAGCCAAACAGCTTGCGCGCGAACAGCCGGTTGACCACCGCCACACGCGGCGCGTTCTTGTCGTCATGCCACGTGAAAGCCCTACCTTCCTGCAAGGCGGTGCTCGCCGCGTCGAAGTACTCAGGGGATATGATGTAGATAAACGGCGCAGCCGCGGCATTCCCGGGCCTCAGATCGGTCGTTTGATCGGTAAAGATGAGCGTCCTGCCCGCACCCGTGCCCAAGGGTGGGTCGTCGATCACGCCCACAACCTTTACGCCTTGAATCGTGTGCATAGCGTCGACCATGCGCCTCTGCATCGCGGGGATCGCATCGCTGCCGTAGCCCGCCATATTCAGTTCAGTCTCCAGCAGCATTACGTTTCCGGGGTCGAAACCGAAATTGCCGTGCAACGAGCGAAACAGTCCGCGCACCGCCACCATCGAAGAAGTGACCAGCACCGCGCAGATCGCTATCTGCGCGGCAATCAGCGCGTCCCGGACCGTAATGCGCCGCCCGACCCTGGTGATGGTTCCCGACTTCACGATCTCATACGGATTCGTATGCAGCACCTGCCTCACCGGCACCGCGCCAAACAGGAATCCACTGGCGATCGTCAACAGTAACGCCACTCCATAAACATTCGCATCAGGGTTCAGCGCCACGTGGAGGGGAAATTGCGAAAATGGCTGCCACACGGCCAGCCCCCGTAACACGACAACACTACCCCACAGTCCGACGGCTCCACCGAGCAGCGAAATCAGCATGGCTTCTGTGAAAAGTTGCCTAAGGATGCGCCCGCGGCCCGCTCCCAGCGCGAGACGCAGCGCAACTTCTTTGGAACGGTCAGCGGCACGTGCCGCGAACAGACTCCCCAGGTTCGCGCACGCCGCCAGCAAGATCAGCGCGGCCAGCAGCATCAAAGCGGCTAGAAACGCACGCATTGGGGGCCCGAGAACATCTCCGATCAGGCCTGGCCGCGCCAGGGAAAAACTTGTTTTGCCATCTTCTTTGGGATAGGTCTTCTCCAGGTACGCGCCAATCGAGTTCAGATCGGCAACCGCCTGTTCTGGAGTCACGCCCGCCCTCAGATGTCCGATCGTCATAAAAACCCATCGGTTCGCGCGCGCGTTGAAAAAACTCGATCCCTCGATCTGCTCCGCATTCACGAGGGGCACAAAGAAATCGGGAGCGAAAAACAATACAGTCCCTTGGAACTCAGGTGGCGCTACCCCCACGATAGTGAATGGATATTTGTTGACTTGAACCGTGCGGCCCACGACCCGATGATCATCCTGGAAACGCGTGTGCCAATACGCATGGGTTAGCACGATATACGGAGCGCTGTTCGGGCCGTGGTCATCAGAACTGTGGAAGAACCTGCCCACGTACGACTGAATGCCCAGTGCGTCGAAGTAATTCCCGCTCACTTCATACACCCAGGCACGCGAAGGGTTCCCGCCCGTGTACAGCCCAACCGGAGCAAAGTTGTTGGCTATCAGAGCATCGAAACTGCGGTTGCGATCGCACAGGTCCAGATAGTCCGGGTATGACTGAAAAGGGTACTTCGTGTCCGCGCGCTTAACCTCGTAGAGGCTTTCGGGCTGAGGCACATTCAGCGGGCGCAGGATCAGCGCATTCAATACGCCAAAAACCACTGCGTTAGCGCCGATGGCCATTGCCAGCGTCACAACGGCAACAGCAGTAAAGCTGGGAGACTTGCGCCACAGGCGGAGGGCGAAGCGCAGATCCTGTAGCAGATGCTCGATCAATGGCAGTCCTCGCTCGGCTCGGTAGTCTTGCTTCATCGCCTCCACGCCGCCAAACTTCAGCATGGCTTGCCGTCGTGCCTCAATGGGTGATAGACCGGCGCGAAGATTTTCTTCGGTTTGCAGAGCGATGTGTTCCTCAATCTCTTCCCTCAATCGCTCGTCTCGTGCCCGCCTGGTCGCCGAGTTGAGCAGACGAGTGAGGAACCGCCTCAGAGATGTCATGTCAAATCCTCGGCTTTCACCTCGAAGAACCGAGCGATGATCGCTGCCGTTTGTTCCCAATCTTGGGTCTCGACCTGCAACTGCTTACGTCCTTCCCGCGTAAGTCGATAGAAGCGCGCCCTACGATTATTCTCTGAGGCACCCCACTCGGACGCAATCACGCCTTCTTGCTCCAGCTTCAGCAGCACGGGATACAAAGTTCCCTGATTCACGGCAAGCACATCACCGCTGATCTGCTCGATGCGGCGCGCGATTCCATAGCCGTGCTGCGGTCCTAGGACATCGAGAGTCTTGAGGACCATCAATGCTAACGTGCCTTGTAGGACGTCCGCTTTTTGTTTCATAGCACCGTCATTTTGGTTTCCAACAGGAAGAATGGCACACTTCCTTTGGGAAAGCAACAGGTCAGTTGTCGAGCATGCTGCTGTGCGAATCAATCTATGCTGATGCCGTCCCAACCGAGCGGAGAACGAGCTTATATGCGAATCGCCGGATGGGAACTATCGCAGAGAGAAAACGCGGGGCCTATGCCTGGTAAAGGCGCTACGCGCAGATACCACGCGAGATGGCTCCCGGATTGGCCATCCGGAAGTGATCCTGCAACGCGGCCTCAGCTTCCGGATTGCCCGTCACCCAACAAGAATTGCGAGCCCAATGGACAAGCCCAGAGATTCGGGAAGAACCTACGGTTTTCTCGATCGAAATTGCAGGTGACAGCGGACGCAGAGTAAAGTCGAAAGCGCCAGCCATGAAAATCGAGTCGGCCACAATAGCGGACGCACAAGCTATCGTTTCAATTCTTGCTTCGAACAAAACAGATACCGGTCTGTTCCAGGAGCCTATGACAGAGGTCCAAAAAAACCTCGCGGACTTCCTCGTGGCACGGGACGCGAACGGTGGGGCAGTCGCCTGCCTTGGCCTGCATCGAGACTCAAATGAGCTAGCCGAAGTTTACGGAGTGGCAGTCCTGCCAAAAGTCCAAGGATGCGGGATTGGAGCAATGCTCATGCGGGAGTGCAAGACTCGGGCGGTGGCGAGTCATATTTCTCTCCTTTGGTTAGCTACCGTGAAACCTGAGTATTTCTCCCGTTATTCATTTCGTCCGATATCTCGT
>Ga0126378_10002493_pt1 | contig 13656 bp, 13 predicted proteins | sample PanSoiMetPlot_23_FD_92587 | JGI IMG/M metagenome (GOLD analysis project Ga0126378, IMG submission 92587) | Tropical forest soil microbial communities from Panama - MetaG Plot_23 | ecosystem: Environmental > Terrestrial > Soil > Tropical forest > Bulk soil | place: Panama | collected 2016-02-17 | reverse complement strand
GAGCGAAACGGGAAGCCTGGTGGACACCGGTACCCGCTGCCGCGACCGGGTAGTGCTAGCACCCCCGTGAGCTCGGGTGGTACCCACACTGGACATCGATCCGGGTGAGGACCATCATCGGCTCGGTGGAAGGCCGCATCGAGCGGAGGCTTGCCTGGGCCCCGGCGGCCCTTTCCCCGGTCGCACTCCTGGCGGCCGGGGTGCTCACGGTAATCAACTTCCCGGTCGCTTCAGGCCGGTTTGTGATCAGCGAGTTGACGCCGCTCCTCGTCGGGCTGATCTACCCGGCTGTGGGGGCGCTCGTACTCTCCAGGCAGCCTCGGAGTGCGGTTGGCTGGCTTCTCTGCGCGCTTGGGCTAAGCGTCGCACTCACAGCACTGGCCGATGGCTACGCGATACGCGGGCTCATCAGCGAGCCAGGCTCGCTGCCGGCGGCCGCGATGGTCGCCTGGCTTCAGTCATGGTCGCCTGGCTGGTGGTTCACACTCGGTGTCCCGCTGCTCTTCCTCGTCTTCCCCGACGGCCGGCTGCCCTCTCGGCGATGGCGTCCGATGCCGGCGTTGCTAGCCCTGCTGCTCCTGATACAGGAGGCAATACTGCTCTTCACCCAGAGAGAGCTGACGGCCACCATGCACGGGGTCGGCCTGCGCGTGAACAACCCCACAGGCTTCATCGCCCAGTCTTTCTGGAGCGGGCCGGGTGGCCGCAGTCTGACCGCAGCCCTCGACTTGCTCTTCGCAGTGGTCATCGGGGTTTGCGGAGCGGCGATGCTGCTGCGCCTGCGGCGTTCGCAGGGGGTCGAACGCCAGCAGATCAAGTGGCTTGCGTACGCAGCGACCCTGCTGGTGGCCCAGCTCGGGGCGTACTTCGGATTCCAGGGCGCGGGCAACACGACAGCCTCGCAGCTGACCCTGGACGTCGTCATTCTGACAGCGGCGACCGCCATTCCCGTCGCCATCGCTGTTGCCCTGCTCCGATACCACCTCTACGGGATCGACGTAGTCATGAGCAAGACGCTGCTGGTCGCCGCCATGGCCGTCTTCATCACGGCCATCTATGTCCTGATCGTGGCGGGCATGGGCTCACTCATTGGGTCGAGTGCCGGGTCCGACCTCGCGCTGTCCCTGGTAGCGACGGCAATCATCGCGCTCGCCTTTCAGCCAGTCCGTGAACGCGTCCAGTGGCTGGCCAACCGCCTCGTCTACGGCCATCGGGCCAGCCCTTACGAGATCCTGGCCAGGTTCGGTCAGACGGTCGCGGGCGGCAGTGACGGTGATGAGATCCTGGCCCGGACTGCACAGGTCCTGGCGCAGGGGGTGGGCGCCGCTCGCGCCAGCGTGTGGATGCGCATCGATTCGCGGCTGGTGCCGGCGGCTGCCTGGCCGCAGTGGCCGGCGGGACCGCCCGAGCCGGTGGCATTAAGGTCAGAACAACAGGTCGACGTACCCGGCGCGGATCGTTCGATCCCCGTAACGCATGGGCGAGAGCTGCTTGGCGCACTTGCTGTCAGCATGCCGGCGGCCCGCGACATGGCCTCGATCGAATGGCGATTGCTGAACGACCTCGCTGCGCAGACGGCGGTGCTCCTGCGTAACGTCAGTCTTACTGCCGCGCTGAGGGCGAGACTCGATGACATAACCCGCCAGGAAGCCGAGCTCCGCCGGTCACGGCAGCGGGCGGTGGCGGCGGAGGACACGGAACGGCGCCGGCTGGAGCGCAACATCCACGACGGCGCGCAGCAGCACCTGGTGGCGCTGGCAGTCAAGCTCCGACTCGCGGGTTCGCTTGCGGCCCGCGATCCGGCGCGCGCCGCGCTGCTTGCTCGCGAGCTGCCGGCCGAGACGCACCGGGCTCTGGCCACCCTCCATGAACTGACGGGCGGCATCCAGCCCCGGCTCCTTGCCGAGGCCGGGCCAGCGGCAGCTCTACGATTCCAGGCCCAAACGATGTCCATCCATGTCGACGTCGTTGACAGCGGACTCGCGCGCGCAGCACCCGCGGCCGAGCATGCCGCCTACTTCTGCTGCCTGGAGGCGCTCCAGAATGCAGCCAAGCACTCGACGGCTACCCAAGTGCTCGTCAGCTTCGAGGCTGTCGGGCGGGAGCTTCGCTTCACCGTCACAGATAACGGCGCCGGATTCGACCCGCCGGCCATCCGGCGCGGCTCCGGCATCGAAAACATGCGCGACCGGGCAGAGTCCGTCGGCGGCCGGCTCGAGGTCGAGGCGTCGCCTGGAGCCGGCGTCACAGTTCGAGGTGCCGTGCCACTGCAGGCGGCATCGGAGGTGTCCGCTTGAGAGCCTCGTCAGCCGTGCTGGCCAGGGCCCTGTGGGCGCTCGCGGTCGTCTCGGCACTGGCCGGCGTGGCCATCCTTGTCACCAACCTTCCCATGGGAACCGGCCGCTTCGTCCGGGATGGGCTCGTGCCGGCTGTCGTGGCAGTCACTTACGCTACTGCGGGGTCGGCGATTGCGTCTCGCCGGCCAGGGAACCGAATTGCCTGGATCCTGCTTCTGTTCGGGATCAGCTTCGGGCTCACACAGGTCGCCGCGGAGTACGCGGTACGTGGACTGGTGACCGCGCCTGGTTCCCTGCCCTGGGCGGACGCCGCCGCCTGGCTGCAGTACCCATTGTTCGGCCCGGTCTTTCCAACGCTGCTCCCGCTTCTGATCCTGCTGTTCCCCGACGGCTATCCACCCGTCCAGCGCCTGCGTCCGCTCGTCTGGCTCTTCGTGCTTGCCGGGCTCGTGACCATCCTCGCAACCGGCCTCGGCCGCGGGCCGGTCGTCAGCGCCTTCCGGCTGGTGCCGCTGGGTCAGAACCCGCTGGGGTTGTTCGACCTGACTACAGCAGAGTCGCTTGCCGTCGGCGGCGTCGAGGGCGTGGCGCTGCTACTTGCGGCTGTAGCCACCGTCGCGCGCCTGGTCCGCTCCAGGGGAGCTGAGCGACAGCAGATGAAATGGCTGGCCTTTACAGGCGCGGCCACCGCCATCTGCGCGGTCGGGTCGTTTTTCTTCGGAGGGCTGCTTGGCGAGGTGGCCCTCGACGCCATGATCTTCCTCATCAGCCTGGGTTTCCCGGTAGCGATCGCCGTGGCGGTGCTCCGGCACGGCCTCTTCGACATCGACATGGTCATCCACCGATCGTTCGTCTACGCGCTGCTGGCCGCGTTCATTACGGGCATCTATGTAGCGGTGGTGGCGGGCGTCGGGTCCCTGATTGGTACGCACGGCCATACCAGCCCCACGCTGTCGATTCTGGCCACGGCGCTGGTGGCCGTGATCTTCCAACCGGTCCGCGAACGTCTCCAGCGGCTGGCCAACAGGGTCGTGTACGGCCGGCGGGCCAGCCCTTATGAGGTCATGGCCGAGTTCGCTCACCGCATCGCGGGGGCGGTCTCCGGAGACGACGTGCTGCCGGCGCTGGCGGAGGTGACGGCAAGGGCTGTCGGCGCCCCGGGCAGTCGCGTCCGGCTGAGGCTTCCCGGTGGAGACGACCTCCACGTCTGCTGGCCCCGGGGCACGGACGTGTCAGCAGTCGCCGGTACCGCAGCCGTCGTAAGCCGCGGGGAGCGGCTGGGCGACATCAGCGTTCAGCAATCCATGCAGGAGCCGCTGAGCCTGTCACAGCGGATCCTTCTCACTGACCTCGCGGTTCAAGCAGGCCCCGTGTTCCGCAACGTCCACCTGACCTCCGAGCTCAGGCAGCGCATGGATGAGGTCTCGACAAGGGCCGAGAAGATCCGTGAAAGCCGGGAGCGCCTGGTCAGTGCTGCCGACGCTCAGCGGCGCCGGCTCGATGAGCAGATCCAGGCTGGAACGCAGCGTCAGCTGGAAGCGATCGGCGAGCGGCTCGCAGGCGCGGAAGAGCTCCTGGTCACCGATCCGTCACTCGCGAGCGCACTGCTCAACACCCTTGCCGACGAAGCTCAGATCGCACTGGAGGGCTTGCGTGATCTCGCCCGGGGTGTCTTTCCGCCACTGCTCGCGGATAGGGGTGTGATACCAGCTCTGGAGGCACACATTCGGAAGGCGGGGCTCGCCGCCGGCCTGGAGGTCGGTCCCGGGGTCGCCGGCGCGCGCTTCGATCCCCAGCTCGAGGCCACTCTCTATTTCAGTTGCGTCGAGTCGCTGCCCCGCGCAGCGGGAGGCGAATTGCCTGAGGGTCCAATCACCATCCGGTTGGTCGCAGCCGACGGCCGGCTCGAGCTCACCGTGCCCAAGCCCGGGCTCGCTGCGCTGCGGGAGGTGGCCGACCGCGTAGAGGCACTGGGCGGCTCGGTCGAGGAGGTTGTGGAGGGGGTGCTTCTAGCTCGGATCCCCGTGGACCAGGCAGGTCAGCCGGTGTGACAGGTCTGGCCCGCCGAAGCCCAGGCATCGGCAAGGCGGGTGGGGCTGAAGACTGACTTGGAGATGTACCCAGCTGCGCCACACTCGGCCGCCTGGGGTGCGTAGTCCGACTCCTCGTAGGTCGAGACGAGCACGACGACAACCCGTGGGTCGGCTTCGACGATCTTGCGGGTGGCAACGGTGCCGCTCATGTCGGGCAGATTGACGTCCATCAACACGAGGTCCGGCCTCAGCACACTCGCCAGCTGAACCGCGGCACTGCCGCTGTCCGCCTCCGCCGTGATCTCGAAGCCGTCGGTCGACTCGACCACCTCTCTGGCAACGTCACGGAAGGGCTGCTGGTCGTCGACGACCAGGACACGAACGGTCATCCCATCACAGCTTGAGGCGGGCCAGCCGGGCGGCGCAATGGTGCCAGCACCCCCTTGGTAGGGTGAGCTCGCGCATCTATTCTTCAGGTGTGTCAATCACCGTCCTGGTCGCCGAGGACGACTATCTCGTACGCGAAGGCATCAGGCACGTCATTGAGGCCTCACCCGATCTGGACCTGGTCGGCGTTTGCGAAGACCTCCCCTCGCTGGAAGCGGCCGTCGAACACCTGGCGCCTGAGGTCGTCGTGACCGACATCCGCATGCCGCCCACTCGGACCGACGAGGGCATCAGAGCCGCCGCCGATCTGCGCCGCAGCCGTCCCGAAACCGGCGTTGTCGTGCTCAGCCAGTACGTGGAGCCGGAGTACGCACTGGCGCTGCTCGAAAAGGGCTCCGCCGGTCGTGCCTATCTTCTGAAGGAACGTGTGGCCGACCTGGATCAGCTCGCCAATGCCATTCACCAGGTTGCACTCGGCAGTTCGGTCATCGACCCCAAAGTGGTCGAGGCGCTGGTGGATGCGCGTTCACGCCGCCCTCGTTCGGCCTTCGACGACCTGACGCCCCGAGAACGGGAGGTGCTCGGCCAGGTCGCGGAGGGCAAGAACAACGCCGGCATCGCCTCGGCCCTGTTCTTGAGCGAGAGGGCCGTCGAAAAGCACATCAACTCGATTTTCTCCAAGCTCGAGCTGTCCGAAGAGCGGGACGTGCATCGCCGTGTGAAGGCGGCCCTGGTCTACCTCTCACAGGACAGCGCCTAGTGTGGTGAGGGGGTGCCAGCACCCCCTCCGTGCTGTGGCAGCGCGAGCACCCGCATGGTGCAAGCGCGCACCTGAATCCACCTGTCGCCACCATCGCCGGCTGGATCGACCGGGAATACGGTCCTCTCATGCAGCCGGACACGTATGGAGGTGAACACCACATGCAACTGATGGAGGCGCCCACCATGGCGCCCAGCACTGAGACGCTGGTCGACGCCGAAGCGCTGACCAAGGTCATCGGCAGCAACGGGACCACGACGACCATCCTCGATGGGGTCACATTCTCGGTCCCCACTCGCAGCCTGTTCGCGATCAACGGGCCCTCTGGCAGCGGCAAGTCGACGCTGCTGAACATCCTGACCGGCATCGACCAGCCGACCTCGGGTCGCGTCGTCTTCGCCGGTTACGAGATCGGCGACATGAGCGAGAACCAGCTGGCGAGGTGGCGGGGCCGCAACGTCGGCATCGTCTTCCAGTTCTTCCAGCTGCTGCCGACCCTGACTGCGAAGGAGAACGTCGAGCTGGCGCTCGAGCTGGGCGGCGCCATCCCGCGCGGCCACAGGCGCGAGCGTGGCCTCGCGTCGCTGGACGAGGTAGGAATGGCCGACTTCGCGAACCGCCTCCCGAGCCAGCTCTCGGGTGGTCAGCAGCAGAGAGTCGCGATCGCTCGCGCCCTCTCTAACGACCCGCCGGTCCTGGTCGCCGACGAGCCGACCGGCAACCTCGACTCAAAGACCGCGCACCAGATCTTCGACCTGCTTCAGGAGCTGACAGCGCGCGGCAAGTCGGTGCTCTACGTGACGCACGACCGCGAGCTGGCCGCCCGAGCTACAGGCAGGATCGACCTGCTGGACGGGCACGTGGTAAGCGGCGCACAGACAGGACAGGCGGGGGAGGCGAGGTCATGAGCCCGCTCACCAAGAAAGCCATTCGGGACGTCACCCGTCGCAGGCTGCGCACCACACTGACGGTGCTCGGCATCGCCATCGGCGTGACGGGCCTCACGGCCATATCGATGGCGTCGGGCCAGTTCACGACTGGCCTGAAGTCGTTGAACGACGGCAGCGGTCAACCGGACATCCAGTTCGTCACTGCGCCGACCACTGCCGACCTGGCGGGGATCCTGAGCCGGCAGCCGAACGTCAAGGCCGCTGAAACCGAGACCCTCGTGTCGACGCGCTGGGCCATCCCGTCGGGCCACGAGCCGCTCAGCATCCTGGGGATCGGCACTTTTCAGGATCGGGCCTTCCAGCAGTTCTCGTTGACAGCAGGGGCTCTGCCGGGTCCCGGTGAGATCCTGATGGAGAACTCCGACCGGTCGGTCACCCCATTCAAAGTCGGTGACGACATCGAGGTGCAGATCGGCACGAGCAGCCGGCATCTCAGGGTTTCCGGGATCTCACACACACCCGCCGTTGCGTCACCCACGTTCACAGGCCGCGCGAGCGGCTACATGCGCGAATCAGACGTGCGCTCGACCTTCGACGTCGCAGGATCCAACATCGCGCTGGTGCGCCTGAGCGACTACGGGGCCCGCACAGCAACCGCCAGCCAGCTGGCCCAGACCCTGGCGAGCAACAATGTGGTTGTCCTGCAGAGCGCCGTCGGGCGCGACGTGTCGGGCGGTTCCAGCGGCACGATCACCGGCATCTTCACGATCATGCAGGCCCTATCTGTTGTTGCGCTGCTCCTGACGATCTTCTTGCTGCTCAGCACGGTAACGACGCTGGTCAGGGAACAGGTACCCGTCATCGGCACGATGAAGGCCATCGGTGCGCGCACCGGCCAGGTGCTGCGCAACTATCTGACCGGCGTCGCGTTCTATGGAATCCTCGGCACCGCTCTGGGGCTGATCCTCGGAGTGGCCCTCGGAGACCTTCTCTACCGATATTTCGCGGCGAATCTCGGCATGGACGAGTCGATGCTGCAGATCGGCCCATCGCTCGTCATCACCGGCGTTATTGTCGGCATTGTCGTGCCGCTGGCGGCGGCCATATTGCCGGTCCTGATGGGCACCCGCGTCACGGTGCGTCAGGCCCTGGCCGGCTATGGCCTCTCATCCGGCGACACTCGGCGGGGGCGTCGCTGGGGCGCCCTCATGGGCGCGATGTTCGGCTTCATGCCTGAGGCCATGCAGCTCGGTCTGCGCAGCATCTTCCGCCGGCGGACCCGCGCAGCGCTGACGGTCGCTGCGCTCGCCATCTCCGGCGCGGCGTTCCTTGCCGTGCAGACAACCACCACCTCCTGGAACGCCGTCCTCAACAACGTCTTTACCAGCTACAACGCCGACGTGTTCGCCAGGTTCGACAATCCGCTCCCGTACAGCAGCGTGCAGCCCCTTGTGGCGGGCGTCCAGGGCGTGACCCAGACCGAGCCTCTTTCGCAGACCGGCGTGAAGACGAGCTGGGGCAACGCCGTCCTCACCGGTGTCGTACCGAACGCTGCTCTCTATCACAGGAACGTCGTGTCAGGGCAGTGGCTCAACAGCTCCGACCAGGGCACCGTGCTCATCAGCCAGGACGCGGCCCAGCGATCCGGGCTACATGTCGGGGACAGCTTCGACTTCCACACGGACCTATACAGCGCGCGCTGGCGGATCGTGGGGATAGTCAAGGACCTGGACAACCCCGCTGGTGGGGGAGTCTTGCTCACGACCCTGGCGCAGGCCAACGCCTTCAACCACCTGCCCGAGGACTACGTGCAGAGCCTCATGATTCGATCCAGCAGCAGCAGCCAGGCGGACATCGATGCACTGGCCAGGCGCGTGGACGAGACGCTGGGGGGTTCCGCCGCACAGGCCACGGTGACGACTTCGAGCCAGGAGCTTCAAAGGAGCCAGGGCACCTTCCTGATCCTCTACGCGCTCTTCTACAGCGTGGTGGCCATCATCGCGCTGGTCGGCGGGATAGGGCTCTTCAACGCGCTCGCCATGGGCGTGCTCGAGCGGCGGCGCGAGATCGGCATCCTGCGGTCGATGGGTGCCACCGGGCGCAGGGTCGCTCAGGTCTTCTGGACCGAGGGCGTGGGCCTGGGCGTCGTCTCGTGGGTAATCGCGGTCATCGTCGGTATCCCGCTGGCCTATGGCTTCGTCCAGCTCCTCGGTGCGGTGTTGCTCAACTCGCCCTTCGTGTTCAACCCGATCAGCATGCTGGCGATGCTGGTGTTCATAGTCGCCGTGGCTTCAGTCGCGACGATCGGACCCGTATGGACGGCTTCCAGGGTCAGGATCGCCGACACTCTTCGCTACGAGTAGTCGCAATGGCCAGTAACAGTGTCGCCTACCGCCTTACTGGTGGGGGCCGGGTCACGGTCTTCATCACACAGAGCCTGGGGTTCGCCAGCGCAGAATGGTGGCCCATCCAGGACGAGCTCAGCGCGCACGCCCGCGTCCTCACCTGGGACCGGCCGGGATACGGCGAGAGCGGCCCTCCGCTCTCGCCCCGGACGGTCGGGAACGTCGCGGCGGAGGCTCTGGAGGTGCTGGCCCGAGTCGCGCCGGACGGCCCTCTCGTTGTGGTCGGGCACTCGCAGGGCGGCCTCTACACCAACGCCATCGCCCGGCTTGCTGGACATCGCGTGGCCGGCGTGGTTCTGCTCGATCCCGCCCATCCCGACAACTCACGGCTTCGCCGCGAGCTTCCCGCGAAGCTGTTTCGCAGCAGTGGCTCCGACCTGTCTGGCCGTATGCGTGTGGCTCGAACCATGGCCAGGCTCCGGCTGATCGGGGCGCTCAGGCCTCTGATGAGGAGGCAACCGCCGTTTACTTACTGCTCACATCACTCGCGTGAAGCTGTAGACGCGATGTGGCGACACCTCACGCGCGTTCAGGCCTACGACGCGGCGTTGGCCGAGTACGAGGAGCTCGAGTACCGTACCTCTGAAGCCGCGCTCGAGGCCCTGGGGCCCTTTCCGCTGGTGCCGCTCGCTGTCCTGGTCCACGATCCCGCGGTGATGATCGAGTTCTTCGTGAGGTATGGCCGCCTGCCGCGGACCGCCGGAGAGCGCGTTGAGACGCTCTGGGGCGAACTACTTCGCGATCACGGGAGACTCAGTCCGCTGGCACAGGTCGAGACCGTGGTGGGCTCAGGCCACCTGATCCACCTGGAGCAGCCGCACACAACCCTGTCGCGAATCGTGACGGCGATTGAAAGCCAGAGAGGCTGCTGATCGCCCTCCTGGTCGGCAAGCGCTATGGGCCATCAAGGATCCCCGCCCCGCTCACCAATGGGATGTCCTACTAGAGCCCTACCACTGGTAGCATAGTAGTATGAAGCTGAGCGTCAGCCTCCCGGGCGAAGATGTCGAGTTCCTCGACGCCTACGCCAAGAAGCAGGGTTACGACTCGAGGTCGGCCGTCCTGCACAAGGCGGTGAGGTTGCTGCGCGCAAGCGAGTTAAGCAACGCCTACGAGTCCGCCTGGCGAGAATGGATCGGTAGCGGCGAGGCCGAGGTCTGGGAGTCTACCAGCGCCGACGGCCTCTCCTCTTGATGCGCCGCGGAGAAATCCGTGTCTTTGACCTGGATCCCACTCGGGGCTCGGAGAACAGCAAGCGGCGTCCGGCTGTAATCGTGAGCAACGACGGAGCCAATGCCGCGGCGAGTCGGGTCGGGCGCGGTGTGATCACCGTCGTTCCCATCACCTCAAACATCCAGCGCGTGTATCCCTTCCAGGTGCTGCTTCCTGCGGAGGCTACTGGCCTTCGCGAGGATTCGAAGGCTCAGGCGGAGCAGGTCAGGTCGGTTGCAGTCGAGCGCACGAGCGAGCAGGTCGGCCTGGTCCCGGCCGCGCTCATGCTTCAGATAGATGAGGCTCTACGACTTCATCTGGCGCTTTGAGCTGACTCCGGCGCACCCACGAGGCCAGGCATGCCCACGCGTCCGGCCGGCCCGAGTGACATGAAACGACCGGGTGTGGCGTGGTGTCGAGGAAGGAGAGTCGCGCCGGATCCGGCTGAGTTCATGGTGCTGCGCCGCAAGGTCCGGGTGAAGGTTGTCCGCTGGCAACAGCCCGATTCTCCCTGGAGACGCTCGGCCGCGACCCCAGCCGGCGCTCTGTGATTGCTGGGTACCCGGAGCGTTTCTACAGTCGCGTCATGGCCAGTCCGATCTCCTGGCCACTGCTGCCTGTGCCGCCAGGTCCGCCGCCAGATCGCGTCCACCCGGAAGGCTGCGGTCGGTGGCAGACCGCGTTCGGAGCCGGCTTCGGCTGCAACTTGGACCGACAGGAGATCGAGCTCCTTCGGTACGCGGCCTCCGTGGAGGTCGTCCTGGTGGCGCTTACACTCGCGTGCGGCGCGGGCATGCTCCTGGTGACTGCGATGCCATGGCACGGGCGGTCACCGCGCTGGACAGCGTTGCAGGGCCTCGGCATGGTCGTACTTGCGCTTGCGCTGGGTGCGCACCTCACCGGGCTGTACCTGTACGGCACATCCCTCGCCCTGCGCATGATCGTCGCTACCGCTGTCCCGGTGCTCGGGATCGCGGCGAGCGCCCTTCTGATGCCGAACGTCGTCGGCGTCGTGAGGTGCCTGCTGGGCCTGCGGCCACCTGTTCCATCGCGGCCCGGCCTCCCGAATCGCTGAGAGTTCACAGTCGAGGAACTCAGAACACCGGAGCTAGGGGTCGTTCCACGACCGGTTCGCGGCGGTACGGCCGACGATCCTTCTCGACCAGCGGCTTGGGGTCGATCTTGCCCGCCCAAAGGACGGCGTCCGCCAGGTCCATCTGCGGGTTCTGCCGTCCCAGCATCCGTCACCAACCTCCTCGAAGACGTCGATCTGGACTGGAGGGTCCACTACGTGTAACGCCCAGGACCCCCGCCCGGATACCTCTCAACGGCCCTGGCTGCAGATATGTCCGCGCTACTGTTGCTGTCATGTCGGCAGCCGCCGTGCTGCGGGCGCTCAGGAACGCCGGAAGCACCTGGCGAGCCGTCCGCCGGCTTGGTGGTGGTGTCCAGGAGGGTGCCTGGCTGGTATCGGACGCGGCCGGCAGCCGGGCCGTGCTGAAGTTCCGAAGCGAGGGGTGGACACGTCGAGTCGAGATCGCCGAAGCGCTCGTCAGAACGGCACGGAGGCAGGGCTGGCCAGCCCCGGCCTGGCTGAGCCGTGGAGTCGCCGCAGGTTTCGCCTGGCACCTGGAGGAGTTCGTTGCAGGCAGAAGACCGAGGCTGAATGCGGCTGAGGTCGCGCGCGAGATCCTGGAGGTCAACGACCGTCAGGCAGGGGTCGCCGCCGGCCGCGGCGACACCTGGTCGCAATACGCCATACACGTGGTCTTCGGCGATTCGGACCAGCGTCGGAGCCTTGAAGCGGCCGACGGTGCCCCGGCACGGGTGGCGCATCGTGTGCGTGAGGCCGTACAGGGTCTCGACAGGTTCGGCCTGCCCTCCGATGACCTGGTGCACGGCGACTTCCGGACGGCCAACTTCCGGTTCGCACACGGGCGCCTGGTCGCGGTCATCGACAACGACACCGCCGGGCCGGGGTGCCGGTGCCTGGACTTGGCGACCGTCCTGCTCGAAGCGCACGTGCGGGGAAGCGCGACGGCTGCCCGCGTCATCGGGCAACATGGGCTCACTCGGTTCGGTTCGAGAGTGCTGACTGTGTGCCTGGCTTGGCAGGTGTTGGAGATGGCCTACTTCGGCCTGCAACGCTGGCCCCGGTCCGAGCTGGACCGATACTGCTCTGCCTGCATCGACATGCTCGAGCATGGGCAAGAAGACGGTCTGGTCAGCTTTTCAACAGCCTCCTAGCCGCCCCCGCGCCCTATTCGACCGCCCGGCTGCACCCAAACCCGTCTACGCGGCGGTCTTGGCCGGGAGTCGGTGCACGAGCGCGACTGCCATCGCGCCCTTCCCCGATGGCCGCCGAGGATCGCTTCATCGACCCGTAACGCACGTCCCCCGCGGCGAACAGGCCGGGCAGACTTGTCTCGAGCTGGAACAGACCCTACTTTGCGATCAGCGGAGGTGCGAACCGTCGGTTGCGGGGTCGAGCCTGGCCGCGGCCCCGGTGAATACCACGTCGACCACGAAGGACCCGTATGCCGCGTCAAGAGGGCCGCTACGCAAGAGCAGACGGTGGTACAGCGCCCCGAAGACAACCTCCAGGATGGCTTCCGGGTCCAGCGACGCCGGTAGCTGTCCGAGCTGCTGCGCCCGTCGCAGCCGTTCCGCGAGCGGCGCGCGGCGTCCCTTGACGAATCGCTCGAGCGCGTCCCGCGCGAGTGCCGGGTCCTGCTGTGACTCGGCGATGAGCGCGGCCACGTGCGGGCCGAAGTTCGGGTCAGCGTGGCGCCTGATCAGGTTGCCGACGACGATGCGCATATCTGCAACCACGTCGCCCGTGTCGGGAATTGTCACCGACTCGGCCACCTCGCGTTCGAGGGCCTCCAGCAGGACCGCGCCCTTCGACGGCCACCAGCGGTAGATGGTCTGCTTCGAGGCGCCTGCCCGCGCCGCGATCGCCTCGACCGAGAGCTTCGTGTACCCCTCCTCACGACACAGTGCGAGGGCGGCGTCGAGGATTGCGAGCCGGGAGCTCTCCCTCCGTCGGGACGCCGGCGGGGCGGTCTTTGCAGTGGCCACGCGCCGATGGTATCAGCCAACGAGACGGAACGCACCGTCTTGACGGGCCACCCAGCACCCTGCTAGAGTGACGGAACGGTCCGTCTCGTCTCGAATCGGCAAGGGTCCGGTCAAGACGCCGTATCGACGAGGCACTGCCTGTGACCTCAGGAGGTTGCAATGCGCGCGACGAACCCCCGATTGGTGATCGACGGCCTGGTTTTCCCCGAAGGGCCCCGCTGGCGAGACGGCCAGCTGTGGCTCTGCGACTTCGAGCTGTGGCTGCCCCACCGAAAAGGACGTGTGCTGGTGGTCGACGAGGGTGGCACGGCGCGGACCGCCGTCGACCAGGTGCCTGCGCGGGGTCTGGGGTGGCTGCCCGACGGGCGTCTGCTCATCGCGGCTGGCCGCTCCCTACTCGCCCTGGAGGCGGACGGCACCCTGACGGAGCACGCCGACCTTTCCGGAGTCACGTCCTACACGTGCAACGAGCTGGTTGTCGATGCTTCGGGCCGAGCCTATACGGGCGCAGTAGACACGGTCGCCGGCAGCATCCCGGGTCCGACCCTGACGGAGCTGATCGTCGTGCAGCCCGACGGGCGGGCGGAGGTC
>Ga0126378_10002492_pt1 | contig 13656 bp, 9 predicted proteins | sample PanSoiMetPlot_23_FD_92587 | JGI IMG/M metagenome (GOLD analysis project Ga0126378, IMG submission 92587) | Tropical forest soil microbial communities from Panama - MetaG Plot_23 | ecosystem: Environmental > Terrestrial > Soil > Tropical forest > Bulk soil | place: Panama | collected 2016-02-17 | reverse complement strand
GGCAGGAAACCGCTGCATGAAGTCGGGCAGCAGTTTGTAAAAGTCCTTGTCCAGGGTGACGACGGGGCCCGGGCCCTCGAAGCTTGGCCTCATATGTCCGTCACTGGTGAGCTTGTAGGCGTCAGAGCGCACGACCAGCAGGTCATCGGTTGTCTTTACCGGGGCGAACCGCGACCGGGGGACGTGGATGGCCCGGGCGCCGGGAATCGAGCCTATCGCCGCGCCCATCGCCGACTCGAGCTGGATCACCGGGGTACTCGCCGGGTCGCGCGGGTCGACGGTCTTGTGGTTGACGATCAATGGCAGGGCTGGTGCCGCCGGGTCGGCGGCCTGCAGTCCCTTGAGCGCACGCAGGTCGACCCAGATGTTGTTGGTGTTAAACCAGAGCCAGCGCCCGACGTCAGTGAACGAGGTGTCGCCGTCGGGCACTTGCGCCTTCTCCCGCAGCACCACCCGGCCTTGGTAGCGGGCGAGATGGCCGCCCTTGCGGTCGGCCGGCATACCGCGTACCGCCTCCAGCACGAACGGCACCTGCTCTGCGGCTAGCCATGCGGCGATCCGGACGTCGGCGAGCGCGCCGAGGTTGTCCGAGTTGGACACGAAGGCGTAGCACAGCCCGGCGCCGAGCAGGGCGTCGAGCATGCCGGACGCCGCCAGCGCGGTGTAGATGTCGCCATGGCCAGGCGGGCACCACTCCAGCTCCGGGTTGGCCGGCCACCGCACCGGCTGAAGGTCAGCTGCACGGATCTTGGGCTCGCGGCCCTGCAGGAAGTCCAGCGGCACGCCCGGCACACGCAGGCCGTCGTAACGGCGCAGCACGTCCAGCGAGGGACCGCGGGTAGTCGCGGAATTCATTAGCACGAGCGGCAGCCGGGCGCCATGCCTCTCGCGCAGCGCCAGCACCTGCGTAGCAAGGACATCGAGAAAGCTCGTGCCCGGCTTGATCTCGAGCAGCGACTTTGGCCCAGACAGGCCCATGCTCGTCCCCAGGCCGCCGTTGAGCTTCACGACTACCAGCCGGTCGAGCACGTCACGGGCCTGGCCAGGTGGCGGCTCGGGCAGCTCATCCAGGCGCGGCAGGTCCGGAAGCGGCTCCAGAGCCTCGCTTGGCAGGAGCCCGGCCCATGGTTCACCCAGCTGCTGCAGGCGCCTGCGCAGGGCGGCCAGCTCAGCGGCATGGACGCCTCCGGCCTCGGCCTTGGCCAAGATAGAGGCGACGTAGTCGGGCGCATCCACGGCGGGCGCTGGGCTCCCAGGGATCACTTCTGCAGGACCCTTCGGATCGCATCAGCCGACAGCTCCGACTTCGGCATGAACCCGGCTACGGGCGCCTCCTCGATCAGGTCCGCGAAATCTGCCTCAGCATGAGTCGATATCAGTATGACGGCAATATCGGCTGATTCCATCTCGGCAAGGCGCCGGGCGACATCAAAGCCGCTCTCGTGGCCGAGCATGATGTCTAGGAGGACGACGTCCGGGCGCAGTTCCTGAGCTTGCGCAAGCGCATCTGTGCTGGCCGATGCTACGCCGACCACCGTCACGCCCTCCCGTTCAAGGAGGGCGGCGGCCGCGTCGAGAAAGGCCACGCTGTCATCGACGATAAGGCAACGGAGCGTCACAGCAATAAGATCGCACATACAGTCGGCCGGGCGCATTATGGCTAGCAGGAATCCCCGGATCCGGCTGCCCGTGCCGCCGGATCGCCGACCGTGGGCCCAACGTCGGCCGCGGTCATGACGTGGACTCGGTCAGCCTGTCTCACGTGATCGGTTTACCGAAGGCCTGAATTCACCGTGATGGTCCCGACTTGCGCCTGTTTGAGTATCTTGCCGGTGGAAGCCCGCACGAGCCCTTCGACGGTGTAGGTACCGGCCGTCGAGGCTGCCCAGGTATAGGTCTCGTTCAGTACCTGGTGCGGCGCGACGTCCTGGCCTGTCCAGGATCGTGAGCCCGCCACGGCGCCGCCCCGGCCGACGACTTCGATGACCACGGTCACGTTAGAGGCCATGGCCGGGCCGGCGTTCGTCACGCCCACCGTAGCGTTTGTAGCGACTTCTGGTCTCGTAGGGTTGGGCGAGATCGCTTGCCTGGAGATATCAAAGCCTGATGCCGGCGAAGGGCCCTGCGGCGCTGGCGTGGGGGCCGAGGCAGGCGCCCGGTTTCCGCGACCGCCACCGAGGTTGACGGAGAAGGAGTCAGTCGCCAGGCCCGCCCCGCCCCGCCACAGTTCGAAGCCGGCCTCGACGTCAATGACGTACCACGACGTGCGGATGTAGCCACGGCGGACAGCGTCCGTGGCCAGCGCGCCGAGATCCAGGTCGCGCACTGACGCAGCCGGGCTGGCCATCACATACGAGACCGTATTACCCCACGGCTGGGAACCTTCCCACACCTGATATGAGACACCGCTGATCTTGGCCGTCCCGATCTGAGAGCCGAACGGCTGGACGGCGCCGTGGCGGTTCAGCCAGATCATCAGCTCGGCGCCGTCGGGCTGGCCCGCCGCGACGGGCGTTCTGTTGAACCACACGTCATAGGCGACGTCGTAGGCGGCGCTGCCGCCGGGCTGGGTGGTGTCCCAGCTGGTGGTCACCGTGCCGGGAATGGTCAGCCGGGTCACTTGGACCGGGTGGACGCCCAGCCCGCCTTGCGTGCAGTTGCCCCAGTGGCAACCCGCATAGATCGACGGGTACCCGCCAGGAGCGCCGTTGGCCGCGTTGTTCACCGAGGAGTTCGTCACGGTAAAGCCGGCATTGCCGTCGGTTGTGACGCTTTCCGGCGCGCCAGAGCCCCACTCGTCGTTCTGCACTATGTAGGTGCCGCCGGCGACCGGCATGCTTTGCATGCCGCTCAGCGGCGTGGTGGTTGCATGCGCATTGCCTGTGGCCAGCACGGTTACCGCCGCGGTCCCGAGGAGAGCCATGCTAGAGGCGGTCAGCAGCGCCGGCCGTCGTTTCCTCACGGTTGATCCTCTTGTCAGGACTTGCGGACGACGAACATGACCGGATCGCCCGACGCTCCGCCAAGCGTGGACGTCTCGATTGCCGGACGGAAATTTCATCACGAGCTCCCGGTATTCACGAGGCCGTGGATAACCACACGCACCTGACGTGAGTGCACTCTGTACAGGTCGGAGCCTAGGAAAGAGGACGACCGGAAGTCGTCGTACGCATGGCTGGGCTTTGCGTACGACGATGGGCGGGGTACTTCCTCCCCCAATTGAGGTAGAGGAGCCGTGCAACCCAGCCGCAGATCATGCCGGAGCCAGCACGAACCGCAGCCGCGCCAGGTCCGTCAGTCGCCAGGTCCGTCAGTGGCCAGCCTGCATAGTGCTCCCGCCTTGCTGAAGATGGTTGAACGCGGGGATGGCACCCTGCGCGGCCACCGAATAGAGCCCTCGGTATGCGATAGGAGCTGCCATGATCATGTTTGTTCTGGGCACGCTGCTTGGCATACTGGGCGGCGGCGCGGTGTGCGTGCGGTACCTTCGCCAGGAGATAGCGGCCGACATCGGCCCGCAACTGCGGTGCATGCAGGGCAATCTCGATAACCTTCGGGCGGCACTGAATCTCGCCCTCATGACGCGGTACGCCGACCTAAGCGCGGCGCAGATTTACCCTCCTCTTCCCCCCATGCCTGGGCCAACCCCACGGAACGATGATCACTCGTAGGTCGTCGCGGCCAGGCTGGGCGGTCATCACATGTCCAGGGTGAATGATGCCCTCAGCTCCTTGCGCGTTGCGAAGGTGCTCGCGGCAGGCTTCCTTGGACTCAACCACGGCGCGTCCTGCGCAGTGATCATGACATAGGCCGTACGTCGCCTGCTCCGCCGCCAGGACTGTACCTAAGTCCAGGGAAGGTTGTACCTGGCTCCATTGGCGAAGCCTCGCAGCGCCAGAAGAATTCGGCACAAGGGCCTCCGGATGCGGCGACCCCGCGCGGCGTGCCGCTGCGCTGCCGCCGGGGGAGCTAGCTGCTGGAGTTGGAGGAGATATGCGCAGGCACGTTAGATGGTTGGCACTAGCCTCGGGCGCGCTTGCATTCAGCCTGGCTGGCTGGCTGCTGGCCTCGGTGGTCCCGAAGGCGGCCGGAAACGTGGGCCGCGCGGCCGGGGAGCGCAGTCAGGGTCATTCTGCCGTTCATCGGTCCGGTAGTTCCGCACGGGATACGCGTGGGGATGTCCGGGAACGCACCTGTCCCCGACCCTCGCAGCAACCGGGCAGCGGAGTTGCCGGGGTTTGCCCGCTGTCGGTCGCCACCACCAGCCTGCCAAGTGCGACGCTGGGCACCCGGTACTCCATGCCGATGCTGACCGTCAGCGGCGGCGTCGCGCCGTACACCTGGTCGGTCTCTGACCGGGCGCTGCCGCCGGGGCTGTCGCTGAGCCCGGCCGGGGCCATCGCCGGCCGGGCGGTGCTGGCCGGCACGTTCGACTTCAGCGTGCGGGCCGCCGACTCCGCGGGGGACAGCGCTACCGCGAACTTGTCGATCGCCGTTGGCGGGTGCACGACCACGATCACCGGCGCCCGCAACCGGCCGCTGACTATAGGCGCGGGTGTCACCTGCCTAGACCAGGCGACCATCTCCGGCCCGGTGAAGATAACGGCCGGAGCGGTGGTGTCGATTCAGGCCTCCACGCTCGGCGGTCCGCTATCGGCCCACAGCCCGGCCGCACTGGCGGTGTGCGGCTCGACGGTCAGCGGCCCGGCATCGGTGATCGGCGCGGCCGGGCCGGTACTGCTCGGTGCGGCCAACGGCACGCCATGCTCAGCCGACACCATTACCGGCCTGGTCACCCTCACTGGCGGCACCGGCGGGGTGACGATGGGCGGAGCGACCATCAGCGGACCAGCCTATATCGCCGGTAACGGCGGCCGGGCGACCGTGTCAGGAAACACCATCGGCGGGCCGGCCAGCATCATCGGCAACACCGGCGGCACCCTGGTGGCGGGTAACTCGGTCAACGGGCCGCTGTCGTGCTCAGGCAACAGCCCGGCTCCGGCCGACGGCGGCAAACCCAACATCAGCAAAGGCCCAGCCGCCCACCAGTGTGCCGACCTGACCTAAAGCTGACCTCAATCCGGCCGGTGCTCGGCCTCGCCGCCCGTTTCCCAGCGGAGAAGCGTGCCGGCCCGTTGTGAATCCCGGATCAACAAGAAGGCGGGCGAACCGATCATGACGCCCTGCAAGCCGCTTCCCGCCCATAGCCCGCGGCGGCTCTGCAGCGCCATCGTCATCTCGGGAGGACGGCGCGAATCAGCCAAGTAGCCGGCACAAACGCGCAGTGATGGCGGACGGCGGGACTGGCTGTTACGCCGACGGGATCGTGAACGAGCCGCGCTAGGTAACGACGCCGTCGTTGGAGGCGGTGAGCGGGAGTTCCACGCGCAGGCTGGTCCCCGCCCCGCGCGGACTGTCGAGGATGATCCGGCCGCCGAGCGCCTCCACCCGGTCCTTGAGGCCAGCCAGGCCGGTGCCGCGGCTGAAGTCCGCGCCCCCGGTGCCGTCGTCGCGGACCTCGAGGAGCAGGTCATCGCCGACGACCTCGATCAGGACCCTGGCCGCCGAGGCGCGGGCGTGCTTGGCCGCGTTGGTCAGCGCCTCGGCGATGACGTAGTAGGCGCTGACTTCTACCGGCTCCGGCAGCCGTTCATTCGCCTGCACCTGGAGGTCAACGGGAATCGGCGAGCGGCGGGCGAGCGTCTTCAGCGCCGGAGCCAGGCCACCTTCGGCCAGGATCGCCGGGTGAATGCCACGGGCGATCTCCCGCACTTCGTCGAGCGCGCTGGCCGCCTCGGCGACGGCGTGGTCGAGTTGCGCATGGAACTCGGGCGGCAACGAGGCCCGCGCCGCGCGCAGCAGCAGCGCCAGGGAGACGAGCCGCTGCTGAGCGCCGTCGTGCAGATCCCGCTCGATCCGACGGCGGGCCCCGTCAGCAGCCGCGATGACCCGCGCTCGGGACGCGGTCAGCGCGGCCTGCGCCTCGGTATTCGCGACCGCGGTCGCGGCCAGCTCGGTGAACCCGGTCAGCCGTGCCACGGTATCGGCCGGCAGCGGTTCGCTCGCGGATGACACGACCATGACGCCCCACAGGCGTCCCGCGACGCTGATCGGCACGCCGACAGCTGAGCGGGGGCTCCGGCCGAGGCGCTGCTCCCGGCCGTGGACGAGTTCGTAGACCGGACCCGAGGCGTTGGCGTAGTCGTCCATCCGGGCCGACCGCTGGGTCTGGAACACCAGCGTCGTCACGTTGTGCCCGCCGAGGCTCGCCCGGGTGCCGACCCCGAGGGACGAGACAGAGTCGGCGCCGCGCGACGCGGCGAGGAGCGTGACCGCGCCGTCCGCGTCGTACCGCACCATGTTCGTGTCGAAGGCGCCCAGCACCCGCCGGACCTCCGCGGTGACCGCGGCGAACACTTCTTGCGGCGGCGCCGCCCTGGCCACCAGCGTGGCCACCCGCCGTAGCGCCGCCTGCTCCTCGCCGAAGCTCTGCAGCTCCGCTCGTGCCTGCGCGCTGGCGATCGCGGTCGCGACCAGCTCGGTGAACCCGGCCAGCCGTGCTTCGGCATCGGCCGGCAGCACCTCCTCGCGGGTCAACGCCACCATCACGGCCCCCCACACCCGGCCCTCTACCCTGATCGGCACGCCTACCGACGACCGCAGCCCCCAGTCCCCGATGGCGACGCCACCGATCACGCCCGACACGTCGGCGTAGTCGGTCCGCGCCGCCCGGCCGGTCCGGAACACCAGCGTGGTCGTGTTCTGCCCGCCCAGCGGCAACCGGCTGCCGACCGGGGTCGGCACGGGGGCACCCGTGGTGGTCCACACGCCCACCACCGTGATCGCGTCTTCCGGGTCGTACCGGATCAAGACCGCGACGTCTACCCCCAGCAGTTCCCCGGCCTCCGCGGCGACCGCGGCGAAGACCCTCTCCGGCGGCGCCGCCTGCGCTACGAGCATCGCCACCCGGCGCAAGGCTGTCTGTTCGCCGGCGATCTGGCGGAACTCCGCGTACACCTGGGCGTTGTCGAGGGAGACGGCGAGCTGCCCGGCGATGAGCTTGACCGCATCAAGCCGCCTGCCGCTAAATGCGCCGGCGAGGAGGCGGTTTTCGAGCAGCAGCACCGCCCGTAGCGTGCCGCGGCTGAGGATGGGCACAGCCAGCAGCGAGCAGCTGTCCACACCGGAGAAGTACGGGTCACGGGCGAACCGGTCGTCGCGGGCGGCATCGGCGACGACCAGCGGCTCGCCGGTCCGCCGGGCATAGCGGAGCACCGACATCGGCACCGCGCTTTCGTGGCCGGTGCCGCTGACCGGGACGGTGCCGCCGTCGGCGTCCGGTGCGGGCACCAGCCAGCCATGCCGATCCTCGCTCCACAGCAGTAGATGGACGCCGGTGGCACCGGTCATGGCACTGAGCACCTCGACCACGCGAGCGTGCAGTCGCTCGATGCTGGTCTGCGAGCTCAGCGCCTGCGACGCCGAGACGATCCCGAGCAGGTCAATAGTTCCGGTAGCGACCATGGAGCGCCGGTCGGGATGATCGGCCAGGCGGCCGGGAGCGTCGCCGGCGGTCGCATCGGGTGCTGCCCGCAGGGCCGGGTATGCCCAGTCCAGCTGCTCGACCTTCGCGGTTGCTCCCCACGCGGCATACTCCTGGCGGGCCTGGGCGAGAAGACCGTAGCCGACGTGTTCGGCGCCGTGAGCGATATAGAAGCGGGCCGCGCGCTCGGCGATCAGGCCCCGATGCCACGGCCGCTGACGCTGTGCTACTTCACGCTGAGCGGCGTCGAAGGCGATCACAGCGGCACGGAAGTCGCCGGCCGCCCAGGCGCGCTCCGCGTCGACGAGGCGCAGCAGGTGCAGGAAGTTGTCCGGCGCGCCCGCGGCGCGTGCGGCCAGCCACTGCGTCACCTCGTCTAGCTCGGCCAGCAATCCGTCACGCTCGTCACCATGCGCCGCACGGGCTTGCCCGGCCAAAGCGAGCCCGTGTACCAAGTGGGCCACCGCGGTCATATAGAGGCCGCGGGCCGCCGGCAGCAGCGGCATCGCCGCCCCGGCGTGCTGAACCAGGCCCTCGAGATCGCCGAAGATAGCAGCCGCGATCGCCATGGTGACCTGCCAGTGAAACAGCGCCAGCGGGTCACTGGTGTACCTGTCTTCAGGCCCGGCCTCGCCCTCCGCTCCTGGGCTTTCACCGCGCATCATGCCAGCCAGCCGCCGACAGCAGTCCAGCCACCCGATGGTCCCTTCGTTGCCGGTACGCCGCGCGAAGGCCACACCCGCCTCCGCTTCCGCGACGCAGGCATCCAGCGATGGCGCGGACTCCAGCAGGAAGTACGTGGTCGCGTAGTAGGTGTAGCTGGCGTTGGCCGGGTCGCCCCCTGCGCTCAGCCCTTCCCGCGCCTGCCGGGCTGCCGGGATACCGCTTTCGAGCGGCCCGAACCAGCCGCTCAGCACGGCCTGCAAGTAACGTCCCTGCGAGGTGCCGGGCTCGTAACCACGAGCCTCGCCCACGGCCAGGATCCGCCGCATGGCCCGGCTTCCGGCGACATAGTCGCCGCGCAGCGTCACGGCGACAAAGGCAGTATGGCTCACCGGGCCGACCAGGGACGACTCCGGACCGTGCTCGAGCCAGATCCGGAGCGCCTCCAGGCTTAGCCAGGCAAGCATGCCATGGTCGGTGATATAGGTGGCCGGCATAACCGCGTGGATCAGATGGGCGGCGGCGATTAGCTCCGGCTCGGTCATGCCGGGCCGGGCCAGTTCGTCGGCGTCGTCGCTATCGTCCAGCCACCGGTATAGATAGCCGAACTGCCGCTCGAGATCAGCGGGGATCCGGTCAGCGGCCGGGACGGGGATACCGATCTCCCGCAGCGATCCAACGCTCAGGCCGATGGCCTCCGCGAAACGGGTCCGGTTGGTCAGGCTGAACACCTGGACCGCCGTCGCATCGGCACGTTGCATGACGGCCGGGCACAGCCTCTCGATGGCTTGGTACTCCTCATCCGCTTCTTCCAGCCGCCCCAGGCAGTACAAGGCAGCGTGCCGGGCGGTGCGCACCTCGCGGAGCGTGGCGGTATCGGATGCGTCGATGAGCGGCAGGGCGGTGGTCAGCAGCGCGTTTACCAGTACGTAGTCGCCGATCAACCTGGCCTGGCCGGCGGCGCGCCGCAGCAGCCCCACCACCCGATGTCGCTCCGCCGCGTCGTCGACCGCATCGGCGACGGGCAGGTACTGCTCCGCCGCGACCGCGAACAACTCCGGCACCGCCGCGATCCGTCGCGCCATGGCCAGCTGCAGGCTCCGTCGCCGGCGCGAGTCCATCCCGCCGAGGATCACCTCGGGAATCCGGTCGTGGCGGAACCGTACCGCCTGATGCGCTCCGGGCTCGGCCACGACGAGACCGTCCTCGACGGCGTGTCCCAGGACGTCCAATGGCTCGCCTGTCGCGGCCCGCAGCAGGCTCAGTTCGGCTCGGCCACCCAGGCACGCCATCGCCTCCACGACCTGCCGGGAGCGTACGGGCATGCTTTCCACCTGTGCGGCCAGCAGCGCGGCCACGTCGGACTCGCCCAGATGAGCCCGCACGGCTGTGTTGTCCCACCGCCACCCGGTGGCCGTGGCGGTCAGGAGGCCGTCGCGGCTCAGCGCGTTGAGCAATTCCACCGTCTCGTAGGGGTTGCCGCGGGTATGAGGCTCGATAACCCCGGCCAAGCCCGCTGCCGCGGCCTCGTCTACATGCAGCATCTCCGCCACCATGGTCACGAGATTCCGCATGGACAGGTCGACTAGCCGCACGTGCCGCACTCCGGGCTGCTCTCGCCATCGGGCCAGCAGCGACGTCAGTGGACGCGAGGCCTCCACCTCGCCTTCACGGTACGCGCCCACCAGCAGCAGGCCCTCGGCCGGCTCCTCGCTGAGCACGAGATCGACGCAACCGAGCGCGACGCGTCCCGCCCACTGCAGGTCATCCAGGAACACGACCACCGGCCGCTCCCGCGACGCAACCGCCCGCAACACCGCGGCCTCCGCCCGCTGCGCCCGGGCCTGCGCGGTCAGCGGATCCCCGGCATCGGGCGGTACCGCCAGCAGCGTCGCGAACTCCGGCACCGTCGCGGCCAGCAAGCCCGCGTTCGGCCCGACTGCGCGCAAGGCCTGCTCGCGGACCCGCGCCAGCTCATCGTCCGGCTCCGCCAGCAGCAGCCGGCCCAGCGCACGGAGCGCCTGATTGACCGCGTCGAACTCCAGATCCCGCCGGTAGGCGTCGAACTTGCCCGCCACGAACCAGCCATCCCGGCCAGTCACCACCGGCCGCAGCTGATCGGCCAGCGCTGTCTTGCCCACTCCTGGCGACCCGCCGACCAGCATCCCGTGGCACCGGCCCGTCGGCGCTCCCTCGAACGCCGCCTTCAGCACCGCCACCTCGTCGTCGCGCCCTGCCAGCCGCGACGGCTGGACCAGCCGCACCGGGACATCATGCTCACCAACCCGGAGCCCGGCCGCTTCCGGGTCCGCCAGGGCGTCCCGCACCCGTTCCAGGTCATAGACCAATCCGTCGGCACCCTGGTACCGGTTATCCGGTTCTTTTTCCAGCAGATGCAGGATGATCTGCGACAGCGGTTCCGGCACCGCCGGGTTCACCTGCGCGGGCGTCACCGGCGTCCGGGCGACGTGATCATGGATGAGCCGCAGCGGGTCATCCGAACCGAATGGCGGCACTCCCGTCGCCAGTTCATACAGCGTCGCGCCCAGCGCGTACAGGTCGGCCCGCTGGTCCACCGCGCGGCCGGTCCGCCCCGTCGACTCCGGCGCCAGGTACGCCAGCGTCCCGGCGATCTGGGCGTGATGCGTGAATTCGAGGCGGATCTCGGCAAACGAAGTCGCCAGGGCAAAGTCCACCAGGCACGGGGCGCCGTCGCGAGAGAGCAGGATGTTGGCCGGGTTGATGTCGCGGTGCATCACGCCTCGCTGGTGCATCCCCGCCACCGCAAGGCCCAGCCCTATCGCCAGCCCGGCAAGTTCGTCAACCGCCAGCGGCTTCGCCTTCCCGGCGAGGTTCGTGCTGCCGGCGTCCGCTAGCACTACTGACCCGGGGTACCGCGGCGCCTCCGCCAGTTGCGCCACCCCCGCTACGCCGCGCAGCCGCTCCAGCATCGCCGCCTCATGCCGGATCCGCTCTTCTCCGTACGACTCCAGCGCCTCCTTGCGGATGGCCGTCCCGCCAGGCAGGAACAGCCGGGTGACGCGCGTGCGTTCGCTCTGATGCACCATCTCCGCCCGGACCGGCGGATCCGGGCCCGGCAGCGCCCCGGCTGGCCCCATTCAGTACCTCCACGCGCTCCAGGGCGGATCTTGACCCTGCTTACCCCCAATCTAAGAGGCCAGGTCAGGTGTGTGTAGTGGTGCGGCGGACCAGTCGAAGCGGGCCCAGACGGTCCGGCTGTGTCCGCCCACCCGGCAGCCCCAGGCCGACGCGAGAGCCGACACGATGCCGAGGCCGCGGCCGCCACTCAACTCGTGGCTCCGCCCTCGCCAGGGGCCGCCTTCATCCTCAACCTCGATCAGCACGGACTGGCCGGGGCTTATCTCGGCCCGGACGGTGAACTTACCGCCGGCTTTGCCGGTACTACTGTGCAGGACGGCATTCGCGGCCAACTCGGAGGCGCACAGCAGAACGTCGTCTGCGACGGGACACCTGTCTAGCTCACGCCTGAGGGCCGCGCGCATCCGCCCCACCTCCTCCGCCTTGCCGGGGAAAGTGTGGCCCGGATCATTCATTGCCCTAACACCTACAGAAAACATTGCTTCAAGACCTGCAAAAGCTCGGCGCGGGCCGCTGTCCCGATCGCTGGCTATCTTCAGTATTCGAGACCGCTTGCGACATGGAGGTGTGGCCCGGGATGGCCCTTGCGCAGCCCGCAGGCGGCCGAGGTGCCGGCCGCCAGTATCTTCGCGGCCGACACCACGCCACAGGCCGGGGGAACGCTCGTGTGCGTCCGGTTGCCACACCACCAGCCATCAACGCATACCGTGCCATCACTGTGGTAAAGCCCTGCCATGTTCATGACCTCCCTGCTCGCCGCGCGATCATCAGCTGCCACGCGGTTTCCTTTTCGTGGTCTTTCCTTGCTTTCGCTGCCGGCAGGCTCCGTTCGCGCGCTCAGGCGGGCGGACCGGGAGTGAGCGTCGCAGTGGCGGTGTGAGCCTGGCCCCTGGTGCCGAGCCAGGTGACGCTGATTTTGTCGCCCGGGTGGCAGGCCGCCAGGGCTTCGTGCATATCGACGGGTGAGGTGACGCCTCGCCCCGCGACGGAGGTGATCCGGTCGCCGGCTTGCAGGCCCGCGGCCGCGGCGGCCGACCCGGGCACGACCTGCACGACGGTCACCCCGCTGGTAGCCCAGCCGAGGCCGCCTGGCAGGCCGGGCACGGCCGACACGGCGGGAATTACCTGGACGCCGAGGAAGGCGATGGCCCCGATGTGCACGGTAGCCGAGGAATTCCCGGCCTCGATCTGGCGGGCGACGGAGAGCGCGGTATCGATGGGGATGGCGTAGGCCTGTGAGGTTGCGTTGGTACCGACCGGCGGCGGGACCCACGACCCGGCGGCATCCATGCCGATCACCCGCCCTTGGCTGTTCACCAGCGGGCCGCCGGAGTCGCCCGGCTTGAGGTCGGCGCTGCTTTCGATCAGCCCGGTCAGGTACTCGCTGGTACCGGACGATGGGTCGCTTGCGATGATCGACTGCCCGAGCCCAGTGACCATACCGGTCACCGCGGGCGGGGTGCCGCCGGCGGCGCCGAACGCGTTACCGATGCCGACGACCCTGGCACCAGTGCTGACGGCCGAGGAGTTGCCCAGCGTTACGGTCTTCAGCCCTGACGCGTCCTGCAGTTGCAGCACGGCGATGTCCTCGCTCGTGTCGTAACCGACAACCGTGGCGGTGTAGAAGTTGCCGTTGCCCACGTCGGTTACCTTGATCGACGTGGCGCCCTCGATCACGTGGTTGTTGGTCAGCACTTCGCCGGTCGAGGTCAGCACCATCCCAGTACCGGCCGAGGTCTCGTTGGCGTAGCTAATCGTCGCCACCACGTACGCCAGGCCTGGGTCGGTCCTGGCGGTGATCTGCGCGGTGGTCAGCGTGGCCGACCCACCAGCCGCGGCATATGCAACGCCGCCTCCGCTTGCCAGGCCAATGATCGCGGCGACGCCGAGTGCCGCCGCGAGCTTGCCGTAAATGCTCACAGGTATCACCCGTCCACTGTTGCCATAGTGTGAAGTTGACTCGAATATCACCCCGACAGCCTTCAGGAAACTCAAGTGCGGCTCGGGTACGCACTTCCTAACCATTGCCGCGGTGCCATGCAGAGTCGGCAGACGGCGGTTTCGGCGTTGGCGACTAATAGCTTCACGAATATCCTTTGCCTTTCGCTGCATCATGACATCCCTGCGATTGACCATCTTGGCTCGGGCAGGGCACTATGCAGGACGAGGAACGAAGCCTGCTCTGGCGGAACCGAGCGCCGGGTGGAGACGATCGAGCGGGCATACCGACCGCTTGGCGTGCCGACGTGCTGGCGGGCATGACTCACCATGCCGTAATTGGCTGCGCCGAGCGCGACGGCGACGACAATAATCCCTCCGCCGGCCAGCGC
>Ga0126378_10002491_pt1 | contig 13657 bp, 14 predicted proteins | sample PanSoiMetPlot_23_FD_92587 | JGI IMG/M metagenome (GOLD analysis project Ga0126378, IMG submission 92587) | Tropical forest soil microbial communities from Panama - MetaG Plot_23 | ecosystem: Environmental > Terrestrial > Soil > Tropical forest > Bulk soil | place: Panama | collected 2016-02-17 | reverse complement strand
TCCATCGCGGCCCTGGTGTAAACCATCCCGGCGTCCTCCCGGAATGCCCTTTACCCCATGCCGCTTCTGAAAAGCGGACATTTCACCTGCTAATCAACCGGCCATATCATCTGCTAACGACAAACTACTTGCGGCCGCCTTGACAGAATTTACTATTTGTGATATAGGATATAGGTGAACCGGCCACGACAAGCTACCGACGATCCTCAGAGAGCAACCTACACATCTAACCCATTTCTTCTCATACGGTTACGCACTCTTTTGCGCAACGGAGCGCCCACATCTCATTTGGAATCAATGAGTTGCGCACTCTTTTCGTCACAACGGAGGGGGTGGGGGACATTCTTCCCATTTTGGAACGCTCTCTCTGCGAACTTCTCTTCTCTCCGCGTCTCTGCGTTATCCTCCTCTCTTTTTTCCGGCGGACGTTCAGACCTTCAGACGTTCCAACGTTCAACGTTCCCTGTGCCTTTGCACGGCGCGGCGGGCGGCTTCGAGCGTGGAAGTCAGCGTTTCCTTGGGGATGCTAGTGACAAAGGGCTTGGCAACCCAGGCAACCAGCACTGGAATGTCGCGCGTCAGCGAGACCACTTCGCTCTGCACGTACGCGCCGCCATCGCGCTCTTCAAACCTCCACCACGTTTCCATGCCCCACAAATATCCGCCGTCGTCGCCCGGAGTTTTCTCGCGCTCGTCGCTCTTCCCCGGATTCTCCACCTCCGCGATGCGCACCGCGGAACCGCGGCTGTGCGCCTGCCCCGGCCCATCATGAAAATAGTTAATCTCAAACTCGGTGTTCAGCACCACGGTAATCACTTTGTGCCGGCGAAATCGCAAGTACACGCGGAAGTGGTCCCCGTCTCTCGACTCGAGTTTCGAGCGCTCCACGTCCGGGGCGAAATTGACGTAGTGCTGATCGTAATTTTGGAGCACACCCAGCACGTCATCGAGCTTCGCTCCCGGAATGAACACGACACCGGTCCAGTGATGAATGATCCCGCTGGAACATTCGATGTGCTTGCCGTTGTCGCGCGTTTCGAGCTTCTCCATCCGGACTTCGCCGCGTTTCAGCGCCGCATAGGCTTCCGCGCGCTGATCCGCCGGCAGGCCATCGACCCACAGCAGATTCGTTCCGCGCTTCAGTTCTTCGTCAGTGCGCGCTTGCGTGAGTTTCACATAGCGGTCGAACGCTTCCCGCGTGTCGGCTTTCAACTTTGCCGGTTCCGGTTCGGCGGCTTGCGCGAAGTTCGTTGCAGCAGAATCCAGCAGTGCGGCTGCCGAGCACAGGGCGATCCCCGCAAGCAATATGGCCCGCCTCGCTTTCATCGAAGCGGTCCTCGCCGGGCCGCGATTGTCGGGCATGCCTTTCACCTGTCACGCCATCCTGTCATTGGTGCACACACAGCCCATGCTCAACGCGCTCATTCTGCGCAGGTTTCGTCCCCCGCCTTATCTCGCGCCTTCATAGGATGCACGCCGAGCGCCTTCTGGCAACGGCAAGCGGTCGCGCGGCCTCCAGGCCGGCGGGCAGGATTCTTAGCTTGACAGGGGAAAATCGGAGAGGAAGCTGAAATGCCCGAGAGGGAGAGAGGGAAAAAGGTGAGAGGGAGAGAGGGAAAAACTGGCGGGTTGGGTAGCTCGCACACGGTCCCTTTCGGGGCCGCTGTCCCCGCGCGGCCCCCAACCCGTTCTTTGAATGCTACGGGGCGCATTTGTTTCGCTCAATGGTTCGGCTGTGCCAGCGTACAGGGTACGCGGGTTGTAGTACAAAGCACCAATTTTGCTTGCACTTCGCAGTGGTATCCCGGCCTTGGACTTTCCTCTAAGCCATTTAGTATCTGTAGAATACAGAAAGTCTGGTTCGGCGTACCGCTTTTCAGTCAGGGAAATAGTACTATGCGAATGACCTGCACAACCCTTCAAAATTCGGCATAAAAATCTCTGCTCGCCGTTGCTTCTCGCGTCACGAACTCACTTGCGAAACAGGCCCGGGACATACCAGCGTGCGTATGTCGCGAATCCCAGCAACAGCGTCAGCCACCAAAGCACGAGGACGGTTAGCATCCAGGGTTTGTACCGCCTGAATCGCAGCTTTTGGGGCAGGAGTTGCGTCCCGGCCACAAGCAGAATGTACAGCGCAACGAGTTCGGTGGTGCTTCCCAGCGTTGCGTGGGCTGTGGCTAATGCGACGTAAGCCTTGCCCAGTTTCAGCGGGATCCTTGGCAGCACTTGTTCGCGAAAGGAGGGGATCATTCCCAGAGAAATCACCACTAGGTTCAAGAGCACAACGGTCGCTTGGCACCTGGCGTGTTGCCGGAAATGGCGTCTGCGCGCGAGCCAGGTCCCCGCGAGCAGCGCCACCCCCATCGCGATCTCCAGGAGGAGAACGACGTCGGCCGTCAGCGGAGCAGCCGTTCCAAGAAACCCTTCGTTCCAGTTTGTCGCGGCGTGGACCAAGGCTGCTAGCTTCATTGCTAACCTGGTGCGTTGACACCGCTGAGGAATCCGCCCAGATGTCCGGTCAACGTGACGAGAACGATTCCAAGCGCTTCCAGCGCCAAACGGAAGGCGGGCAGATTGTCGGCATCGTCATTTCGCTGCGCGTTTCGGTGAATCAGCCACACCAACCAGATCAAGAAGCTCGAGCTGACGCCAAACACGAGGTGCAGGAGCAATGTTCCTTTGAGTCGCTGGCCCTCAAGCTGCCATTGCCAGGCGAGTAGGCCGGTGAGCATGGTCGGAATGGTGGCAAGCGCGGCCACCAGGAAATTCCAGTAGGCGACCAAAGCGAGTGCACGACGCTTGGTCCATTGCGCCAGAAAATCGAAAGCCGCGCCTGCGATGAACAACGCAATCGGAAAATGTATCAGCACCACGTGCTGCGCATGCTTCGCGGAGACAGCGGCTTTGAGATCAAAAGGATTCAACATTTTTTGCGCTCATTACACCTATAAATTTTGCGGACATGGCACTGTGACGTTGCCGCGTCGCTGCACGATGACTTTTCCGGGTCATTGCACAATGACCTTACCGGTCATTTTCGGGTGAATGGAGCAGAAGTAAGGGTAAGTTCCGGCCTTTTCAAATTTGAAAGAGAACTTTTCGTCGGAGTCCAGCACTTTGGATTTAAACGCTTTTGGATCATCCGAGCTGACCACGGTGTGGGGAATATCGTCGTGATTGGTCCAGGTCACCGTGGTTCCCACGGAGACGTTCAAAGTTGCTGGGCCGAAGCTGAAATTGTCGATTTTCACTTCGGGAGCCGCTGGTTTCTGCTGTGCTGCCGCGGCCGAGAAATCTCTCGACCCGATGTGCAACGCTCCGGCACTTAGAATCCCAACCGCAATCAAGACTGCTACAGACACACTTCTACTCATGTTTTTCATTTCTCCTTTTTATTTTTCGAAAAGTTTCAGCCGTTGTTCGGGATCACAGTGAAGCGAGCCCGAACCAGGCCAAGGTTCAAGCCAGCGTGGAATCCACAACGGCCAGCGCTTGCTGCCCCCTGACGAAATTCACATCGGTGATGCCCAAAACGCTTTTCAGTTGCTCCGCCGGCACTTTCATCGGGCCGGGCGAATCCGCCTTGCCGGGCTGCGGCTGCGGAAACGCTGTGGAAGCCGCGGTGTGAAAGGTCACGTTTCCTTCGACCTTCTGCATGGTCTGGTGAATGTGCCCGTTCAACACGGTAACGGAACCGAATTTTTTGAGATACGAGAGCGCCTGCGCACTGTCCTCCGTGCCCCAGCCCCATTCGGGATATACGGACCAGAGCGGAATGTGCGCGAAGACCACGATGGGCGTGCTGTGCTTCAAGTGTTTCACGTCGTCTTCCAGCCATTCGAGCTGCTCGTGGCCCAGCGATCCGAGCCCTCCCGCCTTCAGATTCATCACGTTTACCAGTCCGATGAAATGCGCACCCTTTTTGTCGAAGCTGTACCAGCCTGCGCCCTTGCCGCCTTTTGCGTAGCGCTCGAGGAACTGCTTGCCGTCGTCGTTGAGCACGTCATGCTCCCCCGGCACGTAGAAGATGTCTTTCGGCTTGGCACCCTTCAGAATTTGGTCGACGGTGTCGAATTCCTCCGGCTTCGACAGGTGGCTGATGTCGCCAGTGTGCAGAAGAAATTCCGGTTCGACCGACAGCGCATTGATTTTGTCCACTGCCGCTTTCAACGTGCCGACGACATCGGTGTTGGCGGGCTTGTTGAATCCCATGTGGCTGTCGCTGATCTGCGCGAAGCTCAGTTCGCCAGCCATTTCTTTAGAGCCCAACTCGGGCAAGCGGCTCAGTGCGTACGAGCGGAGCACGCCGCCGCGGAGCACGCAGAAAGCCCCCGTTCCAGCCCAGGCCATGCACTTCAGGAAGCCACGCCGGTCGACTCCGTCGTGATTGTGGTCGTGTAACAGTTCATCCTTTTTCTCTGTTGTTTTTGCGGCCATCGTTTTCTCCTCGTCACCTGAAGACACCCGTCTCCAGGGCAGATTTCTGCCTAACCAGTCCCGCTCATTTTCTTGGAGGCGGCGCGGGTGAGAGAGTCCAGGGAGCCCGCGCCGCGTATGGGACGTGTTTCGTTTGTGCAGACCGCCCGCCGGGGCAAGTTATTCCCGTTTTTGGCCGCTTACCAATCCCTTGCCAATTTCGTCACTCTAAGAGGGTAAAGTGGGAATAAAATCCCCCTAAAGGCGGTTTGTGCCAATGAGCGGGTTGGACCCAGGGAGAGGCTCGGACGTGTTGGATGTAGACGAGCGGGCGCGTTTCGAGCAGCTCATCATGCCTCACCTCGACGCCGCGTTTAACCTGGCGCGTTGGCTCCTAAGGAGCCGCGAGGACTCGGAAGATGTAGCGCAAGAAGCCATGCTCCGCGCATACCGTTTCTTCCGCGGTTTTCATGGAGGAGACGCGCGGGCCTGGCTTCTGCAAATTGTACGCAATACCTGTTACACGTGGCTGGAGAAGAATCGCCCTGTGGAATTGATGACGGAATTCGACGAAGAATTGCACGCCCAGCCGAGCGCGTCGCCCGAGTCGCTGGCAATTGCCGGAGACAACCGGGAGAGGCTGGGCCGGGCTTTGGAAACGCTGCCGCCACGTTTCCGCGAAGTGCTGGTGTTGCGCGAGCTGGAAGGCTGTTCGTACAAGGAAATCGCGGCTATCACCGCCATTCCGATTGGCACCGTGATGTCTGCGCTGGCGCGCGCGCGGCAGCGGCTGCAGCGCGCCCTGACGCAATCTCCCGTGCAGGAGGCCTCCCGTGAGTTGTGATTACACGCGCACGGCCCTGCACGGCTACCTGGATGGGGAACTGGACGCGGCTCGTTCGGCGGAGTTCGAGCGGCACCTCGAGAACTGCCGCGAATGCGCCAAGTCGCTGGAAGCGGAGGAATCGCTGCGCTCTGGACTTCAGCGCAGCGGGCTTTACGAGCAGGCTCCGGTCGCATTACGCAAAAAGATTCGTGCTGGATTGGACGCGGCGACGGCTGCGCCCGCTCGGCGGCCAGTTGCGGCTTGGCAATGGTGGGCGGTAGCCGCAGTGTGCGCGACTGCTGCGATCATCGTGGCGGCGGAGGCTTCCTGGTATAGCTGGTCGCGCAACTCAGGAGTCCTCGCTTCCACGCCGTTCACGGCTGCCGAGATGATCGACGCGCATGTGCGGTCGCTCCAGCCCGGCCATCTAACGGACGTTGCCTCGACCGACCAACACACGGTGAAGCCGTGGTTCACGGGCAAGCTCGATTTCTCGCCGCCCATCAAAGATTTCGCCGAGGAGGGATTCCCGTTGATTGGCGGGCGGCTGGATGCTTTGGGGGGCCAGAATGTCGCCGCAATCGTTTACGGGCGCCGCAAGCACATCATCAACGTTTTTATTGTGCCAACAAAGGAGCCGGACACGCCGATTCACCAGCCTGGATTGCGGCAGGGCTATTATTGGCTGCACTGGCGCCGTCAGGGGATGGAATATTGCGCCGTCTCGGACGTTTCGATTTCCGACCTGCAAGAACTCGCGCAACTTATCTATCAGTGATTGGTGACCTCTCGAAGCTCGGGGCAAGCTGGTGACTCACCGGTGAGGCCCCTCGCGAGAAAATGAGTTTTGTAAGCAGGACTCTTATTGCTGCGGTTGCGGCGGCTTGCTCTTCACGTAGGCTTTGGGAATTTCTTTCGCGTAAATCAGTTGCAAGGTTACGCTTTTCGTCTGGCCGGGGCGCAGCGGGACGTTCCTCTGCCACTCCGAGAAAACGCCTCTTCCGGATGCGCGCAAATCGTAGTCGTCTCCTCCGCGGAGCTTCGAGATCGTGAAGTGGCCGTGTGAGTCCGCATGGACTGCATGCGGGGCCATCCCGCTCGAAGATTGATAGGTCACGCTGGCATGGGGCACGGGCTTGTCGTCCGGGCCAAGCACTACGCCGGTGAATGATGCCGTGCCCTTGTGCTGCGGAGCGGCCGCCGCACCGCGAATCGCGACGAGTGCCAATCCAGCAACTGCAAGAAACAAAACTGTGCGTCTCATTTTTGAACCTCTGCCTACGTCTGCTATGCCCATTTTCAGTGTAGGCGCGTTCCGGCAAGCTGCGTCTTCGTGGCCAGAAAATGTGTCTTCCGGCAACCTGCCACTTCGTACAGGTGCGTCCACTTCTTTTGATTCGGCCGAAAGGTAAATCCCTCGCTCCGTAAACCCGCCCGGAGCGCAAAAGACGCGCTTCGATGGGGATGACAGTGGAGAGTCTTAGGCGGGATGTTGCGGGGCACAAGAACGCTCCGCCGTGTCCTAGTCCTAAGCCCATGAGAGCAAATTCCCTCATAACCGTTTTGCGGCGCTGGCATCTGAGACGGTATGCCCCGCCGGCTGGGTGTGATCGCGCTTCCGTTTGTGCCTTTTTTGGCATTGCTATCGCTCTGCATGCCGACCGTGATTTCCGCACAAGATTCGCCGCCTGCCGAAGACATCCCGATTGAGCGCTGCGACCGTCTGCCTGTGGTGAAGATTCACATCGATGGCGCGGACATGCGCTTTCTGCTTGATACCGGCGCGACCACAATGCTCAATCTCAAATCGTTTGCCTCCGGCCGCTCGAAGCAAATCGAAGTCACTTCTTGGAGCGGAACTGCAGCCACCAGCGCACGCGAAGTTTTTCTTCCTGAACTCGCGCTCGGAGGGCATCGCCTGCGCAACTTGAAACTTCCGGCCATCGACCTCAGCCCCATCGGCAAAGCGTGCGGGAGCCAGATTGACGGCATCCTCGGTGTTGACCTGCTCGACAGAATGGGCGTGACTATCGACCTTAAGCGTCAAGTCGCTTCTCTCGGCGCTGCGATTCCGGCGGATGCTAAATCCGTCTACGGGCAGATGGAATCGCAAATGCACCATTGCGCTGAGGCGTTCAATCTAGGCAAAGCCGCGGAGCTCGAAGAATGCTTCGATCCCGAAATCGTGCTGTACTCGCCGGACGGAGAATTTCACGGGCGCAAGGAAGTGATGACCTATCTCAGCGCGCGCTACCTGAAGTACGCGCCGGATCTTTGCTACAAAATGACCCCGCACGACATGAAGATGTTTGGCGACGCGCTCTGGTATTCGTACGATTATTCGATCGATTCGCCGAAGGAGCATCTCGCGGGCCACGGGATGTCGATGTGCCGCCGGAACAATGGCGAATGGCGCATCCTGAATCTCCATAACTCGCATACGGAATCGGCGTTGCAAAGCAAAGCGCCGGAAGCGTCGCAAGGGAAGAATCGGTGACGCAAGCGCGAGGCTACGCTCACGCCTGAATTAATGCTCGCGGCTGCAATTTTCACTACCTGGATAATTTCCACTTAACGTCCTTCTACAAGTGACAGGCAAAGAATTTTTCCAATGCGCGAGAAAGGGAGGAGTAGAATCGTCGCCGATTGCCTGCCTGGGTGGAGTATGGAGCACAATCGGCGGCGCACACCGCGCTACCCGTTTAAGGCGTCCATCGAGATGCGCGAAGGCGCCTCGGAAGACAAGCGAGCCGCGCGCGTCAGCGAACTCGGCTTGAACGGTTGCTACGTGAATACTGAGGGCACATACCCAACCGGAACTTTACTCGGAGTGAAAATCTTTACGGAAACGGAGTTTTTTGAAGCACAAGCCAGCGTGGTGTATACGCGGTCCAACCAGGGCATGGGCCTCATGTTCAAGGACACTAAACCTTTTTTTGTAACCGTGCTGCGGAAATGGCTGTTATCGGCGATGATGGCGAGCAAACGATCTTCGTCTTGAAGGCTTGAACACAGCCCAACCTCAATCCTGCTTGGACGCCCTGATTTAGTGAGCTGGCCGGTCGGTAACCAGTTCGGGGTGCAGGCGGCGGAAAGTTTCCGCGACGTGGCAGTTCCAACAGACCGGCCAGTGAGTGCCCATGGTCTGCTGGAGATTCTCAAGAGCCACTTCATTCCATTGCACGGGTTTTCGCTGCTCGTCCACTAGGGCGGGAGGATGGTCGTGCCAATGGATCGTGCCAAAGGGCTTGTGGCAGTACACGCAGGACTTTCCCTCGTACCATTGATTCACGATGTTGGAGACTAGGCAAGCCTCCGGCGCCTCTTTAACTTGCGCCAAGCATTCCTGGCCGCAGCCTGCTTTTTCCGGCCAGCGCGAACAATCGCTGAGCGTGAGATGGGGAGCGTGTGTGGTGGATTCCACCGCGGCTTTCCCCGCGGCCACGTGCACTGCCGCGGGCAGATGGTTCTCCGGGCAGCGAATTATCCGGCTGCCACGAAACTTGAGGTAGGTGCGGAGAGCTCTAACGCCTTCAAATATCACGCCCACCGCAAAAAGCCGCTGCAAGAATCGCGAGAATGTAGACCATGACGCGCTCCCTTCTGGCTCGAGCGCCTGGGGCATTTTTGGACGGAACTGGGAAAGCGGTGCATCCCTCACGCGCCTTCCGTGAACGACAATGTAGTTTCTCCAGCGCACGCCGCGCCGTGACGGAAGTCACGCGAGCATGTGACGGCAGCCGACACTAAGTGAAAGGAGAAGAAATCAGCGAGTGAGGAGAAATCCTAGCTCTTGCGATGACCTACTTGTTTGAACGGCCCTTCAATGCCGTGCGCGCTTCGGGGTTCTTGGGCGACCAATCTTCCGGGGGAAAGGCCACGCGCCAGAACGTGGGCCGCGGCGTGGAGAATTCCAGGCCGATTTCAGCGCGGCCACTGCGGACGGGGCCGAGAAAAGCCACATGACACTCCTGCTCTTCCTCGGTTTTGTTGTGCCGCACGTGCACCGTGCTGCCGCTGGTGACGCGAGCGGTGAGCAGCACCAGAGCGCCGTGCGCGTTGATGGCGAGAGTTTCGGTGTACTCCTCGAAGTCCTTTCCTAACGCGTCCTTGCCGCGAATACGCACGCCAACCTGCATCAGCACTCGCTGGCTGCGCCGCCGTGCCCCTGTATTTATAGGTGTTTGTGAAACTAGAGCCATCGAAGCCTCGCTCCAATTACTATACGCGCTGGGAAGAGTCTGTCGAGGGCCTGCCGGACGGCGGTATTCAAAGTAGATACGTCTTGGCACCTGGGATTGGCGCGACTTGTGCAACAGCACCTTCTTCTTTCCCCTTGCACTTCGACAGGAGAGTTGCTACCTTCTTATGTAGAAGCGAAAGGGGAGTGTATGGCCGCGCAACGCATAGACCTTCCGCAAGGCACTCTGGATCTGCTGATTTTGCGAACGCTGGCGCTCGAGCCGCAGCATGGCTGGGCCATCTCCGAGCGCATCCAGCAGATTTCGAGTGATGTGCTTCAGGTTCAGCAAGGGTCGCTGTACCCCGCTCTCCACCGCTTGGAGCGCCGCGGCTGGATCAAGGCGCGCTGGGGCACGTCGGAGAACAACCGGCGCGCGAAATATTACGAACTCACGAAAAGCGGACGCCGGCAGCTCGAAGTGGAAAAAGATGCCTGGGACAAGCTGACTGCGGCGGTGGCCCAGGTATTGAGAACGGCTTAGGACCACCCATGCAGCCCTTGCTAAATGATCTTTTCTTTCGCCTCCGGTCGCTCTTCCAGCGCAAGTCCGTCGAGCACGAACTCGATGAGGAATTGCGCTTTCACCTCGAACAATCCGTGGAACGATACGCGAATTCGGGTCTATCGCGTGGGGAAGCACTGCGGCGCGCGCGGCTGGAGTTTGGCGGAATCGAACGCGCCAAGGAAGAATGCCGCGACGCTCGCGGCGTCAATTCCATTGAAAGCTTCGTCCAAGACGTGCGCTTCGGCTTGCGCATGCTACGAAAAAGTCCGGGTTTTACGATAACCGCCGTACTGGCGATTGCTCTGGGCGTCGGTATCAACGTTGGAATCTTTTCGGTCCTGAACGGCGTCGCGCTGCGTTTGCTCCCAATTCCGCGCGCAGACCAAGTCTTGAGCGTGAACCAAGTTCTGCACGGACGATTTTCGCGCAATGTTCATGGCGAGGGCGGCCTGTTCTCGTATTCGGAATATCTTGACTATCGAGACCACAATCACGTTTTCACGGGGTTGGTCGGTTATGAACCTTTTGTCGAAGCAACGCTTGGTGGGGGGAAGATGCAGCAGGTTTTGGGAGCGCTGGCTTCTTGCAACTATTTCGACGTGCTGAATGAGCATCCGGTGCAAGGGCGAGGCTTCGTCAACTCGGATTGCGCGGCTCCGGGCACAAGTCCAGTCGTAGTCATCAGTGACGACCTGTGGCGGAGCACCTTCGGAGGCGACCCTGGGCTCGTGGGCAAGACGGTTGTCCTGAATCATTCCTCCTTTACGGTGATTGGCATCGCGCCGCCGCGATTCACGGGCACAGACGTAGGCCCCTGCGCGTTCTGGGCGCCCATAACGATGCAGAAAGCTCTGGATCCGGGCCCAGGCTCGGGAGGCGATCGCCTGGGAGACGCCAACATGAGCTGGCTGGCGATGCTTGGCCGCGTGCGGCCTGAGGTGACGGGAGCGCAAGTTCGTGCAGATTTGAGCGTGATCGCCGGGCGTATTGATCAACTGTATCCTGGCCGCACCTCTTCTTTGCTGATCTCGCCAGCGACCTTTTTCGGGCGGCCGGCGGAGCGCGAAATTCTGGTTCCGATCGCCTCCGTAGTCCTGGCGGCTTTCGGACTTGTGCTGCTGATTGCCTGCGCAAACGTAAGCAACCTGCTGCTGGCGAGGGCTTCTGTGCGGCACAAGGAAATTGCGTTGCGGCTATCTATCGGTGCGAGCCGCTGGCGTCTGGTGCGGCAATTGTTGACAGAGAGTGTCTTACTTTCGCTCGCTGGAGGCGCGCTGGGGTCGCTGCTTGCGTTGTGGTCCTTCGCAGGCATCACTCGGTTCGTAACCTCTCGTTTGCCGCATGAGTCTTCCGCACTCGCTCTTTCGGTGAATGTTGCGCCGGACTTTCGTGTGCTCGCGTATGCGCTTTCATTGACTTTGTTTACCGGCATTGCGTTTGGCCTCATTCCGGCATTGCAAAGCTCGCGGCTGGATTTAAACACCGCCTTGAAAGAGGACGGAACGCAATCCGGCGCCGGCAAAAAGCGCGGACGGTTCTTGCGCAATACCTTGGTCGGCGCGCAAATCGCCGTGACCATGGTTCTGCTGCTCGGAGCCGGATTGTTGCTGCGCGGACTGTACTACGCACAGACGGTCGATCCTGGATTCGAGATGAAGAACGTCGCATCGGCGTTCTTCGATCTCAACGTGCAGGGCTACGACGACAACCGCGCCGTGGCGTTTATGCGCAGTCTGCGAGAGCGCATTGCAGGACTCCCTGGCGTCACCGAAATTGCGCAAGCGGAATGCGCGCCGCTGAGCCACGACTTCAGCGCCGGCGACATGACAGTTCCCGACCGCGCGAACAAAGTTGGAATCGAATACAACCACGTCTCACCGGAATATTTTCCCGTGGTCGGGATTCCCATTGTGCGTGGCCGCGGATTCACGCAAGCTGACGCGCGCGACGACACAACGGTGATTATCGTCACCGAATCGACGGCACGGCGCATCTGGCCAGGCGAAGATCCGCTGGGTAAAACGTTGCGCGGAGATAGTGGGTGGGAATTTACGGTTATTGGAGTGGCGAAGGACGCTCAAATCTCTCACCTTGGAGAATCGGACACGAATTACCTCTTTTTTCCGACCGGGCCGCGGGACCAGCAGCGCACTTACATGCTGGTTCGCTTCGCTGGTGATTTCGCAGCGACCGCCAAAAGCATTCGCAATGCGGTGCTGTCGCTTGACGCCGAGATGCCCGTGAACGTGACCAGATTGGAAGACTACCTCGAAGTCTGGCGCGCGCCGTCGCGCCTCGTGGCCGGGCTTTCGGGAGCATTGGGCGCGCTGGCCCTGATTCTCGCCTCGATTGGCGTATACGGAATGGTGTCCTACATGGTCAGCCGATGCGTGCACGAGATCGGCATTCGCATGGCGCTCGGCGCCGGTGGCATTGAAATCATGAAGCTGGTGCTTCGGCAGGCACTGCGTCCAGTGCTCATTGGCGGGCTCATCGGAGTCGCCGGGTGCGCGGCGGTATCCTCAGTCCTCTCTTCCATGCTCTTCGGGCTCAGCGCACATGACCCCATAGCGTTCGTATCAGTCCCCTTGTTTTTGCTCTCCGTGGCTCTGACTGCGACGTACATTCCCGCGCGGCGGGCGATGAAGGTCGATCCCATGGTGGCGCTGCGGTACGAATGAAAAAGCGGAGATTAGAAGTTCGAAGTTAGAGGTTAGAAGTTAGAGGTCAGAAGTCGGAAGAACCGGAGGCAGAGGGAGCGGTGAGATGTTCAACGACTTGCGGCATCGAATGCGTGCGTTCTTCCGGCGCCGGACTGTCGAGGGCGAACTCGATGAGGAGCTGCGCTTTCACCTCGAGCAATCTGTCGAGCGGTATGTGAGGTCAGGTCTGCCACGCGAGGAAGCACTGCGGCGGGCACAGCTGGAGTTTGGCGGAATCGAACGTGCGAAAGAAGAATGCCGCGACGTTCGCGGTGTGCGTCTCCTCGAAACGGTTTGGCAAGACATTCGCTTCTCAGCCCGCATGCTGCGCAAGTCCCCCGGCTTCACCGCAGTCGCAGTCCTCACAGTGGCACTCGGCATTGGCGCCACGACGTCCGTTTTCAGCCTGATCAATGCCGTCCTGATACGTTCCTTGCCCTATCCGCATCCGGATCGCCTTGTGTATCTCTGGTCCCCCAATCCGCGGTTTCAAGCGCCGCTCGAATACATGACCCCGATGAACGCCGATTTTTTCGATCTGCAAAAACAAACTCGCACATTCGCGAGTTTGTCCTTCGTCGGAGTTGAAAAATTCAACGTTGCATCGGATGGGCGTTCGCATGCTTTGGGTGGAGCGCGGGTTACAGGGAATTTCTTTGACACGATGGGAGTCGTGCCGGGGTTAGGGAGGGTGTTTAACCCAGGCGACGATGAGCAGGGGCACGAGCAAGTCGCGGTAATCGGCCATAGCTTGTGGCGAGAGGGGTTTGGCGCTGACAAACGCATATTGGAGAAAACTGTTCTCCTCGACGCGAAGCCTTATCGCATCGTTGGGGTCATACCGCCGGGCTTTGCGTTTCCGCGCGCTACCGACGCAATGTCTGCGGCCAAAGTGACTGACGTTTGGATCCCCTGGGCCATGCCCCCGGAACTAAAGGCTAATCGCCTGGACAGCGCGGGAG
>Ga0126378_10002489_pt1 | contig 13659 bp, 30 predicted proteins | sample PanSoiMetPlot_23_FD_92587 | JGI IMG/M metagenome (GOLD analysis project Ga0126378, IMG submission 92587) | Tropical forest soil microbial communities from Panama - MetaG Plot_23 | ecosystem: Environmental > Terrestrial > Soil > Tropical forest > Bulk soil | place: Panama | collected 2016-02-17 | reverse complement strand
CCGATCACGCCGCCCCCGGCCCCCCTGAACATCGGCGTGGTACAGGGACCGTCCGGGACGGCCGTGAAGCCTTTCGCCGCGTGTCCGGAGGCCGTCAGGAGACGGATCCGCTCGTACTTCTCGTCCGTCGTGTGGCCGTCCCACGCCGCGGCCGGATGGCCGGGCTTGACGTGCTCGACCCGCCAGAACAGCGCGGTGTCTCGAGGGTGGATGTGCCAGGACAGCTGCCCGGCGACGGTGTTGACGTAGAGGATCTGCCAACCGTCCTCGTCGACGTCCTGCGCGGGGGCGGTGACGGACGGGTACATGGAGGCGATCCACGCGAGAATCTGCGCACGCTCCCGGTACACGTCCGTGAGCAGGGTTTCGAGGCTATCGGCCGCGTCGACGGCGGTACGGGCTCCGGTGCGCCACATGGTTCGGCCCTGTTCCGCGGAGTCCAGTTCGGCGCGGAGCCGGTCGATCTCCGCGAGGAGCGCGGGTACGTCGTCCGCGGCCGCGTGGGCGGAGCAGCACGCGAAGTGCATGTGGGCGTGGCGCTGCACGTAGTTCGTGTGCCTGGCCCGGATGGCGTCGGCGTCGGTCATGGTGTCTCCTGTCGTGGGTTGAGGATGGCGTGTAGCCGGCGGGCTACGGGGTGTCCGGGGCCGAGGCCCCGGGCGAGGCGGTGTACCGCAGCGAGTTTCGCCTGTGCGTCGGCGAGCCTGATCGTCCACCGGTGCGGGCCGGTGACCATGTCGTCCGGCCGGAGGATCCCCCGCTGGAACGCGGTGAGGATCGCGCCGGGCAAGTCGGTCGCCTGGAGTTTGCGGAACGCGTTGCGGCGGTGCCGGGCGACCGTGTCGGGGGTGATCCCGAGGTCCATGGCGATCCCGGTGACGCTGCGGCCGTTGGCGAGCAGGTGCAGGACGGCGTGTTCGGCGGGGGATAGGGGTGTCACGGCTGGTCCCGGGCCGCGTCCTTGACGGCCTGTTCGGCCTGCCGGACCAGCCATCGGATGTTCAGCTGGTGGTGGATGATCCGCAGGGCTCCGAGTGACACCCACGCGGCGGCGGTGAGCACCGCGAGTGCCACCGGGCCTATCGGGGCACTCACGGCGTGTCCTGTACAAGCTCAGTGCAGTACAGGGCGAACTTGTCCGTGTAGTCGACGTGGCCGGTAGCGAGTCCCTCTACGCGCTCAACGGCGGCTGGCGGGAGGGGCTGCTTCCCGTAGGCGGCTCGGGCCCGGTTGACGGCGTTGAGCATGGTCTCACGCTCGTAGATGACCCAGGCAAGTTCCCCGCCGAAGATCTCCTGACGACGGTCGCGTTCCTTCTGCGCCGTGATCAGAGTGACGCGGAACAGGTCCCGCAGCCGAAGCCTTTCGATGAAAGCGTTCACGGTTGCTCCTCGATGGCGCGGATGGTGTCGCACGGGTAGGGGATTTCGCAGCCGGCAAGTGACACGCAGTGCGCGCACATGTCCGGGATGGCCGGGTAGGCCGCATGCCGGTGGGGCTGGTGGAGTGCGCGTACCCGCTCGATAGCGGCGGTGTCGGGGTGCTGGTATCCGGGGCCGGTGTGGGCGACGGCGTCCCCGAGACGCCGCCACACGCTGGAGGCCGTCACTGCTGCTCCAATCCGTCGTCGTAGAGGCGCCAGCGGCCGTCTTCCCAGTGCCGGATGGTGATGGCGGTGGCGTGGATGGCGGCCCGTTCGCGGTTGGCCTGCTCGTAGGCAGCACGCTGGCCGCGGTGGTCAGTCTCGACCGGTCCGCCGGGGGTACGGAGGATGACGCGCCACGGCTTGGACGGTTTGCGGACGGTGGTCACTGGTGCTCGCCTTTCTCGCAGTAGTGGCGTCCGTCGGGGTGTCGGTCCCAGCCGGCGACGCGTGCTGCGGCGTCTGCTTCCCGCTGGGTGTTGTAGGTCTCGCGGTGCCCGTAGCCTTGGCCGAGTTCTCGGCCGCAGCCGTCACAGGTGGCAATCCAGACGGTTACTGGGCAGGTGGTCACTGCTGCTCCTTGGGTGTCTGGCCGGTGCGTGCTGCGTAGGCTGCTTCGAACGGTTTCTCGTTGTGACGGATCACCGAGGTCACCATGTGGGCCGCGACGTACGTTCCGTGGTCGTACGAGTCGCTGTTCTCGGCCCGGGGCGGCACGTCGCAGGTGTAGGTCATCAGGAACGGGCCGTCGGGGTCGTAGCCGAACTTCACGCGGATGGTGATCTCGTCGTCGTCCGGTCCGGGGGTGATGTCGATGTTGTAGGTGCGGGTGTCGTAGTCGGGGTTGTCGGGGTCGTTGAACTCGGCGTAGCCGGTCATGTGATCGGAGGTGACATGCGGCGCGGTGTTCTCGTCGACGTCGAACGGGTGCATGTTGATGCCGATTCCGGCTGCTTCGAGTGCGGCGGCGGTCGTGATGAGGGCGTGAGCCTGGCGGAGACGCATCGTGCTGCTCCTTAGAGCTGGTTGGGCTGGATGTCGAAAGCGATGGCCACGCCGCCGGCAAGTTCGGGCCAGTTCTCATCGACCCACGTCCGGAGGTAGGTGAACATGGACATCCGCGTGTCGCCCGGTGCTGGCGTGCACACCCCGGACCGGTGGCCTGTGGTGATCCCCCCGCCTGGATACTGCGTCTGAATGGCCATGAACCAGAAGTGCGTGCCTGTCAGGACGGGGGTCTCGTGTTCGGGGGCCATGGTTGCTCCTTGGGTTGGGCCCGGCCGTCTCCGGCCGGGCATGGGTCGGTATCTAGTCGAGGCGGTTGACGTCGGGCTTGCCGTCGAACCGCGCGGGCTCCCACACATCCCCTAGATCGAGGCTGCTCGCGCCGCGCCAGCCACCGGTGCACTGGTGGCATAGTGTCGGCGGATCCATCTGCTCCAAGGCCAAATCGGCGATCTCCTCGGGGTCGGTGACGTGGTCGGGAACCTCCACTTCGACGGTGGTGTTCGCCCAGGTGGCCATGGGGACTGTGTAGCGGGCCATGATGATCTCCTCAGCATTCGGGGCAGTCGTCGTCGTGCAGGTCGTTGCCGGGAGGGCACTGGCATTCGGATCCCTCGCGGCTGATGCAGCCGGGGTCGTGGCCGCAGACGGAGCAGCAGGCGCCGCAGTCGCAGTTGGGCAGGTACATGGGTTGGTCTCCCTTGGGGGCTCCGGAGTCGTGGCTACATTCTACGCAGGCATGTAGCCACGACGCAAGAGGGTCCACCAGCTACAGCACGACCCCGCCAGGCTCGACCGGCCACAAGGACGTCCCCGGATCCGGCCAACGGGCCAACAGCCGACGCCGCTCAGCGTTCGTCAACCGAACGGCCCGCTCATACACCGACACCACCCGACCGGCCTCCGCGGTCCACGTCGGGAACGGATCCTCCACCGACCACGCCAGATCCACGACCGGCACCACCCGGTACAGATCCCCGTAGATCCACTTCGAGGCGTAAAACTTGGCGTACGCCCGATCCGTCGTCAGGTACACCCGTCCCTCCTGCGCATTCGGAGGGCCGATCGCGTGGCCGTCGATCGTGGCCGTCTTCCCAACGGCATGCGCGAGACAGATCGCGCACCCGTCGACAATCTTCCGCGGGGCCGGCTCGACCAGATCACCCGGTCTCAGCCCGGCGACCCCGCCGTGCCAGAGCGTCAGTTCCCCGGTCACGGGGTCTCCTCGGCGATGGTGCGGAGGATCGCGGCGAGGCGGATCTGGCCGGCGTCGCTGTGCCAGCGGGATCCGTGGCGGACGGTGATGCCCTGCTCGCGGAGGAACGTCTGGGCGTCCGTCAGTGCCTGGTCCCACACGTACTGCTCGATGGTGACGAACTGGCTGTCGTAGGGGCCGTGTCCCGCGCTTTGGGTGCTACGGCGCATGCGCCACACGCCGGGTTGGGCCGAGTCGGATTCCTCCAGCGTGATCCACACGGGGGCTGCCTTGACGACGTGCGCGCGGACCTCGGTCCAGGTTCTGCGGCGGTGGATGGTCACGATGACGGGGTCGCCTGGCTTGAGTTCACCGAGCGGGGGCCGTGACATGGGGTCTCCAGGGGCGTTCAGGGGGTCGGATGAGGCAGGGGCCCGGGGCGGCGGGGCTCGGGCCGCTTCTACCGGGCTTTCAACTCGTAGGACAGGACCAGGCATTCGTCTTCCTGCCCCATCGTGATCAGATCGGGCTTGACGCCATGCACGCCAGCCGCGGCAACCGCAAGCCTCTCCAGCTTCGGCAAGTCCCGCACCGACACCGGCAACGGCGTCGACACCCGCACGGTTATCGGCAGATTCGCCACAGTCAGACTCCCGTCTGGTAGGGCGCGGCGAGCAGGGCGAGGACGGTACGGACCTTCTCGTCCCGATCGCAAAGGCAGGGGTCGCCGTAGCAGGTTTCGAACCAGCCGAACGTGTGCTCCCAGCCGAGAGCAAAGTCGAGCAGGGCCCGCTTCGCCGTCACCTCCGCCAGGACCCGCGCGGGGTCATGCCGGGCGATGTGCCCGCCGACCGCTGACGGAACCTCCTCACACATCGGAAGCGCGAAGTTCGGCAGCGTTCCGTCGCCGTACGGCCTTGGGTACATCTCCACGCTGCGCAGACTCACACGGAAACACTCGCACCAGTCCGGTTCGATGAACTCCTTCACGCCGGGGTTCGGCTCGATCTCGTGATCGTGTTCGGTGCACTGCCAATGCCAGTGCTCGCCGGTTTCGATGATGGGGTGGCCCTGGTTGCGGCTGGCTTCGCGCGCCCATAGTTCGTCGGCGTCGAGTCCGGCGCGGATCTGGTCGGCAAGTTCGGGGATGGTCGGCACCGTCACGGGGTTGTCTCCTTGTCGGTCGCTTCGGTCGCTGCCTGGTGCTGTACGGCGGCGGCGCATCGCTGCTGTGGGGTCTTGCGTTCGAGCCAGGACATCGGTGCTGCTCCCGGTCAGTTCTGGGTGCCGTGGTGCGGGTCGCGGGCGTGGTCGAGCGTCCGGTGGATCGACTGGCGCCATGCCGCGCGGATCCGCTCCGGCGCGTCGGCGGTCTCGAGCGGCAACAGGCCCTCGAGGGCTCCCCATACGCACATCTCGGCCAGCTGGACCGCCTGCTCGTCGGTGGCGGTGAACCGCTCGGCGATGTTCCCGGGGGTGAGGTACCCGACGGTCTTCGCGGCGAAGCTGTCGATGGTGTAGGGGCCACGATCGGGGTTCATGGCCAGAACCGCGAGTTCGTGGGTGTTGTCGGGGTGATCCTTCACCGCCGGCGGGACGCCGGGGGTGTCGGCGAGGGTGATGACGGCGAGCATGTACTGGGACCACAGGGGGTGCCAGACGGGCGCGGTGATGAGCCATGCGGCCAGGATTGCCGGGTGGTCCTGGTAGTGGGTGGCGGGGATGTGGTGGGCGTCGCCGTGGGGGCCGTAGTGGACAACGGGGGTGTCAGCCATGGGTGGGTTTCTCCTTGTTGGGCTGCCGGGGAAGCGGGCCGCGGGGCCGGCTCTCCTCAGCTTGCGATGTGGCTACAGCCTACATGTCGCTGTGTCCACTGACGAGGGGGTCGGGCCCCCGACCCTCTACCGGGGGATGCGGACGACTATCGACGGATTCGCCATGGCCATGTCTCCTCGCACAGAGGCTGCTTGGGGACGTGGCCGATGCCCGGAGCACCGGCCACGCGGAAGGGGCTAGAACGGGGCTTCAGCGGCCCGCAGGGGCCTCTCCTCGGCCCCGGCGGCGCCAGCCCTGGCGTTGTCGTAGTACCACTGCTCGGGAGCCGCGAGGAGAAGTTCCTCCACCAGCCGCACCCGGGGAGCGCACTTGCGGAAGCCTGCCTGGCAGGGGCCGCATCCCTGGACGTGGTCCTGCATGTCCCGGTTGATCTCTTCGGCGGTTCTCGGACGCGCGCCAAGATCGCGACGGCTCGCAGGGATGGTTACTGTTCCCACCACAGGTAGTGGATCTTCCGCCCGTGAGTGATCAGCTTTCCCTTCGAAGGGCAACCCTTCCGAGCGAAGCTCGGAAGGGGCGGCAGCCTTCTCTAAGGGATCAGATACGCACCCTCCTGTACTTACAGAGGACGGGTACGGGTCGGGTCGGGTCGGGGCAGCGTCTCCGGCACCGTCTCGCGACGCGTCGCGAGACGCGTCTGTAGACGCGTCTACACGATCCCCGTCCGGATCATCGTCGGAACCGTCCCGACCGTCACGCCACCGTTTCTGACGTGCAGCTTTGGTCTTGCGCTGCTGCCTCACCTGGTCGGCCGTGGGCTGGTATTCGTGGTAGTCGTGGATACACCAACCGACTCCCGGGACTATCTCCCACAGTCCATGATCGACGAGTTCTTTCGCTCGCGTTCGTGCCGCCCTCACGTCAGCAACGAGTCGCAATTCCGACGTCCCGATGACGCCGTCCGTGAGGTTCTCGGCACTCCAGCACACTGCCGACACGTACAGGCGGAAGGCTCCGTCCGACAGGAGACGGATCTTCCGGTTCGACGGGAACCTGTCGTCGAACTTGGCCCAGGGCACTAGTCGCCTGCTTCGGCCGCAGCAAGCGCCTTGGCGGCGCGGGCGTACCAGTCGGGCGAAACGAGAACGGCCGTCGGCCGTTCGTAGTGGGTGATTTCGATGATCTCGCCGGCATGCACTCGAATGAGGATGTTGGCGAGATCGCGCCGCAGGGTCGCGGTCGGGATCCTCGCACCGTTCATGTGCACATGCTTGCACTTGCGTGACAGCATGTCAACATTTGCGGAGGGCGTTCCAGCGCAACGTTTCGGCCAACATACGCCCACAATCAGCCGCCGACCAGACACACGAGCGACCCGCCCTGCCCATGGCAAATCAGCACCAAAGTCGACGCGCGTAGCACAAACTGACCCACCGTCACACACGAAAAGGGGCCGGCCCCCGAAGGAACCAGCCCCACCACCCGCGCGCGCACGTCACCCGTGCCCGAACCCCCCGAACCTCGCCTCCCACGACGCACGCACCAGATGCCCCGTGTAGATCACCAAAGCGCACACCGCGTCCGGCAACACGTCGCCAGGCTGCTCCTCCTGCGCCCGATACAGCGCCAGGCACATGTCCGTGTCCCCGTTCGCGTACGCCACGACGAACCGCTGAGCGAACGTCACGTCCGGTGGCACCGGGCCGTCGCCGACGATCTGGAGACCCCAGTACGCCGCCCCCGGCACCCCTGCGGCCATGTGCTCGAGCAGGACCTTCGCCGCGCCAGCCACAGCACAGCACACCGGGTACATGTCCCCCGACGGCCGTCCCTCAGCGAGCCGCTCGAGCAGCTCACCTGCCCTTTGCGGGTCGCCGAACGCCGACGCGCCGACCATGTCCATCACCAGATTCGTTTCCCGATCCAGATCCACCGCTCGTTCCTCCCTGCCAGAGTCTGCACACCGAACGGTGCCGGGCCGGCTCACGCTCCACGAACACGCTCACCGGCCCCGCACCCTGCGCCGCAGAGCTGTACCCGCACCGACACGTGAAATCCGCCGTCGGCTCCGAGAACCGGTCACCGAACACCACGTGCAGCCCGTACAGCCCCGGCGTCATCCCGCCACAACCCCCCGAGCCCGGGACGTCTCGAACAGATCCTTGCGCTCCCGCGGCGTCATACCCCCCCAGATCCCGTACCGCGTCTCGGCCGGTTCGTCGCCCTCCTCGCGCAGCGCATACGCCCGGCACTGAGCCAGCACCGGACACGCCCGGCACCAGCGTTTCGCCGTCTCCGTGTCATGGCCGTTGTTGATCCGATCCGGGAACCACATCTCCGGGTCCCCCTGACGGCACAGGGCATCGAACGCCCACTCCTCGCTGCTCACGCCGCCACCGCCTTCCGCCGTCCCCGGTACAGCTCGTACCGCTCCTTGGGCGTCAGCCCGGCCCAGACCCCGTGGCGGCCCGACGCCTGCTGGCCGCCCTCGCTGCGCATGACGTAGGCCAGGCACTCAGCGAGCACCGGACACCGGCCGCACGCGGCGCGGGCGTCCTCCACCTGAACGATGTCGGGAGCCTTCGTGTACCCGGCCGGGAACCACAGCTCCGGATCCGCGTCTTCACGCCGGCACAACGCCGCCGCATCCCACCCGTCACTCATACGATCGCCCCCTTCAACGACACCCCGCACCGGGCATGAGCCATCAAAACGCTGTTCCACTTCACGCCGAGCCGGACCGCGATCTCCTCCCGCGACAACCCCATGGCGATCAGCTCCGCGGTCTCTCCCACGATCACCACGCTGCGCGGCACCAGCGGCCCGAGGTCCGGCACCGCGGCCGGATCGTCGATGTCGTCCCACGCCGCCAACGGCACCCACTTCTCACGCCGAGCCCGCTCAACCGCCAACAGGTCACCACCCGGAGCGAGCACCAGACGACGCGTCGCAGCCTTCACCCGACCCGCCGTCTCCGGCCGCACCAGCGTCAGCCGCCCCGCGAGATGGTCCTTCACCAGACTCCGCGACAGCCCACACTCCACCGCCAACCTGGACGTGCCGTAGCCAAGCAGCGCCAGACCCCGCAGACGACGACACGTCCCCACCGCCGACACCCGGCCCGGCACCCCGTTCGCACGCTGAAAGCCCCGCCACTTCCGATACCGGGCATCGGCCCTACGGCACGGCTCACAGCGACACCCCGGCCGGGCGTTGTACCGTGCGTAGGTGCCGTGACCGGGGAGCCCTACACGCTCCCCGGCCACGGCGTTCACCGCCCGCTCCCGGGCTGCCTGACCTCCGGCCAGCCGCCAGCAGCCTCGCTGGCAGCCCACGGGTCGTCAGCCGGCCCGTCGCCAGGCAGCGGCACATCCACCACCGCCGGGACCGGGTCCGGCACCACCGGTGTGACGGGCCGGGCGTCCTCCGGCGACAGGTCCGCCGGCGGGAAAGCCTCCACCACCGTGATCTCGCCCTGCTGGATCGACTTCAGCAGCACCCGCAGATGCCCGAGGTCGATGTCCGTCCACTTGCCGGACGGCCGCCCGCGCTGCTTCTCGATCTGTTCCAGCTGCACGCCCATTTCGGCGAACTTCTTCACGGCCTTGTCGATGCGTACCGGCAGCGGTTCACCGCCGCCGTCTCGCAGGGTCTGTGACGCGATGTCCTTCGCGAGGTCCATGACGTAGGCGGGGATGACCGACTCGATCTGCGCCCGCAGCCGGCGGTTCGCCATGTTCGCGTTGTTCTCGTAGATCGAGCGGAGGTCCGTCAGTTCCTTCAGACCGTCCTTCACGTCCATGGCGTGCTGGACGATGAACGTCGTCGACGTGCGCTGGTTGGTCTCCAGATCCCACGCCCAGGCACGCATCTCCGACTGGCCCTTCGTGCGGGACAGCTCGTCGACGCCGTACGTGAGGTTCTGCCACGCCTGCGCCACGGCCTTCGCCAGGTGGATCGTCGACCCGGACACGACGGTCCCCTTGCCCTTGGGGTAGGAGTAGAACGCCCGGTCGGCCATGGCCCTCACCCGGAACATGCCCTCGATGGCGCGCAGCGCCGCCGGGACGTCCCGGGGAAACTGTCGGGCCACGACGACCAACGCGCGGACTTCCTCCATCGCGCGGGACGCCTCGACCATGGTCGCCTGGCCGGCATGGCCCTGAACGCCACCACGGGGCATGTACATGTCGATGTCGGTCACTGCATCGCCTCCAACTCTCGCTTCAAATCCCAGTACGGCAGCGACGCGAACCCGATCCGGTTGTCGTACCCCGGCCACTCACCGGACTCCGAGCACCGGGCGAACAACCGCGCCGCGTCATAGTTCTTCCGCTCCGCGACCTTCAACGTCTGCGGCTCAACCGCCCGAACGTTGATCAGATACGGGGCTTTCTTCTCCTGAAACACGAACACGAACAGCACCGGCGCACCCGCGGACAGGCCGAGCGTCTCGATCCCCTCCGTGTTCCACTGCGCCTGCTGGTGATAGCCGTAGTCCCGAACCTGCCGGTCGATCGCGTCGTCCGACGCCGACTGGCACGTCTTGTAGTCCGGCACCAGCAGCACCCCCGACGAGGTCAGCGAGAACGGCATCCAGTCCAGCCGGCAACGCTTGTCGACACCGGCCATGTCGTCGCGCCAGAACAGCGATACCTCCGGCGCGCCGGTGGCCTCGATCAGCCGCCCCTCCTCGTAGCGCTGACGCTGGAACAGGAACGACGCGACCGGATGCGACCGGATCGCCTCCGCCATGGCCAGGATCGACTCATACTCGTGCTCCAGCACCGGCACCCGGCCGAGGTCCCGGGCCAGCTGGCGTTCCTCCTTCGCGGCTTTCGTCACCCACGACGACGCCTCGACCACGTGCAGGGTCGGGCCGGTGCCGAGGACCACGGTGTGAGCCGCCGTCCCCAACTCGAACTCCCGCTTCACCTCCTGCCCGTTGTCCACCGCCTCACGGAAGTGCGCCGGAGTCGACGGCGGTGTGAGCTTCTTAGCACCCGACGACGACAATGCCGGGTGCCGGTGGTACAGGTACTCGGGCATCCCCGAGTACGCCCCCGACAGGGGCCCCTCCGTCGCTGAGGACCATTCACGGATCCCCATGCGTACGGCGCGGGCCCCCGCCGGGCTGGTGACGTCCTGACTCACCGGGCGTCCTCGCGAACCTGGGCCTGCTCGGTCAGCTCGTCGATGTACTTGCGCGCCTCGACCAGCTGACGCGCCATCTGCGCCCTCTCGGCGTTGACGGTCTTGATGTCGTCCCGCATCCGGACCATGGCGGACTTGCAGCGCCGGTGCGCGAACCGGTCGAGCGTGTTGATGATGTTCACTGTTCTCTCTTTCCGGGGGTGTGGTGGGGCCACGCCGCGAGGAGCAGCGCGAGGAGTACCGGGGTGCCGAGGAGCGCGGCGAGTGGCCAGCCGGTCACGCGGGCCCCCACTCCCACTCGACTCCGTCACCGTGGCGCCGGTGCGGACCGCCGTGCCCGGTGGGCAGCTGGCAGGTGACGCCGTGTCCGGACTGGGATGTGCAGGGCAGGGGCTTGCCGTGAGCGGCGATCAGCTTGCGCTGCGAATCGACCAGCACCTTCAGGCGGTCTATGTCGCACCAGGGACAGTCGTGGTCGTGGTCCCCGCAGCCGGACATCCAGTTGTTGTGCTGTCCGGCCGCGCAGGTCTGCATGCGCATCACAGGGCGCCGCCCGCGGCGGCGTGCAGCACGGTGTTCTCGTAGGCGTCCCACGTGGCAGGGCACCAGTCGGCGGGGTCGCCGTGTTCGTTGATCCAGTGAGCGCACAGCTCAAGACCGGGGTCGACGGTGACGGTTCTGGCGCTCTCGCCGTCTTCGGGGGTGTCGGTACCATTCATGGCGCGGTTCCCTCCTATTGGGGTGGAGCGGGATCGTGGGCCGGCCCGGGGGTTGAGGTCTCAGGGCCGGCCGTCCCGCCGGTTGTGCAGGCTGTTCTCCCCTTGTTCGATGGTCCTTACGGGGGAGTTCGCCCACCCTCTTGATGTAGCCACGAGCCTAATGCTCGTGTGGCTACCGGTCAAGACACGGAAAGCAAAAATCCCCGCCCGGCCCAAAGACCAGACGGGGACCCCTGCCCACCCCCCTCAACTAAGGAACAGCCCGCACCGGCGGACGACCCGACGGCCGCGACGGCTTACCCCCCAACCGCTCCTCCACCCCCGACAGACGCGTCTCAATCCCATCCAGACGCTCCATCACCCCCGCACGACGCGCCACCCCCGGACGCTCCGACTCCCCATGCCAGTCATCCGCGAAATCCTCCATCGTCCGAGCCACCCGACCCACCGCCCGCAACACCCGCACCAGCAGCGCAAACCCCCCCGCAACCGCCACCAGCGCCACCGACCACACCACCGCCGTATCCATCGCAGACACCCCCGTCGGCAGCGGATCCGGACTCACGACACGCCCCCCGGCGGCACCACCCTGGCACCGTCCACCGCCGGAGCAGCCTTCACAGCAGCCCACGGAACCACCGGCCACACCTGACGCACCGCAGCCTCAGCCGCACCCACCGCCGCCGCCACCAGAACATCACGCGACAGATGACCCGACCCCGCCACCCCCAGCTGAGCCACGAACGTCACCGCCGCCAGCCGCACGAACCGCACCAGCTGAGACCGCACATGCGACCGACGGAGAACCGCCTCCACATCAGCGAGAACCTGCATCACCGTCTCCTTTCAGCAAGAAACCGGACCGGCCGCAGCCGGCCCCCCGGCCACCGACACATCGACCTTGACCACCGCCGCCGCGATCGCAGCCTGAACCGCCGCGACCACCTGAGCCGTGTCAACCCCCTCATGCTGAGCCGACACCAGCCCCGCGAGCGTCTCGATCGCCGCACCCTGCGCCGCCACCTGGGCCTGTACGGCCTCGCACGTGTGCTTCAGCCCCCAGATCATCGAGTTCCAGCTGTTGATCGTGTCCTGGTCAAGCATGTCACCCTCCTCGGGCACGGAACCGGACGCAAACGACATCGCCCACGAACGAAGCTCCCCCACGGAGCCAAGACGGCAGTAGTCCAGATCCGTCCCACCACCGCCGTACTGGTGGAACAGCCAGTCCGCCTGAATCCCCGGATCCCCCGCCGCACGCCCCGACGTGGCGATCCACAGGAAATCCCCGTAGAACGACGTCGTGTCGACGTTCCGCCAGTAGTCGACGTTCGCGTACAGGCCCACCGGATTGTGCGGCATCCTGGCCTTCACGTACTTCAGCCACGCGTCCTTGTACACGGCCTGCGCCGCCCGCGACACCGCCGTGTTCGCCGTGTCGTAGCCCTCCCAGTCCAGCACGATCAGGTCACCCGGCCGCCAGTCCACCTGACCCAGGAAGTAGTCCGCCTCCACCTGCACACTGTTGGCCATGTGCGGGTAGTGGTAGCCGCCCCACACCAGCCCCGCAGCCTTCGCATGGTCCCGCTGCGCCACCCACTCCGGATTGACGTACGACACGCCCTCCGTGACCTTCACGAACACGAACGCCAGACCCGAAGTGTCCGGCGCCGCCGTCTGATACGACGCCCAGTCCTGCCCGTAGACCCCCACCTCAGCCCCCCTCCCGCAGAGCCGGCACCGACCCCGTGACCCCGAGATGAGCCGCGACCGCCCGAGTCAGCGCCAGGTTCTCCTCGTTCACCGCGTAGTCGTGCTCCGCCTTCAGCCGGTCGTGCTCCGACTGCCGGTTACTCGCCAGCAACAGGATGGGGCCCGTGAACCCAGCCTGAAAGGAGTACGTCAGGTTCAGCAGGATGAACGGATAGGCGTCCCACATGTGCCAGCCGTGCACCGTGTTGAGGACGATCCAGGCAGCCGTGAACACCGACTGCCCGATGATGAACCCCCACGATCCGAGCCGAGCCGAAGCACCGTCCGCCAGCCGGTCACCGAACGACCGGTCGTCATGCCGCGCCTGGTTCGCCGGGTGCAGATGCCGGCCCATCACGAGATCAGGTTCCGGACGTAGACCTCGGCCTCGAAGTCCGCAGCCGACGCGTGATGCACGCCGCCGTGCCCGCGATGGTGCTTCGAGCAGTAGAACACCAAGTTCGCGGCGGACTCCACCCACGCCCCTACCTGCTCAGGGTCCGACACCCCCGGGTAGTCCCGCTCGAGCAGCGTCAGGTCGACGCCGTTCTGCATGGAGAACTCGATGTGCGAGTGATGCAGCTCGAGACCGCCCCCGCACTCGCTGACGTCCCCGCCGCGGCGCTCCGCGAAGT
>Ga0126378_10002488_pt1 | contig 13659 bp, 14 predicted proteins | sample PanSoiMetPlot_23_FD_92587 | JGI IMG/M metagenome (GOLD analysis project Ga0126378, IMG submission 92587) | Tropical forest soil microbial communities from Panama - MetaG Plot_23 | ecosystem: Environmental > Terrestrial > Soil > Tropical forest > Bulk soil | place: Panama | collected 2016-02-17 | reverse complement strand
TTCTTCATAGGACAGACCGCCCCGGCTGAACCCGTCGGGGTTTCTGCTTCTTACCTACTGCTGCCGTGGCGATGGAGGATGCTACCAAGCGGGTCTTAAGGCGTCAACAACGAAATCAAGCCAGGGGCACGACTGAGGTGGCAATGGCCGTAATGGCGTTCGCCCGATGAGAGGCTCCCACCCGCTCGAACAACTGCCGCGCTTCGGTCAGATGCTCCAGGCGAGCCGCATCGGCTGCCGGCAACTGGCGTGCGGTCTCAAAGTGGGCCAACCCCTGGTACAAAGGCATGGACAGCGACTCCGCCGATTGCAGACATCTCTGCCAGGCGGCGTGTGCTTTGTCCTTCTTGCCCTGCAAGCTCATCAACCGGCCGCTGTAGAGAAGCTGTGCGGGTCTGCCCACGGGGAACATGCGCGCATACTTGCTGAGCGACTTGACCGCATTACGCGCCGCTTCCGAGGCCCCCTTGTCGTCCGGGCGCGACTCACATACGGTCAGACAAACGTCGGCGAGCGCGGCGTGCTCCAGCAGAAATTCGAAGGCATCCGATACGGATCGCGTCAGTTCGAGCGCGAGCTTCGCTTTCTCCAGGGCCTGCGTCTGATCGCCAGCGTTGAGCCGCAGCAGGGCAGTCAGGGTGGCGACATCCTGTTTGCGATGATAGCCTCCGAGCTTCACAGTGGACGAACGTAGAGCATCAAGCTCATCGATCGCACTCTGCACTTCCGAAAAGCGTCCGAGCGCGATCAGATTGTACGCACGCCAGCGCGCACACTCGGCCTGCACACGTGTATCCCGCCGCACCAGCGCCGAGCGGTAAATGCGGTTTGCCAGTTCCTGGCTTTCTGCAAACTCGCCATGCAGGTAGCAGGTTGCGGCCAGGTTGGCGCGCGCATCATCGCCATGACGAGCGTCGCCCAGCCGGTCGTAAATCTCAATCGAGCGCTGCAGATTTTCTCCCGCGGTGGCGCGCTGGCCAAGTCCTGCGAGATAGACGCCCTTGGCCATGAACACCCACGCCTGTGCAGAAGAGTCCCCGGCCTCCTCGCCCGTGGTGAGGGCGCGTGCAAAGTAGGCGTCCGCCCACTTGGCAAATGACATGAAGCCCAACAGGGCGGCGGTTGATGAGTAGCAGCGCGCCAGTTCAGGCGAGGCTCCCGCCGGCTCGGCTAAATTCAGGCCGCGGAAGACGGAATAGAGGCACGGGACCGGCTTGTCGGTGAGGTAGTAAATTTCCATCAAGCCTTCGTACGCGCGCGTGAGCTCCAGTTGCGTGCGCCGCTCGTCCTCCTTCATAGCGCGACCCGGCGTGCTCATGCGAATCCGCACCTGGCGCGCCGCTTCCGCCAGCAGCGCCAGCACACCTTTAACCATCGAACCTGGCATGGGATGCCCGGCCAGCGCCAGGCCATGTTCCAGGTGCTCGCGCGCCTCCTCGTACTTCGACCAGCTCACATAAGCGCTGCCCAGCAGCAACTCCCAATGCGCGCGCGTCCGTGCATCATCGGTCGTCGTTCCCTCCGTGCGGTTTCGCGCTTCGCTGTCAAGCGTGATTGCGCTCGTCAGGAAACGCACCGCCTCCAATATTGCGAAATTCCGTAGCGCCTGCTCGCCAGCGAGCGCAGAATAGTGGACCGCCTTGGGAGCGACGGCCGCCGCCGTCCAGTGTTGCGCCAGTAACGGAGCGTAGCTTTCGACGTTGCGCTCGTGGGTGTGCTCATAACACTCCGCTGTCGCCTGGTGCAGTTGCCGCCGCAGGGCAACCGGAATGGACCCGTAGACAACTTCCTGGATCAGCGGATGCCGGAACTCGTATTCCTCCGCTGCGATCGGCAGCACAATACGATGGCTCTCAAGCTCTGCGAGCAATTGGGGCAGGCGCGCTTTCTCCCCCTCCGCCGGATGCACGGCGTGCAGCGTCGGCAGCGAAAAGCTCCTGCCGATGACGCTCGCCACCTTGACCAGCATCTGATGCGATGGCGACAGGCGATCAATGCGGCTGGTGATGATTCCCGGTACGGTCTCCGGCATATGCAGTTGCCGGAAGAGTTCGTCGATACTCTTCGATGAATCGGCGAGCTGCGGCCCCAGCCTGCACTCCGAATCGCGAATCTCAATCGCGCCTGAGTCGCGCAAGGCGTACACCAGTTCTTCGATGAACAGGGGGTTGCCTTGCGTCTGCTGCAGCACATACTGCGCGATGGGCTGCAACATTGTCTTGACTCCCAGCCGCTGGCAAACCAGCTGCAACACGTCCTCTGACGGGAGGGGTTCCAGTGCTAAGTGCACCGAACCCGGCATCCCCAGCAGGTCTTCGTAGTCTCGGATGGGCGCGTCGGTCACAGGCCTCATCGCCACCACAATCACGGCCGGACGCAGTTCTTCGGCCGCAAGTCGTGCCAGTCCCCAAGAGGCCGAATCGAACCAGTGGGCATCGTCCAGTATCAGAACCGCCGGGTCACTGGCCAGATACTGCTTAAGGACATCCAGCAGCAGACGGCGAGTCGCATCGGCGCGGGCCTCTCCCTGTAGCTCGCGAGTTTCCAGCGTCTCCGGAAAGTCAAACGGCAGCGCGGCATTCAAGAGGGAGCTGAGCGGCTGGAAATCCGGACTAAGTTGGCTGAGCACGCGCTGACGACGGCGTTCGGCGCTCTCCGACTCGTTCGTCAGGCCGAAGACAGAGGCCAGGATCGGCCGCCAGGCATGGTACGGAATCGCCTTTTCGATCGCCTGGCCGGTGCCGGTTAAACATGTAAGCTGCCGGTTGTGAGCCGCCAGCAGCAGCTCTTCGATCAGACGCGACTTGCCGATTCCCGCTTCGCCCTCAAGCAGAATCAGGGAACTTGTCTTCTCGGCCTGCAGATGGTCAAGCGCGATCGCCAGCGCCTGGCGTTCGCGGTTTCGCCCGACGATTCCGCTTTGCAGCGGCTGCCGCACGCGCGCAGAAGCTGCCGTCCACAGTGCTTCGCTGTAGCTTGGGCTGGGGCGATAGACCGTCAGCGGCGCACTGCTGCCTTTTACCTGCAAGGGGTCGAGTTGCTGGAAGGTGAACTTGCGATGTTTTTCCGCGCGGCTGGTGGTCGACAGATCGCACAGGATCCCGCCGTCTGCAGCCTGCATCAGTCGCGCCGCAATATTCATGGGCCGCCCAAGTGCGGTGTACTGGCGCCGCGTTTGGGAGCCATAGATGCCACAGAATGAGCTGCCCGTCGCCACCCCGATGGATGCCCGAATCCCCAGCGACTTCAGCGCGGCTTCGATCTCCACCGCCGCATACACCCCACGCAGGGCGTCTTCTTCATGGGCGCGCGGCGGCAACCCGAAAGCCCCGATTAGCGCCAGACCCTTATCATCCATGAGGAACTGGTAAATCGAGCCCTCGTAACGTTGCAGGACCTGATGAATACGCTGGAGGGCCGGATCGAGCTGCAGCAGAGCCTCCTCCCGGCTCGCATCGAAGCCGGAGAACCCCACGAACATTACGGTCACGCTGCGAAACTCAGCCAGCCAGTCGCCAAGTCCAGCAACAACCCGGTCCGCGACGAAGGCAGGGAGATAGTTGGCCAGCGACAGGTTCGGATCCGCCAGGAAAACGGGCGTCCCTTGTTCGAGCCGTTCGGCGCCGGCCGCATGCACCACGAAAGTCCCCGACGGCATCACGCTGCCTGTGACTTCATTGCCCAGAACACTCAGGGCCGACGGCGCCAGCCCCACGTTGCCGGCCGCGGCGTCATGAAGGGTGAGTCCGGCCTCGCGGAGCGGTTCTCCGGCCAGCAGGAACAAGCGGTCCTGGCTGCCTCCCAGCAAGGCTGCATGCAGCTGCCCGGTTGCTATCGCGGAGCGCTGCTTCAGCAGCACGCCATGCTGCGGCGACTGAGCTGCATTTTCGCGCTCGATCGCGAGGGCTGCCTGCACACATCGCGAGGTCAAAGCACGCGTGCCGGCAGCTTTCATCTCCGGCCACACCGCCAACGCAGCGTCGCCGGCAAAACTGACGATGTCGCCGCCGTGACCAGTGATGATGTCAGTGAGCCGCCCGAAGTAATCGCGGAGTATTCCCGAGAGCTGCTCGGCGCCCATCTTGCCCCGCTGCTCAAATCGCGCGGTAAGCTCGGTGAAGCCGGAGATGTCCACGACCAGAACAGCCCCGGAGAAGGTGCGGACGTGGGCCTGATCCCCCGCCCAGGCGTCCTCTTGCAGCAGTTCAATTTGCAGACGGGGCAAGTAGGTGGCCAGGGTTGCGTTGACGGAAGCCGGCGCAGGCGTTGTCATCTTGAGCAACGATAACGCGAATGCAACGCATCTCAAAGCCCCGATTTTTCGGGCCTTAGAAGCCCTATGTTTCCTGTCCGGCGGAGCAAACCTCGCTCGCGGAATTGCCGTCACACAGATTGGCAGGCAGCAGTGACAAGGAGGGACACATGAAAAAGATGATGCTAGCTTTGCTTGCTATCGCGCTTAGTATTCCGGCGATAGCATTCGCCCAGAACAGTACTCAGGACCAGCCGTCGCAGCGGGACCAGCAGATGCAGGCGCAGGAGAACCAGGCTGCACAGCAGAGCCAGATGGGTTCGACCACGTTCCCTAAACAGGCCATGTCGGGCATGGTAAGCAATAACGGCAGGAGCTTGACAAGCAATAATAAGACCTATCAGATCAGCAACCCGAAAACACTGAAGGCATACGACGGACAGTCGGTATCGGTGCAGTACATCATGAATACCGATAACAACACCATTAAGGTCCTCTCTGTATCGCCGTCTCAATCGCAGGGTTCGATGCCGCAGCAGTAAGCTAGGGTCCTGCGATTTCCTAGCTCAGCTGAGGAGTGGTGCTCCGGCGGACCTGACGCGGCCCGCAACCACCACTCCTTTTCCGTCTAGTGGAGTACCAGTGCCAGGCTCAACCTGATTTTCCTCTACAGGCCTGCGCCGGGCGGTGTCCCGCCACCAGTAGGTGAGGCAATCCTGATACCAGGATCGGCCTCGATCTCTTGACAGAAGGCTCTTCTTTCCGGGGGGCCCCGCGCTGCCGCGGATTGACAACTCTGCCGCGAACAGGCAAACTTCTGCATTCCTGATGATTCTGTTCCGCGCAGCGGATGCTGAACATGATCTCGGCTCAACGAGCGATTTGATGACCGCGCCACAACGCGTTTCGTACCGTATGGAATCCACGCTGGAAAGCGTGAATAAAGCCGAGGAGATGGCCGACCAGCAGGCGGCGCGGGCCGGTCTGGACGAGGACACGCGCAGTGGAGTTTCCATGGCCGTGCGGGAGGGGATGATCAACGCCATCCTGCACGGTAACGCCTACGATACCAACAAGCGCGTGAATTTGAGTTTCGAGCAAAATGGTCGCGAGTTAATCGTCACCATTAGCGACGAAGGCAGGGGGTTTATCCCCGAAGAAGTTCCCGATCCCCTGGCGCCGGAGAATCTTTTGAAGACCTCCGGGCGTGGCATATTCTTGATGCGGGCATTCATGGATGAGGTTCGGTTTCGCAAGCTGAACCCCGGCACTGAAATCACTATGATCAAGCGGCTCCAGGGTAGTGAGCTGGACCGCCAGGAGGCTTCCACGTGAGTATGAAAGCGAGCACGCGGCAGGTAGATGGCGTCACTATCGTCGACTTGAGTGGACGCATCACGCTCGGCGAAGGCAGCGTCGTCTTGCGCGATACGATAAAGGATCTGCTCGGCAAAGGGCAGAAGAAGATCCTGCTGAACCTCGGCGACGTAAGTTATATCGACAGCTCAGGCATCGGCGAACTGGTCAGCGCCTTTACTTCGGTCCGCAACCAGGGCGGTGAACTGAAGCTGCTGCACCTGACCAAGAAGGTGCACGACCTGCTCCAGATTACCAAGCTGTACACCGTCTTCGATGTGAAAGACGACGAGGCAGGCGCGATCTCAGCCTTCGCGCACTAATGTTCTGATTCTCAGCCAGGATGGATTTCCCGCGCCCTTTCGCACCCAGACGAAAGGGCGTTGGTTTTTGGAGCAGTCAGCCTTCCGCCTTCACCCAGAGCTGGTTAGACCGGTAGAGCTGGCCTTTAGGCCGGCCTCCCGGCTCGCCCATAAATCCTCCGAGCTGGAACTAGTGGGCGTTCAGCAGATTTCCGTATGACCCGTCTGCCTCGCTTGGCTGAATGCTGAATTCTGACTGCTGATTGCCCTGTATCGACGCTGGTAAAATACTTGCACTGTGAAGAACCAGCGAAAGTTTACGGTTGTGATCGAGCGCGACGAAGAGGGCTATTATGTCGCTACTGTGCCGTCCCTGCACGGCTGCCACACCCAGGCGAAGACCCTGGACACCTTGATGAAGCGGGTGCGTGAAGCCATTGAACTATGTCTCGATTCAGAGCACCCAACGGATAGCCGGCTGGAACTCGTGGGCGTTCAGCAGATTTCCGTATGACCCGTCTGCCTCGCTTGCAGGGCAAGGAATTAGTTAGGGTTCTTGAACGATCCGGTTTTCGCGTCATTCGAATTCGGGCAGTCACACTTTTCTTAGGCATTCTGATGGAAGAGCGACTGTGGTGCCGAGCTCATTCAGGAGAAGTGATCGGACCGGGGCTGCTGCGGGCAATCCTGCGAGATGTGGAGATCTCCCCCGAAGAGTTTCGGCGATATCTGTGATGAGCTGAATGCTGATTGCTGAAAACCGACGTCTGATGCCGCTAAAATAGAGTCATGCCTCGGATTTCCCGACTCGAAAAAGACCAGGTTGATTCCGAAAGCGCGAAGATCTACGACACCTACCTTGCCGAGCGCGGCAATGTCCCCAACATGTTTCGCACCGTGGCCCACCGGCCGGAGATTCTCCGGACGATGATTGCGCACTTCCGCGCGGTCATGAATACGGGAACGGTGCCGGCGAAGTTGAAGGAGCTGGTGATCGTCCGCACCTCGCAGCTGAACAATTGTGAGTATTGACTGGCCTCGCATACCGCCTTGGCAAGGCGGCACGGCTGGAGCGAGCAGCAGATCGCCGACTTAGCGAATTTCCGCAATCACCCCGAATTCACCGAAGCGGAGAAGGCTGCTCTGGAGCTGGCCGAGCGGGCGACGCTCCAGTCCAATGGCGTGGACGATGAGTTCTGGAAAGAGCTGCGCAAGTTTTACGACGAGGGAGAGATCATCGAGTTGCTTGCCGCCATCGGCCTGTTCAACTACTTCAATCGCTTCAATAACGCGCTGCACATGGAGCCGACAAAGTAAGCTGCGAGCCACGAGCTTTGAGCTGCGAGCTGTTGGCGGTTAGCTCGTAGCCCGAAGCTCGTGGCTTGCGGCTATTTCCGGCGCATACCGCATCCCGAAGAACAAAATCCCCGCCGACAGGGCCACCGCCACCACCATCGCCGACAATCCCATTTCCAGGTTGCTGCGATCGGAGATGGTGCCGATCACCCAGGGCGAAAACGCGTCCCCCAATGCGTGAATCGTGAACACATTCACTGCCAGAGCCGTGGCTCGAATGCGGGCGCTGACCGAGTTCACCAGCGCGGCGTTTAGCGGCGCCGTGTTCAGCAGCAGGAAAAACTCACCCAGGAAGATGGCCGGGTACATCGCCGGTCCTTTCCAGTAGATTGCGATGACGATCGCCGGTATGGACAGCGCCATGCCCACAGCGGAGACGAGCTGGTACGCTGCTTTGTTACGACGCAGCAAGCGGTCGCCGAGCCAGCCGCCGAGCAAGGTCGCGACGGTCCCGGAGACGACCGTCATTCCGCCAAATATGTTGTTGGCTTCGTCCAGGCGCAGGTGGCGCATGCGCACCAGAAACGTGGGCATCCACACTTGCAGGCCGCCGATGGCGAAGGTCATCATGGCGGCACCGAGCGTAATCGTCCAATATGCCTTGTTCCTGAGCAGCCCGCGGATCGAACCGCGCTCCACTGTGTCGGCCAGTTGATCGCTCGCCCCGCGCGTCGGCTCGCGCAGTCCAAGTAATGCCAGCCCAAGGAAAAAGCCCGGTATGCCACAGATCATGAACGGCGTACGCCAGCCATAATGATGGCCCAGATAGCCGCCGATGATGAATCCCAGGGCGCTGCCTACAGGTGTCGCCAGGTAGAAGACTCCCATGATGCGTCCGCGGATGTTTTCAGGGAACAAGTCAGAGAGAAACGCGGGTGAGATAGCGACGAAGGTCGCCTCGCCAATGCCGACGATGGCGTGGCGCAGCAGCAACTCACCATAGGTATTCGTGACGGCGCTCAGCAAGGTTGCGGCGCTCCACACGAATGCCCCGGCTGCCATGATCCATTTGCGCGAGAAGCGGTCCGCCAGCGGCGCAATCAGCGGCGCAGCCACCATGTAGCACCAGAAGAATGCAGTGGTGAGCAGGCCTATTTTCGCGTCGTCGAGATGAAACTCTCTCTCGATCAGCGGCTGTACAGCGTAGAGCACGTTGCGATCGATGTAGTTGAGGAAGTTGAGCGCGGTGAGCAGCAAGAGCGCTGTGATCGCGCCGGCTTTGACAGAGACAGCACCAGCCGCAAGTTGTGGGCCGCGAGCCGGCGCCGGACCGTCACCATTCAGCAGCGATAACATTGCGCGGAGGATAACATGCCGTCAGGCGGGCCGTGGTTGTTCGATCACACCGTTCTGCATGGAACGGGATAAGTTCGCCGCATCCTTTGAGGCAGTCAGCGCCCAACTACTACACCAGTTCAAACACAAGTTGCGCATGCCGCAGGTGTCGTCTACTCTCTCAGCTACAGCATTCCAGCAATTAAAACTTTTGCGGAGGCTTCATGAAGCGCCTGCTGCCGTTCCTTGTTGTGTTCACGTTCTGTTGCGCCGCGTGGACGCAGACCACACCGAGCACCTCCTCCTCGCAAACCACTTCTCCGGCCCAGGGCACGGTAACCGCCCAGGCCCCAACACCCTCGCCGCAGCCGCAGGAAAAGCTGTTATTTCCCAAGGATTGGTACTGGGGCTGGGCCGAGTTTGATCTGGCGCCTCCACACAACGAGATCGACCCCAACCTCTGCGCCGCCAATGCCGGCGCACCGCAATATGGGGGCGTCAACGCGCCCTGCAGCGCTTTCGCTCGCTATCAGATCGCCGGCACCATCGAGTTGCGACCGTTTGGCCGAACCATCGCCCGCCGGCTGATGCTCTTCTACGACCCTAATTTCCTCTTCGGAAAGAATCTTCCTGGGGTGCTCTACACGTGGTCATGGAGCGGGATCGGCATGGAGTACAAGTGGGGCATCGGCGTCGACTTGCCGAAACGCTTCCAGTTCCGCTTCACCAACCATCCGACCATCCAACGCTTCGGCTCGCGCGACCAGCCGTTGGGTCCGGCATGGTTGGGCGCCAATGGCCCCTGGGGACAATACAACACCATCGGGATACGGAAGTACTTCGGAACACGTCGGGAGGGCACGGACTAAGAACCGATCAACCACAGAGACACAGAGAAGAATAATTCCAGAAAACTCTGTATCTCAGTGGCTCTGTGGTTAAGCTGGTCTGCGAACGTAGAAGTCGCTACTTCTTCGGCCGGGGATAGCGAGCAATTACAACCGTTCCAATCCCCCCGCGCGGCCGGAACTCGCCTTTCACTTCCGCCCACTTCGGTCGTGTCGCACGCACCACATCCTCCAGCACGCGGTTGACGATGTTCTCCTGGAAGATCCCGAGATTGCGATAGCAAGTCAGATATTCCTTCAGTGACTTCAGCTCCAGGCAATCCTTGTCGGGCATGTAGCGGATCCAGAGCGTCCCGAAGTCGGGCAAGCCGGTCTTGGGGCAGACGGAGGTGAACTCGGGAATGTCAATGACGATCTCGTAGCTGGGGAACTGGTTCGGCCAGGTTTCAATTTCCGGCAGCTTAGCATCCAGTCCGGACTCGGCATGCTGCCGTGTGTAGCGCTCACTTTTTGCCATGCAGTTATTTTAGCTTTGCCGACGGGTCCTCGACGGGAGCAGCAGCGCCTTCGCCAGGAGTTTCGACGTTTTCGACGGGAGCCGCAGCATCGGCTGTGGTCGCGGGCATCGGCTTCGCCCTCGGCGGTAGAGGGTTCTTCAACTGAAGCGCACCGTTGCCGCGCATCTGAATCAGCTCGGAATTTACCTGCGCTCCCAGCAGGATGAGAAATCCCGACCAGTACAGCCAAACCAGCAGTGCGACGCCGCCCCCCAACACACCGTACGTCCTGTTCAGTTGCGCGAATTTGCGAAAGTAGAGGCTCAGGCCGTCCGACAGCAGGATCCAGCCAACGACGGCCAGTATGGCGCCCGGCAGGGAGGATGTGAACTGCTGCCGCAGGTTTGGCGCCCGGAAATACAGTCCTTCGACAGCCATCACAATGAACGTGACAGCGAGGAGATATCGCAAAACCGGCCAGATCAGCGCGAATGCCCACGACAAGCCCAGCTTGCCCGCCAGGAAGGCCCCAAACTGCGGGCCAACGATCATGAAGGCAAAGGCCAGAGTCACCAGCGTGCCGACGACAAACGTGAGTTCGAAGGCGAGCAGGCGGGTCTTCCACCAGGGCCGAGTCTCAGGCACTTCATAGGCGAGGTTCAGCGCCTCAATCATTGCCGAGAAGCCGCTGGAGCACGTCCACAGCGTTCCCAGGAGCCCGGCGGAAAGGAATGCGCCGCGCCGCGGCGAGATCACGTCCGCGGCGATATGACGGATCAGCCCCATACTTTCCGGCGGAACCACGCGAGCGATTGCGCTGATCATGGTGTTAAAGAGATCAGGAATAGGGAGGTAGGTTACGATGGCGGCCATCGCAATCAGCGCCGGGAAAAACGCCATCACGAAGTAGTACGACAGCCCGGCAGCGAACGAGAAAATGTACTTGTCTCCGAGGTCGTTGGCAGTCCCGACGACGATGCGTCGAATTCGCTGCAGAAATGTCATGCGTACCGAGGAAGCCTCGACGCTGGTGGTGGGATGAGTGCCCGATGCCGCGAGTTGAATCCGGCAACGGAGATGCGTCTTCGCACTGCCTGCGGCATCAGATAGTTAGCGCTTCCCATCATCAGCAGAGAGCCGGAAAAGAGCGAATTGCATTGGACATAAGTCCGGCTTTAGAAAAGCGTAATGAATGGAAGTATAGACGTAAGTTATACTTATAGTTTTGGGAAAAAATGGCAGCCGCATCTGAAAACGGCCATCAAGATGTGAACGGAAAGCGAACCTGGCTGGTCATTATCGGCATCGTTGTCGCCGTGGTGATTCTCGCCGCATTCGTTTCGCTGCACCGTTCGCAGGTGCCAATCCGAATCGGCCACGCTGCCCGGGAAACCATCACGGCCAGCATTGCGACGAACGGGAAAATCGAGGCTTTGGATAACTTTCAGGCATTCGCCCCAATGCCCACCACGGTAAAGAACATTCGCGTGGTGCAGGGCGATTGGGTCAAGGCAGGTCAAATGCTGGTGCGCCTGGACGACGCGGACGCGCGTATGCAGGCGGCGCGGGCCCAGGCGCAGCTGAAGGGAGCAGAAGCCGATCTCAACGCGGTGCAAGGCGGCGGTACACGAGAGGAGATCCTGACCACCCGCAACGCGCTTGTTAAGGCGGAGGCAGACCGCGACGCAGCGGCAAGAAATCTCCAGGCGCTGCAGAGGCTGCTGCAAAGCGGGGCGGCTTCGCAGGCCGAAGTCAATGCCGCGCAGAGCAAGCTCAATGTAGCCGACTCCGAAGTGCACGTGTTGGATCAGAAACTCAAGGACCGCTTTTCGCAGCAGGTGATCGGGCACGTTCAGGCGCAGGAGGCTGAAGCCCGCGCTTCACTGCAAGCCGCAAGGGATACGTTGAAGAACACGAATGTCACCGCTCCTCACGAGGGAATGGTCTATTCGTTACCAGTGCGCGACGGCGCCTTCGTAAACACTGGCGACCTGTTGGTGCAGGTGGCGGATCTGCACAAAGTCCGCGTTCGCGCTTTCGTTGACGAACCGGAGATCGGCCGTTTGCGCCAAGGACAAGCGGTTGAAGTCACCTGGGACGCACTGCCTGGCCGGGTCTGGCGGGGGACATTGGAGACGCTACCTACCACCGTCGTTCCCCACGGAACCAGAATGGTAGGTGAGGTAACCTGCGTGATTCAGAACGAGGACCTCAAACTGCTGCCGAATACCAATGTCAATGTGGCAGTCATTACCGCGCGAGAAGAGAACGTCGTTACCGTACCCCGGGAGGCCATCCACCAGGATGCCAACGGCCAATACGTGTTTCAGGTGGTTGACGGAGAATTGCGGCGACGGAATGTGAAGACGTCGGTCTCCGACTTGACGCGCGTGGAAGTGACCAGCGGTCTCTCCGACGACGCGGTGCTGGCGCTGGGTGCGCTTAATATGCAATCTTTGAAAGGTGGTATGGCGGTAAAGCCGGCGAATCCATGAAGTTTGTGTTGAAATTCTTTGTTGTTATTGCAGTTTTGGTTGTCCTGGCCACGGCTGGGACCGCAGACCCGGCTGCGTCGGCATTGCTCTCTTCCGGGCACATGGATGAAGCAGTCAGCATACTGAGCACCCGTAGCGATGCTGAGTCGCTGAATCAACTGTCCCGCGCCTACTACGCGATGGAGCGCTGGGACGAGTCGGTGAAATTCGGGGAGCGGGCGGTCAGCCTCGATCCGAATAACGCCAGCTACCATCTCTGGCTGGCCCGCGAGTACGGGCGCAAGGCCTCCGAGGCCAATCCGCTCTCCGCGGCCAGTCTGGCCCGCAAGGCGAAGAGTGAATTCGAGCGCGCCGTGCAGCTTGACCCCAGGAATGTTCCGGCGCGGGTCGATTTGGCCGAGTATTACACCGAAGCTCCCTCGGTGATGGGCGGCGGTCTGGACAAGGCCCGTCAACAGGCTGAGCAGGTTGCCAAGTACGATGTCGGCAACGCGCACCTGATCCTGGCGCGAGCTGCCGAAAAAGAAAAGCAGTATGGCGAGGCCGAGGCGCAGTATCGTGACGCCATTCAGTCGGCGAAGAATCCGGCCGACATGTGGCTTCAGTTGGCCGCCTTCTATCGCCAGCACGGACGCTTCGATGACATGCAGAAGGCCGTGCATTCGGCCATGGCGCAACCCAACAAACCGGCTGAATCGTACTTCGATGCAGCTACAGAACTCTATCTGGGAAGCCGTGATTTTTCCGGGGCCATGCAGTATTTGCAGCGCTATCTTTCGTCAGGCGCGCTGGTCGAGTCGGCGCCGGCATTCCGCGCCCACTACCTGATCGGGCAGTTGAACGAAAAGATGGGAAACAATGGTGCGGCCGCTTCCGAGTACAGCGCCTCACTGGCCCTGGCCTCTGGATTCGGGCCCGCCAGAAAAGCTCTCAGCCGCGTACAGTAAGGGTACGTCTTCGCCCTGCTAGCATAGACACGGGATGCACCTGAGACCCCGGCGTTCCAGACATAAGACGATTGGCAGGTACGCGAGAGTTGCCGCTCTCGCGTGCGCGCTGACCTTGCCTGCGACGTTCGGCTTCGCCGCCGATTCTGCTCCCAACCCGATTTCCTTCCGCAGCGCCGTCGAGATGGCATTGCAGCACAGTGGAGTAATGGGAATCGCCGCCATTAATCAATGGCGCGCCCAAAAGGTATACCAGGAAGCGCGGGCCAACTACATTCCACAAATCACGGTCGGCTCGGGACTCGGCTATTCCTATGGTTTTCCACTCACC
>Ga0126378_10002486_pt1 | contig 13663 bp, 11 predicted proteins | sample PanSoiMetPlot_23_FD_92587 | JGI IMG/M metagenome (GOLD analysis project Ga0126378, IMG submission 92587) | Tropical forest soil microbial communities from Panama - MetaG Plot_23 | ecosystem: Environmental > Terrestrial > Soil > Tropical forest > Bulk soil | place: Panama | collected 2016-02-17 | reverse complement strand
CGACTTCGCGTGCGCCCAGCACGGATGCAAGCGGAAATCCGTTTCCGATCGCCTTTCCGAGGATCGTCAAATCCGGCGGTCCCGCACCGAGCGTCTCGAGCGGCGGCGATCGCAGCCCGCTGGTTATCTCGTCATAGATCACGAGTGCCCGGTGCTCTCGGGCGATCCTGAGGATTGCCTCGAGTACTTGCGGCTCCGGTGGCCACGGGCGTGCCGGCTCGAGGACCACCGCCGCGAACTGTTGGGGGTATTGGCCCATCAGATTAGCCAGAGCCTCGGGATCGACGGCGCTGAAGCCATGGCATAGCTGACGCAACGCGTTGGGGACCCCGCGCTGACCCGGAACGCCTGCGACGACGGCGTCATGCCACCCGTGATAGCCGGCGACCGCCACCCGCTCGCGGTCGGTGTGCGCCCGCGCCAGCCGAACAGCCAGCCCAACGGCTTCGGAGCCGGTCTTCGCAAATCGTACGCTCCGCGCCCAAGGCCGCAGGCACAGCAGCCGTTCCGCGACCGCACCCTCGAGGTGGGTTGGGACCCCGACGAGGCCATCGCGCAAGATCCGGGTCACTGCAGCAGTGACCTCCGGCGCGGCATGACCAAGCAGCACGGCGCCACTCCCGGCATGGAGATCGATCAGCCGATTACCATCCACGTCCTCGAGCATGGCGCCTTCGGCCCGCTTGAAGTAATGCGGCACGCCCGCGGCGGGCAACAGGCCAAGCGCGTAGGGGATGGGTCCGGGGGCCTGCCGAGCTAGCGATTCCGCAAGCATGGCCCCGGAGCGAGCGAAGCAGTGCGCCTCGCTCGTCGCCTGGGCTCGGACGGGCCGAGCGATGCAATTTGCGTCGATGGTCATCTGGGCTCGGACGGGCCGGCATCCCTGGCGAACAGTCGCTCTGCAAACCAGCGTCGGACGGTCTCGTCGCCCAGCTCGTCGTAGAGGAACGAGAGAAATCCCTCGAGCTCGGCACGCACCTCATCCTCGCGCGGTTCGCGTGAGCGATCGATTGGTTCGGGGTCGTGATGAATGAAGCGCCCGAAGTAGCGTGCGCAGAAATCTGCATAGTCACGGGTGTGCAGGACAAAAATGTGCCACATGTCGTCGATCCGGAGAATCTCCGGATACATTGAGAGCCTTGCGCCTGGTGCGCCCGGCTCGCCTGAGCGAGCACACAAGTAGAGCCAGCGCATCAGTTCGCCGAATAGCTCTTCGGCGGCACTCTGGCCGCCGCCGAATTCCCCCAGATAACGGGCCACCACTCCCGGATTCCGATAGCTCAGGACGGCGTCGAGACTGCCGGCCCGAGTCCGAACGATCGTGCTGCTCGTGGCAGAAGCGGACATGGATTCGATCATCCCAAGACTGAACCCAGCGCCGCAGCTAGAGCTCACTAACCTCTTGCCTGCTCGCCGGCGCCTGATCCCAGCTACACCTTTAGAATGGTACGCACGTGCACAGGCCAACGCCCGGCCTGCGGTGCCGGATGATGCTTCGGATCAGCTGCCACTTCGTCATTGGGACCTCCTTTTCACTGGGTTGAAAAATCAGACGGGATCGCGAGAGTCAGCTCGCGGCGGCTCTGATCAGGGCGTTATAACGCTCGATCTGATACAAGCGGCCGGCCTCGACGTAATAAAATGCCGCGATGGACTGGGCTGTCTTGGCCCGGCCCTCGGCCGTTTGCCGATGCCAGACAACGCGGCCCCGCACGGCAACCTTGCCATCGTCGACGATGCGGTCGTCGACCCGAACCTCGGGCGTCGAAAGCCAGTGCGAGCGAACCTGCACGACCCAATCGCGCAACGCTGCCAGACCTTCGATCCGGCGCGGCGTGCCATCCGGATTGGCGCCCACGCCATGCATGACGAGCACGACATCGGGACGCACGAACTCCTCGATGCGATCCGTCGCACCCGTCCGCACGACCTCGTTCAACCAGCGGTCCACGACAGCGGTTGGATGACTGCCCGCGGCGAGTGCCTGGGTCACTCCAGCGAGCATCGCGCCGCTAGCGACAACGGCCCCACCCGCCATGGCAAACTGACGACGATTCAGTTGCATCTACACCTCCTTCGACCATCCTTGATGTTGGTCCGCGATCCGGCCCACAATGGGAAAACGTTCGCGGTCAGGTGGTAGGAATCTGCGCTCGGAACCGGCCGCCTGTCATGAAACCGCTCTGAAAAAGCTCTGAAGCGTTTCTGAACCGGCTTTAAATCGGGCCATGGCGACAACCTACATCCTCGGTCCTTTCCGCCTCGACGCGGAAGCGGAAATTTTGTTCCGCGGAGCCGAGCCCGTTTCACTGGGCCAGCGTGCCGTCGCATTGTTGCGTATCCTGGTGGAGCAGCGCGGGACACCGGTTTCCAAGGACGCATTGATGGAAGCCGCGTGGGTCGGTCTTACCGTCGAGGAGAGCAACCTCGCGGTCCAGATTGCGGCGCTACGTCGGGTGTTTGGCGAGGAGCCCGGCGGCGAGAATTGGATCGAGACCTTCCCCAGGCGAGGCTATCGGTTCGTCGGTCCGGCCAGCATTTGGGATCAGGGTCCCGTCGCGGCTGCTTCACAATCCCCGAATTCACTCATGGCCGGTTCCCCGAACCCGACGATACCGGACAGGCCATCCATCGCCGTTTTGCCGTTTCACAACATCAGCGGCGATCCGGAACAGGAATACTTCGCCGACGGCATGGTCGAGGAAATCATCACGGCGCTGTCGCGCTTTCACTCGCTGTTCGTCATCGCGCGCAACTCAAGCTTCACTTACAAGGGCCGGGCCGTTGACGTGAAGCAGGTCGGTCGCGAGCTCGGGGTGCGCTATGTGCTCGAGGGGAGCGTGCGCAAGGCGGGAAATCGCGTGCGGTTCACCGCGCAGCTCATCGACGCGAATACCGGCGGCCACATCTGGGCGGACCGCTTCGATGGTGCCTTGGAGGACGTATTCGACCTCCAGGATCAGGTGACCGCGAGGGTCGTAGGGGCCATTGAGCCACGGCTCCAACGCGCGGAGATCGAGCGCGCGGGACGGAAGCCGACCGAGAGCCTCGATGCTTACGACTACTTCCTGCGCGGGATGGCCGGTTTTCATCTCTTCAATAGGGAGAGCCTCCTGGAAGCGAGTCGGCTCTTCGAGCGCGCGACGGAGCTCGACCCCAATTACGCCTCTCCTTACGGGATGGCGTCGTGGTCCAGCGCGCTCAGCAAGAGCTATGGCTGGATGGTGGATCCCGAGAGTGAGACCACGGCCGCCGTGAGGATGGCGCGTCGCGCGGTCGCGGTGGGCAAGGATGACCCGACCGCGCTGTGGTCAGGCGGCCTTAGCCTGGCTTATCTCGCTCATGAGATCGAGGCCGGCGCCACGCATATCGACCGGGCGCTGGTGCTGAACCCGAATTTGGCGGCGAGCTGGAGCGCAAGCGGCTGGGTGCGCATGTACTTAGGCGAGTCCGCCAATGCTATTGAACATTTTGAGCGAGCTATGCGGCTCAGCCCGCTTGATCCGTTAACCTACTTTGCTTCCACTGGCACGGCCTTCGCGCATGCCTTTGCCGGCCGTTACGACGAGGCAGTATCCTGGGCGACGAAAGCCCTTCACGAGCAACCGAACTGGGCCACGGCATTGCGGGCGGCGGCGATTGCAAATGCTCTCGCGGATAGGATGGTCGAGGCGCGAGCGGCGATGGCTCGGTTGCGGGAGGTGGATCCCGCGTTGAGGCTCGGCAACCTCGATCAGGTGGCACCGCCGCTCCGCCGGGCGGAGGACCGCGTCCGTTTCACTGAGAGTCTGCGCAAGGCGGGATTACCGGAGTAATCGTGAAGTACTGCGCGGCGACGTTGTGTCGCAACCGAGACAGATGGCGTTTGATCCGGTATGTCGCCTTTTGGCACTTTCCGGAAGTGCCACTTGTGATGAGTGAGTTCCGCTAACTGCTCCGAAGCAGACCTACAAGCCACAGAAGGGCCCATTTACGACTTCGTGCGCTCGGATCAACCCTGAACCACCTCGCGCGCCCTCTTGTCCTCGCGCAATTCCAGGAAGGATGGGTGACGCACGTGCCGGTCGCGCGTGTATTCGCTGAACCGCACTTCGCAGACCAACTTGGGCTTGAGATTTTGGGTTACGGAACAGGGAAAGTCCTAGCGACCTCAAGGATTACCCAGTGAAGCCTTCGGTGGCTGGATTCGCCCGCGGCTAGCTACGGCAGGGGAGGTGCGGACAGGGAAAGCAAGTTGTATTCAATTCGGTCGTTCTGGGGTCCAGATTATCGGACCGCCGCTGCACTAGCGAGAGGTGACTGTGGACAAGCTCGACCGAGCGAAATTCGACCTAGTCATTGCGAACCGTATTCTTGCGCGTGAAGGGATCTTCGACGCATTTGGCCATATCAGCATCCGGCACCCGCTGGATCCCGGGCGCTTCCTGCAGTCTTGCTCTCGCAGTCCCGAGCTGGTGATACCCTCGGATATCATGGAACTGACCTTCGATTGCAAAGCTGTCGGAGGCGATGGTCGACCGACCTATCTCGAGCGCTTCATCCACGGAGCCGTCTACGCAGCACGTCCGGAAATCCGCGCCGTGGTGCACAGCCATGCTGAGAGCATTCTGCCGTTCACGGTGACTGAGACCGCATTCGTCCCCGTAATCCATACGGCCTCAGTACTCGGGATGACGATCCCGCTTTGGGACATTCGCGACAGATTCGGGACCAAGACGAACATGATGGTCACCAACGACACTCAGGCCCGCGACTTGGTTCAATCCCTCGGGCACAACAACATGGTTCTCATGCGCGGCCATGGCTTCACGGCGGTGTCAGACTACCTTGTGCAAGCCTTGCGCATCTCGATCTATGCGCCGAGCAATGCGCGCGTGCTGTTCGAAGCTCGTCGATTGGGCGCCGTCAGGGCCCTGACACAGGACGAGATCGACATGAATGCTGCAATTGACCCAGAGTCACCGGCGGTGATGCGGGTCTGGGAGTACTGGGCTCGTCGTGCGGGCTGCGCAGACCTTCTGGAGTCGCGGCGGTCGATCGCGGTATCGCGCTCCGCTTCCGCACGGAACGTGAGACGCCGCGGGGCAAAAAGGCGAAGCGCACGTTGACACCCTCGCATGGCATTGGGATGCACAACAGGGGATGCCATGAACCGATGAAAGCGGTGAGACGCTTCCCACGCTCGCTTCCCACACTTCGGTCCCACGCTCGAATCCCACGCCATTTCCAATGTGCGTAACGGCGTAGGTATGTAATTGCGCAGCCAGGAGTCCCAGTGTAATGAAAAAAGCGTCAGAGGGATTCATTGTGAGGCAGGGGTAGGTAATGGAATTCGGCGTTTTCGACCACGTGGACCGCAGTGATGTGCCGCTGAGAGATTATTATGAGCAGCGCCTCGGCTTTGTGGAATCGTATGACCGCCTCGGCTTCGATTTCTATCACGTCGCCGAGCACCACGCGACGCCGCTGGGCATGGCAACGTCGCCGAGCGTCTATCTCGCCGCCGTCGCGCAGCGGACGAAGCGAATCAAATTCGGGCCGCTGGTTTATCTCCTGCCGTTCTACCATCCGCTGCGGCTGATCGAGGAGATCTGTATCCTCGATCAAATAAGCTTGGGCCGGATGCAAATCGGCATCGGCCGCGGCATCTCACCCTTCGAGACCCGCTATTACGGGCTCGATCCCGAACGCACGCGAGAGCAGTACGAGGAGTGCACGGAGGTTCTGCTCAAGGGTCTTACGCAGAAAGTTCTGTCGCACCACGGTGCCCATTATCGCTTTGACAACGTGCCGATGGAGCTCGAGCCTTTCCAGAAGCCGCATCCGCCGCTGTGGATGGGCGTGCAATCCGCGGGCAGCGCGGAGGTGGCCGCGCGGCGCGGCATCAACACCGTCAGCCTGCTGCCTCCCAAGGATACGCGGGCCGTGACCGACGCCTATCGCCGCAACCAGGTCCCCGGGAAAAAAGCGAGGACCGGTCTGAGCTTCTTCATCGCGGTGGCGGATGATGCCGCCGCCGCGCAGAGGGAGGCGACGTCCGCCTATGCGCGGTGGCACACGAGCTTCAACTACCTCTATAAATTGCATGGCCGTGGGCCGATGCTGGGGCCGCAGCCGGCCGACTTCGCGGAAGTCGAGCGGCTCGGCCGCGGAATTGCGGCGACACCGGACCGCGTCGCGGCTTTTCTGCGCGAGGCGGTCGCGGATGCCGGCATCAACTATGTCGTCTGCCAGTTTGTGTTCGGCACCATGAGCGCGGAGTTCGCCCAGAGATCGATCGCGCTGTTCGCACGCGAGGTCATGCCGGTCGTCAAGACGGCTCATGCAATGACGACGTGATCGCCGCCGCGCTTGGCACCCCAAACGCGGCTCACGCCTGCCAGTAAACGAATCCCATCGCGTTGCCGGTGCCGGCCTCGGACCTGTAGCACGGCACATAGTCGACGATGTTGAGCTTGTAATTCATGTCGGCCATCGCGGCGGCGACAGGTATCCAGTTCTTCACCTCCGATGTGCCGGCCTGGAAGATCTCCTCGCCGAGCGCCGCGATATTCTTGATGTCGCCTCTTCGCATGGCGTCGAGGATCGTCTGGTCTACCGCCTCGTCGATCACGAAGTGGGTGAGCCCGCCCGATGCGATCAGTGCCACACGCGACTCCGAAGGCCAGGACTCGATTGCCTTCACCAGCGAACGGCCGAAATCAAGGCATCGCGTTGCAGTCGGCTGATTCGGCGGATAGAACGTGTTGAGCATGATCGGCACGTTCGGAACGACCTTGTCCTTCATAATCTGGCGATAGATGAACCCGAAGGCATGCGGCGTGCGATCACCCTGCATCCTTGTCGTTGCGGTAATATCGAACTCATCGCTCATCATCTTCTCGATGATGTGGCGGCCGAGACTCGGCATGCCCTGGTAGGTGGCGCCACCGGGCGGCGTATGACCGGACACCGAGATCGCGACGCCCGGAGCCATCTTGGCGAGTTGCTCCGCGTCAAAGTCGCGGTTGACGATGGTATCGCCCCAGAACACTGCCATCGCCGGCGTGGCGTCTTCCTTGAAGATCTCGCGTTGATCGTTGCCGACGATCACGGCCACGTCCGGCTTCGTCTCCTCCCAGACCTTGGCAAGCGTATCCAGCGCGGTCCGGCACTGCCTGTGCCTCCGCTTCCACACATCGAGCGTGATCTGCGTACGAAGATTCAGATCCGCGCGCTCCTCGAGCAGCTCCTCGAAGGTCCAGATGCGGCCCTTGTAGTGATGTTTCGCGTTCATGCGATCCGCCGGGACGCGCGCATCCCATTGCTCGGGCGGCGTCGACAGCATGGGACCGTGCGAGGTGCCAATTCCAAGAACGATTTTCGCCATCGTCGTCCCCTCTAGACGGATCGCACGAGGCCGCCGTCAACGTTGATCAACTGTCCCGTGATGAAGGCGGTATCGTCGCTACACAAGAACGAGACCGCGCCCACCAGGTCGGATGGTTCTTGCACGCGCGGGATCGCTTGCAGCTTGGCTGCCGCCTGAAAACGCTCCTCGGCGGCCGCGTCGCCGCCGACGTCTTCCAGCACGCCGGGCGTCCGGCTCCGGCCGGGCGAGACCGCGTTCACGGTTATGCCATAGGGCCCGTATTCGCTGGCGAGCGCGCGCGTAAAACCGACCAATGCAGTCTTGCTGGTGATGTAGCTGGAGCGCTCCGTGATGACGCGGCTGATCGTGTTGGAGGCTATGTTGACGATCCGGCCCCAGCTCCGCCGGCGCATGCCAGGCAGGAACGCCTTCGCCAACAGAAACGGGCCGTCGACATTCACGCTCATGACGCGGCGCCATTCCTCGAGCGCAATGTCCTCGAACTTGCTAGTCGGATAAATTCCAGCGTTGTTGACCAAGATGTCGCACCGGCCAAACCGGTCATCGATCTGCTGCTGCAGCATGGCGACCTGATCGGGCGCCGATATATCGCATCGAATCGCGACTGCCGCCCTGCCGGTGGCCTCGACGATACGGACGGTCTCGGCTCCGTCGCCTGTGTCAGCGATCACGATATCGGCGCCATCCTGAGCCAGTCTATGGGCGATGGCTTGCCCAAATCCACGGGCGCCGCCGGTGACCAGGGCGACCTTTCCGTGCAGGGTTCGCATCGCCTGCCGATCCATCTTTCCGCTCGCAGGCTACCTCGACTTGGTCGTCCGCTCGAGCGCGTCGGCTTCGTCGCCGATGCCGTTCTCGTACATCTCCCAAACCATAAGATTGAGGCGACAGGCCTCGACGACCGCGTCTTCCATATGGAGTCGCGCGGCATGCTCCGCCACGGCGTTCCAGCCGAGATCGCCGTGTTCCTTGTCGGCCTCGTCGTGCATGATGAAGAATTCGAGCTGTTCGTCCGTGAGATCGAACAGCTTCTTCCAACGCCGGTACTCGAAGCCCTCGGTCCCGTACTTCCTTATGTCGCCATCGCCAAAACCGGGGATGACGGCGCGCTCGGTGCAGGTATTCGCGACGATGCCCTCGAGCCAATGACGATTGCTCATCAGAGAATCCCAGGCGAGCCAGCATAGTTCCGTGGTACGCGAGGGCTTGGCGGCGCGAATCTCCTCGCGATCCATGCCGATCGCGACGCCGAGATCCTCGACCACCTTCCAGTGGGGCTGTCCACGCGCGTATTTATCATCCGCGATGATCTCCTGCGCGCTAGCCTTGAAAATGTCGATTTTGATGTCCCAGATTGGGCAATTGGTACCAACTCTGAGTTTCAAGACGGAATTCCGCTGACGCGTGGTGAGGCGCGTCTGAGTGACATACATGCGGGCGCGGGCCGGCGTCAGCGGCTCCTTGAAATATCGAACGCGACGACAGTAGTCATCGACCAGTTCATCCAAGCGTTCGGTTATCGAGGTCATCCTCGCCCTCCTCACATGACTGCCGAGCCGCCATCGGCGGAATCTACCGCCCTATAGCGACGCCTTCCATCGCATTCCGTCGCGGCGCTCGCGTGTCGCCGTCGTCTCTCAAGCCGCGAACCAAAGACGTTCCGCCGCCCGAAATCCACTCATTTCCTTGACCGGCTTGGGCAGGAACCCACGCACGTTCTTCGCGGCGGCATCGATATTGTCCGCGAACAGGTAGATGATCGCCCCGCCATCCTCGTGAATCATGAATTGAAGATCGTGGTACATTTGCTTGCGCTTGACGCCGTCGAGCTCTCCGCGGGCCGCGACCAGGAGCTCGTCGAATTTCGGGCGGCGCCAATGGGTCTCGTTCCAGGGCGCGGTCGAGAGATAGCCCACCGTCAACATCGCGTCCGCCGTCGGGTACCCGCCCCAGAAGGAGCTGCAGAACGGGTTCTTCATCCATACCGTATCGTAATAACCGTCGCTCGGGACGCGGTTGACCTGAAGGTCGATCCCCGCCTTGGCGGCGCTCTGGCGAAGGATCTGCGCCGCGTCGACGGCGCCGGTGAAATTGGCGTCCGCGGCTGTCAACACAACCGGGCCGTCGTGGCCCGATTTCTGGTAATGAAACTTGGCTTTCTCCGGATCATAGGGGCGTTGGGGGACGTCCGGAGAGTAGAACGGGATAAAGCGCGGGATCGGCTGATCGTTGCCCACATCGCCAAATCCGCGCTGGACCGTCTTCAGGATGGCCTCGCGATCGACGGCGTATTTCAACGCGAGGCGCAGGTCCACATTGTCGTACGGGGCCGTGTCGCACAGCATGGCGAACAACGCGTGGGCGGTCGAGGTCGCGTTAAACACCTGCACGCCGGCGCCGCCCTTGAGCTGGGGCACGGCGCTCGGTGGCACCTTGTCGATCACGTGCAACGAGCCGCTCGCGAGCCCGGAGATGCGCGCCGTCGGATCGTTGACCGCTATCGTCTCGACGGAATCCACGTACCCCCGATCGGTACGCCAGTCGCCGGGGTTGCGCTTCACACGGACGCGCACGCCGGGCTCGAAGGATTCCAGCACGAACGCCCCGGTACCGATGCCATCGTTGAACTTGGATCCTTCCGGAAATATTCCCGCATGAATGTCGGAGAGAAAATAGGGCAAGTCCGCATTTGGAGATTTCAGCTGAAATGACACCTCGTACTTGTCGGTGGCTTTGACTTCGGCGATGGTCGACAACACCGCTTTCATGCCGGATTTTGCATTCGGTCCGATGTGATGATTGATGCAATAAATGACATCGGAAGCGGTGAAGTCCTTGCCGTTGTGGAAAGTCACGCCTTTGCGCAGCTTGAAGGTCCATTCCTTTGCGCCGGGTCTGGGCTCCCAGCTCTCCGCCAGCGACGGCTGGAGCGCGACGTGCTCGTCGAGCACGACCAGCGTGTCGCTCAACTGCGGACCTACATTGTGCATGAACTCCGATTTCCAAGTCGCGGGGTCGAGGTTGTCGGCGCTGCTGGCGCCGCTGATTCCAAGAATGAGATGACCGCCCCTCGCCGGCGTCTGCGCGAGCGCGGTCTCGACCAGCGCTCCCGGCAAGCCGAGGGCGGCGGCCGATACGATGAAATCGCGGCGGCGCATGCCACCCGTCTGCAGGCGGGCCCGCAGCTTGTCCCACTCCCGAAACATGGGCGTCCTCCCATCCTTGACTGTGGCGTGCGTTTCTTATGGTGCCGGCGACATCGATGCATGACGATCGACCTCGCGCACGAGCAAGAGTAACGCAGCCGCCGCCAGACCGACAATCCCGATCGCATCGGTGGCGCTCGATCTCCCCGGCGAGGTTCTGGAGTTCACTTTCAAGGAAAAGTGGCATCGACAGCTCTGCGCGGAGCGGCGCATGTGCGCGTGCCACACCGTGATGCGGGCTCCATCATATGATGATCGGTTCGACGGCTGCGGGACTCGCGGCTTTCATCGCGGCCTCGTCGGGCGGCAGCGTAACGTCCCAATCCTTGGCGACAAACCGCCGTCCCGTCCACGCGGCGGAACGCTCGCTCGCCAGCCAAACAATGGGCGCCGCCATGACTTCCGGCGACAGCAGCGGATTTTCCTTCGACCGCGCCACACCGGCGGACATGCGCGTGTCGCTCGCGCCGCCCGGAAGCAGCACGTTGCAGGTCACTCCGGTTCCCGCGAGGTCCTTTGCCCAAGCGGCCGTGCTGGCCTCCAGCGCCGCTTTGGAAGGCCCATAGGAACCATGACCGTTGCGGACCAGGGATCGCCAGCTCGTCGAGATATTTATGATGCGGCCAAAATGGCGTTCGATCATCGGCGCGGCCACGAGGCGCGCCATGTAATACGCCCCGTTCAGATTGGTCTCGATCGCCTCGCGCCACTCCTCGGCCGACGATTTCCAGAACTTTACGGGCACCACGTTCCCCTCGGCATCAAACGAGGGGAAATAGCGGCCGGCATTGTTGACGAGAATGTCGATCCGTCCAAAAGCATGCAGTGTCCGGCTGACGGCGTGCTCGCAGTCGCCGACGCGCGAAATGTCGGCGCGCACCCCTAGGAGTCTGTCCTTGCCAAAGCGCATCGCCGTCTCAAGCTCGATACTCCGGAGAGCATCGACGTCGCTGTGGGCAACGACGGACACGCGATGGCCCGCCTCAAGGAGTGCCCTAGTCATGACCAATCCGAGGCCACGACTGCCTCCGGTTATCAACGCAACGCGCTCCGTAGAACCCGAAATGGACATGCCGTTGCATCATAGCCTCGGCCCTCAAGCAATGGCCAAGAGAAATGGGGACCGCTTTTACGTTCGGCGGTGCGGTGATCTGAGATCCCATCTTGCCGGCAGTGTGGTGCGGACGAGCGCCACGACGTCGCCACCGTGGGACGGCGCGGAGGAACCGGCTCGTGGGAGGCCCACTCGAGTGCTGATCTCGGTCGAATACCTCGACCGCGCGGTGAGCTATCCTGATATGATGATCCTTGAGCCGGTCGGAGACAGCCGAAAGAAACTGCGATCACGGTCGGCGCCAGTTTGAAATGGAGAAAGCAGTGCATGTCCGACTACGTTGAGCTGAAATCTGCCTTGGACAAGGGTGAGGTGTTCATCCTCGACGGCGCCGTCGGAACACAGCTGCAGTCGATGGGCGTGCTCTTGAACAACACGGCCTGGGCGGCCGTCGCGTTGAAGGACTACCCGTCGACGACCCAGCGGATGCATGAGCTCTACATCAAGGCTGGCGCGGATATCATCACCACCAATACCTTCCCGTCAGCCCGTTTCAATCTCGAGCCGCTGGGTCTCGGCGAGATGACGACGGAACTCAATCTGCGCGCGGTGATGCTGGCCCAGGCGGCGCGCGCTCGTGCTTCGAAGGGACGCAGAGTGTGGATCGCCGGCTCGGTCTCCGCCATGGGCATCATGATCGGCCGGGAGCAAGGCGAGATGCGTTACAAGTACAATCATCCGCGCGCGGTGGTCACTGCGGAATACGCACAATACTGCTTGAACGAGCAAGCACAGATCCTCGCGGAGGCGGGCGTCGATTTCTTTCTGACCGAAGCCATTAACGAGAACCCTCACCGCCAATGGGTCACGGCGGCTTGCTTGCGCACCGGCCTGCCGACCTGGGTGGGGTTCGGCGTTCGCCTCGCCGAAGGCAAGGTGATGCTCGGCATGAACCAAAAGCAGAGCTTCGAGGATGCACTCACTGAGTCACTGACGAACGGCATCGCCGGTGTGAGCATCTTTCATTCGAGCGTGGACGCGATCGATCCCGCGCTCGAGACGCTGCGCCGCAAGTGGCAGGGTCCGGTCGCGGTCTATCCCGAGGCCGAACGCACCGACTACGCCCTGCCCTCACGCGACAAGAGCCAGAAAAACTCGATCGACGAGACGGAGTTCGTTCGACGCGCGCGGAGCTGGGTTAAGGAAGGCGTGCAGGTGATCGGCGGTTGCTGCGGCATCGAGCTGTCGTACATCCAACGCCTCGCCAGCGAACTCCCGCGCGCCGTGGCTTGAGCGTGCGCCCTTTCCTTCGACGGTCCACCAGGGGCACGGGCGCTTTCGATCTGACCCGGCGAGCCCGCTGGGGCCCTGAACACGGAGCCTTCATGAGGCGCAGCCAGAATCGTATTCTTACCACCCACACCGGACGCCTCGAACGGCCGACCGAGCTAACGATTCGAATGGCCGAGCATCCTGAAGGGCGCCCCTCGGATCTCGCCTTCGAGGAATTGCTAGGGAATGCCGTCGCCGACGTGGTGAAGCGGCAGGCGGACACTGGAATCGACGTCGTCACCGACGGCGAGTTCGGCAAGCTATCGTGGAATCTATACGTAACTTCGCGGCTCAGCGGATGGGAACAGGTTGAGGGAGCGAAATACGTCGAGACTGGAAAGGACCGCCGGGATTTCGCTCAATACTATGAGGATTCCCAACGCAATGGGGTTTACTATTTCAAGAATCCTGCAGGTAAACGACAGACTGCCTTTCCCGTCTTTAAAGGGCCGATCCGCTACACAGGCCATAACCATCTCCAGACCGACATCAAAAATCTGAAGGCAGCGCGTGATGAAGTTGCTGTCGAAGACGTCTTTTTGCCGTCGACTGCACCGGGCAGCGTCTTCTACGAGAACCGATTCTACAAAACCCGGCGCGAATTCGTGTTCGCCCTGGCCGACGCACTCAAGGAAGAGTATCGCGCCATCGTCGATGCGGGATTTGTCTTGCACATCGATGACCCCATGATAACGACAT